>CAAGKR010333081.1_pt1 | contig 13221 bp, 11 predicted proteins | sample 2556971 | NCBI WGS metagenome assembly CAAGKR01 (sample SAMEA5207829, study PRJEB30636) | soil metagenome | biome: forest; feature: boreal; material: soil | place: USA | collected 2011-09 | depth 1 m | reverse complement strand
TCATAGCGGTAGAAGACATAGGCGGTGAACTCGACTCGCTCTTTCTCAATGCCTCCCCAAAGGTCGCCGCACCGCTTGCCGAGAGCCTTGCCTACCAGATCCCAACAGGCCATCTCGATGGCGGCTCCCGCCAACTTGTATTGGGCCGATCTCGCCATCTGCTCGCTCGTAATCCTGTACACCGCGAACCGTTTGGCCAGCTTGCTCACTTCGAGTGGATCCATACCCACGTACAGCGGCTTGCACTCAAGAACCGCCTGCGCCAGGCTCTGACCGCCATTCGACTCACCCAGTCCGATCAGGCCTTCGTCAGTGATGAGCTCCACAACCGTACGCGTGAGTCCCGGCTCGACTCCGAAGGACCATCGCAATGGATGATGCATGGGTACATAGACCGGTGTAGCCCTGACATCGACAATCTTCAAATCCGATCCCTTGCCTGCGCGAGCTGCACTGCAGCGAGTGCTTCACCGAACACCTCTACGGTACGGTCGATAACAGTCTCGTCATGCGCGAGGGAGAGAAACCACGTGCCGCGCTCCAGCGCCCTGACGCCTCGATCGAGCAGGGCAATGGCAAGCTGAACGTAGCGAGACCGGTCAGCGTCTAGCGAACTCCGGTAGTCCGTTATTGGGCCAGACGTTCCCAGGGACACGTTGAATACCTGTGGCCACCCTTGAATGCAATAGACCTCGCCGGAATTGTCCAGGACCGTGTCAATTCCCTGAATCAACCTCGTGCCGAGTTCCTCTAGGCGGCCGAAGGCATCGTCGGACTTGAGCGCCTTTAAGGTAGCCACGGTCGCGGCCATGCCTAGCGCCTGGCTGTTATATGTGCCGGCGTGGACGACGTGAGCAGTTACGCCGAACATGTCCATAAGTGCGGCTCGGCCTGCAATGGCGGCAACGGGGAAGCCGTTGCTGATTGCCTTCCCAAAAATCGCCAGATCTGGCGTGACGCCGAGACGGGCCTGTGCGCCACCCGCAGCCACCCTAAAACCAGTGATGACTTCGTCGAAAATAAGCACGGTTCCCGCCTCATCGCAGGCGCGTCTGACTCCTTCCAGGTAACCCGGCATGGGGAGAATGCCGCCTGCATTGCACATCACGGGCTCCATGATCACGGCGGCGATTTCGCCGCTGCGCAGGCATTGAATGACCGCGTCAAGGTTGTTCCAAGGGAGAATGGTTAACTGCTTCGCCGCGTCCTGATCCTGACCGTCGCTTCCCGGAACGGGCGCGAAGCTGGAGTCACTCGACAGGTGTTCTCGGCTTGGAGCCACACTCCAGTAGATGTTGTCGAACCAGCCGTGGTAGTGGCCCTCGAACTTGATTATCCGTCGGCGTCCCGTTGCCGCTCGTGCGAGCCGGATCGCAGACTGGGCAACCTCGCTACCCGAGGATGCGAACCGTACCCGCTCAGCACAGGGGACCATTTCACAGACTAACCGAGCGGCTTCAAACTCGAGTTCGCTTTGCGCTGCAAACAGGATCCCATCGTCGAGCTGCTTTCGAACTGCTGAAGTGACTGATGCAGGATCATGGCCGAGGATGATCGGGCCCATACCCAAGTAGTAATCGATGAGCTCGTTGCCGTCGATGTCATACACATAGGCGCCGGAACTTCGGGCTACGACCAATGGTGTGGGCGACACGCCTTTTCGAAACTCGCTACTCACTCCGCCGGGCAAGTAGGTGGAGGCTTCCGCCATCCGTTGTCGGGAGCGAGCATATCGGTCGTTCGTCACGTCGCGGCACCCTCGTCAATGAGATGCCAGTCCATCAAATCGAAGGGGTATAGAGGTCTCCTATCGGGTGCGAACGGCAAGGACTCGATCCTTGGCGTGCTGGCGCCTGGTAGATCGAGGATGGCAGCGTCTTGAGCGGAATCGCCAAACGCCGCACGATATGCGAGCGCCGAGCGGACGATCAGGACGTCGGGCTTAAAGGGATCGAGACCACCTGTTAGCCATGTAGCGGGGTCAAAAGTAATCCCAGGGCGCTCTGTGATAAGAATGGACAGCCGCTCGGTATGCACGAGGGCGTACGCTCCCATCGACACTCGCATTCCGGTGTAGCCGGGCCCTGTCATGTCCATGTGGCCCATGCCCACATGATCGACAGTTGCGTGAACGGTGACCGGTTGATGAAAACGGGAGTCAACCGTCGCCCCGAGCGAGACAGTGATGTCCGCGCCGACACCAGCCAACTGACAGGCTTGCACCGCGGGGTGATCGACCACAGTCATATATGTGCTGAGATCCTGCCCGTGCTCCATCCATGCCGCGATCATCGCCGGACTGTCTCCAGCGGCGCCGGCGGTCGGCGAGTCGGAGGACTGTGTCATCAAGAACGGAACTTTCTTGATGCGCCGGGCCCGTTCAAAAGCTGCAGCCGGCGAAACTAGCTCGACCCGAAAATCCTGGCGCCGTTCCCAAGCCTCATTGACCAGTTGCTTGGCAGCGCTAAACGCGGCTGCCCTATCGCGGTCAGCAGTCGCAACAACCCCAAAGCCCACCTGATCTACATCTAGCCATGGCTGGACGGGAAATAGTGAGACATCAAGAAGCCCTTGTTGTATGAAGGCGTCGGCTAGCCCACGCAACTCCGCCATAGGGCTGTCTGCCGTCGACATGCCTTCGGCCGGAACGATCATCGGCGCCTTTGTCAGCACGGTGATAGGAGACACTTCACCGGTGAGCAACCTGAGAAGCAAATCAGTCGCCCTCGCTCCTGTGGCCGCGTGGTCAATGTGCGGATAGGTTCGGTAGCCAATCAGACAATCTGCGGCCGAAACGAGCGCTGAGGTTACGTTCGCATGGAGATCCAGGCAAACCGAAATCGGAATGCTTCGGCCGAGCACCCGGCGAGCGACGTCTAGTAGCGCCGCGTCGGCACTGTCGACACCCTCAGCAACCATCGCGCCGTGAAGAGACAGAACCAGACCGTCCAGGTGGCCCGCTTGGACTAGCTCTCGCTCCAGAAGGTCGGCGAGAGAAACAAGCGTCGGCCGAGTCAGTCGTCCCGAAGACATAGCCCAAGCTCGGAGCAGCGGCACTGCGGTGGCCCCTCGACGATCGAGGGCCTCCAACATTCCCCCGATCTCCGTATTCGTGCCGCGGTAGATCTCAGTGATTTCTTGGCCTCGGCTGACTCCGTTCGCCTCGAAGTCGGCCAACGTGCAACTCTGGCGGGCAAATGTATTCGTCTCCTGAATGATGGAGGCGACTCCGATCCTAACGTTCATCTACTAACCCGCCTTTGTTCACCACTCGAACCAGTATTAATCGAAAGGCACGGCACAATCAATCTTGACAATCGGGTCAGGACGAGCAAGAATGTGCCGGACTGAATGGTATCAGTTCACTGGGCAACCTGGGTACGAGCTGACTGGTGCGTTCCTAGGATATAGCGACCTTTATGTCGTATGACGCAGGCAAAGCAAGCAGGGAAAAGGAGGTAGGAGATGGCGAACATACCCATTATCTCGGCGAGTGGACTCCCGTCTATAAGCAGGCGGCGCTTTCTACTGTGGTCGGGCCTGGCGGTGGGCACCCTTAGCGCCGCCGATCTCTTGGCGGCGTGCGCACAATCAAGCCCGTCGAACACGAACGTCGCGACGTCATACACCAAGAACCCGATTTACCTTCTCGGGCAGGCTGACTCAGGAGAGCAACCGGTACTGGTGGATGGAGCCAAAACGTTCACCGCCAGCTCGGGAGTAACCGTCAATATCAACCCACAGCCGTGGGCCACTCTTCTGCAAAAGGAGGAAGCGGACCTGGCCGCTTCGCCGCCCACCTATGACATCTTCTGGAGTGATCTCGAATTCATCTATTCGTTCTGGCCGCACTTGCTCCCCCTCGATGACTACATCAAGGCATCCAACTACTCGATGAGTGGGTTCTTCCCGTCGGTGACCAGCAACGGACTGGGCATCGCCCCCGGCCACGAAAACACTCGCTATGGACTTCCGATCGCAGTCGACACTCAGGTCGTCTGGTTCCGCACCGACAAGATCCCAACGTCCCAGTTCCCGACGACTTGGGCCGGCTACGAAGCAGTGCTGAAGGAATTCACCGGAGCAGGTAAGTACGCGCTCGGAGTCGCCGGAGCTGTGGAGCAACAAGTAGGCCGGTTCCTGAGCCGGTACTGGTCGATCCCCGGCACCAAGCTTCTATCTCCTGACTACAAGCCTCTCATTAACAGTGAAGAAGGTATTACAGCGCTGGAGATGTACAAGAATCACGCCCTCAAGTACTCGCCGCCGGGATTCCAGGGGTGGTCGTATACGGACGCCATGAACGCATGGATCAATGGTGACGTCGTGATCCACGAAGGATGGCCGGAGGCGGTCCTGCCAGCCCTGATGGACCCCACCAAGAACAAGGTGATCGGAAGCAACTGGGGCGATGTGGCATACCCCGAGGGTGGGGCTGCCCAGCTGACGCAGCACAACCTGATCATCTTCAAGACCACCAAGAACCCCAAGGCTGCATTTGACTTCATCGCAAGCCAGACCAATGCTGCCCGCGCTCGCGACATCATCACGAAGTACAGCGTCGACTCGGCCCGCCAGGACATTTGGGAGCAGCTTCTGCCGACGGACCCGAACCTTCAGCAGTTCTACCCTGGTTGGGCCAACGCCATGAAGGCGGCGCGCCCGTTCGCGAAGCCACTTCCGCAATGGGTCAACATGTTGCTCAGCATCGGTACAAACATCCAGGGCGTCCTCGCTGGCAAGATGACATCGAAGCAAGCTCTGGATCAGACCGCCGCCCAATGGACGACTATGATCGCTCAGGGTAAGCCAACAATCCCATACCAGGAAAACAGCGGCGTATAGCCAAGACCCGCGCGGTTTCGGGGGACCGGAGTGCTGACTGAGAGGGTGCTGACGGCGCCACGCCCATCGGGACGGTGGTTAGGAGGCGTTCCCTCTTTGCTCAGCACCCCCGACCGTCGTTGGTCGATTGCGATGCTAGTGCCCGCCGCGGCGGTGCTCTTGGTTACAAATGTCTATCCGCTCGGCTACGCCCTCTGGCAGAGTCTATTCCAGTACAACCCGAGCATTCCTGGCGCAGTGCCGGTGTTCCTTGGGCTCGGCAATTATCACGCGCTGCTGAGCGACCCGATATTTATCAACAGCGCGCGCGTCACCATAGTATTTGTAGTCGTCGGGGTGACGCTCGAGATGGGCCTTGGCATGCTGCTAGGCCTGCTGATCAGCAGGAGGCACCCACTGATCGTGGTCGTGCGCATCGGGCTGCTGCTGCCCTTCATCATGGCGCCAGCCGCAGCCGGCATTCTCTGGCGGACGCTCTATAACGTTAGCTGGGGACCGTTTGACTACTTTCTACATCTGATAGGCGCACCAACTCAGCTGTTTTTTGGTTCTGCAGATCAGGCGTTGTGGGCCCTCATTGGGGTAGAGATTTGGCAACAGGTGCCGCCGGTGGCATTCATCATCGCTGCCGGCTTGGTATCGCTTCCCCCTGACGTCTTTGAGGCAGCAAGCGTCGATGGAGCGTCTCGTTGGCGGACTTTCATCCACATCACGCTGCCACTCCTGAAACCGGTCCTATTCGTGGTGCTACTGCTCCGGGTTATGGATGCGTTTAAAACGTATGACATTGTGGCCACCGCGACACAAGGTGGTCCCGCCTCGGCCACTAATCTGGTCTCCTACAACGCCTTCGAGACTGGTGTTCAGTACTTTGATCTTGGCTACGCGAGCGCAATGTCGTGGGTATTCCTCGTCGTCGTCCTGCTCATTTCTCTTGGCCTCGTCTGGGCGCTCGACTCCGCTCGGAGCAGCATCAGTGGCTAGGATCGCGTCGCGCGGGATCTCATTGGTAGTTCGGGCGGCCATCTTTGGCCTATACACCGTGATCCTTGTGGCGATGGTGTTTCCTGTCTACTGGCTGGTGGTCACATCGGTGAAGCCCGCCTACCTTGAGCAGACCAATCCACCCGTATTCTTTCCCGCCCTGACCCAACTGACGCTCTTCAATTATTCCAATGTATTGAGCGACGGTTCGGTTCGACTGTTCTTGGAGAACAGTGCCATAGTGGCTGTCTCCACGATGCTGGTGACTGTGGTAATTGGGTCGCTTGCTGCCTATGCGCTCGCCAAGACTTTTCTGAGCTTCCGTCTCCGTCGGAGCGTCCTGCTTTCAGTGCTCCTGATGCGGATCTTTCCACCGATCGTCGTGGCCCTTCCCTACTTCACGCTGCTTCAGGGGGTTGGCCTTACAGACACTCGTGTAGGCCTGATCCTGACCCACGTCGCAGTCACGCTTCCATTCGTGATCTGGCTGATGCTGGGCTTTTTCCAAGACTTGCCGCCAGAGCTGGACGAAGCAGGAATGCTTGATGGCTGTTCTCTGTTCCAACGATTCCTCCAACTCAACCTGCCACTAGTGTTGCCTGGATTGGCGGTCACAGCCATATTTGCCTTTATTCTGTCCTGGAACGAGTTCTTGTTCGCTGACATACTGACGTCCTTCAACGCGAGGACGCTCCCCGTGCAGATCGCCAGCTACATCGGCGAGCGGAGCCTCGAGTGGGGAAGCATGTCCGCGCTTGCAACGCTGATGCTGGTCGTCCCAGCCATTCTGGCCTTTGCCGGCCAGCGCTATATGGTTCGCGGGCTAACCTTTGGTGCGGTCAAGTAAGGGACTCTGAGCCGCCGGAGAAAGATTGTCGTTCCCCAAGGGGCAGGCGAAGCTGCGAATTCTAGCCTCACAGGAAGGCGGGTGGGCCACGATCCTCAGACGAGATCCTTCCGAGGCCGACTACTTCGACGTTAGTGCCAGTCGATGACCGAGCGATGAATGTGACAGGTGTTGAACCCGTTGTGGAATCGCACGCACTTCTCGGCGAGGGTCCGGTATGGTCCCAATCCGAGCAAGCCTTATTCTGGGTCGACATTTTGGGTCGCACGGTGCATCGCCTCGATGCCGCCAGCGCCGCCGTGCAGACCTTTCACATGCTTAGCCTGGTCGGATGCGTAGTACTCCGAAGATCGGGGGGCCTGATCGTCGTGGTTTCCGACGGCGTGGCCTCCTATGACTGTTCAACGCATGCGTTCAGAATGCTTGTGCCGATCGACTCTATCAGCGCCGCCGGAACCGCTACGCGAATGAATGATGGTAAGTGCGATCGTGCTGGACGCCTGTGGGTAGGTAGTCGAGCTGGAGATGGTCACGATATCGGCAGCGGAGCGCTTTATCGCCTCGACTGTAACCTGGCCCTGAGCCGACAATTGGGTGGCATCACGATCTCGAACGGTATTGATTGGAGTCCCGACGACAGCACCATGTACTACGTGGATAGTTCGACTGGAGGAGTCGACGCCTTCGATTTTGACCTTGTAGCGGGCGCCATCTCGAACCGCCGTAGGCTCGTGTCAATTTCGGAAGACGAAGGTGTACCGGACGGTATAACCATCGATGCTGAGGGGGGTCTTTGGGTTGCCCTGTGGGGTGGCGGTGCGGTCCACCGATATGAGCCAGACGGGACGAAGAGCCTGGTGTTGTCGGTTCCGGCGTCGCTCGTGACCAGCTGCACGTTCGGGGGGCGTGACTTATCCGATTTATACATTACGAGTGCAACAGTTGGGCTTTCCGAGGACGACCTGCTGGCCCACCCTATGTCAGGAGCAGTATTCCGTTACCATCCCGGCGTTCGAGGGCTGCCCGCTAACGAGTATTGCGGCTGAGCAATCACGACGCTGCTGGCCGCCTGACTCAGAGTCGTCTCGGTGGTGGCCAAGAATCCCGGCACTCGGTGACTTGTCAGTCGCTCGGGTTTAGGAGGAGATTTCTGGCGTAGGCCGGCTTGAAACCATATCGATTCGCATCTCGGTGCTGGGGTCAAAGACATGGACGCGGGCGGGGTCGATCCGAAGTGGGATGAAATCACCAGGGCCGACGTCGATCTCAGGCCCAAGGCGTGCGGTGATCAAATCGCTTCCGGCTGTCCCATATGCGAATTGGTCCGAACCGAGAAGTTCGACGACATCCACCGTTAAGTTTAGGGTGGGTTCTGCTTCGGTTCCCCTGAAGGCAAACGCCTCAGGTCGAATCCCGAGTATGACCTTCTTGATGCCCGGTGGTTTAAGCAGCTCAATCTGAAAGCCCCCTGCGGTCGCAGTAGTTCCCGACACGGTGGCTGGCACAAAGTTCATGGCAGGGCTACCGATGAATCCCGCCACGAACAGGTTGACCGGCTTGTTGTAGAGCTCGTGGGGACTGGCAACTTGCTGCAGTCTTCCGTCTTTCATCACCGCTATTCGCTCCCCCATAGTCATCGCTTCGACTTGGTCGTGAGTGACATAGATGAAAGTCGCATGAAGCCGGCGATGCAATCGTTGAAGTTCGAGTCGGGTCTGAACCCTCAATTTGGCATCCAGATTGGAGAGTGGTTCATCCAACAAGAAGACTTGGGGGTGGCGAACAATGGCGCGACCAAGCGCAACGCGCTGCCGCTGGCCGCCTGATAACTGTCGTGGTTTCCGATTCAAGACGTTTTCCAAACTCAGGATGCGGGCCGCCTCTCGGACGCGCGATTCAATTTCGCTCGCCGGAGTGTGTCGCATTCTTAGGCCAAAAGCCATGTTTTTATAGACCGTAAAATGCGGATACAAGGCGTAAGACTGGAAGACCATGGCAATGTCTCTGTTCTGGGCAGGAATGTCATTGATGATTCGTTCACCGATCTTGATTACGCCGCTGGTAATTGTCTCCAGCCCGGCGATCATCCTGAGAGCTGTTGACTTACCACAACCTGAAGGACCCACGAGAACCATGAATTCGGTGTCCCGTACCTCTAAGGAGAGATCTCGAACCGCTGCGGTTTCTTTGCCGTAAGACTTGCTGACATGATCAAAGCTAATCGACGCCACCCCGATTAACCTCGGGACACGGCGAATGTTAGCGGGCAGTTACTAAGTCGTAGGATCGCGCTCTCCATCAGCCTAGTCGCATTCGCCAGGGGTTCTTAACCCTCAATCCGTGGAATGACACCGTGCATGGCGACGTCAAACTGGTCGGCTTTCGCATGAGTCGGCGATCAATGCGCCGCTCCTACCAAACCGACCAACCACCGTCGACAACGAGGTTCTGGCCTGTAACGAATCGCGAGCCGGGCGATGCCAGAAACACGACAGCAGCGCCCAGATCGTCAGTGCCTCCTACTCTTCGCATGGGTGTCGCTTTGGCTAGGGTTTGCGACAGTTCGTCCGACGATATGTCAGTGTTCTGGCCGGTGTTCGGAAACATGCCCGGACTCAGCGCGTTAACGGTCACCCCGGTGTCCGCAAGTCGGCAGCCGAGGTAGTGAGTGAGCCCGATCAGGGCATGCTTGCTGGCCACGTAGCCGGGAACGTCGAAGCCTGGCGGATACCGGCGGACGTCGACACCAAGAAACCCGTAGATCGAGGCCACGTTGATGATTCTGCCCCAACCGCGCTCGACCATACCCGGTGACAGGAGCTGACATAGGCGGTACGGCGCGTATACGTTGACTTCCATGATTTCCCTGAGGTCGTCCAGCGTCTGGCTTAGCCACTCAGTCTTGATTGCTATTCCGGCGTTGTTGACCAAGATGTCAACTCTTGAAACTAGGCTACCCAAGCGATCCACCGCACTTTGGTCTCTGAGGTCGGCTACGACAACCTCAGCGCGTGTGGGGATCAGCGACTTGGTCTCTTCGAGGAGTTCCTGCCTCCTTGCCACCAGAATGAGTTCTGCCCCAGCAGTCCCAAGGGCGATGGCCATCTCCCGCCCAAGTCCGGTCCCGCTCCCTGTGACAAGAGCTACCTTCCCGTCGAGGCTGAGATCCTTCAGATGGCCGCCTGCAGCCGGTTGCTTCTCAGTCACCATCGCCTCCTCCATAACACGCGCCATGCGGCAGGTCATCACTGGGCGTCGTCCCCAGGTCCAAATGTTCACTCAGTGAATGGTGAAAAGTCAAACAGTGATCGATTATCCGCGCGAAGGCACGCCTGTCAAGGGGGGGACATTGAGGGATTCGAATTTGCTCTTGAAAACCGGAGCTTCTTGACAGCATTCATCCAGTACCCTAAGTTACGCACCGAGTCGCCCCTGTTCGATCACTGAACTGGAGGATGGAATGCCGTCTGAGCCCGAACCCCAGCTAAAGGCGTTGTTCGACCACTACGGCGCATTTTGGGAAAGCACGGCCGCGCCATTCTTTGACTCGTTATATTCGACCGCGGGCCTCGACAAGAAGACACAAGAGCTTGTTGTCGTTGCTTTGCTCACACTTCGCGGTTGGGAGACTGGAGTTCGAACGCATGTCCGCTTGGCTTTGGATGCGGGGGCCACTGCCCAAGAGATCCGCGGAGCAATTCTGATCACCCTCGGAGTGGGCGGCGTAACCGCCGCGGCCAGTGGCCTCGCGTTCGCTGAGCCGATTCTTGTCGAGTGGACTAAAGAAGCGGGCACCCCACGCCGTGGCTAAGAACCGCATGCAGGCCAGTACCGCCATCCGTCGTCGGACCCAGTGGCACGAGGTGGCGCAGGGGATCTCTAGCGTCTGCAAACGATTCATCCGATACTTTGTGGCGCGCAACCGGGAGCTGAACGAGGCGTATCTCTCCAGCCTTCGTGGCGATCACTTCTTTCACACCAGCGGTGATCCTAAGATGCGATAGCTACGGAAACTGCTTCAGCTTCCATTGCTCAGTCGTTGAGAAGCATCACCTCACAGGCGAGCGTGGTGGCTGGGCACGAACAACGTGTCCGGGAGGAGTCGTGTGCTGCGATCGTGTAGCAACGCCGGCGCAAAAGGGTGTTATTTGGCGGCACTTAGCAATACGAAACCGCACTTTTGATCGGGGCCGCAGGCGGCTGTTAACCGCCCCGCTGATTTGGGTGCTGCGATTGGTATCGATAATTCAACCCTATCCGTACCACCGCAACGTTCAGGTCAGTCAGAGCTAGCGAAAGACAGGCCCTGGCCGGCGAGCGCGACACGCTGCCGGACCTCGGATTCGGATAGTTTCGAGAACTGCTCGATGCGCTTCACGGCATGGGTCCGAAGGCGGATCTGGTCCATCGGCGCTTACCCCAACATTTGGAAAGCCAATTGGCGGTTCTCGGCGAGACTCAGCTACTTGGCCTTACGCCGTCGACCTGCCTGCCCACCGATTTCAAGCGCCGGCGCAAACGTCAGATGGATGCCGAACTCGGCATCTTCCGGGAAATTATCTGGATAGCTGCCAAACAACTCGTCTTCGAAATAGTAAGTCAGAGGATCACCCGGCCGTCGGGCGCACCCCAAGAATCCGAGGTTGTAGAGGATTCGGAGCAACTCGATGTGAGTCTCGTACCACGTCAGCGCTCCCGCCCGCGCTTCCCACATATGCTTGCAAGCATCCGTCATCCACAGAGTCCCGGGAAATTTCGGATCCATCATCAAAAGAGCTACGGACTCAAAGATGTCGGTTAGCTGCTTTCTCGATAGTCGGTCAGGTGTGCCGCGGAATTGTGCAAACACGGTCTGCAATCCCGCGTACGGGTCGGCCCATTCCTCGTTCAGGGCGGATAGCCTTCCCTGGGAGTATTCGCGTTCGACCCCAGTGACAACTTCCCACGGCACTCGCTCCTTGCCGATCGAATGCTTGATTGCCAAGTTCATGAAGGCAATGCAGTCCCGGGGCCGAAGTAGTGTCCGGTCCAGCATGTACGTAATCGGTGTGACACCCTCATGTTTACCTGTTGGCAGGAGCGACGGCAGGGCTTTAGCAGGATGGATCTTGGACCTGCGACTTGCAGCGAGGGCTCGCTTGTCAAGCATCCGCTCTAGGTCGTTTCGGGTCCACGTGATGTCGAGTGCTAGGGCACGAAACTTCTCTCGCTGCTGACCCCAGTTCATTCTGCTGTAACTGAGTTGCAAGAACACATTTGTACGAAGCGCTACCAGCACCTTCAGATTACGAATCCTCTGCAGATCGAGCACAGTTTGAAGAAGGCATCGCACGACGAGCTTCTCGGTTTCGTCATCGCCCCAGTCCTTGTCGAGATCATCAATAACCAAGTACGTGTAGTGGATAGGAGAGTCGAGTATCTCCTCGCCGAGGATTTGAGTCATTTCATTGAGGCGTGGCAACTGGATTTGGTTCACGATGGTCTGGTACTTTGAAGCTTGTTCGCGACGGACTTCACTATGCTTCCCCGCCGCGACTTCAGCGCCGATGCTTCCACCGAGGAGTTCGGTTCCAATTTGGCCGGATACCTTGAGCCGCTGATCTAGGCTTTCGACTATCTGCCGCACCCGTTCGTCCGCCTCACACCAGAACTTGTCGCCGAACTCGTCCAAATACTGAATTGCCTTGCGCTTGGCAGGGTTGCGCTTAAAGCGCTCGAGCAGACTGTTGAGTACATCCTGTTTAGCCTCGGGGGTATACATGCCGTAACGATGCTTAAGAAGTTCCACGATAATCACGTGCTTCCAAAGGGCCACGAAGAAAATGTCTAGATGCACGCCCAGCGACGTCAGTTGGCGAACGACGTCCATGTTGACGATGTATGTCAGCGATAGGTTGTCCGCGCTCACGCGTACAACCTGCTTTGGGTAATGCTGGATTAGCCTCTCGAAAGCCGCAGATTTCCCGCTTCCCGTTCGGCCGATGATGAACCGTCGCGGGTCATCCCGAGCGATTAGCGCGGAGAAGCTGCCGTTGTCGTAGAAGGCGTCGGCGAGCAGCGGGTCAGACTCGGCTATCTCGCCCCCGAACGTAAAGTCGGCTCGGATTCGCGGGCCCACAGAGGCGAGTATGCAGCCCGATACGCAATGACGCATACCCCCGAGTAGTCGTCGCCGACCCTGACTATCAGGTTCAAGCCCCTGCCGATCAAGAGATATAGTCGCCAGCTAACCGACGACCAGGCTTGAGAGCCCTGGCAGGCGACGCACCTGCTGCTGTGCGGTCAATCAATCCGCACTTGGCCGCCGACGATAAACCGTGCTAAATGGTGGCACTCACAGCGGCACTCAGCGAATACAAGGTGCCATTTCTGAACGTGCCGGATCGATCTGTTAACCGCAAGGCGGATGCGGTTTTGACACCTTATCTGGTGGACTTCCCTGGACTCTGGTGGACTAATCGACCACCTTAATGCCAGTTCTGAACTCGAAAACGACTCTGGTGGACTCTGGTGGACGGTCAACCCTCTGTATGGCATTCAGAAGG
>CAAGKR010131450.1_pt1 | contig 13221 bp, 13 predicted proteins | sample 2556971 | NCBI WGS metagenome assembly CAAGKR01 (sample SAMEA5207829, study PRJEB30636) | soil metagenome | biome: forest; feature: boreal; material: soil | place: USA | collected 2011-09 | depth 1 m | reverse complement strand
TTAAGATGATTAAAAACAGGGCAGTCGCCAATTTCATCCTTGTTATCGGAGTGTTAGCTACCGGAGCTCGATTGTTCGCAGCCGAAGAGCCGTTCAAGCTCGGCAGTTCCGCGATGGTTCCAGGGGCGCCGATCGGAGTCGAGTACACTTGCACCGGCGCGGATCGCTCTCCGCCACTAGCATGGGGTGGTTCGCCCAAATCGACCGCCAGCTTTGCGCTCATCATGAGCGACCCCGACGCGCCGGGCGGGACTTTCATTCATTGGGTCGCGTACAACATTCCGCCAACGACTTCGTCATTGCCGGCGGGCGTGCCGCGAACGTCCGCAATCCCGGGAGGCGGTACCAATGGCGCAAACGGCGTCGGGCAAATCGGTTACAAAGGTCCCTGCCCTCCGCCGGGGAAAGTGCATCATTATCATTTTCGTTTGTACGCGGTGGACTCGAAATTGAATCTCGGTGACGGCGCGGATGCATCCGCAGTCGAATCCGCGATCAGAGATCGCGTAGTCGGAAGTGCGGACCTGATGGTAACCTTCAGCCGCTGACGCTCGACCGCGAAGATCGGAGGTCAAGACCTGAGATAGATGAAAATACTACTGAAGATTCTGGCCGGGGTTGTAGTTCTGGTGGTGATCGGATTTGCGGGATGGCGCTACTACCAGGCGCATCGCGCGATGAAGGCCGGGCTACTCACCGAAAACATCTCGCACGAAGGCGACGTGTGGAAGGCTGACTTCACGGCGCGAATCCCGGCGACCGAGACGACGGTATTCAACGCGATACGGAATATCGAAAACACACACAGCGAGCAGGTCAAAGCGGTGCGAATCGTGTCGCAGAAGGGCAATTCGAAGACTGTTGACATGGATATCGCGGGATTGGGCGGACAAACCGTCACAACCCAGCTGGTTTTCGATTATCTGCCCGACGAAAAGAAAATCGTCTATCACACCGCCAATAATCCGCTGCTGGATACGCATGCTGAGTACAAGCTCGGCGATGAAGGCGCTAACACGTTCATCGACTATCACGAGACGACGCGTCTGCTGCAGCCGGTTCCGGTTCCCGACGGGGTAATCAAGCAGGTAATCCGGGGCGTGTTCATCGCGCAGCTCGAGGGTCTGAAGCATCAGCTGAATATCACCACCGCTGACCAGAGCGACGCGGGCGACGACGAACCCTAACGGCGCGTGTGCCTGCAACGATGAACGAAGTCGAGGAACATTTCGCAAAGGGCGTCGAGATGTTCAATCGGGGCGATTTCTTCGAGGCGCACGAAGAAATGGAAGAGGCGATGAACCTGCTCGAGGACGACACCAGCGACTGGGATTTCTATCTCGGGCTGCTGCGCGCGGCGGTTGCGAATCACAAGCTCGGACAGGGCGAAGCGGGAGTGCGATGTTGCATCTGCGCGCGGCGCTGAAATTCCTGGAACCGTATTCGGATCGGCATCGCGGACTAAAGCTGCGCGAATTCAGAAGCGCGCTCACCGCGGAACTCGGGCGGCTCGAATCGTCGGTTCCTGCAACACCGCCGCGAATCGAGATGGCGGTCTGAAACTGTAGGCAAAATATTACAGAAATGAGTCAATTTTCGGCAGAATTTGTAATGTCCGCCTTTGCGCTCAGCGGATGCCCGAGGTGGAACCGGGCGGAGGTCGCGATCGCGGGCAGATCGAACGTCGGGAAGAGCTCTTTGTTGAACGCGCTCACAAGGAACAAGGGTCTCGCGCGCACCAGCAAGACTCCAGGGCGGACGCGATGCCTCAATTTCTTCGCTGTGAACGACTCGATCGCGCTGTGCGACCTGCCGGGCTACGGATACGCGAAAATGCCGCACGAAGAAGCAGCGAAGATCGTCCTAATGATGAACGAGTACATCCATGAGCGGGAAAACCTGGCGGCAATTGCGATCTTGATCGATTGGCGGCGCGGTCCGCTGCCGGAAGATCTGCAACTCGCGGCTCTGGCGGAGAGTCGGGGAATCAGCGTGATCGCGGTCGCGACCAAGTGCGACAAGCTTCGGCGGTCGGAGCGGGCCGACGCAATCAAGCGCTTCGAGCAGATGCATCTGGAGCCGATTCTATGTTCGGCGACGTCGGGCGAAGGGATGGACGAGCTTCGCCGTCGAATCCTTGCGGTGGGGCAACCGGTGCGGGACAAGAAGGCGCAAGTGCTATGAGTGCGCAAGTTTCGGTAATCATCCCGACGTACAACCGGCGCGCGATGGTACGGGAGGCGATCGATTCCGTACTGGCGCAGTGCGGCGCGAGCTTAGAGTTGATCGTCGTGGACGATGGCTCGACTGATGGCAGCGCGGAGGAATTGTCGCGTCTATACGGCGCGCAGAACATGATGCGCGTCGAGCGGACCGCTAATCGAGGACCGGCGGCGGCGCGAAATTTCGGCGCAACGCTCGCGCAGGCGGCGCTGATTGCGTTTCTGGACTCCGACGATTTGTGGAGTGCGGGGAAGGTATCGCGGCAGTTGGATTTCATGCGGGCGAAACCTGACTGCGAGATTTCGCAGACCAACGAAATCTGGATTCGCGACGGGCGGCGCGTAAATCCCGGCGCGCGGCATCGTAAGCGCTCGGGAGATTTCTTTGTCGAATCGATCCGCACCTGCCTGATAAGTCCCTCGGCAGTAATGATGCGAACAACATTCTTCAAAAGCGTCGGCGGATTCGACGAGAGCATGAAGGCGGCCGAGGACTACGACCTGTGGCTCAGGATATTGATCGATCGCGAGGTGGGTCTACTAGACGAGCCGCTGGTGACGCGGCGCGCAGCGCATCGCGACCAGCTTTCATCGAGTGTGCCGGCGATCGATCGTTACCGGATTCTCGCGCTCACGAAATTGCTGGCGGCAGATGGGCTCGCGATTGAACGGCGCAGAGCGGTTGCCGAGGTGCTGGCCGAGAAGTGTGAAATCTATGCCCGCGGTCTGAAGCGGCGCGGCAGGATCGAGCAGGCGCGATTCTATGCAGAGGTGGGCTCGAACGCGCAGGCGAAGTGGCTCTCCGGGCCGACGGAAGCGATCATAAAGACGGTCGAGATAATGCGCGCGATGCTCGCGCGCGACGACAATCGCCACGACAACGCGACCGCGAGCGGCGCGCATGAAGCGTGACGTTGTCAGGCTTGACGGTGAGATTCGTGCGCTCGCATCGGAGCGCCGGATCCCGGGTCTTCATCTGGAGCGATGGCTCAAGCTGGACGAGCTGTCGCGAGCTAAATTCTTGGAGCTGGCGCGAAAACTAAAGATGCGAACCGGGCAGATCGTGGCGTCGCTGGAAGCGCTCGACGAGATTGCGCTGCGGGAGCAGTCTACGATCGGGGTAACATTGGACCGAGACGAAATTAGAAGGATAGCCGGTGGGACGGGCTCGACGCCGGCGCGAGCGAGCGCGGTGCTGGAAGCGATTCGGGCGCTCAGGTTTCCGCAGTTGAGAGAAATGCAGAATCGATTGCGCGACGAAATAGCATTAATCGAGTTGCCGCGCGGGATTAAGGTGGACTTGCCGAAGGAGCTTGGCTCTGATGAGCTTACCGTTTCGCTCAAGGCGCGAAGTGGAAGAGAGCTGGAGCGGCTGATCGAAACGATAGGTGAGAAGAAGGCTTCGCTGGCGCGAATTGTCGAGATGCTAGGCGGGCGTGACGATTGAGAGTGGGTAGCGGCGCGGCGAATGAGAAAATGAGATTCGAACTCGACGAAATAGTGATCGAGCGCGGCTCTGAGGAGTCCGCGGTCGCTGCGCGGATCTTGCGCTCGATTGCCGACCATGTGCCGGTGCGCAGAGTCGAAGATGCGCGCGAAGCCACCAAAGCAATCACCGATGCGCCTGACCCATTCGGCGCCGGCAAGCGGACGCTGGTACTCACGCGGCGCCGATCGCCGTTCCTGATGGCGTGTCCCGCGGGTTCGGCGAAATTTGCCTGCTGCGGATACCTGGTGCTGACGCTGGCGTCGAACTGTCCGATGGATTGCTCTTACTGTTTTCTGCAGGAATATCTGGCGGACAATCCCGCGTTCCAGATTTTCACGAATTACACCGACGCTTACGACGAACTGGATCGGTTGGTGCAAAGCGCGCCGGGGCGGCATTTCCGGGTCGGCACCGGTGAACTCGCGGATTCACTTGCGTTCGATTCGATTACCGGGATCAGCCGGGATCTGATCGAGTTTTTTCGCGAGCGCGAAAGCCTGACGCTTGAATTCAAAACCAAGACCGACGAGCTCGAGAACCTGCTCGGAATCGATCCGCGCGGGCGAGTGTTGGTCTCGTGGACACTCTCGCCGGATGCGGTCTTTCGCAGTTCGGAAACGAGGACCGCATCGCCGGCTGCGCGGATTGCGGCGGCGCGCGCGGTACTCGAAGCCGGCTACCGGGTAGCTTTTCATTTCGATCCGCTGATTGCTTATCCGGACGCGGAGCGCGACTACACCCGGCTTATCGACGAGCTGCTGGAAACGGTCCCCGCGAAACTGATTTCATTCGTGAGTATCGGTGGCTTAAGAATGACGCCCAAGCTTCGCGCAGCGGCGCGCCGTCGATTTCCGGATGACCCGATGCTGTGCGGCGAGGAGGTGCTGGGCGCCGACGGACGCTACCGGACTTTCACGCCGCTGCGCTTGCGGCTTTATCGCGTGCTCGCGCAACGATTTCGTAAGCACGGCGTCGAGATTCCGGCGTACTTATGCATGGAGCCGGCGAGCGTTCACGAACGCGTGTTTGGCGACGCTCCCGCGCGGCCCGCCGCTCTTGGAGAGCGGCTCGCGACGCGCTGAAACAATACGAGATGGCGACGCGCAAAAAACCGGGCACGGCACCTAAAGCAATCGCCGCGTCGAATGGACGGATTGCAAATGCGGGCGCCCGCGGCACGATCGATCGGCCGATTGGCGTGTTCGACTCGGGAATCGGCGGACTTACGGTGCTGAAGGCGCTCAGCGAAGCGATGCCGGGTGAAGATTTCATTTACCTGGGCGACACGGCGCGGCTCCCGTACGGGACCAAGTCGAACGAAGTGATCATCCGGTACTCGAAGGAGAACACCGAGTTCCTGCTGGCGAAGGGAATCAAGCTGCTGGTGATCGCGTGCAACACTTCGAGCGCGGTGGCACTGGACGCGATCGTAGCGCAGACGATGGTGCCGGTGGTCGGCGTGATCGAGCCGGGAGCCAAAGCGGCGGCGAAGGCGTCACGCAGCGGGAAGATTGGAGTGATCGGCACCGAGGCGACGATCGCGTCGGGAGCATACACGCGGGCGATCCAGCTCCTACGTCCGCGAGCGGAAATCTACACGCGCGCGTGCCCGCTGCTGGTGCCGCTGGCGGAGGAAGGATGGATTGACAACGAAGTGGCGGCCCGGACTGTCGCGCACTACCTTGAGAGTTTGAAGCAGAGCGGAATCGACACGCTGCTGCTCGGATGCACGCATTACCCGCTGCTGCGGGCGATGTTCGCGCGAGTGCTCGGCCCGGGCGTGAAAATCGTGGACTCGGCGAGCGCGACGGCGGTCGCGGTGCGGGAGCGCCTGCGAACCTTGAGACTGGCGCGGAAAGGGACGGACGGCAGTCAGAGTTTTTTCGTGACGGAAACACCGGATCGTTTCGTGCGAGTGGGCCGGCGCTTCCTGGGTCCGCAGGTGGAATCGGCGGTGCGGATCGAACGCTGAAGGACCTGTCTCGGAGCGGTCCGAAATAAGATAAGATGCGGATCAGCTAAAAACGAACGGGCTGTGGCATTGGCTGGACTTTTTCCCGCTACGCGCCCTCAAAAACCAATCGAAGACTTGCTCACGAGCTTACCCACTTAACGATGGCATCATCTCTGTCCCTGGTAGCGCGGAAAATCTTCGGCTCGAAGAACGACCGTGAAATTAAACGCCTCAAGCCCGACGTGGATGAGATCAACCGGCTGGAAGCCGAGATCGGCGCGCTTAGCGACGACGAACTGCGGGGGCGCATCGCGGAGTGGAAGGCCGAAATCAGCGCGATCGAAGATCGCGATCAGCGCGAAGGCGCGATGCAGGATATTCTGCCGCAGGTTTTCGCGGTGGTGCGGGAAGCGTCGAAACGCACGCTGGGGCAGCGTCATTTCGACGTGCAGCTGATCGGCGGCATGGTGCTGCATCAGGGGAAAATCGCCGAAATGAAAACCGGCGAGGGCAAGACCCTGGTCGCGACGCTGCCGGCGGTGTTGAACGCGCTCTCGGGACGCGGGGTGCACGTCGTGACGGTAAACGATTACCTGGCGCGGCGCGACTCCGAGTGGATGGGGCGCATCTACACGTTCCTGGGGCTGACGGTCGGGGTGATCGTTCACGGACTTACCGACCAGCAGCGCAAAGTCGCGTACGGCGCGGATATCGCGTACGGGCAGAACAACGAGTTCGGCTTCGACTACCTGCGCGACAATATGAAGTTCAATCTCGAGGACTACGTCCAGCGCGAGCACAACTACGCGATCGTGGACGAGGTGGATTCGATTTTGGTTGACGAGGCGCGCACGCCGCTGATCATTTCGGGCGCGTCGGAAGAATCAACTGACACGTATTATGTCGTCGATCGAGTGATACCGCGCCTCAAGCCGGAGGAGCATTACACGATCGACGAGAAGATGCGGACCGTGTCGCTGACCGAGGAAGGCGTGACGCGTGTGGAGCAGTTGTTGGGGGTCGAGAACCTCTACGACCCGCGCAATATTTTGCTGTTGCATCATGCGAACCAGGGACTGCGCGCGCATACGCTGTTCAAGCGCGACGTCGATTACGTGCTGAAGGACGGCGAGGTGATAATCGTCGACGAGTTCACCGGGCGCCTGATGCCAGGACGCCGGTGGAGCGACGGACTCCATCAGGCGGTCGAGGCGAAAGAGAACGTCAAGATCGAGTCGGAGAACCAGACGCTCGCGACGATCACGTTCCAGAATTATTTCCGCATGTACAAGAAGCTCTCGGGGATGACCGGGACGGCGGACACCGAGGCGGTCGAGTTCAACGAGATTTACCGGCTGCAGGTATCGGTGATCCCGACCAACATGCCGATGATCCGAATCGACAACCACGACATGGTGTACAAGACCGAGGACGAAAAGTTCGACGCGGTGATCGAGGAAATAAAGGACTGCCACGAGCGCGGACAGCCGGTGCTGGTGGGCACGGTGTCGATCGAGAAGTCGGAGCGGGTGGCGGAGAAGCTGAAGAAGACCATCGTCAAGCATTCGGTGCTGAACGCGAAGAATCACGAGCGCGAGGCGGAGATAGTCGCGCAGGCGGGACGTTTCGGCGCCGTAACGATATCGACCAACATGGCGGGCCGCGGCACCGATATCGTGCTCGGCGGAAATCCGGAATTCATGGCGGCGGCCGAAGCCGGTACGCGGGAGCCGAGCGATCCAAACTTTCAAGCGGCGCTCGCGAAGTATCGCGAACATTGCAAACTCGAGCGGGAGGAAGTGCTGAAGGCGGGCGGACTGCATATTCTCGGCACCGAGCGTCACGAGTCGCGGCGAATCGACAATCAGCTGCGCGGACGTTCGGGACGCCAGGGCGATCCGGGGTCGTCGCGCTTTTACATGTCGCTGGAAGATGACCTGCTCCGAATTTTCGGCGCCGATCGGCTGAAAGGCTTGATGAGCCGAATCGGAATGGAAGACAACGAGCCGATCGAGCATCGCTGGATCTCGCGCGCGATCGAAAATGCGCAGAAAAAAGTCGAGGCGCACAACTTCGACATCAGAAAGCATCTGCTCGAATACGACGACGTCATGAACAAGCAGCGCGAGGTGGTGTACCATCGCCGGCGCCAACTGCTGAGCGGCGTATCGCTCAAAGACGACGTGCTCGACATGTGCGACTCGCTGATCGAGGAAATCGCGGGGGTGCATGCGAGCGTGGAAATCGATACGACGGAATGGGACTGGAAGCAGATCGACGACGCGTTCTTCAAGCAATTCAAGTTTCGTCCCGGCTTCAACGCGCAAATGGAGATCGACGGCAAGCCGATAAGCTCGCCCGACGACCTGATCGAGATTGCGAGCGAACGGGTGCATAAGCTGTACGATCAGCGCGAGAAGGAATTCACCGAACCGGTGATGCGTCAGATCGAAAAGATCGTGATGCTGCAGACGCTCGACTCCCTGTGGAAGGACCATCTGCTGGCGATGGACCATCTGAAGGAGGGTATCGGGCTGCGCGGCTACGCTCAGCAGAACCCGCTGGTCGCGTACCAGAAAGAGGGTTTCACGATGTTCGAGGCGCTGATGTCCGTGATGCAGCAGGACGTGGTGGAGAAAGTTTTCTCAGTACAGGTGCAGCGGCAGCAGGACGTCGAGCAGATCCAGCAACCGAAGCCGCAGCGCGTCGTGATGAGTCACGGCGATCAGACCGAAGTTACCGCGGCGACGCCCGCCAAGCGCGACGTTGATAAGGTCGGGCGCAACGACCTGTGTCCGTGCGGATCGGGCAAGAAGTACAAACGCTGCCACGGCAAGTGAGCGTCGTGGGGCGAACATGTTCGGAAAGAAAGAGAACCGAAACCCCTCACGGGTTTCGGACTTCCCGTCGGGAAGATGCGGGCCTACGGCCCTGTTAGAAACTCGTAGGGCTACCAATAGCGAGTAGTGCTCGCATCCTACGGAGGGTGCAGGGGCTGGCCCCTGCCGGAGGATTTCAGCGCAATGACAGTCGAGCTAGAGCCTCGCGCGGTGCGGGGATTTCGTTTCGCGGGGGTAAGCGCCGGGTTCAAGAACGCGCCGGGGGCATTGGACTTGGGACTTATCGTCGCGGATCGTCCCGCACAGGCGGCGGCAGTATTCAGCGCCAACCGGGTCAAGGCAGCGCCGTTGTACGTCACAATGGACCGGGTGAAAACGGGACGCTTGCAGGCGGTGGTCGCAAACTCGGGATGCGCGAATAGCTTCACCGGCAAACCGGGGCTTCAGCTCGCGCGCGAGTCATGCGCGGAGGTCGCGCGTCTAGTCGGATGCGCGCCGGAACTTGTGGTGCCCTCCTCGACCGGCGTGATCGGTCATCTGTATGACCTGAACAAGTTCAAAGCGGGCGCTGCCGACGCGGTCGCGAAACTGAGCGAGGACGGACTCGGCGATTTCGCTCGCGCGATTATGACGACGGATACGCGGCCGAAGACGGCATCGACAACGTTCAAATTGGGGCGCACGACGATCACGCTCACAGGCGCAGCAAAGGGTGTCGGGATGCTCTCGCCGAAAATGGCCACGATGCTTAGTTACATCGTGACCGACGCCGAGGCCGGGCATATCGCGCTCAAGCGATCGCTCAAAGCCGCGCTGCCCACGAGCTTCAACGCGATCACGGTAGACGGTGACATGTCAACCAACGATACGGTGATCCTGATGGCGAGCGGCGCGGCGGGAAACGGCGCGCTCGGCGGTCGCGACGTGGCGGTGCTCGATCGCGCGGTCAAGGAAGTATCGGAGGCGCTTGCGCGGGAACTGGTTCGCGACGGCGAAGGCGCGACCAAGCTGGTCACGGTCGAAGTGCGCGGCGCGCGCACATTGGCGGACGCGGAGCGCGTCGCGCGGCAAATCTCGAACTCGCTGCTGGTGAAGACGGCGTTCTTCGGATGCGATCCGAACGTCGGACGAATATTGATGGCGGCGGGATCGTCGGGAGCGTACGTCGAGTCGGAGCGGTTGATGCTTTGGATCGGCGGAGTGAAAGTCGCGATGGGCGGACGGCTGCTGACCGACGCGTTGGCGGAGGCGGGAAAGGCGATGCGAGCGAGCGAATTCGAGGTGCGGCTCGATCTACGGGTCGGGAAAGCGAGCGCGAAGATCCTGACCTGCGATCTCAGCTACGACTATGTGCGAATCAACGCGGAGTACACGACCTGAGCGGTTGCTTGGCGTATCGCGCGCTCAATAAAATCGCGGCGCAAAGCTGGCGGTAGACGACTTGGCAAGCTTTATCAGAGTCGCGCGCGTGGCGGACGTCGCAGACGGTACCGGCAAGACGGTCGAGGCCGCAGGTAAGCGGGTCGCGCTGTTCAACGTAGGGGGCAAGTTTTACGCGATCGACAACGCGGGCAAGCATCGCGTGCGGACCGCTCGGCGAGGGCGAGGTCGACGGCAAGACGGTGGTTTGCCCGTGGCATGGCTGGGAGTACGACGTGACCAGCGGCGCGAACTTGGACGACCCGAGCGTCAAGCTCGGATGTTATCCGGTGAAAGTCGAGGATGAGGACGTTCTGATCGAAGCGGGAAGCGTGAGCGCTGCGGAAAATTATCGGGCGGCGAAAAAGCGGCCAGCGCCGTAAGTCACGCCGGCGGCTGCGATTCCGGTCGCCATGCTCTCGAGGCCACTTAGCCACCAGGAGCGGCTGGTGATGATGGTCTTGAGGGCGCCGACTGCGAACAATACGACAATTGTCGAGACCGCCGAGACGACGATGCCTTCGGTGGGCACAAAGAAAATATACGGCCACACGGGCATGAACGCGCCGAATAGATAGGACAAGCCGACTGCCAGCGCGGACCGAAGCGGACGATCGAAAGATTCCTCGTTGAAGCCGAGTTCCTCGCGCATCATGACGTTGCTCCAACGCTCGGGGTCGGCGGTGATATGCGCGACGATCTGATCGAGCAGCGCGCCGCGGAATCCCTTGTTGCGATAGATCTGACTTATTTCGTCGCGCTCGCGATCGGGCCAGCGCTGAATTTCCTGGCGCTCGCGATCGATTTCGCTCAGGTAAAACTCGATCTGCGAACGCGCCGAGATGAACGCCGCCAAGCCCATCGCGACCGCGCCGCCGAGCATCTCCGATAGCCCCGCCATCACGGCGACGTTGCCGGTGGTAAATGCGCCGGCGACGCCGGAAGTGACTGCAAACGAGGCGACCAGCCCGTCGTTCAGGCCGAGCATCACGTCGCGGACCCAGCTACCGCCAGCGGCGTGAACCTGCTCGGTGTGATGGTCGTACTCGCGCGCGCGAATCAAGAAAGCCACTAGCCGATTCCTCTGAGCGCGGTGGGCGCTGGTCCAGCCACGGAGCCGTGCCGTTTGCGGCGCTCGATTCGATCGCGGGTCGCCATGATGTCGACGACTATCTTGCGCATATCGGCCCGGTCGGGGCGCCAGCCGAGATATGAATAGAGAAAATCGAGCCGGGCAGAGCGCGAGAGAAAGCGTCCGACGCTGCGATCGAGATGAACCAGGTTAAGCATCCGGCGATCCCATCCGACGGTCGCGACCTTGCGAAAATCCTCGTGGTCGATGAAGTAAACCTTGAAGCCTTCGGCGCCATGATCTTCGACCATCAGATTGGTTTCCTGAAGGTCGCGAGTGTAGATGCCGCTCGCGTGGAGGCGCTGGACTTCCAAAGCCACCGCGTCGGAGATGCGTTTTCGGCGGCGCACGTCGCGCCGCTTCACACCGCCGGGGCCGACTGCGAATCGGCTAAGGGTATCGGCGTCGAGCAGCGCGCGGCTCAGCAGATAGGATGCGCGGATTGCACCGCCAGCGTAGGAATTCATTGCGGCCAGCGGCTCCGGATGCGCGAGGCCGTACGTTTCGAGCATCGCGGCGCCCGCGATCGAGTGCTCGGCGCGAGAACCGCGGATGCGTTCATAGATCCCTCGCGCCCAGGAAGGAATCTCGACGCGCTTGATAAAGGCAGTGTCGGCGTCGGGCCTATTGGCCTCGCCTGGTTCGGTTAAGTTGATAAATCCCGCGAGCGTTTTGCCTTGAGCCTTGAGCGGACGGAAATCCGGCGACGCAAGCAATTCGTCTGCGCGCTCGATCACGGCGCGCCACTTGGGTGAGCGCGCGTAAAGGACGTGGTTGCGCATGCGTGACTAGCCTAGCGGTTTCGCGACATTGATGGCATCGGGGGCGGCAGCGGTGTTCGCGGATCGGCCAGGAATCAATCTCGCGCTTGCCAAGAAAAAAGAAAGGGCGGTGCTAGGAACCGCCCCTCGAGAATAAATTTACCTGGTGCCTCTGTCCTCCTGTGAAACAATTCGAATGGTCAGCAATTCCGCCTCGCAGTTGCGCGTCAGCGAAAAAACCTCGCCGCATTTGCGGCAAACTTTATCGCGGGCCGCTCTAAAGTTGAAAGTTCAGGATGACCCGAACCGTTATTTCCGGAATCGGCGTTAACCGACCACGCCCGGTAAGGTGTCAAGTTACGCGTGAACTCCAACTGCATGTCATCTGGCTGTTTGCGGAAATCAGACCGGAATGCACTTCGAATGCATCGCGTCGCCACTGATTCAATCTGCCGCCCATCTGTCCTCAAAGTCCTCTGCCTCCAGTGACAGCGCCGCGTCAAGCTTCGCCTTCATTTCCTTTCCTTGTGGCATCGATGGCAACATACTGAAGTAGTTTCGTATCGCAAAATTGATTCCCGCACGCTTGAGGCTCGTGTTTGCAATGCTTGGCCCCGGTTTAGCAGCGCCAAATGCGGCACGAGCTGGCCAAAATCTGGGTGGTCCTTTAACGACGAGAAGATGCGTGCCCAGTTCGGCAATGCCCACCATGTTTGCAACCTCCTGCCGAAGGTCAGAGAGCCAATCGGCTGTTGAAGGCCTTAGGCGACGGTACAAAATGTCTAACGGGCTAAGCGCAGCAGCTTCCAAATCGCTACCGGGTCGAATTGAAAGGCCCAAACTCTTGAGCAGCGCTTCCAGCTCAAGAGCTTTGCTCGCAGCGTCCGCGTAGGTATACCGATCAGAACCCATTTCGATTGGCGCGCCTCAATTTATCCTGATTTGCAAGTAGAGCGTTTTATGCCTGGGACTCATGCCATGTTTTCTCGCGGCACCAGCAAAATTCGAAACAGAGATCAAACGTCAAATTCCCCGTGGAATGGCTCGAAGCAGGCTGTCTCTGGTGCCGCGAAAGATGCAAATCGGCCCGATGTGCGCGCATTTCCAGCAAACCCCGAGGAGAATCTCTGAATGCGAAGACTGGGTGGGCGGAGCGAGGGAGATTCGAACCCCCGGGTGCCACGAGAATTTCGATCTCACCAAAAGATGCCCAAAACTGGCGCTGTTTCTGCCGCAGCCAACTACCATCATGTCGGCAGAGAACATTGTCGCCTTCCGCTCGCTACGATTCTCGGTAGTTATCCCGCGCATCGGAAGTCCTCCAGCCCGCCAGAAACGCCCACGGCGGACTGCCCGAATCTGGATCGAGCGGAAGATCGGCTGCCTTCCGGTTGTCGAGAATGG
>CAAGKR010061743.1_pt1 | contig 13221 bp, 13 predicted proteins | sample 2556971 | NCBI WGS metagenome assembly CAAGKR01 (sample SAMEA5207829, study PRJEB30636) | soil metagenome | biome: forest; feature: boreal; material: soil | place: USA | collected 2011-09 | depth 1 m | reverse complement strand
CGTCATCCTCGTCACGGGCGCCGACAACGCAGAGCTCGCACGCACTTTGCTCCAACGCGAGGGGTATACCGCAGCATGAGTCCGAGCCGCCAAGGCCTGAGCGAACCCGTCAAGACCGTCCTTTGAGGAGAACCAATCCGTCGCGCGGAGGCCAGACCGCGCTCTGGGGTCCCATAGGGGAACCACGGGTTCCCCTATGGTCGATCTAGGCGATCATTGCTTCGCGCAGAGCGACCGCGACGGCCTGGGTGCGCGTGCGCGCCCCGAGCTTCGTCATCGCGCGCTGTGCGTGCGCGCGCACGGTGTCCGGCGAGAGATAGAGCGTCGCGCCGATCTCGGCGTACGAGCTGCCTTCGGCGAGCATGCGCAATACCTGGCGTTCGCGCTCGGAGAGCCCTTTGCGCGAATCGGCGCGGCGGCTGGACGCGAGCGCGGCCGCGAGCACCGGGTCGACGTACAACCCGCCGGCTGCGACGGTGTCGATCGCACGCGAGAGATCCTCGAGCGGTGCGTCCTTCAATGCGAAGCCGCGGGCACCGGCGTCGAGCGCGTCTGACACGAGCCCGCGATCGTTGACGCCGGAGTAGAGCAGCACGGCCGTCTTCGGCGCGACCTTCGCGAGCTTGCGCGCAAGCTCGAGGCCGTCGAGCTTCGGCATGCGAATGTCGGCGACGCACACCATCGGCTGGTGCGCGATCACAGATGCGAGGGCACGCTCGCCGTCCGGCGCGGTGTCGAGCACCTCGAAGCCGGCGGCGGCGAGAAACCGCGTCAAACAGTCGAGAATCGGCGGATGGTCGTCGACGACGACGCAGGTCGTGCGCGAACGGTCGTGAAGGGGCGTGATGCTCATCGTCCCCCTTGTCTTCGGCGGAGAGGGGTCATAGACCCATCCACATTCCCGCGTATAAGGCCATCCCCGTTTTCGTGGATGCGGGTGTCGCGGATCAGTGCTTGGAACGACGCGTGGACAGGGTCGCGCCGGCGGATGCGATCACCCGCGTCGACTGCGAGGCGAGCGGGACGCCCGGGAGCAGCGCCGCGAGCGCCGCGCGGAACGCAGCCGGGGCGACCTGGCCGCCCTCGTCCTGCGCGCTCTGCGGCTTCATCACGTTGTCCGGCGACGTCCAGTAGGCCCAGGCGACCAGATCGGCGAAACGCTCGCAGTCAAGAGCGGAGTGGCCTTCCCCGCCCCACCACGCCGCTCCGTGCAGCAATGCGTGGAGCTGCGTGCGCGTCACGTCGGTGAGGACGGCGAAGTCGACCTCGTGCGCATACTCGTGCTGCACGACGCCCCAGGCAAAGCGGCCGGCGTCGAGCAGGTTCGCGTCGAGCCAGATCTGATTGGGCGCGGCGTGCGAAGCGACACCGCGCCGGATGTGCACGACCACGTCCCCTGGGACGGCGTCCCAGGGGAACGCGCTCGCATTCAATGCGCCGGTGACCTGTGCCTGCTCGGCCTGCGAGCCTCCGTCGAAGACGTAGTGACCGCCGGCCGCGAATGCCGTCGGGGCAACCCCGAGCGCCACGACGGCGAGTGCGAACTGGAAAAGAAGGCGCCTGAACATCGCTGCTCATGGCGTCGGAGCCGCGCTCCTGCGCGGGGACACACCGGTAGGCACAACGGCTGTCGCTCTCGCGCGCGGCTGTCATGGACCGTTACGGCGACGCACCCGGAAAACGGCGTAGTCCTCCCACGGAGAGGGGAGGTAGGTCGAGCGCTACCGGGAATCGACAGCGGCCGGCCACTGGAGATGCTGAGAACTGATGACTGCGGCGGCGCATTTCCCCGAACACCCCCCGCTCGTAGGCACCGCCGGGTCGCCCGCGACGCTGCTCACGGAGCTACCCGGCGCAGGCCTCGAGCGCCGGCTCGCGGCCGCCGAGCGGCTCACCGGCTGGAACGAGCACGCCGCCGCACTCGAGCTGCTCGAGGAGCTCTGGTCGCAGATTCGCCGCTTTCCCGCCCTCACGCTCCGACACCGGCTGGCCGCGTCATGGGCCGAGATGTACCGCGGACGGCTCGACGAGGCGGCCGACCTGCTCGCGCACGCGGACACGATCGCGCAGTCGCCGCTCTTCGACGCCGCCGACCGGGCCGCGGTGCTTTACCACCGCGGCTGCGTCGCGCTCAAGCGCACCGAGGTCGCCGAAGCGACGGCGCTCTTCACGCGTGCGCTGGAGACGAATGCTCGCTCCAGACGACCGTCTTCCCTTTTGGCCGCGAACGTCCTCAACTGGCGCTCGCGCTGTCACCAGCTCCGCCGCGACTTCGACGCGGCCGCCCGGGACGCCGAGGGCTCTCTCGAGCTCGCGGCCGACGCCGGCGACGATCGCGCGCGGGCCAACGCGCTGTTCCAGGCCTCACTCGTCGCCGAGCGGCAGCGGCAGTGGCTGCTCGCACGCTTCTACGCAGAACAGGCGCTCGAGCTCTACCGCGCCCAAGGCGACACGCTTTCGATCGCGCGGATCCTCAACAACCTCGGCGGGATCGACTTCCTGCTCGGCGACGTCGCAGGCGCCGAGCGAATGCTCATCGAGGCGGCGGCCACAGCAGCAGAGGCGGGCAGCAATGCCGACGTCGCGCAGGCGACATCGTCACTCGCGCAGGTGCTTCTGCACAGCGATCGTCCACGCGAGGCGCGCGTCCGTGCGCTCGGTGCGATCGAGATGCTCACGGGCCGCACCGACTTTCTCGACGAGCTCGGCAACGCGCAGCTCGTCGTCGCAAACTCGTTCGCCGCAGAAGCAGATGCCGTAGCCGCGTGCACCTGGCTCGGCCGCGCCGAGGAGACGTTCGCCGCGGTCGGGTCGACGAGCCATCTCGCCGCTACCTGGGTCGCGCGCGGCGACCTCGCGCGCTCGACGGGAGACACCGCCGCCGCCGCAGAGCTCTACCGGCGCGCAGCCGACGCCCTTCAGGACTTCCACTTCTAACGCTCACAGGAGGTGAGTTCATGCACAGGCTCTGGACGCTCAACCGCTACGCCCTTCCCGCCCTCGCCCTCTTCGCGGCGCTCGGCCACTCGAAGTGGGGAGTGACCCCGCTCGGCTTCTCGACGGGGAACTAGAAGCTCGACGGACGGCACGGAGGAAGGCGTCGACCACCGCAGGGTCGAATGCCTTCCCCCTGCCGGCCGCGACGTGCGCGCGTGCCTCCGCCGCCGTGAGGCGCGGACGGTAGGGACGGTCACTCGTCAGCGCGTCGAAGACGTCGGCGACAGCGACGATCCTGCCTTCGAGCGGGATCTCCTCCCCGGCGAGCTGCCGCGGGTAGCCCGTCCCGTCCCAGCGCTCCTGGTGCGTCCAGGCGATCGTCGCGGCCAGTTCGAGGAGCTCGTTGCCCGAGCCCGCAAGCAACTCGTGCCCGACCGCGGTGTGCCGCTCCATCGTGCGCCGCTCTTCTGCCGACAGCGGCCCGGACTTCTGGAGAATCGCGGCGGGGATCGCAATCTTCCCGATGTCGTGCAGCGGGCTCACGAGGCGCAAGAGCTCGGCACGGTCACGGTCGAGGCCGAGGGCGAGCGCGATCGTGAGCACGTACGAGCCGACGCGCTCGTCGTGCGCGCCCAGGTCGCCGTCGTGGTACTCGATCGCGCGCCCGAGCCTCGCAACCGTCTCGTCGTATGCATGACGCAGGTCGCGCTCGGAGGCCGCGAGCTTCGCCACCGCGTCCTCGAGCTCCACCGTGCGCGCGGCAACCATCTCCTCGAGCCTCGACGCATGCACGCGCCGCTCCGACTCGCGATTGCGTCGCTGAAGCGCGGTCGAGACGTCGATCAGCAGCTCGTTCGCGTCGAACGGCTTCGTCAGATAGCCGTAGGCGCCGAGCTCGAGCGCGGTGTCGGCGAGGCCGGGATCGTCGCGACCGGTCACCATCACGGTCGCGACCTCGGGACGCGTGCGCGCGAGCTCCTCGACGAGCTCGAGCCCCGAAGCGCCGGGCAGGCCGATGTCACAGAGCACCACCGAAAACGGGCGCGCGGCGAGCGCCTCCCGTGCCTCCTCGACATTCGCGACCGACACGATGTCGTGGCCCGAGCCCGAGAGCATGCGCACCATCAGCCCGCGGGCCTGCTCGTCGTCGTCGACACAGAGGATCGGCTCGCCGCTCATGCGACTCCCCCCTCCTTGCGCCGCTCGAGCGCACGGCGGACGGCGCTCGCGAGCTCGTCGAGTGCGAACGGCTTCTTGAGCAGCTCGGCCCCGACCGGTGCGGCCTTCGCAGCCGGATGCGAGTAACCGGACATGAAGAGCGTGCACAGCTCCGGACGGCTGCCGCACACGCGCGCGGCCAGCTCGTAGCCGCTCATCTCGGGCATCACGACGTCCGTGAGCAGGAGATCGACGTGCTGGCCGCGTGCGAGCAGCAGCTCGGCCTCGCTCGGCAACGACGCCGGCAGGACCCGATAGCCCGCGCCCTCGAGCACGCGCTGAACGAGCGCGCGAACCGGCTGCTCGTCCTCGACGAGCAGGATCGTCTCCGAGCCGCGCTCGAGCGCCGGCTGCGACGAGGCCGCCGGGTCGAGGGAGACCTGCTCGGCCGCCACCGGCAGGTAGACCGAGATCGCGGTCCCCTCGCCGGCCGCCGTGCGGATGCCGACGCCGCCGCCGCTCTGGGCGACGATCCCGTAGACCGTGGAAAGCCCGAGCCCCGTGCCGACGCCGTCCTCCTTCGTCGTGAAGAAGGGCTCGAACACGTGCGCCAGATGCTCCTCTGAGATGCCACAGCCTGTGTCGGCGACCGTGAGCCGAACATACGCCCCGGGCGGCAGCAGCGGCGAGATCGCGCCGTCCGGCTCGCCGAGCTGTGCCTCACCGACGCTGACGGTCAGCGTGCCGCTTTCGCCGATCGCGTCACGGCCGTTGACGACGAGATTGACGAGCACGAGCTCGATCTGCGCAGGGTCTGCGAGCACGCGCGCGACGTCGTCGAGCCGCAGCTCGAGTTCGATGTCCTCTCGGATCGTGCAGCGCAGCAGAGACTCGAGGTCGCGCACGACTTCGCCGACGCTGACGACACGTGGAGCGAACACTTCGCGCCGGCCGAATGCGAGCAGCTGCCGCGTCAGCGCGGCGGCGCGATCGGCGGCCTTCACTATCTCGTCGAGATCGGAGAGTTGCTGCTCGTCGCTCAGCGTGGCCCGCAACACCGCGCTGTAACCGCGGATCACGAGCAGAACATTGTTGAAGTCGTGAGCGATGCCGCCGGCGAGCTGCCCCACGGCCTCGAGCCGCTCGGCTTCGTTCAGCCGCTGCGCGAGCTCGCGGCGGCCGATGCGCAGCTTGACCTCGGCGAGTCCACGCTCGAGCGCGAACGGAAGGCGGTCCACGTTGACCTTCAGCACGTAGTCGTCGGCGCCCGCGCGCAACGCTTCGGCGATCGCCTCCTCGCCGACGTTGTTCGACAAGACGACGAACGGCCCGTCGAACTCGAGCTCCTGCGCCACGCGCAAGGCGTCCATGGCGCCCCAGCCCGGCAGCGCGCGCTCGGCGACGATCGCATCCCAGCCGCCAGCGGCCAGCGCGCCCCGCAGCGCGTCCTCGGTGACGACGCGCACGGAGTCCACCGCGATTCCGGCACGCGTGAGCGTCCTGGTGATCAGCCCGGCGTCGCCGACATCGTCCTCGACGAGGATGAGGCGAATTGCGTTCATTGGAGTCTCCTGCGCCGGGGGTTTCCCGCGGCCGGTTTCAGTGTCGACGCTGCGACCATTCCCGCACAGAGCAATAAGGCGCATTTCGACCCAATCCGAAGCGGTATGCCGGGCTACCCCGTTCTGCGTCAGGCGGCGACAGCTGCGACGGTCGCGGGCGGTCCTCCGCGCCGGAAGCGCACCTCGAACATCGTTCCTGCGCCCCACGGCTCTCGACCCGCACCGTGCCGCCATGGGCGTCGAGGATCGCCTCGACGATCGAGAGGCCGAGCCCAGCTCCTGGCAGGCCCTCGGAGTCCGGAGCGCGGAAGAACCGCTCGAAGAGGTGCTGCTGGTCGGCAGCCTCGATGCCGCGGCCCGTGTCGCTCACGCGGACGACGACCTCGTCCTCGCCGCCGACGACGCTGACGTCGACCCGCCCGCCGTCTCCCGTGAACTTCACGGCGTTGCGCACGTGCAGAAAGCCTTTGTCCGGGACGAGATGCACGTCGCTCGCGCGCGCGACGGCTGCGCGCCGGAGGATCTCATTCACGGCTCGCACGGCAGGCGCGTTCGAGTCCGAATCGCTGTCGAGCCGCAGGTCCTCGCTTTCGAGCGTGCCCCCGCGGGCGATCTCGTAGAGCAACATCGCGATGTCCCCTTGCGCTGCGAGTGCGAGCGTTACCGCACCGCCGCCGGCGTGCTGAAGCTCTGCGACCAACGTCGGCGTCAGCTCGCCGACGGCGACGTGGAGCACGCCGTCCGACAGCTCATAGGGAATCGCGCCCAGCCGCTGGAGCAGGTCGAGGGGAATCGCGCGGACCGCGTCGGGATCGAGCGCCCGGCGACCGAGCTCGACGAAGGGAACCCCTTGCTCCGTGGCGCTCGACCGCGCGCGAACGGCAGTGAGGCGGTCAGTCACCGTTCACGAGATCCCTGACCCGCGCTTCGAGATCCTGCGGGCTGAACGGCTTCGTGAGATACGCGTCGGCGCCGACGTCGGCGCCGGCCTCGACGTCGGACTCGAGTGCACGGGCGGTCAGCAGGATCACCGGCAGCTGCGCATTGGCTTCGCGCAGGAGACGGGTGACGTCGAACCCGCTGAGCCCGGGCATCGAGACGTCGAAGATTGCGACGTCGGGCCGGCGCGCGTGCGCGAGGGCCAGCGCCTCCGTTCCGTCGTGCGCGGTGACGACCTCGTAGCCCGAGCGCTCGAGGCGCAACCGCACGAGCGAAAGGATGTCTGCGTCGTCGTCGGCGACAAGTACGAGCGGCCGTGGGCTCATGGATCAGCAATCGACGGAAAGCGGGTAATGCGGTATCGGGGAACCCCCGTACGGCCGCCTCCTACAACACGCGCGCCGCCCTACGCGGATTACACAAACGCCGCGGCCAGCGCGGCGTCGATCGCCGTTCCGAGATCGTCGAGCGCAAACGGCTTCGCCAGATACGCGAGCGGGCCCAGGCTCAAGAAGCACGCCTCGGGCGGCAGGATGCTGACGCAGATCACCGGGATCGCCGGCTGGTTCTCCCGTACGATCCGCGCCTGCTCGACGCACGCTGGTGCCGCGGGCTCGAGCAGGAGGAGATCGGCCGGCGGCGGCGCCGCAGGGCCGCCGCCGAGCACGATCGCCTCGTGACCCAGCCGGTCTAGGAGGACGACCAGCAGCCGACGAACGTCGGGGTCTGCTTCGCTCAGGAGAATGCTCGCCATGCCGCATGCGCATGTTCGGCGCCGCGCGGAGGAACAGGGCCACCCGCCCGGTAGGAGTCGGGTATGAACGCCTACGCCGCGGGCAGTACCCGGCCGCGCACCTCGCCGAGCTCGAGGTCGCCGGCGTGGGCGCGCAGCACGACCTCGTCTCCGTCCTCGAGGAACGAGCGTGCGCTCCCGTCCGGGAGCAGCAGCGGCTCGGCGCCGTTGCGCGTGAGCTCGATCAGCGAGCCCTCCGAGCCCGGGTCGGGACCGGAGATCGTGCCGGACGCCATCAGGTCGCCGGTCCGGATCGAAGCGCCGTTCGAGGTCGCGTGCGCGAGCTGCTGCGGCATCGTCCAGTAGAGGGCGCGTGCATTGCCGCGGGACACGATCGAGCCGTTCAGCTCGACCTCGAGGTCGACGTCGAGCGCCCAGTCGCGTCCACCGGCGAGATGCGGGAGTGGCGGCGGGTCCTGCGCAGGCGCAGCGCGGCGATGCTCCTCGAGCAGCGCAAGCGGCGTCACCCAGGCCGAGACCGACGTGAGGAACGACTTGCCGAGGAACGGGCCGAGCGGGACGTACTCCCATGCCTGGATGTCGCGGGCGCTCCAGTCGTTCACGAGCACGACGCCGAAGACGTGCTCCGCGAAGCGGTCCACCGGCACGGGCTCGGCGCGCCTGCTCGGAATGCCGACGACGAAGCCGAGCTCGAGCTCGACGTCGAGACGTCGTGACGGCGCGAACACCGGCTCCGCTGCGTCGGGAAGCTTGAGCTGCCCACGCGGCCGCACGACGTCGGTGCCGCTGACGGCCACGGTGCCGGCGCGGCCGTGGTAGCCGACGGGGAGCCAACGCCAGTTCGGGAGCAACGGCTCGGCGTCGGGCCGGAAGAGCCGGCCCATGTTCGTCGCGTGCTCGATCGACGAGTAGAAGTCGACGTAGTCCGCGACCTCGAACGGGAGCAGGAGCGTCGCGTCGGACAGCGGCACGCGCGGTCCGTCGTGCTCGCGTGCGCGGCCGAGCGCGTCCGCCCAGGCACTCGGGCCCTGCGCCATCAACGCGTTGAGCGACGGCTGCCGGAACGCGTCGCCGAGCGCGGAGAGATCGACGACGTCGTCGCCGTCGCGCCAGCCGACGCGCGGCCCGCCGCCGGGAGCCGACGTGAAGACGCCGAACCCGCTCACGCAGGGAGCATCCCGTGTGTGCGGAGATCGTCCACCGGCTCGAAGAACGAGCAGCTGCCGATCGAGTGGAAGAGCGTGCCGCGCACGAACCTGAGCCTCGTCGCGTCCGCCTCGCGTGCGCCCCAGCGAAACGCTTCCGCGTCGAGCTCGAAGGAGCCTTCGGACGCGGCGAGCGCGTCCTCCTCGTCGCCGAAGACGGCCGCGGCAAGGACGTTCAGGAAGCCGTGCTCGCCCGCCTCCGTCGGATAGGCATGGTGCAGGCCGGCGGTCGCCTTGAACACGACGTCGCGCGCCCGGCAGCCGCGGATGAAGCGCGCGAGATCGGCGGCGTCCGGAACGCTCGGGCCGCCGCAGCGCACCTTCGCGCGGAGCCCGAGACGGGCGAGGTCGTCGAGGCGCTCCTCGAGCGTCTCGTCGAGGGCCAGCTCGACGTACATCTCGCCGTCGAAGTCCACCGGCTCGCGCGCCTCCACCGACTCGATCCGGGGGTCGTACGGCACCTTCGCGTCGGCGACGACCGTCAGCGACCGCGGCTCGCCGCCGAGCTCGGGCAGCTTGGAGACCGGGCAGACGAAGCGGGCGAGCAGCCAGGAGTCGTTGCCCTCGCGGGCCCGGCGGTCCTCGGCAAGCGCCTCCGGCATCGCCAGGCTCGCGGGCGGAAAGAGGGCCGCGTGGTCGATCAGGTGCTCGAGCAGGGCACGACGGGCATCCACGGGGCCGAAAGCTACACCTACACTTGTCGCGGGTCGGGCTCCGTGCAGTGGAAGCGTGTGAACCGCGTCAGATCCGGAAGGAAGCAGCGCTAAGCATTCCCTTCCAGGTGTACGGGTCGCCCGGCCCCTTTTCTTTCTAAGGTGGACCTCGTGACGCGCACGACGCTTCTCGGGAGTCTTGCGATCGGAGCGGCCGTGCTCGCGTACGCACTCCCGACGCAGTCGCCGGGGTGCGGTCAGAACGCTCACTACGCAGCGACGCGCTCGTTCGCCGAAGGACATCCGTATATCGACCGGTATGCGTCCGAGACGTGCGACGTCGTCCGCCGTGGCGGCCACGTGTACGCCGCGAAAGGACCAGCGCTCGATTTCTGGAGCGCACCGTGGTACCTGGCGTTGCGCTCGGTCGGAGCCGTGCCGCGGAACCCGAACGCGGGCCGCGGCTACCCCGCGGCGATGGTCGGCGTGCCCCTGCGCGCCCTGTGGCAACTCGGACTCTGGTCGGTCGTCTTGCCGGCACTCGCGCTGCTCCTCCTCCTCCGCCGGACAGTAGACCGACTGGAGCCGGGGCTCGGTGCGCCCGTCGCGGTGATCCTCGGCCTCGGCACGCTCATGCTGCCGTTCTCGACGCTCGTGTTCGCGCATGTGCCGGCGACGCTGCTCGCGTTCCTCGCCTTCACATTGCTGTTCGAGAAGCCGAGCGTCCGCCGCGCCGCACTCGCCGGCGCAGCGGCCGGGCTCGCCGTCGCGACCGACCTGCCGCTTGCGGTGCCTGCAGTTGCGCTCGGCGTCTATGCCGCTGCGCGCGAGCCCCGTGTGCAACGGCTCGCCGCCTACGCGGCCGGCGTCCTCGCGGGCCTGCTCCCGCTCTTCGCATTCGGGATCTGGGCGTTCGGGTCGCCATTCCGTCTCGCGTACTCCGGAGCCGCAATCGACCCGGGAGCCGGCGGCGCTGAGCAGGCGCACGTGCACGGCCTCATCTTCACCTTGACCGCGCCGCATCCGCACTTCGCGATCGACGTGCTCCTCAGCCAGCGCGGCCTCGTCGTACTGGCTCCCGTCGTCGCGGCAGGCGCCGCGGGCATCGCTCTCCTCTGGAGGCGCGGCCTCCGCGCCGAGGCCGGGCTCATCGGCGGCCTCGCAGTCGCCGAGATCGCCTGGAATGCGTTCCGGCCGTCCTACGAGCTCGCCCTGGGCGGCTGGGTACCGGGGCCTCGGTTCCTGATCCCGGTCCTGCCCTTCCTCTGTCTCGCGCTCGCACCCGTGTTGCGGCGGATCCCCGCAACCGTCGGAGTGCTGTCGCTCGCGTCCGTCGCCGCGATGGCCGTGGCGACGAGCGCCGAGCCGCTGCTCTCGAACGACGACACGCATCACTGGATCGCGCGCATCGCCGCAGGCAACTTCGTCCCGACCGTTCTCAGCCTCTGGGGCGTCGGCCACGGTTGGCTGGCGATCATGCCGTTCTTCATCCTCGTCGCGGCGTCGCTGCTCGCGGCAACGGCCGCCTTGAGGCCCACCCTGGAACGGCGCGACCTCACACTCGCTGCGGCGAGCATCGTGGCCTGGATCGTCGTCGAGCACGGGGCGCCGGCGCTCCTGGAGGTCGACCGCCTGGTGCGCCAGAGCTACGGCGCTGCGGCCGCGATCGCCCTGGTGGCCGGCCTCGTCTGGGCGCTCGTCCGGCTCTTCGAAGGCCGGGCGGCCGCCGCCGCGCCGGGGCTCCTGCTCCTGGCCTTCGCGGCCCGGAGGTTCGACCAGCACACCAAGTGGGCTCTCCTTCTGGCCGTGCTCGTGCTGGGTGCCCTCGCGCTTCAGCGGCCCCTCGCGGCCCGGCTGCGGCGGCGGGGGATTCCTGCTTGAATCGATCCGTGACCGCGCTCTACCGGAAATACCGCCCCCAGACCTTCGACGAGGTCGTCGGTCAGGAAGCGGTCGTCCGGACGCTGAAGAACGCGATCGCCGCCGGGAAAGTGCGGCAGGCCTATCTCTTCGCCGGCCCGCGCGGTACCGGCAAGACCTCGATGGCGCGGATCCTTGCGAAGAGCCTCAACTGCACACTAGGCCCGAGCGCAGCCCCCGACGGCACCTGCCACGCGTGCGTCGCCATCGCCGCGGGCACGTCGCTCGACGTGATCGAGATGGACGCCGCATCGCAGCGCGGCATCGACGACATCCGCGAGATCCGCGACCGTGTCGTCCTGCAGCCGGTCGAAGGCCGCTACAAGATCTACATCCTCGACGAGGCGCACCAGCTCACCGACGCCGCCTGGAACGCGCTCCTGAAGCTGATCGAGGAGCCGCCGCCGCACCTCGTCTTCGTGTTCTGCACCACGGATCTCTCGAAGGTGCTGCCGACGGTGCGCTCGCGCTGCCAGACGTTCGTCTTCCAGCGGCCGCGCCTCCAGGACCTCGTCAAGAAGCTGCGCTTCATCGCGGATGCGGAGAAGATCGACGTGGCCGATCAGGCGCTCGCGCTCGTTGCGCGCGGCGCGCGCGGCGCGTTCCGCGACGCGGAGTCGACGCTCGACCAGCTCGCGGCTGCGACCGAGGGGAACGTGACCGTCCAGTCGGTACTCCAGCTGCTCGGCACGGTGGAGGAAGAGGCGCTGTTCCAGCTCTGCGACCTCGTCGTCGACCGCGACACCGCGGGTGCGCTGACGTTCGTCGAGCAGCTGTCGGAGCAGGGTCACGATCTCGGCCGGCTCGTGACCGAGCTGATCGAGCACCTGCGCCACGTGATGCTCGTGCAGCACATGAACGAGGTACCCGAGTCGCTGCCCGTGACCGAGGAGACGCGTGAGCGGCTGCGCGCACAGGCGAACCAGCTCGGCGAGCCGACCGTCGTCCGGTTGATCGACCTGCTCGCGCTCGCCGTCGACGACATGCGCCAGGGCGGCGACCCGCGCCTGCCGCTCGAGCTCGCGCTCGTGAAGGTGACGCGCCCGTCGTCGGACCTCTCGAGGGAGTCGACGGCTTTCCGCCTCGAGCGGCTCGAGCAGGGCGCGCCCGCGCAACAGGCGACCGCGCCTCCCACTCCGGCGGCCGCGGCGCGCAGTGCGACTCCCCCGACCCAGAAGCCCGCCGCGAAAGCGGTCTCGCCGCCGGACATCGACATCGTCCAGCTCCAGGAAGCGTGGCAGCGCACGATCGTCCCCGCCGTCGCCGAGAAGTCGATCCCGATCTCGACCGTGCTCGGCGAGGCGCGCCCGGCGGAGCTTGCGGGCAACACGCTCACGGTCGAGTTCCCTGCGAGCGCGTCGTTCCACCGCCAGCTCGCGGAGGAGCCGAAGAACGTGACGCTGCTCGCCGACGCGTTGTACGAGGTGACCGGCACGCGGCTCACGCTCTCGTTCGCCGTCGGCGAAGGCGAGGCCGAGGGCGTCGCCGAGCTCGAGGGCCCCGCCGGCGAGGACCGGATCCTCGAGCTGTTGAAGAGCGACCTGGACGCGCGCGAGCGAGAGGACCCGACGTGAGCTTCGACATGAACAAGCTGATGGAGCAGGCCGCGCAGATGCAGGAGCAGATGCAGCGGATGCAGCGGGAGGCAGCGAACGAGACCGCCGAAGCATCGGTCGGCGGCGGCCTGGTCAAGGTGACCGCGAACGGCGCCGGCGAGGTGCTCTCGATCACGATCTCGCCGGAGGCGATCGACCCGAGCGATCCAGAGGCCCTCGGGGATCTCGTGCTCGCCGGCGTGAACGAGGCGCTCCGCTCCGCCTCCGCGGCGGTCGAGGCGAAGGCGCAGGTGCTGATGGGCCAGATGGGCCTCGGCGACCTCGGCCTTCCCGGTCTCGGCGGCTAGTCAGGGTCAGACCCCGAGCGTTGTTTGAAGTCGTCAGGGGACCCCGGGGTCTGACCCCGGTTACGTTTGATTGTCGGGCCGTGGCCGGCCCGGGCTGTCCGAATCGGACGGCTAGGCTCCTTCGGTGCTGAGCCCCGCCGTCGACAACCTCGTGGCGCAGTTGACACGCCTGCCGAGTATCGGCAGCCGG
>CAAGKR010457905.1_pt1 | contig 13222 bp, 25 predicted proteins | sample 2556971 | NCBI WGS metagenome assembly CAAGKR01 (sample SAMEA5207829, study PRJEB30636) | soil metagenome | biome: forest; feature: boreal; material: soil | place: USA | collected 2011-09 | depth 1 m | reverse complement strand
GCTTGCTCAGCAGCCATCTCCGGATTCGACTGCCACAACCCTGCCGGAACCGTTTTCACCGCAGCCTGATAAGCGGGCAGCATGATCGCTGCGCTAGCCGTAGGGCTGTACGCCTGCGCTGAAGTGTGCGCAGGTCCACCAGGCGACAACTGAAAAGCTCCCTGCCCTCCCCCGCTCGGCTGTGTCGCGTTCTGGTTCCAGCTTGATTCAAACCATGACCCCATCAGCATGGCCGCGCGGACCTGCGCATCGGATGACGCGCCCATAATCGCAGAGACAACAGGGTTGGAAGCAGACGTGTTAGTCATAGCGCGCTGCTTCCCTTCCCCGTGTCGCTGGTGGTATGAGGCACGGGGACATCATTGTCGCGTAGCGCAGCTTCCAGCTGGTCAACACGCGCCACCACTTGTGACATGCGACCGTCAACGGTGACTTGCACTGCTGCCACTTTTCGCCGGGCCGACAGGAAACCGATAACAGACGTTACGAACGTCAGCAGAACGCTAGCGAATATAACCGCTTGAGCAATTGTCATCACGAATGTCCATTGTTTGAACGCGCATCGGTATGCCTGCGGCCTGTCTCCAGCCAGTACAGCCGGTTGTCCAACGCCCTATGTGTGTCTTTACTGTCTGCTATATGTTCCCCAACCTTAATTGTGAGGTTAGCTATCCGGTCCGCGCTAGCCTGCACAGCGGCGCTAGCGCGGAACATCAGCCCAATGATTGTCCCACCCAATGTGAGAGTAGCAACAATGCTTGTGATGATCAGCCAAAGAGTGCTAGTCGAATTCGACGCTGACAGCGCGGTCGCATTTACCATGGCGTTACAGCTCCCCCCGGCCACGGCATCTTCTTACCCCGACCATCAAATGCGTCATAAAGCAGGAACGAACCTATCAGAAACAAGACGACGCCGATTGTTACCTCCAGGGTTCGGTTCGTCATAAAATGCCCGCCAGGAAACTGCCCTGCCAGTTTCGACGGGATGCTCATACCTGAAGCCTCATATCAGGTGAGACGGTACCAGCAGCATCGATCTGCGGATTCATCGAACGAATCTCCGCAACCGATGTGCCAGAATGGTTAGCAACGTCCTGCAACGTCTGACCAGGAGAAGGCGAATAGATAGACCTAACCGGCCTGTGCAGAAAACCGCCTCCCTCTCCTGGGGTCATGACCGTAGCCTGCCGGACACGTTTGCCTGTCACTTGGAACCCTTCGGAACATAGATGCCGACACCCTTAGGTATAACGCCAGACTTATATTTGGCGGAAACCTTCGGGTCTATCTTTTGCAGCGCTGCAACCGTTGTCCCCTGCGCTTTAGCGAACTGCGCGAGAGTCTGGCCACCAGGCGTCACTGACTGGTAACCCTTATTGCCTGCGGACGGCGTCGTCGTTGTGCCAGCAGTAGGTGACGCAGGCGCTATCGTCGTTGTCGTCCCACCACCAGACGTAGGCGTCGCCGCCGTAGCAGACCCAGTGCCCAGCAAAGCGTTCAAAGCAGCCAGGTCAGCCACAGAACCAGACACGTTGCCTGTGATCGGATCGGTTGTGCCCGCGCCAGCCTGAGCGTTCGACTGCCCAAGCGCGGCCATATCAGCCGCAGAACCTTGCGGGTAGCCTGTGGCAGGATCTATCGCGCTAGTCCCGGTGCCAGCAGCAGGGGCCGCAGCCGCAGATGATGAACCACTCCCTTTCTTGAGAAAGATAAAGAGAATGACCAGAACAACAATCCCGCCACCAATCACAATCGGCTTATGGGACTCTACCCAGCTACCAGCCTTTCCGCCTTTTGCTTTAGTGCCCGAACCAAGCGGCGCGCCCTCTTCAGCAGCCATTACCCTCCACTCCCCGGATTAAGCAGACTGTTACCAACCATTTGCCCCGGACCACCAGGGGTGGAGTCCTGCGGGATACCAGCGCTAACGTGCTTGTTCCACTGCGCAGGACTCCCACCCTTCGGAACAAACGATGAGGGCAGTGTCCCAATCAGACGCGTCTGCCCTGGGATGGTTGGCTGAATCGCTGTCAGGTAAGACGGCGCGCCAGCCCGCACACCCATTGCTGTATGATTCTGCAACCCGTTCTTGAGCTGCACATCATGAATACCGCGCCCCATGTTGTACGCGGGAATCATTGACGGGCGTGTTTCCACATCAGGGGGAGGCAGCCTAACGCCCTGCCCTGGTCCCCACTGAACAGCGACCATTCCAGGCGCGCCACAACCCGGCAACGGGTCGTTGTCCCCTCCCTCAACTGTGCCATCAGTGTCAGCAGTCGTTTCGTCAGCGTACCCATTAAGGTCTTTCATCAGGTGCCGCCTGTGATTTTGCTTCCCGTGAGAGTGGTACCAAGGTTATTCACACCCGTGAACAAAGTGCCAGCGCTTGTGCTGAAACCCCGGGCGTGTGTCACCACCAGAACCACAATGCACCCCAGGAAAAACAGGGTGACCAGCTTCATGAGGCTGTTCATTGATTACGCACCACCATCAGCAGGGTAGACAGGCGCGGTGACGGGAGGCGCAGTGACCTCGCTGCCCGGTGCCAGAGTGGACGGTGCGACGGAAACGCCTGACACACCGAACGGGGTAGCAGGCGCAGGCGCAGCCACAGGAGCAGCCACAGGCGCAGCAGCAGACGCAGCGCTGAACTTGGCCAGGTTAGCTTCCAGTTCAGCGATACGGTCCGTCAGCTTGTCCTCTGGCGTCCGCTCCGCAGGCGCTGGGATGCCTTCCAGCGTGTCCGGGTCCTGAACAGACGCCTTCAACTGATCGGTATACCCGGCAAGGTGGTCACGGTTAACAACATCCTGCTCAGCAGCCTTGGCGTCGTCAATTGCCGTAGCAGCGTCAGCAGCATCGATCAGGTGTTCGCTGTGGAGAAGTCCAGTCTCACGGACCCACAGCTTAACAAGGTATTTAGACATAGGTTATGCTCCCTTAGCAACGGTGGAAAGGCCACGGCCTAGGCCGGCTATGACCGCTGAATCTGTGACCATAAAAATAAGCCACAGGCCAATCATGAAAATGATGACGATGTGCCCGACGTCGTCGGACGCGCCTGCCAGGAGAGTGAACAGTCCCACTCCCAGTAGTTCAACCGCTAGCACTAGCAGGCTGCTAGAACTGCCTGCTGTTATGGTCGCGATTTTCTTGTCGCTAGGCGGCGTGTTACCAGCGCTGTCAGTGGGCGCTACGTTAGTCATAGCAGATTCCCCACTCCCGGGTTTGGCGCAGCCATAGGCGCAACACTAGTTATGCCTGACTTGCCGCCAAACCCGGTATTCGCTGGAACACTCACAGTGCCGTGACCAAACAGCCCGCTGGACTTGCCGCTAGACGCGCTGCCTGTGCCTCCTGCCGTGTTGGTTGTGAGCGACCCCCATAGGTGTGACCATTGCCCCGTTGTGAACAAGCGGGTAATGATCAGCAGCAGGCCAAGCCACATAACAGCAGTCTGTTTGCCTGTCATGCTTTCTTGCCTCCTGTCTTGACGCCTTTGAAAGATGCGATCACGGTATGCTGACTACCCTTGAACCCGATGATGATGATGATGATACCGAGCGCAAGGATAATCAGGCCGATCGGATTCATTGGCCCTACCGTTTCCGCTTGACGTAATACAGCACTGCCAGAATCAGCACTACCGCCAGCAGCGAAAAACCGACACTAACATGCATGACAGTCTCCCCTCTACTTGTAGTGGATGTGCTGAATAGCTAGCACGCCAATAATAACGAATGCCAGAGCCCAGAGCACAGGCGACTTAGTGAGACTGAAATGGTTAGCCCCGCCTGTCGCTGACGTGCTGCCTGCGGTCGGATGCGGCGCGCCGCCTCCCTGCCCTGTTGCCACGCCGCCGTTTCCGCCTCCCTGCGGACCTGACACGGACGCGCCACTGTTCTGCCCGCTAGGCGTAACAGGCGGCGAGTTGTACACACCATTGCGCGGCCAGAACCCTGGCCCGGTGTATTCTGCGCCAAACACAAGCGGCTTGAAAGCCTGCCCTGGCGCAATGTTGACCATTTGGCCGTTGACTTCAGCCGTTTCGTAACCGAGTAGCCCGCCGAAACTCATACTGTCCCTTCCCTACTGTGTCGCCACAGGCACAAGAAGTTCAGTGCCAATGACCGCGTAAGTGGACGCACCAGGAGCGGACGTAAACTCCAGGTGAATGTGCGTGTTGGCGTTGGTAAGCGTGTTCAGGACCTTGAAGTCGTTGCTAAGGCCGTTGCCTGAAGTGTTGGCAAGCATGTCCCAAACCACCATGCCGACCGGGGGAAGGAAACCATGCTGGTCCAGGAAACGCTTTTGCATCGTCAGCACGTCATCATCGAAACGGGGCAGGTTAGACCCGTAAAGAAGCTGACACTTGGTGATGGTCGAAACGTTGACGTAAGACCCAACACCGGAGGTCGGGTCAAACAGTCGCACATACACTGCGAGCAACTGCCCGTACTCCGTCACGGGAATGTCAACCTTGGTGACAGCGCCAAGCGGGTAACGCTTGGACGCGCGCCGATACTGCCAGTTGAACACAGGGGGCAGTTCAGCAGGGTTAGCTGAACCGTAATACCCGACACGCCGCATGTTCTGAACCACAGTCGCAGCGCCAGCAGTAGAACCAGTCAGCGGCCCCTGATCCTGCGTCGCCGCTGTGATAGCAGCGTAGTTGAACGAAGGGACAACAACCCTCTCGCCACCACCCATGTACTGCGGGGAAACAAACGCAGACATTGGGGAAATGACGCCAGCAGCGTTCGGCAGGAGAGTGCCGTCAATTGCCAGGTCCCAATAGTTGTCAATGTACAGGCCGCCCGGAATTTCAAGGTTCCAAACCCAGGTCGTAGCAGACGCCGGGTTAGCGACAATCGACGCTGTGGACTGGTTGACCTGCGGAATAGCCACGTTGCTGTAAATGTCAGCAGCGTTGGTTCCGATCAGGTTCTGAATGGATGCCTGGCCGGGTCCACGCATCGGACGGTACATCTGAAAGAAAGCAGCGTCGAAACCCGACTCAACTTCCAGTGGGGTGTACTGCCCCTGAAGCTTCAGCTTCAGCCCCTGGTGGAAGTTGTACGGAGCCTCAGGCGAAATGGTAGAACCAGTGACAGTAGTAGTCCAAGAAACCGTGGTCTCCATTTCCCACCACTTGACAATGTCTGTTTTCTGGAGTGAGCCGGGAGGGTTCCACGGGGTCTGCGCAGCCAGAGCAACAGCAGTCGAAATGTTGTTCAGGTTTTCGTACTGCTCAAACGGCTGTGTGTACCCGGGAAGGCCGAAGTATGCGCCGACTGGGACCTGATTGGTCTGCGTCATTTACTTGCCGACCTTTCCGAGAGAAGGGATGATTGCTGTGCCCTTGTGGTGAGCCAGCATGTGACCCACATAGACAGCGCCAACAATCGCGAACACGAGAAAAACAACGTGGGTAAGTTTCACGCTACCCCGCCTTTCACTAGGCCAAGCGGACCTGTCCACCCTAGGGTCGCGAAACCCCAGGACAGCAGAGAAGTGAATCCGATCACAACCAGTGTGATTGTGATACAGAACACCAACGGATGATCAAAATCCTCTAGCTTCATTACCAACTCCTAAGTTGCCGCTAGTTGTTTCAGATATGAGTCCGGCATTTTTAGCCGGCACTGCAACGCGTCAGATATCTTGCCACCAGGGGCGACTTGATACTGACGGAAGATGTAGTCACCAGTCGGGCTGGTATCACTTTCCGGTATACCCATCTCATACAGGTATTTCATGTCCCGTTCAAAACGCAAGTGGAACAAGGTGACCCGACTAGACAGCGTGTTGAGTAGCGGTGGAATTCCATGCGGCCTGTGAGCGCCGAGTAGTAGACCAATGTTGCGTTCGCCTCCAGCTCTGGCAGCACGCAAAATCGGGTCTTTCTTCGAATCAATTCCGAGGGTGTTTCTCTGGTAGAAGTCAAGCCCTTCATCAACTTCCATCAACCTTTCACGCAGAGTACGGAAACGGCAGAAATGATGCATCAAATCCACCATACGACGCCAATCGTCTGGTTCGTCGGACTGCATTATCGCTACCTCGGCAGGATAATCTTTCTGATTCCACAGTCCCCGGAAAGGGTGAGCTGATTGCAGATTGACAGCGACACTGCCAGGCAGAACAGGACCTTTAGCCCAGTGATCGTAAATACCTGACTTAGCAGCATTCTTTCGCCACTGACCTTTCCACCCATACGGAACCGTTTCCGCACGAAACCTAGGCTTAGTGTCTGCCATCAGTTGCATGCAATCGGGGCGATGCTTTTGGACGTGCCTGACAGTCCAGTCAGTGTACGACGACTTACCCGTACGGGTACCCCCGTAAAGGATGTGCCGTTCACCAGGACCTTGTGCCAGGTCGTCCATGCTCACCATTGCCTGTCAAAACCTCCGGATAAGCGCCAGAACGATGACTGCCACAACGACGATCAGCAGGATGGTGACTAGCAGAGAAATCATGCTTCCAGCTCCTTAGGCATAACGAAGTCAGACGGAAAATGTTCGCCTTCCTCGCCATACACGCCCCAGTACATTAGGGCTTCGATTCGCTGCATATAGAAATGCAACGCCTCTGGCGGGGCCTCAGACATTTCGTCAATAGCCTCATCCAAAAGTTTGCCGACCAGAAAACCGTACTTCGACTGTTTAGTCCCCGGAGCTGTTGACTTCATTGCGCCAGAGAAGTACTCCCCGATGAGCTTGATACGCGTCAGCATCGGGTCAAGCGGTCTAGCCGCCTCCGGGATTGACAACTCGGACGAATGGCTGTGCAGGAGCTTGTCCTTCATTTGCTGGCGCTGTAGCAGGCTCATCGACTACGACCCCTTCATAGATGTCTTGCGGCTGATGATGCATGGAAGGCTGGGACTGTGATTCGGACACTGTGACCTTGTGGCGTTTCGCGATACGGTTGACACGGCGCGCCCACATGACCATGCAGATGACAGCCTCATACGAGTCCGTTGCGGCAATGATCGCCCGGCCATGCTTGCGCATGACTTTAGACTTGTTCGCCAAACTGGAGAAAGGCGCAGCCATCTCATTTAGTTCGTCCTTATCGAGCTTGAGCGACTGTTCTTCGCGTTCGGTGAGTTCAACGTCTTTGAGCACAAGATGCATGTAACCATCAGTGAGTGTGCGCAAGACAATGCGACCAAAAAAGTCTTGCCATTCGTCAAGGGAGGGGGCACCACTGGCAGGCTTTTTTCCAGCAGTGCGATTCTTGACGGCAGTGCGGACACTAGACTTGTTGTCTCCGCCGCTGAACTGAACTGGATCAGACTGGTCGGGCGATTCTCCGGCAGCCTGTATTTCATCGTCTGCCACGTCTGAGTCCGCGAGAGCGTTGCGTGACCGCCGTTGCCGTTGTGATGCCCGGATCTGCGCTTGGCTTGGCGGGGGCTCTGGGCTTGGAGGCTGTATCACTATCTCCAACTCCGGCATCTCCACTATCGCTGCTGGTCCCGGATTTTCCTGCTCCTGCGGTTCCATTGACATCTACCTCATTCACCACATCGTCTGACGCATCTTCAGCGGTCTCGGTGTCTTCTCTGTCCTGGCGTCGCTGTTCAGCCATTTCCGCGCGTTGGGCTTTGAGTTCTGCCAAGACATCACCAATTGTTGCCGCTGTCTCTTCGGCAACCGCTTCAGCTTCGGTTGCGACTTCTTTGGCATCTTCAGCGACTTCCCCCGCTATTGCAGCATCAACGCTTGCGTCGACAGCAGCGTCTACTACAGCTTTGTCTGTAGCGTCTGGCGTCTGCTCGTTGTCATCCATCGTCTGACCTCCCTATCGATCGATCTTTGTTAGTGAAATCTGGGCGTGGTAAGTTGCCCCGGCGGTACCAGCGTTGGCACCGCAGACGATATCCGCGACCTGTGCCAGTGTCGTAACCTGCACAACGAAGGTATACGACACTGGTGACGCGCTCACGCTCCCCGGAATCAGCAGTACAGCAATCTGCACCCCGTTAATCTTGAAAGCGAAGTTGTCGTCTTCGTTGGGTGAAGCTGGAGTACCGTCGAAATAGACAGTACAGGTGACGGTTACCCAGTCACCTACGTTGATTTCAGGGAAGTTTGAAAGCGCGGTGACGTTGGCCAGCACAGCGTTAGCTGCTGGCGCTGTAACAGCACCCTTAATAATGTGTGTGGGCTGCATTACGCAGCGTCCCACTCTTCAGCGGCGAATCCCATGAGTTCAACGAACACGGGACCAGCCCCGAGGTTAGCGGGAAGGATGTTCAGGTAACGCGCATCGTCCCTGTGCAGGATGATCCCGATAGGCCCGATGAGGTACGTCTTAGCCGCAGCGGCGGCGACTCCCACATAAACGGGGATGTACCTGTCGCCTAGCTGGAGGATGACGCTGGTAACGCCTGCTGGCACGCCAACCAGGATGCTGTCAATTCGTTCGGTCGTCTCCCACGTGGGGGTGACTTCCATGACACCGCCGCTAGGCCAGCCCGGTGTTGACTGGTACTCGTCAACGGGGTGTGAGTGGTCGAAAAGCTGTTTGTGGGTCTTGGCGTTGTCCGCGTGCACGGCTCTGGTGTGGAGCAGGAACGCTTCGCCTGCGGTGACGACATGCTCATGAGCATGGCCTTCCAGCATGGCCGCAGGCGACACTACAGCGACGCCGTTGCGCTGCTGGGTAGGGTGTTCGTGTCCGGGATGCAAGGGTCCGGGGTGACTCATTGTGACGACGCGCCTACTCTCGGAATCGTTATAGATCTGTTACCATCGGGAGGGCAGAACCGTGAGAGGATTGAGGGGTTGCACATCCATCCATCTCTCATAACTGGAGTATTTCATGCCCGCAGGTAAGAACGGTGTCGTCAAGGCCGAAGCAAGCAGCGGAGTTGCCGTCAAGAAGTCGGCAATGGATAGGTTCATTTCGCAGCTTGACGTCGCTGCAACGGTGAACGAAACCGAGTTTGACGGCGCGCTCATCACAGAGCAGGTAATCGAGCGCATGGCCGCAGCGGAGACGCTGGAGGACGCAATAGCAGTTCAGGACTCGGGACTGCTTTCGGCGCAGAGTATCGTGGGTGTTGAGCATACGGTGATTGACTTCGATGTTATGAAGTCAAGCAAGCCTGACGCGACGCTTGGTCACTATCTGCGAGTTAACGCAGCGCGTCTTGACACCGGAGAAGAGTTCACCTATGCGGTTGGCGCGCCGAACCCGGTTACGCTGCTGTGGAAGGCTCAGCAGGACCGGCGTCTTCCGCTGGACGTTCGTTACGAGGCTAAGGCCACCAGCAGCGGTAACGAAATGCTGCTGCTGCGTCTCATCCCTGCGCGTGCCGTTCGCGCGTAGTTGACCCGTTAGCCCGCCCGTACCCGAATCGGGTGACGGGGCGGGCGGGCTAGCGTCAGCTAATGCGGCATTTTACAGCTTCAGAATTCACTGACTACTGGGACATGATGCCCGGTAGTGAGTTCTACAATGCTGAAGAGACAGCCGAAGGTATGCGGTTGATGGCTGATTTTCTAGAAGCAGGGCCGGGCCGGAAAGACAATGGGTACAGTCCAGAATTCCGCGAATTCCTCGACTATTTCGGCATGCGAGAACAAGATTTCAACTGGGAAGCCTGGCGAGAATTCGCAGGCTACGGGGACTCGTAGACAGCGACGTGTCATCAATCTGGACATGCAGCAGATTGAGCCACAGGATAGGCGGGGACGTGGAACGGGCGGGAAGTCGAAAGACGGGGCGCGCGGCGCAAACGCTACGCGCCCGTTCGTATTCTGGGACGGGGAGGCTGTGCAGGACGGCGCTGGGTACTGCCTTCTTGGCAGTAGCGCTGGCGGGGAGCTTTGCGCCCCTAACCTCTCCACTGTCGATTGTCTCGACTTCATACTGCAAACCGGGGCAGACAACCCACGGGCGTTTCACGTTGGTTTCGCATTCGACTATGACGTCAACAACATCCTCAAAGACGTGCCGTGGGTCAAGCTAATCATCCTGAAGCACAATACAGTGGTGGAATGGGAAGGCTATGAGATTCGGCATATCCCCCATAAGAGTTTCACTGTGTCGCGCGAAGGCACATCAGTTCGCATTGACGACACTTTCTCCTTCTTTCGGTCATCCTTCCTACGAGCACTCCGCAAGTATCACATTGGAACGAACGACGAACATAGACAGATTTCCGACGGAAAAACGGATAGGCCGGACTTTCAATTTGCCGACATTGACGAGAAAATCCGGCCGTACTGGCAGCTAGAGCTGAAGCTAGGCACGCTGCTTATGGACAAGATTAGGAGAATGCTTAATGACCAGGGAATTTTCATCGGACAATGGCACGGACCAGGAGCATTGGCGGCTTATGCTCTCAGAACTAATAAGATGGGTCAACACAAAAAGCCCACACCTAAGGAGCTATCTCTACCAACAAGGCAAGCTTATGCTGGAGGATGGTTTGAGCGTTTCAAGGTTGGAGTCCATGACGGGCCAATCTACTCCGCCGACATCAATTCCGCATACGCGTATGGTCTTGCTAAATGTCCGTCGCTGTCACATGGAGAGTGGCAACATATACAAAGTCCAAGCCCAAGCCTTGTTCATAAGACACGTCTCGGATTGTTTCGCTTGCGACTGCGGCCCGAAGGACAACGAGCCTTCTCTGCCTTCATGGCAACAAGCCATGGCGTCCCTAGCCCCCTATTTCACAGGTCAGACCATGGAATGCATCATCCAACCTACACAGATGGATGGTACTGGGGACCAGAGGCTGCTTTGGTGGAGCGACATCCAGACGTGGAATTCGTGGAAGCCTGGCTCTTTCATGACGATGGATCGCGGCCTTTCGCATGGGTCGAAGACATGTTCTTGCAACGCTTGGCCTTGCAAGCGGCCAACGACCCCGGAGAGCTGCCACTAAAATGGATTCTCGCAAGCTTGTATGGTCGGTCTGCCCAACGTGCGGGCTGGGACAAACGGAAACTACTGCCACCACGCTGGCATCAAATCGAATGGGCAGGCTACATAACAAGCCTCTGCCGAAGCATGGTTTTCGAAGCTGCTGTCTCTTCTGCGCGAAACGGCGGCCTTATCTCAATAGACACGGATGGGGTACTATCCACCACGCCGTTCGGACCCCTGCAAAATGGGATTGGAAATCAGCTTGGCCGATGGAAACTGGAGGAATATAGCGGAATCATTTACGTTCAAAATGGAATTTACTGGCTCCGAGGAATGGATGGGACTTGGAAAGCGCCTAAGACCCGAGGAATACCTAGCGCTCAGATCGCTGATCCTGAAATCGCTATACGCGCACTACGAACGGACGGACGGATTCACATTGACCGTCACAATTTCGTCGGTTACGGCGCAGCCATGCGAGGACGGCGCGACCAATGGAGGACTTGGCGAGACACGGCCGGAACCATTGACGCAAATTTCTCCGGAAACCGGCAGCACATTCAACGGTTGTGCCGGGCCTGCCGGGCAGGCTTGTCTATGGCCGAATCGTTGCACGATCTCGCTATCCTGCCGGTGGGAGGAGAGAGCAAACCGCATACGCTCCCTTGGCTAGAACCAGCCGACACAAAATTGCATGACGAACTGCAACGCGAGTTGCATGAAATAGTGGAGTGGTAAGCATGATTCAGCTCATGATAGGACTGCAAAACAGCTCAAACTACATACAGGGAGAACTGATTTACATCTGCGCCCTGATGACTATCTGGTTCGTATGGTGGGCTTGGAGGGTTAAGTAAATGACCGAATTCAATGGGCCAATGAAAATCAAAGCCTCTGTGCTTTCCGTTCCGTCAACCGAGCCGTTTGACAAAACGTATCAAGCGGTTTGCGCGTGCGGTTGGCGTCGCGATTACGGTTACATGCGTGTCACGTGTGAGCGTGAGACGTACTTGCACAATGTCCAGCATGGTGAACCGCTTGTGACCGTTTACGAATATGACGCGCCGAAACTGGAGGCTGTAAACAAGCGCGCATTGAACAAAAGTCGCAGCGCCAGCAACACCACCAAGGGCCTACGTTAGGTACACTGTAGGTACAGCATGACCAACACCAAGGGAGCAAGACAACATGCCAGGTCGCAAGCCCAACTGCAAGGCCCCTCTCGCGGGCGGTACGAAGTGCAACAAGGCCGAAGGACACGGTTCGGACGGGAAGGACACCAAGCACGTTTACACAGCGCCCGTGGTTAAGGAGAGGGTTGGTCTGGACTTCAGCACCATCACTGTCCAGGTGGCCAACAAGGCCGCTATGGTGGCGCACAAGCGCACCCGTGGGGCGAACGCGGAGCGTGACAAAGATCAGCTTGCCGTTGACAAGATTGTCAACAGCGCCTATGCGGCTTGGACAGAGGCAGGCAAGCCTGCCGGCTGGGACGTGGACAAGGGTTACGGAATCCTGGTCAAGGTCCCAGCGGCTGCTGTGGAGACGCTGGAGTGGCGTATCAAGCGCGCGGGCACGTTTTACGACCTGAAGATTCGCTTTGGTGGGACCATCGTGGAAGATGGTTACGCCGAGGTTTGCTTTGTGGCTTCGGACAAGCCTGACGAGACAAGCGAGTAACTAGTCATGCTGCGGACTCAGGCGGAGCTGGAATGCGGGCATATCACGGTTGTGATTTGGGCTCCGGTTCCGCCTGAGTTTGCGGCGTGCGATCAGTGTTCTGAAAGGGTGCGTTTGCATGCGGTTGAATGCAGGGAATGGCGCGTGTCGTGTGATCGGTGTCCTTATTCTCGGTTCTGTGGGTCTGACCAAGCTGATTCGTTGCGGAAAGCGGATCGGCATAGCAGCAACACAGGTCACACATCCCTATCCTGCAATTTCATTTTGGTCAACCGCAAAGCGGCGCACATCCGCCAAGCCTACGGACGATCAGTCAAGGTGTTCATCCGAGCCAGCCACAAGCCTAAGCCGACGGGGCGTATCGTCTCTGGGTCCAGGCAGCCACGTATTCTTCCGATACGGGATACCAGCGATGAACCGCCATTCTAGAGAGGGAAACGACAATGGATTCTAAGCCGCGCGTGTGGGATAAGGCCTGGAAGTACTGCAAGGACTACCGATGCCGTGAATGTCGTGGTTCGGCGAACATTCTTGACGGAAAGGTCACTGTTGAGCACAAACTTCATTGCTCACTGTGGGAATACATCGTCACGAATCACCCAAAGCTTGTCAATAGCCTTTAGCAGCTCGTTCTAGCCTTTCAG
>CAAGKR010539608.1_pt1 | contig 13224 bp, 10 predicted proteins | sample 2556971 | NCBI WGS metagenome assembly CAAGKR01 (sample SAMEA5207829, study PRJEB30636) | soil metagenome | biome: forest; feature: boreal; material: soil | place: USA | collected 2011-09 | depth 1 m | reverse complement strand
GCCGAAGAAGCGAGCCGATTTGCGAGCTGCTGCGGTCTCGTCGTTCGACTCCCCTTCGAGCGCGTCGTGGAAGTCGACAGTGAACGTGCGGATGTCGCCGATCCCCGCTTCGCGCGCGGCGGCGAGGATGACGTTCGAGTCGACGCCGCCGGAGAGGAAGACGCCGACCGGAACATCGGCGTAAAACTGTTCGCGAACCGAGTCGACCAGCGCCGCGCGGACCGACGTCGCGTCGGGCCGGTGCGATTCCGACCTGACGAGCCACGGCTTCGGAAGAAGCGTTCGTGAGACCTGCCGGCCGTGCTCGTCGAATTCGAGAATCTCGCCGGGAGCAAGCTTCCAGATCCCGCGAAACGCCGTTCCGGGTGAAGGAACGAAGCCGAACGTGAAGAATGACCAGAGCGCCCGCTCATCGAGCGGTGGCACGTCGGTCATCAGCGACAGCAGCGCCGACAGCTCCGAAGCGAACTGAAGCCCTCGCTCGTTCGCGTAGTACAGCGGCTTGATCCCGAACGCGTCGCGCGCGAGGGTCAACCGCCTTGCGTTCTGATTCCAGAATGCGAACGCGAACATGCCGCGCACCCGCCGGACCGCCGCGGCCCCTTCCCTGACGAGCAGCTGTAGCAGAACCTCGGTATCCGACGTAGTGCGAAACCGCGCCCCGTTGCGCACGAGCGTCTCGCGCAGTTCCGGCGCGTTGTAGATCTCCCCGTTGTAGACGAGTACCGCGTTCCCGTCGTCGCTCCGCATCGGCTGGTCGGCCGCGGCGGAGAGGTCCAGGACGCGGAGTCGCCAGTGATGAAGGCTCACTCGATCATCGGACCACTTCTGATACCGATCCGGACCGCGGTGGCACTGAAGCGACGCAAGCCGTTCAAAGGCCGCCGTTTGGGTCGCAAGCTCTCCGGCGAGTCCGCACATCTACGTCTTCCGCATCGCGGTGATGAGGTGATTCCAGCCGAGAGAGCTCGGAATCAGCTTCCACATCGATTTCGGCAGGTACCGGCGACGCCCGATTCGGCAGTCATAAGGCGTGACCACTGTATCGACATGCACATCGAAGCCCGCCGGCAGCAAGCGGCCCAGCTCTCCCCGCGTATACGCCTGCGTCCCTGGGCTCTCCATGTGATTCGCAATCAGCTCACGCCACGAACGGAAAGGTCGCCCGCGCAGTAAGCCGAATACGAGCCACACCTGCAGAGCGACGAGGCTGCGGAGGTTATACAGCATCAGCTTCAAACTTCCGCCTCGTTTCACGACGCGACTCGCTTCCGAGCAGGCGAGAGGAGGATCGGGCGTGTGATGGAGCACGCCGAAGCTGTAGACGACATCGAACTGATCGTCGCGAAAGGGCAGGCGCAGCACGTCTCCGACAACCACCCGCGCGCGTCGCCCTTCCCTGCTAAAGCGCCGGCGCGTGTGCAGAATCGCCGGCCAGGTCACATCGACGCCGGCGGTCAGCGCCCCAGCGCGCGCGAAGCGCACGTGGTCCGCGCCGAGGCCAACGCCGATCTCAAGGACGCGCTGCCCGCGAGTCGCTTCAAAGCCGGCGAACGGCGAAATAAATGGCTGGAGGTTGTAACGAGCGGTCTCCTGCTCTGAATAGAAGCACTCGTCTTCTATCGAACGCAGCTGATCGCTTTCAGAGCAGGGATTGATGTCCCAGTAGTTTGCGACAGCAGCGGCGGAGACGCTCATTTCCGCGAATTTCGTAGTTCGAGATATTTCAAATCGATCAGCATCTGATACCAGAGGGCCTGCATGAAGTGGTACGTAAGACCAGCCATGCCGTCAAGGAACCCGCCACAAAGAACATACCGGTAGGCGAAATATAAGAAGGGCCGCCCGATCGGCGGAAGGCGGTACCAGACCTTGGCACGCACCCACTGTTTCCGCTCCGCCTGCGAGCCGGCGAATTTCCCCGCTCCGCCACGGCTCCGCTCCAGCAGGAGCCTCGCTTCGAGGTCCGCATACCGGTTGTGCTTCTCAATCCAAGAGGAGATTCCCTTCCTGTCCTCGTGGATGAACGGGTGCTTCAGGTAGCCTGTCTCTCCCTCGACCTGCTGATGCTCGTTGACGCCGCGCTCGCCGCAGACCGCCTTTCCGTTCCGGAAAAGGCGCATCAGCCAGGTCGGGTAGTAGCCGCGACGGATCCACTTCCCCATCCACATCAGCTTGTAGGCGACGAAGAAGCCGTTCTCCCTCGGCCTAGAGGCGATGACCGCCGCGATCTCCGACTTCAGATCGTCCGGCAGCCATTCGTCGGCGTCGAGGAACATCACCCATTCCGTCTCGATCGGGAGCTCTTTTAACGCGTAGTTGCGCTGGCTCGCGTAGTTCTCGAAGGTGTGCGCGAACACTTTCGCACCCTGCGCCCTCGCGATCTCCACCGTCCTGTCCGTGCTCCCGGAATCGAGCACAAAGACGGCGCTCGCCCAGTCCCTGAGCAACGCCAGTGCCTGCGGCAGGTTCACCTCTTCGTTGAGCGTGAGGATGAGGACGGTGAGGTCGATCAAGCCGGTCGCTTTCGTGCCGCAATGAACGTGCTTGTTTCCATTTCAGCATAGTCCAAGTGTGATTCCCTCTCTCGAAGCGGTTCGAGTCGGGCGGCCACCTGCTGCAGAGCGGTCCTCCCGGCCCAGGGCCATCGGAACGAATAGACCGATCCCCTGTGCCACAGCCTCCCGACCGTCATGGAAAGCACACGGGTCCAGAAATATCTCCGGGCGTATGCCGTGTGCCAGCCGGGATAGTTCGCGAGATGCGCTTCGACCGCAAATTCATTCTTCTGGAGCAGGTTTTCGAAGGAGGCACGCGTGTAATGTCGGAAATGCCCGATCAGCTTCTTGTAGTCGGGCCAGTAGTACGTATAGGGGACCGAGGCGATCAGGAGCCCGCCCGGCTTCACGACTCTCCAAAGCTCTCGAACCGCCCTCGCATCGTCGTCGACGTGCTCCAGAACTTCGAGGCATACACAAACGTCCTGGCTCTCTCTCTCGACGGAGATATCGTAGATCGTCCCCTGAAGAACCCGAGCTTTTGGGCCAAGCAGTTTCCCGACGATCTCGACGTTCCTCTTGGCGTACTCCATGCCGGTCAGGTGATACGTATCAGGTAGAGCCACGAGCAATTCGCCCATTCCGCAGCCCACTTCGAGGACACTCGCGCCCACGGGCACGTTCTGTTCCAAGTACGCGAGGATCTCCCTCTGCCGGATCAGCTTCCGATGGTCATTTTCGCCCGCCTCGAGATCCTTGGCATCGAAGAATTCCTCGTAGAACGTCTCGCAGTTGGCCGCGCGTTCGGGTGCGAGCTTCAACCGCCGAAGCCTCGCGAGTTTCGCCATCGCGAGCGAAAGGTAGTCCCCGAACCGTGGACTAGTCATTTCCATAGACGGAATCCGCGATCTCGAACATCAGCCGGTAGAAGGGAGCAGCGGCTTCGACGGTCGGGAGCGGCCCGGCATCGCTGGAGGCGGCGTCGGCAATGGCATAAGCATGAGACTCGTCTGATGTCCTGCCCCGGAGGTAGTCCACCGCCTTGCGAACAGTGCTTTGAAAAGCGCCGCACGCCTCGAGAAGGGAGAGACCAAAGTTGTCATCGGTCATTTGGGGGACGAAGGTATCGGGGCCGAAGCCGAGGCTCACCGAGTAGTTCTGGAACGTGAAAAGAATTCGCAACTTCCGCGGGAACAACCCCTGCCGCAGCACGAAGTCGACAGAGTAGTTGTCAAACGCCGCACGGCCCTCGATCAGGCTCGTCTGCCCTCTCTGGTTCAACTCGTGCCGGCAATGCCTGAGCACCGGCTTGCCCGTTCCGAACATGCAGGCGATATCGAGGGGATGAACGCCGTAATCCATCAGGAGCGATCGGGCCCGCCGCTCGTCTCTCAGCCAGATCGCGGGATCCCAGGCCACAGGGGCGCTGTGAAAGACGACTGAGACGTGGTGGAGCCGGCCGGGATTGTACCGGCCGAGGTGACGAAACATCGCTAGCACATTGCCGCGGAATCGCGAATTGTGGCACACGTACACTCCGCTCTTCCGGCCCCGGGCAAACTCCAGCCAGGCATTGAGCTCCCCTTCTGAATAGCAGAGAGGCTTTTCCACGAGGACCGGTCCCTCCACCACTTTCAGCACCTCGATCGCTTGAACGTGGACCCGCCCGGGCGTCGCGACGACGAAGAGGTCGGAAGCTTCCGGGCGGGTCTCGCTGATCTTTCGGACTTGAACCCCCGTCGAGTCGGCGCTGGCTTGCAAGTCCAGGGCGTCAATCGAACCGCCGAAACGCAGCTTCCTGAGCGCCGGCAGGTGACGCTGTTTCACGATTCGCCCGAAACCCAGGAATGTGATCCTCTTGCCGGCCGCCAGCTCGAGCTTCGGAACGGCGGGAATCTCGAAGTTCGGCTCGTTGGCCTCGAACGACCGCGAAAGCTCCTTTTTCCAATCGATCGAGAAGCTCATCCCAGTCCGCCTCTCCGATATTGCCGAATCAAATCGCTGGAACCGGCAAACCGTACGGACCTTGGCGAATATGCCGAGCTTCTTTCCGAAAATCCTCGTGGCGCCCTCCGCCAGCACAGCTACGCCAAGCCACAGCGAAACCGGGAAGAAGTACACTTTCCGGCCGCTCCCCAGTACCGTCGCGCAGGCGTTCACGTATTCCCGACGTGTGGGAGACTTCGTATCCGCCAGCAGGAGAACCTCCCGGGGCTCGGCCGGCGGCCTCTCTGCGATCCCGCAAATCGCCTCATTCATACGGGCCCGGGCGACGACCGGCAGCTGGCTCTTCGCGTTTCCGAGGCCCACGATCTGGTTGAACGGCATCCGAATCCCGATGCCGCCCATGTATCCACCCATTCCTTCGCCGAGGATCAGGCCGGGGCGAACGATTGACATCTTCAAACCAGCAGGACCCTTCTTCGCCAGCAGGTCCTCGCCAACGAGCTTGATTGCGCCGTAGGATCCCTTCCTCGAAGGGTCCGTCTCCACCGGCGCTTCCTCATCGATATGGCGGGCTGAGTTCTTGTACACGCTGCAGGAGGAAATGTGAATGAGGTGCCGAGCTCCACGAGCGCCACAGAACCTGAGAAGGCTCTCGAGGTACTTCAGATTGTTCTCGAGGTTCTCGCCCTGCAGAAAAATGTAGTTGATGACGGTGTCGATGCGCTCCGGAAGGTGAGAATCCCGGTCAATCTCCAGAACCGGACCCGTGACCACGAATCCATCCCGCCCCGTCTCCCCGCGACTGAATCCCCAGACCTCCCAATTCCGGCCCGCGAGCATCTCCGAGAGGCCCCGGGCCGCAAAGCTCCGATGGCCTGCAATCAGAATTCGGTTCGACATGTCAGAGAGAGACCCACCCGGGAGGCGTTCCCCCGTCGATTGCCCACGAGTACGTATCGAGCATCATCCGGGAAATCCGCTCCCAGGTGAATTCCCGAATCATCCACGAACGGCCCCTCGCGCCCATCCCGGCAAGGTCCTCCGGGGACTTTGCCAACGACTCCTTCAGGCTCTCTGTCAACGAATCCACACTCGCCTCAACCCACCATCCGCACCCGTTCTCCTCGACTCCCTTCCAGGGAGCGCCCTTCGAGATCACGACGGGCACGCCGTGGGCCAGGGCCTCCGCCGCGGCCATGCCAAAGTTCTCCGACTTGCTCGGCAGGATGAACAGGCTCGCTCCGAAATACGCCATCGATTTTTCGCTGCCGAAGGCCGGCCCGGCGAAGACAACGCGCTCGCACCCGAGCGATCCGCGGAGCCTCTTGAGGACGCTCTCATAGCCTCCTTCGTCCGGCCCGACCAATCGAAGTCTCCAGTCTCGAGCGTCCCCCTGGACGTTTCGCCAGGCCCGAAGCAAGACATCGAGACCCTTGATGGGATGCAATCTGCCAACAAAGATCAATTCCCGAAGGTCCCCGTCCCGCTCACCCCGGCCCTCCTGTTCCTCCGGAATGTCCACTCCGTTCGGAATGACCGCCACAGGATTCGTGAGACTCAGATTCCGAATATCCTCCAGCTCCCCATGACCCGTCGCATGAAGAAAACACGCATCCTGGACCACTCGCCTATGGCCGGCCCGCCAGGCGATCCTCTTCGCCAGCCTCGAATGCGACAACGCCGCCCGCGACAGCGTTCCGTGCGGGGACGTCACGAGTCTACACTTCGTACCCCTCACGGCCGTCAGGACGTAATCGTTGGCCGCGATCCACAGTCCGTGATTGTGCAGAATGTCTGCGCTCCCTGCCTCCTCGCGCAACGCCCTCTTGAGCGCGGACGAAGCCCAGAACCGCCTGCCGATTCGATTCCTCTCGTGCTCCCTCAATTCGTACGACCTTGCAGCATCACCTTTGGGCGCTTGCATCGTGTGAAGGGTCACTCTCGAACCGAGACGGCCAAGCCCCTCGCAGAGGCGAGAAACACTGTAGCTCGGTCCGCTCGCTTCCGTGTCGACGCGGCCGACGAGGTGCAAGAGCCTCACGCGCGGCCACGGCCGAATGGAAGCTTATCCCTCACGGGACCGAACGACTTCGACAGCGAATCTAAGCACTCTATACATCACCCAGGCGATCACGCCATTTCGCAGCGCCCCAAGAATGCTCTGCATCATCTCCAATTCAAGGTTCAACAACCCGGGCAACACGAAGACGAACACTAGCCACGCTCCCGCGCTGCCCGACTGGCGCAGCCATTTCGCCACTTTTTGCATCGCCATTCCAAGGACCAGAAATCCGAGCGCCACTCCGATTGCACCGGCTTGAATGAAAAGCTCCAGTACCGCCCCAAGGGGCGCATCAAAACGAGGAATCCCGTAGGCCAACTGCACGGACTGAGGCGGAGCGTCCGTAACCGGCTTATCCGACCAGAGAACTCTCGGAATATTCGGGGTCGCCCAGGAGGCGACTTCACTTCCCAGAAGAAATCCGGCTCCGTCGCTCACGCGCATCAACAAGTTCAAGAAATCGACCGAGCCCGACATGCGTGCGCTGACCTGCTCGTAAATGACTCCACTTTCGTGGGTCACTCCGGATGCGGCCGCAGCCCAGGACCGCTCAGCAGCGAATCTGAGCTGATTCGCCGCAGAGAGAAATTCCCCCTGCTGGGTGCGGACGCCCTGAACGAACAAAACACACGCGACGGCCCCGGCTCCGAGGACTGCCAGTTTCCGCGTGCGAATCCGGCTCAGGCCCCGGAAGCTGTCGAGCGAGACCAAAAGAATGAGAAGGATAATCGCCGGCCGAGTTTGGGAGGAAAACAGGAGAACGAGCATCAGTGAAATTCCGTAACCCCAGCACATCAACCTTGCTCGTCTGCGGATGACCCTGTTCGCGCAACTCCCCGCCAAAGCAAACACCAGGACGGTCGGCAGTTGCCAGCCTCCAGCAAATACGTCGCGAAAACCCGCAAGCACAGTCGGTGCCTGTATGTAGTCCCTGCCGTGCGTGACGAACGTTCCCTCGGCGATCCTGGAGCCAAAGTAGTAGGATACGAGTCCGATTCCCACGATCCCCAGACCCATTAGCGCGAGCGATTCCGTCAGGCCAAATTCGGCGATTCGGCCCAATGAATCCCGCGACCCTCTCCTCAACCTGTAGCCTCCAGCGAAGCTCACAAGCCCCAGCAGAAACACCCATGCAATCCGGACTTCGAAGCCCACTGGGAGCTGCCCGGTCGCCACAAGCAGAACGTACGGAAGCAGGTAGTAGATTCCATAACACAACGAATACAGAGACGCCGGCTCGCCGAAAGACAACAGCAAGTGGCCGTCCTTCTCGACAAACATCACGAGAAGAATCGCAACCGCTATTGAAATCAGGGCCACGCCGACCCATTCGGCGCCGTTCACACTCGCTAACCCCCGCGTCCAGCTTCGGACAGCCGTAACGGCAAGAAAGGTGGTTGCCCCTGCGGCAGGTCCCGCAAGCGGCTGCGAGCCCCTCTGCGCCCTCATCGCAACCCTCACCTGATTATCGCGGCTCACACAAGTCAGGCCGTGCCGTGTGTAGGCAACCGGTTAGTCCGGAACTCGCGGACCGCGAGCACGGCAAGAAGTCCTGCCCACACCAGATAGCCGATTAAGCAGCTCCAGGCGGCGCCAAGCATTCCAGCTTTCGGAACCAGGATGAAGCAAGAAAGCAGGTTGGTAGCCCCACCGCACGCCGTCACCACTGCCACCACGTGCGCCTTTTTTATGGCCAAAAACGCCGCTGTCAGCGAATAGCCCGCCACCATCAGGAGCTGGGCGGCACAGATCACGAGCGTGAGGGTTCGGCCCGCCCAGTAACGCTCGCCGAGCAAGAGCCGGGCAATCCAGGGCCCGGCGATCCAGAGAAGAGCCATTCCGGCGATCGCCGCGGCCATCCCAACGGCCAGTCTCTGCAGGATCGCCCGCCTGATACCGGCCTGATCAACGGCTGCCGCCCGGCCGAAGATGATCGGCCGGGTCAGCGTTTCGAGCCAACCGTTGAGAAGAATGAACGGCGTCGCCCAGAGACTGAAGTTGATTGTATAGACCCCGACCTCCGACAAAGGCCGGAAGTGTTCGAGGACGTATCTCGCAAACGTCGTCAGCACCCACATGCTGGCCCAGCTCAAAGGCAGGGACCATCCAAACCCAAGGAGGGCATTCCGAAGATCCCTGGTGGGTGATCCGCCGCCCGGTTGCCCTGCGGACTCCATCTGTCCACGGGGAGCCCGCCACCCGAGCGCGAGGACGACGAGCGCGATAGCCTGAGCGACGACAATACTCATGTCGCGGCGGACTGGGGTCGACAGGAACCCGAGGAGGATGAGTGGATAGAGAGCCTTTTGGACTGTATTCAGGATCGCTAGCTGCCTTTGCTGGCGATGGGCCTCGAGGAACGTTGCCGTGCGGCTGAAGTAGGGCTGAGCGATGATTAAGAACAGTGCGGGGATCGCAAGGGTCAGGTAAAGTTGGTGGCCCATCGCTCCATAGACCATCGCAATTATGAGATAGGCGGCAGCCCCAACCCCGGTGCAAACCGCCAGGATCCGATTGAACTCGCGCGCGAACCACCGCCCCAGTCCCTTGCCGAGATAGTCGAAGTAAATGCGGACCTGCGCAGTGTGGGCCGGCCCCGTGACGAGGCCGTTGACGAGGGCGACGATGCCAAGGACGAGGCTCGCCCGGCCATAGCTCTCCGCATCCACCAAACGCGTGATGATCTTTACGCTTGCAAGCCCGGCAAGTACGCTTACAACCGTCCCAGCGAGCGACCATGCGCCTTCGGACACGATCCGCGGGGAGGGCAGGCGCAGGCCTCTCGTGAAGGCGTTCGTCGGTCCGCCCCGGGTTTCGGTCTCTGTCGACAACGAAGTCATGGCCTTTTCAATCTGCACCCGTTCCGCGACTGCGCAGCTGAAGAACCTTGCGCTTGATCTTGGCCTGGATCTCTGAACGAGCCTCCCCGGCCGGCCCTGGCGAAATGAAGGTTCGCACGCCCGACTCGGCGGCCCATACGAGCCTCTCCAGGTCCGCCCGCAGATTTGCCTCGGTAAACTCCCTCTGAATGAACGCCCGGCCATTGGCGCCGAGCCTCTCGCAAAGGGACGCGTCCTCGAGAAGGCGCATGACGGCCTCGTAGCGCTCGTCGGCGCTCGTCACGCGGATCCCGGTGCCCTCGGGATTAGCATACTTGTAAATGATGTCATTGCCGGTAACGACGGCGCAGCCCGCAGCATGGGCGTCGAGCGTCGAGATTGACCCGGTTTCGTTTCCCAGGCTCGCCAGAACTACGCGGACGTCCGTTAGGCGGGTGAACGTGTCGGCCATCGTTAGGTTGGCGATTTCGATCCGCTCCATCGGAAGATCAAGCCCCTGAAAGAGGTAGGGCGGAAATGCTCCGTGCCCTTTCCCATAAACTGGACCAAAAAGGCTCCAGCGGCACTCTTTCTTCTCCCGCAGAATGCGCTCCATCGTTTCGGCCCAGTCCCGCAAGCCCTTCTTCGCCCAGGCGCCAATCCAGATCACATCGTTCGTGCGGCGACGTCGTGGGATCGCCTTGTAGAGGCGTTCCCACGGGACGATATTCCTCATCAGGAAGAACTTGTGGCGCAAACCGGGCCACCTCACGCTGTAGTGCGCCAGCTGCCCCGGGCTCACCATGGCATACATGTCGATGAAGGGCTCCAGCGCAAGAGCCGCGCGGTGGCCGTAGCGGTCGATGTTCTGCCCGACGTGCACGATCCGGGCCTTGGGGAACGCCCGCCGAAACACCGGAGCCCCCAAAAAGGAGCCTTCCATCACCACGAGAAACGGCTCGCGGAATCTGCCGGATCGCAACAGACGCTCCTGCTCCTCCCGGTCACGCGCTCCGATGAATTCCACGTCTTCCTCGACCGTGTCAGCGCCACTGACGCCGAGCACCTGCACGCTGAAGCCCATCTCGGAGAAACTCCTGGCGTGCCAGAGGAGCTGACTGCAGGTTCCCCCGATCGAGCTCCTCTCTAACGCCGAGAACGTCGCCGGGAAGTCATACAGCGGGGCCCAATTGCGCCAAACAAGGATAGATCGATGCTGTTTCATCGGGGCCGCTTGATCGCCTCCACGTCCGCCAGGACGCGGCGGGCCCGGTTCGCGTAAGAATGTTCTGCAACCCGCCTGCGCCCTTCCTCGCGGATTCGCGTCAAGGCCGGCCCCCCAACAAGCGCTTCGTCCACCTTCGCGCGGAGCTCCTCCTCTCCTTCGAACATCACGCAGGCTTCGTTCTCGGGAAAGAACTCGGCCTGCTCGGCCGACCGCGTCGTCAACATCAGGCCGCCGATCGCCGGAATTTCGAACGTGCGCATGTTGTGGCTTCCCCGGTTTTGCGGTCGCAGAAAATTCAGGCTCACTCCCGCCCGCCAGATCGCCTCGCAAAGCCTCTCCCCGACGATGGGACCCGAAACCACCTTTTCGCGAAGCGGAGATCCCCTCCGAAGGCGCTCCCAGGCCCAGCCCGAGATTCGCAGATCGTAACCGGCGAGCGATTCCAGAAGCGACTCGCGCTCCCTGTCCCAAGAGCCGATGAAACAAATTTGCCGGCTCGAGGCAGGAAGTTGCTCCTCCGGCTGAAAGTGGAGCGCCGGGTCATACCCGAACGGAAGGTACTCGACTCGGGGACTGCCCTTTTCCCGCAAGAGGGTCACGAGTGCTCGGGACCAAGTGTAGTAGATGTCGAAACACGGAACAGACTCGACGATATTCCGGCTCGGCCTCCCCGAATAGACGGAGCCAAAGGGGTCGTCCGGGTTGATGTTCACCCATACCGCGCCCACCTGCGTTTTCCGTACCTCCTCGAGCAAAGAGGCAGGGAGCTCCCTCCCCTTGATAACCATGATGAGGTCATACAAGTCTCTGTGCATTTGAAAGAAACTTCGCACCGCCGGTACGATGCGCCGTTCAGCCACCGCTCCCGACAATCTCCCCCAGAGGCGGCTCCAAGCCCCGCCGCCAGCAGGCCGCGGTCGAAACTGGTCCAGGTCAAAAATCGCAGCCGCCCCAGCCCCGGCCTCCCGAAAAGCGCGAACGTAGCATCCCTCGAGAGAACATCGCTCGGCAAAGCACCCGACGATCAACGTGCGCAGGCGGTGTTCGTCAGGCGGTCTGCTAGAGTTTCTCAAAGGTTTCGCCACCATTCCCGCACGCCCTCCGTAGTCGCCCAAGCCTCCTTATGCCGGCCGCTGGAACACACAGTTATGCCCCACATTCAGCACGTTCCGCAAACCAAACTCTGCAGCTCGCGCGGCTGCGCGCGACACCTGAGGGATCCCCTTAAAGTATCCTTCCCCCGGCAAGTAGTAACCGGCGTCGTCGAGGACCAACAAGCCTCCAGGTTCCAGCAGAGATGACAGATTCTCGATGTCCGCCCTCGCACCTTCGTAACTGTGATCGCCATCAATGTAGATTGCATCGAAGCGCCTATCGCCTATGTCGGCGAGCACGGACGTCGCCTGGGACTGCCCCCTGATCAGCCGGATCCACGCTGGCTCGATGCCGAACGCAGCTAGCGTCTGCCCAATTGCGAGTTCATAATCGTCCCTTTCATAGACATTTCCCTCGCTCGCTCGCCGCCTGTATGAAGGATCAACCATTCGCCGAATCGTGTGCCAGACTTTCGAGCGAGGCCGGTCGCCCTCCAAGGGCGAAACGCCGATAACCTCTGCAAGGATTCCGTATCGGCGACAAATTAATGCCCACAGCGATAAGATCTGGCCCTTGTAGACCCCAATCTCCAGAAGACGCAACGGTCGTTCCTTAGCTTGATTCCGAAGATGCACCACAATCAGAAGCCACATATAGTGAAATGCTCTATCCCCGAAACCCCACCTCTTTCGCTCGATGACGTCGCGGTGTTCCTTCAACCAGGGGGTTGCGTCCGTACCCTGCGTAAACTCACGATAGATACGCTCGTTTGTCGCCTTCGTGTTCTCATAGGTTTGCAGGACGTGACGGAACAGCTCGCCCTCACTCACGCCGACCACCTCCTGTTCCATTGACATTCTATTTGTCTGATGTTCGATAGCCTATCAACCGGGTGGAAAGACACCTTACTACTTAGTCCGTAACATAGGCGACAGAGGGCGCCCGGAATATTGAGCGAAGACGACGTCTGTCGCGCTTCGAGTTGCGAAGGTCGGCCTCGACGCGCCGACGTAGCGACTCGCCGCGGCGTAGCGGCGTCTTGCTGACTCCGTTTGTTTTCAAATGGTTCCAGACGAACTCGTCGGGATTGAGCTCCGGCGCGTAGCCGGGAAGGAAGTGAAGCTCGAGCCGGCCCTTCTTGGACTGGACGAAATTGGCCACGTCTCGGGCGATGTGGGCCGGGTGCTTGTCGAGGACTAGATACACGGGGTGGCGGCGGCCACGAAGGAAGTTCTTCAGGAGTCGCAGGAAGCTCTGCCGGTTCAACCGCTCCGTGTAGACCTCGAACCAGAAGTCTCCACGCGCATTGACGGCCGAGATGGCGTTCACCGATTGGCGCTGACCGCTTGTCGCGACTTCCGGCGTCTTCCCTCGGGGAGCCCACGTCCTTCCGAGAACGTGGTCAGAACGCACGCCGGCTTCGTCCAGGAAGAAGATCTTCGCGCCGCGCCTGTGGGCGCGCGCCCGAAGGGAGGGAAAGGCATCCCGCTTCCATCGTTCGATGCTCTCCGGGTCGCGTTCGTACGCCCGCCGAAGCGGTTTCTGTGGCGTGATGCCCAGCTCGTGAAGCACCCG
>CAAGKR010263915.1_pt1 | contig 13236 bp, 12 predicted proteins | sample 2556971 | NCBI WGS metagenome assembly CAAGKR01 (sample SAMEA5207829, study PRJEB30636) | soil metagenome | biome: forest; feature: boreal; material: soil | place: USA | collected 2011-09 | depth 1 m | reverse complement strand
GCGGTGAGTCGTTTACCTCACCGTGGGAGTCGTTGCGCGGGAGCGAAGCACTGTCCACACCCGTCGAATCCGATCCCGTTTTCGGATCCGGTAACGACTGGAGCTACGAGTCACCGACCGAAGTCACGACCGAGCCGGTTCCCGACAGCGACGCCTGGGAACCTGCGCCGGCAACGTCGAACGGGGACACCCCGTGGCTCGACGACACGTCGGCGGTCGCGACTCCCGACACCGACCCGGCCGCGTTCGACGTGCACGTGGACGACGAATGGACCACGGACGAGGTCGAAGCGAGCGACGCGGTCGACGCGGTCGCGGAAACCTCGGTGTCCCAGATCTTCGATCCACGATTCGCCGGCGCGCCCGACGAGTCGGCGCCAGGATCATGGGCCCACGAGCCCGACCCCGAAGCAACGAGCACCGGCTTCTACATCGACTGGGGTGAGCCGGAGGGCGACGAAGCCGCCTCGATCGGCTCGGGGGCGTCGGCATGGGATCTGCCCACAGCCGTTCCCGAGACCGTGCGCGAGTTCGAGCCCGAAACGGAGCTCGAACTCGCGGCGGAGACGATCGCCGCGCCATGGGGACTCGCCACTGAACTGCAGGTGTTCGAGACCGAAGGCGACGAAGCGGAAGCGGTCGAAGCCTTCGAGCCCATCGATTGCGAGCCGATCGACGGCAAGTCGGTCGAAGCCTGGGGACCCGTCGAGACCGAGCCCGTCGAACCCTGGGAACCGGTCAAGAGCGAGCCCGTCGAAACCTGGGAACCGGTCGAGAGCGAGCTGGTCCAAGTCGCCGACGACGACCTGCCGATCATCAGCTGGCGTCCGCAGTCGGACGACGTGCCCGCACAACCGATCGCAGCGTTCGCGCTGGCGGTCGAAGTGCTGGTCGACGAGCCTCCCGCCCCTGAACCGGAACCTGAAGAGCTGTTCGTGGTCGCCGGTGCCGAGTGGGTGCTTGGCAATGCGGTCCCACTCGTCGAGGTGCGCAGCACGGGCAGTCTCGTCATGCGACGTGCCGACGAGCGCTGGGCACTGGCCGACGTCACCGCCGCACCCGACTTTGCGCTCGAGGTCTCTGTCGACCTCCGGTCGGGTCCCGGTTTCGGTGTCCTGTTCCGCGCGGAGATCGACGATGAAGGCCGGATGTCCGGCTACTCGTTCGACGTCGACCCCGTCTACGAAGGCGGTGGCTATCTGGTGCGCGAGTGGCGCGCCGACCGCGAGCTCTGGAACCCGCTCGCGCACGTCCCCGCGTCCGACCCTGGCGCGATGCACGGACTCCTGGCCGTGCGCCTCACGGTCGACGACGACAGCCTCGTCGCCTCGGTGAACGGGGAGAACGTGCTCACGGTCGACAGCCTGAAACAAGCCTCGGTCGACCGCGGCCGCGAAGGTGTGTCCGGAAACCGAGTCGGCATCCAGGCGTGGTCGTCGACGGATCTCGTCATCGACGAACTGCGCGTCGCCGAGCGTCTAGAGCGAACGGCCGCGAGCCGGGTATCCCGGCTCGCAGTGAGCGACCCATCGTCTAGAGCGAACGGCCGCGAGCCGGGTATCCCGGCTCGCAGTGAGCGACCCATCGTCTAGTCCACCGCTACCCTCCGCACGCGTGGAAGTGGAGGAGTACGCGCGTATTGCCGCCGCGGAGGACGACCACTGGTGGTATCGCAACGCGCGCGCACTGGTCGGTGACCTGCTCTCACCATGGCTGACACGCTCGCAGCGGATCCTGGACGCGGGCTGTGGGCCCGGCGGCAACGGAGCGTGGCTCGCACAGCACGGCACCGTCGTGGGTGTCGACGTGTCACCCGACGCACTCGCCTTCGTCCGAGCCCGTCGACCGGAGACGCGCCCGGTACGCGGCTCGCTCGAGGCGCTCCCCTTCCCGGACGCGAGCTTCGACGTCATCGTCGGTATCACCGTCTTGTACACCATCGACGACGATCAGGGCGCGCTGCGCGAACTCGCTCGCGTGCTCGCACCGGGCGGGGCGCTCCTGCTGTTCGAACCCGCCTTCGAGGCGCTGCGGCGCGAGCACGACGTCACCGTGCACGGGCGGCGCCGCTACCGCCGCACCGAGCTCGTCCAGCGAGCGCATGACAACAACCTCACCGTGCGACGCGCGACGTACGCCTATTCGTTTCTCGCCCCACCTGCCGCCGCACTTGGGGCCCTCAGGCGAATGCGGGGACGGCCCGCGAGCCCGGCCGGAAGCGGGACGTCGACCGATTCCGATGTGGAGCGCCGCTTGCTCGACCGTGCGTTTGAGCCGTTGGCGAGAACGGAGCGACGGATACTCGCCCATCGCGACGTGCCCTTCGGCACGTCGGTCATCGTTCTGGCGTCGGCGGGTTGACCGACCGCCGGGCCGCCTGGCCGCCGAGCCGGAGTATCACGAGTCCGAGCCACAGGCCCGCGAGATCCCAGAGAGTGCGGGCGATTGCGGGGAGGCGGAAGAATTCCGACTTGCCGTACACGCGCCGGTAGTGGTGCACACCCACTTCGGTGAAGCGCGCACCGGAATCCTGCAGCTTGCGCACGAGTTCCACACAGATCACGCCGGTGGTGTGCACGAGCTCGACCTCGTGGAGTGAGCTCTGCCGGATCAGCCGGAAGTCACAATCGGTGTCGCGGATACGCAGTCCGAAGAAGAACGCGACGAACCGGTGGTACATGCGCCCGATGACGCGCCGGAGCATGCCGTCGGCTCGGCGAAGTTTGTAGCCCTGCACGACGTCGACATCGTCGGACGCATGCCGCACCAGAAGTTCGAGCTCGGCGGGGTCGAACTGGCCGTCGCCATCGGTGTAGAAGACCCATTGCTTCTTGGCAGCCGCAAAGCCCGAGAGCAACGCGCCCCCGTAGCCGCGGTTGCGTTCGTGGGTCACGACGCTGAGCATCGGCTCGTCAGCCGCCAGCTCCGCCAATACCTTCGGCGAGTTGTCCGTTGAGCCATCGTCGATGACGATCACCTCACCGTCGAGCACGCCGACGCGCTCGAGCGTGGCTACCGCGATCCGGACCATCGATGCGATCGTCGCGTCGTCGTTGTAACAGGGAAAGAACGCAGAGATCGCTTCGACGGCCGGGTTCAGTTGAGTGCTCGACACACCGCCCCGATCTCGTAGTCGCTCATCTCTGGGAAGCAAGGCAGCGACACACACTCAGCGGCCCACGCTTCCGCTTCGGGGCACGGCGTAGTCACAAAGTGCGAGTACGCAGACTGTTGGGTGAGCGCGCGCGGGTAGTGCACACCCGTCTCGAAGGGCACCCGGTTGCGAAACGCGTCGCGCTCGGCGATGCGAGCAACACACAAGTGGTACACGTGACGCTCGTGGGGCGACTGCCATCGCATATTGGGAGCTGCCTCGCGATAACGGGTCGCAATGTCGCGACGACGTGAATTCTGCGCTGTGACCCGCGCGAGCCCGACGCGCAAGGCCGCAGCTTCGATCTCAGAGAGACGCGAGTTGGTCGAGATGCGAACGTGCGCGTAGCCCTCCGTGAGCCCGTGCACGCGCAGGAGACGAAGCGTGGCCGCGACGTTTTCGTCGTCGGTGACAACCGCGCCGCCATCGCCGATACCACCCAAGTTCTTCGTGGGATAGAAGCTGTACGCACACGCGGCCGAGCCCGAAGCGGGGTCGGCGGCACCGTGTGCCTGGGCAGCGTCCTCGAGCACCGGCACCCCAAGATCCGGGATCGGCGCCGGACGCCCGTAGAGGTGGACCGGGATCACCGCACGGGTGCGATCGGTGACGGCAGCAGCGGCCGACTCGGGATCGATCGCCGCGGTGTCGGGATCGACGTCGGCGAACCGCGGGATCGCGCCGGTCGCGCACACCGCGGCGGCGGTAGGCACGGCGGTGAAGGCGGGCACGATCACCTCGTCACCGGGACCGACGCCGAGCGCAACCAGCGCGAGCCGCAACGCGTCGGTACCGGACGCGACGGCGATGGCGTGGCGCCGGCCGGCGAACATCGCGAACTCGGCCTCGAACGCTTCGGTCTCGGGCCCGAGGAGATACCGCCCAGACCGCACAACGCGCGCGATCGCCTCCGACAACTCGGGCTCGAGCGACGCAGCACGCCGAGCGAGGTCGACGAGCGGGATCCTGGTGGAGGTGGTCACACGTACCACGAGAGGCGTGAACGGTAGAACGCGATCGTCTGCTCGATGCCTTCCCCGAACGACGTGCGCGGCTCCCACCCGAGCATGCGCTTCGCCTTCGACGAGTCGCCGAAATAGGAGCCGACGTCGATCGCGTCGCGATCCGCCGGCCAGTCGACGTGTTCGACCCGGCCGGAACCGGTCGCCCGCACGATCGCTTGGGCGATGACGCGCAGCTCGAGATGCTCGTCGTTGCCGACATTGAAGAGCTGACCCGGTGCATCGGGAGCGATCGCGGCGAGCAGGAGGCAATCGACCACGTCGTCGACGAAGAGGCAGTCCCGCTCCTGGCGCCCGTCGCCGAACACCGTGATCATCTCGTCGGCGAGCGCACGCCGGATGAAGATCGGGAGGAAGCCCTGGAAGTTATCGCGCAGACGCTGACGGGGCCCGAAGACGTTGGTGAGCCGGACCGCGCACGCGGGGAGGCCGTACACCTCGTGATAGAGGAGATGCAGCTGCTCGGTCGCGTACTTCGTGATCCCGTTGACGTCGACCGGCGCAACCGGGTGCTCTTCGTCGACCGGGAGGTAACGCGGCTTGCCGAAGAGCTGACGCGTCGAGGTGAACACGACTCGGGCCGTTGGGTTCTCGCGGCGGAGGAGGTCGAGGAACGCGAACTGGCTGGTGGTGTTCGACTGGAGATCGAACAAGGGATCGGCCATCGAATCGAGGTGGCTCACCTGGCCCGCGAGGTTGAACACGAACTCGGCGGCGGTCCCAGCTTCACGCACTTCCGGCCGGCCCACGTCGAGGAGATCACCCTCGACAACCGCGATCGCGGGTTCCACGTCCATCCCGCCGTCGGGCACGAGGTTCCAGGGATTGGAGCCGTGGCGCGGGACGCGCGCGTCGAGGACCGTGACCTCCGCACCATGGCGCAGCAGAGCCAGTGCGAGGTTCGATCCAATGAAGCCGAGGCCACCGGTGACGAGGCACCGACGACCGGCGAATGCATCGCGCGGTATTGCGTCCAGAGCGTCGGTCAGCTTACGGGAAGGAGTCACTCATGCTCCGGCACGGGACGCCGTCGTGACGACGGCGGACATGCGGACCTCACCGCCGGTCACGAGCCATATCGCGAGGTCGGCGCCACCACCCTCGGTGGGGCGCACGTCGCTCCGAAGCTCCACCTCGGTTTCGCGAACGAGTGGACCCCGAAACTCGACGCTCACGGAGGCGATGCGGTCGCCGGGCCGACGGAGGGCCACTTCGTCCTCGATCGCCTCGAGGGCTCGAGCGTTGTTCACGTGATCGAGGAGATCGAGGTCACGCGCTCGGAGCGGCCACGGACGGCTGCTCACGCCGACGGGAGGGCGGGCGTGCTCGAGGCGACTCCTGACCCGCCGCCCACCGGTCGCCTCGCCATAGATGGTGAAGAACTCGTCGGTGAGCGCGAGCGGACGACCACCCGCGCGGTTCGCAAAGACCCACAGCGCGACCGCTTCGGCGACCGGCATCGACCCCGATGCGATGCTCGTCCGGCGCTCGGCCCAGCACGGCCCCGTCCCGCTGCAGAAGGTCACGAGGTCGAGGATGTCACGGAACGATGGGAGTCCGGTGAGTGCCAGGTCGTAGCGACGGACGACCCACACCCCGCCCAGCTCGGACAGCCCACAGTCGAGGGCGTCGTCGGCCGCGACGTCTTGAAGGAAGCGCCCGAACGCTTCGAGGTGCATCTCGTCCCTGCCATCGACATCGCCGAGTTGCACGCGACGGGAAGCCCGGTACCGCCGACCGCGTTCCGGGATGTCGACGAACTCGACCGCCACGGTGCTCCTCGAATCGATCGTCAAGGTCAGGCGCGTGAGCACCGATATTGGAACGGTCCCGCGCTCCCATGGTCGCGCGGGCGTAACCTCAGCGTCGTTATCGGGCCAAATGCCAGATAACGTCGCTCGCCCCGAGGAGGGCCTGCGTGGCGCGCTTACTCGACCGCCTCGGGCGCAACGCCGCACGGCATCACTGGTGGTTTATCGGTGCTTGGCTCGTCGCAGCCGTCTTCTGTGTCCTGCTCGCGGCCGGACTCGACGGCCAGACGAACGACAGCTTCGCGATCCCCGGTGCACAGTCGCAAAAAGCGCTCGACCTCCTCGAAGCTCGGTTTCCGAGCCAGGCCGGCGCAACCGCGACCGTGGTGTTCGACGCGAAGCAGGGTGTGGACGAGCCGCAGGTGCAGCCAGCAATCCAGGCGAGCATCGCGAACCTCCAGAAGCTGCCGCACGTCGCGAGTGTCGGCAGTCTGATCACCGCCAAGAACGGGCCGTTCGCAGGCAAGGTCGCGCTCGCCACCGTGCAGTACAACACCCAGGCGCAAGACGTCGGCCTCGACGCGTACGACAAGCTCCGGGAGGCCACCAAGCCGGCCGCCGCGGCGGGAGTGCGGCTCGCGTATGGCGGCGCGGTCGTGGACTACTCGAACCGCACGCCGCAGGGCAACGCCGACCTGATCGGTCTCCTGGCTGCGGTGATCATCCTGCTCTTCGCGTTCGGATCAGTGGTCGCGATGGGCCTCCCGATCCTCACCGCGCTGTTCGGGCTCGGTGTCGGCGTCGCGCTGATCAACGTCGTCGCCGCGGTCACCACCATCGGCACGCTCGCACCCACACTCGCCACGATGATTGGACTGGGCGTCGGCATCGACTACTCGCTCTTCATCATCACCCGCTACCGCGAGAACGTCGCCGACGGCATGACGATTGAAGTGGCTGCCGGACACTCGGTCGCAACCGCGGGTCAGGCGGTCCTGTTCGCGGGATGCACGGTGGTAATCGCGATCTGCGGTCTCGCGATCTCAGGCATCCCGTACGTCGCGAAGCTCGGCTACATGGCGGCCCTCGTGGTGGCGGTGATGATGCTCGCCGCGATCACGCTGCTCCCCGCGGTGATCGGTCTCGTCGGCAGGTCGATCGATCGTTGGCGGGTTCCGAGCTTGATCCATCACCGTGACGGTCCGGACCGCGCGCCGGAGGAGTCGATCTGGGCGCGCTGGGCCACTACCGTCGCACGCCACGCGTGGCTGTTCGCGGTGCTGGGTATCTCGATCCTCCTCGTCCTGGCGTGGCCAGTGCTGAGCATGCGCCTCGGCGAGTCCGACGACGGCAACCTTCCGAAGTCGACCACGCAACGCCAGGCCTACGACCTCATCGCCGACGGCTTCGGGGCCGGCACCAACGGTCCGTTGCTCGTCGTCGTTGCGCTACCGAGTTCGAGCGATCCCGATCTGCTCACGAACATGTCGGCGGCGATCTCGAAGAACCCCAACGTTGCGGCGGTGCTCCCACCCGAGCTGAGCCCGAACGCGACCGGTCCGAAGACCGCGGTCATCACAGTGTTCCCGAAGACGTCACCGGAGAGCCCGCAGACGTCCTCATTGGTCGAACAGCTGCGAAGCAGCGTGCTTCCGCCAGTCATCGGTACGAGTGGCGCGCAGGCGTACGTTGGCGGGCTCACGGCCTCGTATATCGACATCGGTGACCGAATCAGCGACCGGCTCCCTTATTTCATCGGCGCAGTGGTGCTGTTGTCGTTCCTGCTGCTGATGCTGGTGTTCCATTCCGTGCTCATCCCGCTCACCGCGGCCGTGATGAACCTGTTGTCGGTCGGCGCCGCGTACGGCGTGACGGTTGCGGTGTTCCAGTGGGGCTGGGCCAAGAATGTCATCGGGCTCGAAAGTACCGTGCCCATCGTGTCGTTCATCCCCATGATGATGTTTGCCGTCCTGTTCGGCCTCTCGATGGACTACCAGGTCTTCATGCTCACGCGTATCCGCGAGGAGTACGACTTGAGCGGCAACACCCGTCAAGCCGTGGTGCTCGGCCTCTCTCGCACGGCGCGCGTGATCACGTCGGCCGCGCTCATCATGATCTTCGTGTTCGGCGCGTTCATCGCCAACGACACGCCCGAAGTGAAGATGTTCGGGTTGGGACTCGCTTTCGCCGTTCTCGTCGACGCAACAATCGTGCGCATGATGCTCGTGCCGTCGATCATGGAGATCCTCGGCGACGCGAACTGGTGGTTCCCCAAGTGGCTCGACAAGCTGCTCCCGCGCCTCGACATCGATAGCGCGACGAAACCGAAGCCAACGCCGGCACCCCAACCCGAACCTGCGTCAGTCACCGTCGTCTAGCGACGGTTGTTGACGCCGGTGGGTGGGTGGATCAGTCGAGGAGGTCGAGGACCTTCTCGCTCGGGCGGCAGATGAGGGCGCGGTCGCCGGAGAACACCACCGGGCGTTCCATCAGCTCCGGGTGCTCGAGGAGCACGGCGACGACCTGTTCCTTGGTCTCGTAGTCGCCCTCGTCGAGGCCGAGCTCCTTGAACCGCTTGTCCTTGCGAACCAAAGCCGACGGCGGGTCCGGGATCGCGTCGACGATGCGTTCCAAATCCGCCCGGGTAGGGAGCGCCTTGAGGTACTCGATCACCTCGAAGCTGGCGCCCTTCTCCTCCAGGATCTCGACCGCGCCGCGCGCCTTGCTGCAGACGGGGTTGAAGTACACGACCATCGCTTCGGTTGCTGCCATGGGGCACAGGCTACCTGTGCCCCAGACACCGCCTCCGGCTCGAGAGCTACTCCGGGACGCCCGAGAACACCGCGGGCTGCGGACGGTCGATCGCGGCAGCCAGGAGGTCGAGGTACTCGTCGCGCGACACGTCGACGGCGCCAAGCGATTCGAGGTGCGGCGTGGTCCATTGCACGTCGAGCAGCGTGGCGTCTCCGTCGTGCATCAGTTCCACGAGTCCGACGACCGCGACCTTCGACGCGTCACGCTCGCGGTGGAACTTCGATTCCGCGGCAAACAGCCCACCGATGGCCACTCCGTAGAGGCCGCCCGCGAGTTGGTCGTCGCGCCACACTTCGACGCTGTGCGCCCATCCGAGCCGATGCAACGCGACGTACGCGGCGATGAAGTCTTCGTCGATCCAACCATGTGGTCGTCGCGGGTCGGCACAACCGCGCATCACGGCTTCGAACGCGGTGTCTACCCGTAGGTCGAAGCGTCGACACGACCGCCGCAAAGATCGACTTACGTGCACGCTGTCGAGCGGGATCACGCCACGCGGATCAGGCGACCACCACGCGAGCGGGCCTTGCGCGTGGAGGCGCATGGGGAACAGACCGCTGCGGTATGCGGCGAGCAGCGTGCCTGGCTCCAGATCCGCCCCCACCCCCACGATCTCAGCCTCCACAGGCTTCTCCGGCGCAGACAGCGCCCAGCGAGTCGGCGCAGGCTCGATCGGCAAGACAACTGACGCTAGCTTGTCGGCATCCCGCAGAAGATGCTCGTCCCGACGCGCGCGGCCATCGTTGCCGTCATTGCGCTCTTGGCGCTCCCGCTGATCGGCGCGCCGGCGCACGCGGCCGATGCTGATCCCGCACCGAGCGCGGCGACGTTGCGCGCACAAGCCGACGCGATCGCAACTCGGTACTTCGACGCGCTCGCGCGCTATCAGAGCCTCGACCGCGAGATCACGGACAACAAGCACGTCGTCGATGCGCTCGCGGTGCGTGCGCGTACCGCTCTCTCCGACGCGAAAGCGCGCGCGCTTTCGGCGTACCGCGCGTCATCAGCTCAGTTGTCGAGCATCGTCGGCAGCGAGAACGCGCTCACCGCGGCACGGCGGGTTCGCTTCATCGACCACGTGAATGCTCGTGATCAGGCGACCTATCGCCGGCTGCACACGGCCACGAAGGATCTCAAAACCAGCCGTCGCGCGCTCGAAGCCGATCACCAACAGCAGGCCGATGTGCTCGCGCAGCTCAAGGATCAGAGCTCCGCCATGGAGGCCAAGCTCGCGCTCGCGCAGCAACAGGAGCAGGCTGCGGCCGAGCAGGCGGCAAGCGCGGCGGCGGCCCAGGCGGCGGCGCACCCAGCCGCGGAGCAGGCCGCCAAGCCGGTCGAACCGGAGACCACTGCCGCGCCCTCCACCACCGCCCCGCCGCCCAAGCAGGTCGCCCCCACCCCTCCTCCCGGCTATGTCGGCACCCCGGGCACGCACCCGATGCACGACGACCCCTTCCTCAGCTGCGTGCGCGCTCGTGAGAGCGGCGGCAACTACGGCGTCGTGAACCCTGCCGGGCCGTACCTGGGCGCCTATCAGTTCCTCCAGGCAACCTGGAACGGAGCCGCGAACCACGCGGGTCGTACCGACCTCGTCGGCGTTCCCGCGAACCTCGCGACGCCCTACGACCAGGACGACCTCGCGTGGGCGTTGTACCAATGGCAAGGTGCCGGCCCGTGGGGTGGAGGCTGCCCTTGAGGCGAGCGGCCGCACGCGAGCGAACAGCTGCGGGCCGGGTATCGCGGCTCGCAGTGAGCGAGCCAGAGCAGGAGAAGACATGACGCAAGCCAGTGCTCATCACATCACGGTGGAAGACGTCGCCGAGATCGTGCGCGTCGAGATCGGCGGCACGGTCGTCGCCGAGTCGTCTCGCGCACGCGTGCTGCGCGAGGGCGCGATTACTCCGCGCTATTACTTTCCCCGTGAAGACGTGAAGACGCCACTGCTCGTCGAGACGGACACGAGCACGACGTGCCCCTTCAAGGGCGACGCGTCCTACTGGTCGCTCGTACTCGACGACACGCGCCACGAAGATCTCGTCTGGAGCTACAAGGAGCCGATCCCGGCCATGGAGCCGATCACCGAGCTCCTCTGTTTCTACAACGAGCGCGTCGACATCTTCGTGGGCGGCGAGCTCCAGGCCTGAGAGCGGCCGCCGCTACGGTTCGACCGGCTCGCCGTTCGCGGTAATCACTCGCGTGACGCGCACCGCGTCGAGCAGCGTGCGATCATGCGACACCAGGAGCAGCGTGCCGTCGTAGAGGTCGAGCGCGGTTTCGAGCTGCTCGATGGCCGGCAAATCGAGATGGTTCGTCGGCTCGTCGAGTACCAGACAGTTCACGCCCTGTGCCGCAAACCGCGCGAGCACGGCACGCGTGCGTTCGCCGGGTGAGAGCGTCGCTGCGCTGCGCAGCACATGGTCGGCACCGAGTCCGAACTTGGCCAGCAACGAGCGGGCTCCACCACGCAGCAGGCCCGTTGCCGCGACAAACACGTCCAGCAGTGCGCGGTCGTCCCCGAAGGCCACCCGCGCCTGGTCCATCTCCCCCACGACCACCCCGGGCCCGATCCGGCGCTCCCCGGCCGCCAGGGCCAGATCGCCCAGCAAGGCCCGGAGCAGCGTCGTCTTCCCGGAGCCATTTGGTCCCACGATGGCCACCCGCTCGGCCCATCCGATCTCCAGATCCACCGGCCCGAGGCGGAAGTCACCGCGCTCGATCACCGCGCCGTCGAGGCGCAGGACGACGTCACCGCTCCGCTGGGCCGCGGCCACCGTGAAGCGGAGGTCCCAGCCGTCCCATGGCTTCTCGACCCGGTCAAGCCGCGCGAGGGCGTGTTCGGTCGCCCGCGCCTTCGACGCTTGCCGCTCCGACGCGTTGATGCGGAAGTCGCGCTGCATCTTGTCGTGATCGGTGCCGCGCGTTGTCGCGTTGCGCACGCCATCGACGGCCCACTGGCGTTGTGTGCGGGCGCGTTCTTCGAGGCGGGTGCGCTGGGCGCGATAGGTGGCGTACTCCTCTTCCGCGTGACGGCGTGCAGTGGTGCGCGCTTCGAGGTATCCCAGCCAGCCCCCGCCGAACTCGGTGCCGGTGCGGTCGTGCTCATCGAGCTCGAGCACGCGACTGACGATGCGTTCCAGGAAGGTCCGGTCATGACTCACGACGACCACCCCGCCCGCGAGTTCGTCGAGAAATCGCTCGAGCCGGGCGAGGCCCGCGAAGTCGAGGTCGTTCGTGGGCTCGTCGAGAAGAAACACGTCGAAGCGGCTGACGAGAATCGCGGCGAGCGACGCGCGCGCCGCCTGTCCGCCCGACAAAGTCGCCGTCGGCGCGTCCAACCGCGACACCGGTAGTCCCAAGTCGGCGCACGTCGCGCGCGCCCGCGCGTCGAAGTCGGGGCCGCCGGCCGCGAGATAGTCGTCGAGCGCGCGCGCGTATTCGTCGTCGGCGTCGACCGCTCGGGTGGCGAGCGCAGCAGCGGCCCGCTCGAGCTCGGCGCCCGCCGCCTGCACGCCCGTGCGGCGACCGAGGAACTGGAGCAGCGTCTCGCGATCCGATCGCTCGGGCTCCTGTGGCAGATAGCCCACCCGGACGCTCGGCGGGGCGCGCGTCACGCTGCCGCGGTCGGGCCGATCGAGCCCGGCGAGGAGCCGCAACAGCGTCGTCTTGCCGACGCCATTCGGTCCCACGACACCGAGGCGCGTGCGCGGGCCGACGGTGACGTCGACGCCGTCGAGCATGGTCAAGCCGCCGCGTGAGCGCGCGAGCTCACGGGCAACGAGCGAGAAAGAGGTAGAAGGAGACATGCGGCGATCCCGGTTCACAGACGAGCCCGTTGCAGGCGAGGAGGAATGGCAGGGATCAGCGCGTCACACGGCTCCGAGCGTACCCTCGACTCCATGGCAGCCGACGAGGCATTGCGCGAAGAGCTGCTCCGAATGGCGGCAACCCGGCCCGATCCGGAGACGCTGCGCGCGCACGGCGAACGGCTTTGGGAGATCCTCGACGACTACGAGGCGTGGCCCGGCCGCCGATTGGTAGGCGACGACGGCTCACGCGCCGCCTGGCTCGTCGCGCAGTACGCGATCGAAGACCCCGGGCTGCAGAAGCGTTGTCTCGAAGCACTCGACGTCGCGGTCGCGTACGGCGACGCCGATCCGGTGCACTACGCGTACCTCCTCGATCGGGTGCGCATGGCCGACGGTCTCGACCAGCTCTACGGCTCGCAGTTCGTGACCGGCCCCGACGGTGAGCTCACACCGTGGCCGGTCGACGACCCCGCCAAAGTCGAGGAAAGGCGGCGTCGACTCGGGTTGCCACCGTTCGCCGACCACGCGGCCGCGATGTCCGCACAGTGGCAGGCGCGGCGCGGCGATCGCGAGAGCGATCACCCGGACATGAAAGCATCGTCGACGGCGCGCCAGCAGTACCACGCAGCAACCGAGCGGTAGGGCCGGAACGCGTCGCCGAGCGGCTCGAGCGCACGCGCCGCCCGCGG
>CAAGKR010234052.1_pt1 | contig 13236 bp, 10 predicted proteins | sample 2556971 | NCBI WGS metagenome assembly CAAGKR01 (sample SAMEA5207829, study PRJEB30636) | soil metagenome | biome: forest; feature: boreal; material: soil | place: USA | collected 2011-09 | depth 1 m | reverse complement strand
TCGGACGGATTACTGCGGTGCGATCCGCGCCGCCGACGTAGGGCGCGAGGTTGCGCTTTGGGGATGGGTCCAGACCCGACGCGATCACGGCGGCTTGATTTTCATCGATCTGCGCGACCGCGAAGGAATCCTCCAGCTGGTCATGAATCCCGCGCATCCCGCGGCGCATCAGGCGGCCGGCGACGTGCGCTCCGAATACTACGTGGCGGTCAAGGGCAAGGTCGTGCGCCGTTACGAAGGAACCGTCAACGCGGAACTTCCCACCGGCGAAGTTGAAGTCGTGGTCAGCGAGTTCAAAACCTTGAATGAGTCAGCGCCGCCGCCCTTTCAGATTGCGGAAGGCGATGCCACTGCGGAGGAGATTCGTCTCAAGTATCGATATCTCGACCTCCGCCGGCCCGAGATGCAGCGCAATCTTCGCCGGCGTCATCAGGCGCTGAAGGCGATTCGCGACTATCTCGACGAGAACGGCTTCATCGATGTGGAAACGCCGATTCTGTTCAAATCGACGCCCGAAGGCGCGCGCGATTACCTGGTTCCGAGCCGCGTCAATCCGGGAAAGTTCTACGCGCTGCCGCAATCGCCGCAATTGCTGAAACAGGTTCTCATGATTGGCGGCTTCGATCGCTACTACCAAATCGCGCGATGCTTTCGCGACGAAGATCTGCGCGCCAATCGTCAGCCTGAGTTCACCCAAATCGACATCGAGATGACCGGTCCGCGCCCCGAGGATATCCAGTCGATCGCCGAGGGCATGATCGCGTCGGTGTACCGCCGGGTACTCGACACAGATGTGAAGCCGCCATTCCCAAGGATGACTTACGTGGAAGCAATGGAGCGATTTGGAAACGACAAGCCGGATATGCGTTTCGAGATGGAGCTCAAGAATCTGACCGTGGCTTTCAAGGGCACCGCGTTCAAGGTGTTCGCTGAAATTCTCGCGCGGGGCGAAACCGTTTACGCGATCAATGTTCCGGCGCGGCATCCGATGGTCCGGCGCGAGCTTGACGAGTTGACCGAATCGGTCAAGACGCGCCATGGGATGGGACTCGCGTGGATCAAGGTCGGTGAAGCGGGATGGCAAGGGCCGATCGCGAAATATCTGAGCGACGCTGAAAGGGCGGCCGCGACCGCCGCGGCAGATTTGAAGCACGGCGACACGATGCTGATGATTGCGGGACCGGCAGACAAAGTGCGGCCGGTGCTCGGCGATGTGCGACTCCAACTTGCCGCAAAGTTCGGACTCGATAAGTCCGAAGAGCTCAAATTCGTGTGGGTCGTCGATTTCCCGCTGTTCGACTACAGCGAGGACGACAAGCGCCTGGTGTCGGTCAACCATCCATTCACCGCGCCGCACCCTGACGATTTACAGATGCTTGAATCGTCGCCGCGCGCGACCCGCGCTCTCGCTTACGACATGGTGCTCAACGGACAGGAACTCGGCGGCGGCTCGATTCGTATTCACAGCCGCGAACTTCAACTGAAAGTGTTCAAACTGCTCGGCTTGTCGCGCGAAGAGGCGGTCGATCGCTTCGGCTTCCTGGTGGACGCGCTCCGCTACGGCGCGCCGCCGCATGGTGGAATCGCATTCGGCGTCGATCGAATCTGCATGATGCTATGTGGCACCGACTCTTTGCGCGACGTGATTGCTTTTCCGAAAACCCAGAAGGCGGTAGATCCGATGAGCGGCGCACCGTCGGAAGTCGATCCACATCAACTCAAGGAATTGTCGATCAAGGTAAGCATATGAGGGCCAGCAAAATAGCTGGAGGGCTGGCGTCACTGCTCGCAATCGCGGGGCTCGCTCTATTGACTTCCGGCTGCTCGACGATCGCCGCCGACACCGTGATCGCTACCAAGGACTCGGTGAAAGGTCTGGTCAGCAGCAGCGACCTGAAAGCTCACGCGGTGCGCTCGATCAAAACCATCACGATAAACCGAATCGCGGTGATGCCGATGATCGAAGCGCCGGGAGGCGAACCGCTGGCGCCCGGTGCAGTGGATGCGGTCGGCGCCGAAGTGTACAGCCAGGTCGCTGTGGCCGGCGGATGGGAGACCATCCCGCAGCAGGATGTCGACCAATCGTTGCAGAAAATGCCACCGGTCACGCTGGCCAATCTTGACGAGAGTGCGTTGAAGCTCGCGCACGATGTCTCCGCGGACGGCGTTCTGTACGGGACGGTGGAAAGATTTCACGAACGCGTGGGCATGGACTATGCGGCCTCGAGTCCGGCCGCGGTGACATTCACGCTAAAATTTGTGGATTTCACGAGCGGGCAAATTGTATGGACCGCGAAATTTGCGAAATCGCAGGTTTCTCTCACGCAGAACATTTTCGATCTCGCCAATTTCGTGCAGCGGTCGGGCCGCTGGGTCCGAGCGCATGAGATCGCGATGGAAGGCGTGCAAGCAGCGGTCGCCGACCTCCACGGCGACTTGAACTTGCAGAAGAACGTGAAACGATTCGAGACTGGCACCTACGGGGAACTTAAGTCGGGTCCGGCGCGATTCGACGCCGGTCCGAACGGAAATTTTTCGCATTAACGATCAGCTGTCAAGCCTCTGAATCCCACGGCGAGTGGGGCTTGAGCTTCAGAGCCTCGGCGACATTGGGATGCACCACCTGCCCGTCGAAGGTATTGAGGCCATGCCGAATCGCGGAGCTAAGATTCCCGGCTTCAAGAATCCCGCGGTCCGCAATTTCGAGCGCATAGGTCAAAGTCGCATTCGTGAGCGCGTAGGTTGAGGTATGCGGAACCATCGCGGGCATGTTTGTAACGCAGTAGTGCACTACTTTTTCGCGCACGAAGATCGGGCGCGCATGCGTCGTCGGTTGCGAGGTCTCGGCGATCCCGCCCTGGTCGATCGACAGATCCACGATCGCTGCCCCGGGACGCATCGACGCGACCATCCTGGCGCTGATTAGCTGGGGCGTTCGCGCGCCAGGAACCAGCACCGCACCGATCACCAAGTCGCAATTGGTCACTTCTTCTTCCAGGGTGGCGCGGTTCGACATCACCGTGGTGACGCGTCCGCCGAGCAGGTCGCTCAAATAGCGCAGGCGAATCGGATTGATATCCATGATGGTAACTTCGGCGCCCACGCCAGCGGCCACGCGGCACGCATTCAGGCCCGCGATCCCGCCTCCCAGCACGACGACTTTCCCCGGCCGCACTCCCGACGCACCGCTCAGCAGCACGCCGCGCCCGCCGCTGCGCGATTGCAGGCACCACGCGCCAGCCTGGATCGCCAGCCGCCCCGCGACTTCGCTCATCGGCGCGAGCAGCGGCAGGCTTCCATCTTGGAGCTGAATGGTTTCGTAACCGACAGCGATCACGCGGCGGCGGAGCAATTCACGCGACAAGCGCCGGTCGGCAGCAAGATGAAGGTAGGTGAACACGATGAGTCCCGGGCGCATCAGGTCATACTCGATCGGCTGCGGTTCCTTGACTTTCAGGATCAAGTCGGCGCGCCGCCACACTCCGCGCGCATCGCTCATGATCGTCGCTCCTGCCGCACGATAGCCGGCGTCCAGGAATCCGCTGCCAATTCCAGCGCCGGCCTGCACGACCACGCGATGCCCATGGGTGCGCAGCGCCGCGGCGCCCGCGGGCGTAAGCGATACGCGCCGCTCATCGGCCTTAATCTCGCTCGGGATGCCGACAATCATCTTGCTGCGTCCTCCTGCGGGTGCGCTCACTTGTGATTCAGGTTGAGCGCACGTCCGTTCGTGAAGATACGGCGCGTGAAGCGCCGCAGGCAATCGAATCCCCGCGCGCAACTAAGTTATCGGCGGCCCCCAGTCAAGAGTCGAACGCACGATGGTAAGCGCGCGCCGCATGGGTCGGAACTTGACAAGACTATTTCCACCGCGCTTCATGAGCATGATGTGATCGTGGTCGCTCGCGCGCGGATTGAAGCGGCACGGGAAGTCCGAGTCACGCGATTTCGGAGGAGTCATGGAGATCCCGCAGGGGCTCAAGTATTCGAAAGAGCACGAATGGGTGGCAATGGAAGATTCGTTAGCGACGGTGGGAGTCACCGATCATGCGCAGGAACAACTGGGGGAGATCGTTTATATCGAGTTGCCGGCGGTAGGCGACAAGATCAGCAAGGACGATCCATTCGGCGTCATCGAGTCGGTGAAGGCGGTCTCCGATATCTACGCGCCCGTCACCGGCACGGTTGTGGAAGTCAACGAGGATTTGCCTGAAAGCCCCGAAACCGTCAACGAAGATCCATATGGCGACGGATGGCTGATCAAAGTGAAGATCGCCGATCCGACCGATCTGGAAGATCTCATGGACAGCGACGAGTACGCGGAACTACTCGCGCGTGAGAAGGAATAACCACTATTCGCGCGCGAGAAAGAATGATCGCTATGCGTGCGGCGCCGGCGGAGCGTTGGGTTCTGGAGACTCGGACGCGACCGCCTTCGACACGGAGATTCTGAGCTGGTCCACCGGCCTCGGAGGATTGATGAACACCATCAGGAATGGCGCCGACGCCGACGGTTCCATCGCGAAACTATCGCGCGGGTTGAGTCCCTGAGAGAACTCGATTTCGCGCGGCGTCATCTCGCCAATCATCTTGGCCGAGAGTTCATTCCCGCAGTAGACCTCCTGACGCGCCAGCGGGCGTTCGCCCTCGCCCAGGATCGCCACGCCAATTTGCACCAGTCGGAGCCGCCGACTGCCGGCATTTTGCGCGCTGCCGGTCACCACCAGGGCGGTTTGGCCGCCCTTGAGCGTGCGGTATTCGGCTTTCACATCGTGGATCGTCACGATCATTGCGGGCATAATCGGGCGCGCGAAATATTCACCGAGCCGCGGCACCGTGCTGAGGATGCGCGCGCCCGCGACCGGCTCGCCGCAAATCAACGCGCTCGCGCCGACAAATCCGACCGCAACCAAAAAATACAGCAGGAAGAAAAATCCCGACGCATGGGTCTTGCCCGGCGTCGCCACCCCGGCGGCTTCTTCATCATTGTCGCCAATATGAAAGTCGCCGGACCTGACCGCTTCCCGATTAGCGAAGCGGGGATGCCTGAAACTCTCCGGCTCGATGCCAATCGTCTGCGCGCGGTTTTTGAACCCGGCGTGAAGCTCATCTTCGGGCTCGCCGACTTCCCAGCGATGATCGTCATGACCGCCGATAGGGATTTCATGCTCGTCGCCAGAAGCGTCGAGTCCTTGATTTTCGCGGCTGAAATCGAACTTCAGGTTCTCGCCGGTATCCGGCTTCTGCTCGCGATCTCCGAAACTTCGATCGAGCGGATGCTCCTTCGAGCTCTCCTCGTTCGAAACATTCTGGAACGGAGCTGCATCGAGCTTACTTTCCTCGACCGAAGATTGTGCGGATTTCTGAACCGGCGGCTCTTCGGCACGCGACTCAGCGTTGCCCATCGGTCGATCTTGCGGCTCGGACGCGACGGACGCCTCGACTCGGGGCTTCAGCGCGCTTGCGCGCTGGCGTTGTGGCGGAGCAATCGGCTCTTCGGCTTCGGTCTCGTCGATTGGTGCAGCGGGTTTACGTACTTTGGCGCCAACCGCGTCCGCATTGAATACGTGGCCGCATCGCGAACACTTGAAGGTCGGTGTCTCGTCAGGCAGAACCCGCTCGTCAATCCGGTAGCGGGTGTGACAACTAGTGCATTGGATCTCTATCATCGCCACGCCTCCCCACCCGGGAAAAAAATTAGCACACCCAACGCACACGCGCATCCGCGCAACCGCGTCTCGTGGCATGAAGCGGAATTTCGCAGCGGCGTGTTTCGATGCGCATAGCTCTGCTGACGCGGCGCTTCGATGCCGCCGGTGGCGGCACCGAGCGCGATCTGATCGTCACCGCCGAATGTATCCGGGCGGCGGGACATCAGGTATCCATTTTCGCCGATGAAGTTCGAAGCGACCACCGGGGATGGCGCGTCAGTCGCGTCGGTGGTGCGCCACTCGGACGCGCGCTCTCGCTGCTGCGATTCGCGTACGCCGCGCCTCGGGCCGCACGGCGCGGCGGGACCGATCTGGTGCTCAGTTTCGCGCGCACGGTTGGCGCGGACGTGATGCGCTCGGGCGGCGGCGCTCACTCGAGCTATCTTCGCGCGGCGCGGAAATGGCGTGGAGCTTTCGGGGCTTTCGCGATGCGTCTGAGTCCCTATCATCGGGTTCAGATGCTGATCGAGCGTCGTGGCTTCGGCGACCGGCGGCTCCGTCTCGCAATTGCCGTATCGAAACTCGTCCGCGACGATTTAATTCGTGAGTTCGCGCTGCCTCCCGAGAAAACCGTCACTCTCTACAACGGCGTCGATCTCGAGCGCTTTCGTCCCGCACCCGATCCGTCGATACGCGAAAGGATTCGGGCTAAGTTCGCGATTCCCGCGAGCGCGCGGGTGGTGATTTTTGTCGGCAATGGTTTCGCGCGCAAAGGACTCGGCTTTTTGATCGAGGCGTGGCCGCTGGTGGCGGGCGGGGCGTTCCTGCTGGTGGTCGGTGCCGATCGCGACGTACTCAAATACCAGCGACGCGCGCGTGAGCTCAATATCGGTCCGCGGGTTATTTTTGCGGGGCCGCAGCCTAACGTCGAGACGCTTTTCAACGCCGCCGACTGTTTCGCGATGCCGTCGCTGTTCGAGCCGTTTGGCAACGTTGTGATGGAAGCGATGGCTGCCGGGCTGCCGGTGATGACCAGCGCGTTCTCGGGCGTTTCGGAACTGCTGCCGCCTTCGATGCGGGGCTTCAAGGTGGAAGATCCCACCGACCCCGGCGAGATCGCGCTCAGGCTGGGTGCGCTGTTCGATGCTCCCGCGAATCTCCGCGACGAAGCGCGCGCCACTGCCGAACAATTCACCTGGGAGCGCTATGGACGCGAACTCAACGCACTAATAGAACAAATGAATTGAATAGAGCCTTGGCGCACCTGCCACTCAGACGTTGCACAGCGCCGAGAATTATTGGATTGACGACATCGGCGGAGCAGCAATCATGGGACGTCGAGACTTCGAATGGCGATGGCACGATCGTCAGTATGTCGATCGCTATATGCGCTTTACCCGCGGACTTGAGTTCGATGGGGCAGATTGGGCTCGGCGTCTCGGCGTAGGCGTAGACGACCTGCTTGTCGACCTCGGATGCGGTGAGGCGAAACTGCTGACGGCGCTCGCTCCATATCGCGGGGGATTGGCTTCGACGTATCCCCAATAGCGCTCGAATTATATGCACGCCGCAACCTTGCTTCCGCAGGCCTAAGCAACCTCGATGTGATCGAGCGCGACTTTCGCAGTCTCGAGATGCCGTCCCGAAGCGTCAACGCTTTCGTGTCGATCGCGGCGCTCCATCACATTCCCGATGAAGAGAAGCCAGCCGTGCTGACTCACGTCAGAGACTCGCTGATACCCGGCGGACTCTTTCACCTCGAAGACGACACCTTCAACTTCGAACCAGAAAAGTTTGCCGCGACGGTGCCCGCGATGTATCGCGAGTTCGAGGAGCGTTTCGGTCCCGAGGCATGGGCCTTTCTTAAGCGCGAGCTGGCTGGAGAAGACTTCGAGTGCACACCGTACCTGGAGAATCTGCTGTCCATGATGCGATCAGCGGGCCTCGATGTGATCGAAGTTTCCAAACTTGGACTGAATGGCGCCGTGATTCGCACGCGCCGGCCTTTGTCGGACTGATCGAGCGTCGCCGATTCGGGCGGAATAGTCCCACGCGGGGGCAACGGCGAATATTCACCGGGTGAAGCAGTTTCGACTTCCCATTTGGGGAGACGAATATGGCAGATGAAATCCGGGCTGAAGTAGGACGCTCAGCCGCCGAGGCGATCGAACATTCCGCGGGCGATCGCGAGTCTGCGCTCCTCACGCGCGATTCGCTCCATTCCGGCGCCTATCAGTTGCGCGAACTTGAGCCGCGCCGTCGCGATCACGTTCTTGCCGACTACTTCCATCGCCGAATGTTCCTCATGAATCATGCGGCACCGTCCACGCTCGCGCGCAATCCTGATGAAGCGTTCGCGGTCCGCGCGATTGCGATCGACCTCGTGATACACCAATGCGCGCGGGGCATAACCGATTCTTAAGCCGGCCCGCCTGATTCGCGCCGACATCTCGGTTTCCTCTTCGTGTCCGCACGCGCCCGGTCCCAGGCGCTCGTCGAACAGACCGACCTGCTTGATGACGCCTGCACGAAAGGCCATATTCGCGCCGAGCACGCCTTTCACCTCGCACACCTGGTCGCCGTGGTCCGCGATCGGCAGGTCGAGATACGCGGCCATCGGGCCGACTTTCTCCTGCGGGTCTTCGGCCGGCAGAGTTCGTCCTTTCATCGCCGCGAATTCAGGATGCTCGCCAAAAAACAATTCGACCGCATCCAGATAGCCCGGCGTCACGGTTAGATCGTCGTCGAGAAAAGCGAGTATCTCGCCCGACGCCTCCGCGATTGCGCGATTCTGGATGCGGCATTTGCCCGCTCGCGGTTCGTGAAGGTGCCGATGCGCACCAATTGCCTGATCGAGCTGGACCGGCGCGGCAGTACCGTTTTCCGCGATCAGCAATTCGCGCTCGCCATGCTTGAGTTGCACCGCGAGACTGGCGACCAGCCGCGCAAGCGCAGCCGGACGCTCGTGCGTCGCGACTATCACCGAAGTTTTCAAGATAAACCGCGTGCGCGCGATGATTCCGCTGTCGGCGCCGCCTTGCGAAACCGCATCACTATATTTTCGTCCATCAGCAGGCTCGGGCTGGTCATGAAGCGAAACAGTTCGCGGTTTATCTGTCGTTGCTCAGCGTCCTTGACGTTGTGAACATAGAGCAACCACGAAAATCCGGCGATGAATGGATACAGGATCGGCGCAAAGATTCTCGCCCGGATCTTGCGCCGACTGCGTCCGACCGCATCCATCCTGAGTCCCGCGCCCCACGCGATCCAGTGCAAATCGTTGAGTCCCATCACATGCCAGTTACGCCCGTCCTCGACCCGGTAGCGGTAATGCAGCGGCGCTCGCCGGCCTTTGTAAAACCCGCTTAGCAGATAATGAACGCGCGACGACACGTTGAGACGGTTCGGAGTTGTGACGATTGCGACCCCGCCCGGACGAAGCACGCGCGCGATCTCGCGGATCACGTGAGGGATGTCGGCCAGATGCTCGATCACCTCAAGCATTGCCACCAGATCGAATCGCTCGCCGCGAAACGGCAAATCGTCGTCAAGGTTTGCTGCCACCCAGCCGGGCTTGTGAGTCTTGTATTCGGTCGAAATCACGCGCCAGCCGCGCTCCGCAAGCATGCGGCTGGAAAGACCGTTGCCCGCGCTGAGATCGAGCGCGAGCGACGACGGTCCCGGCGCTGGCGCAAGATCGATTGCGCCGCGAACCCGCTCACTCATCGTAACCGCGGATTGCGTTTCGCCTGCGCCTCGTGCTCAAGCGAGACGCGACCAATAGTCGCACAGCGTCTTGAATTGGATTCCAGAGGCGGTTAACCCTATTACTCCTGTCGGCTCGCGAGAGTGGCGGAATGGCAGACGCGCAAGGCTCAGGACCTTGTGAGCGCAAGCTCGTAGGGGTTCAAGTCCCCTCTCTCGCACCATTTTGCTACCGGGACATCGCCGGTTGAGATCTCAATAAGGTGAAGGGATACTTTCGCCCGCCGGCTTGCCACTTGATTTCTCTCCGTGGCACGACGCGACGTCTGCTACGCTTGCGCCAACCGCCGATGCGATCTCCGCGTCACTGCGGCCCGATTCGGCCTGTAATTTGACGACGTTGCAATCTACGTGATTGCTCGACATCGAACTGCATCCCCCGAGCCCACCGGCCATGATCAACATTCCGAACGCAGCGGCTATACCAAGTTTGTGAAACGCTTCAGACATAATTTGTCCTCCCAAGTTCGATAATCAAGTTCGATAGTCAGGTGCTCCCAATAGCGGGCAAGCGCAAGATATTATCAAGCGGCGCTGTTTTACAAGCCGCAAAAGTCAACCGCTACTCATGATTGCACGGCGCGCGGCTTGAGAGGCGTGCGCCGCGCCAATATGATTTGAGCGCAAACGTTGAGGTGCCTTTTTTTGACGGAGAGCCTAAGCCCGCGCCAGTGCGATTGCGCCAGGATGCCCAGATTGGATCTGCCCAAAACATTTGATTCCAAGGCCGCCGAGGAAAGATGGTTCCAGACCTGGATCGACCTCGGTTATTTCAAAGCCGACCCCGCGCGCGAAGGCAAAGTCTTTTCGGTCGTTATCCCGCCGCCAAATGTCACCGGACAGCTTCACCTCGGGCACGCCCTCAACGTCTCGTTGCAGGACATCATTGTACGCACGCGCCGGATGCAGGGTTTCAACACGCTGTGGCTGCCGGGCACCGATCACGCAGGCATCGCGACGCAAAATGCAGTCGAAAAAGATCTCGCCAAAGAGAACAAGAATCGCCATCTGCTCGGCCGCGACGCTTTCGTCGATCGCGTCTGGGAATGGCGCAAGATTTACGGCGGCAGAATCCTTAACCAATTGCGCAGACTCGGCGCGTCGTGCGATTGGAGCCGTGAGCGCTTCACGCTCGACCCGGGGCTGTCGCGCGCGGTCACCAAGGTCTTCGTCGATCTGTACAACAAGGGCCTGATCTATCGCGCCAAGCGCCTTATCAATTGGTGCCCGCGATGCGAGACCGCGCTCTCGGACCTCGAAGTCGATCACAAGGACGCGCAGGGCAATCTCTACTACATCCGCTACCCGCTCACCGACGGCGGAGCCTCGATCATGATCGCGACCACGCGGCCCGAGACGATGCTCGGCGACACGGCGGTCGCGGTGAATCCCGACGATGAACGGTACCAGCCGCTGGTCGGAAAGACCGTGCGGCTGCCGTTGGTCGGACGCGAGATAAAGATAATCGCCGACGCTGCGATCGATCGCGACTTCGGCACTGGCGCGTTGAAGGTCACTCCCGGGCACGATCCCGTCGACTTCGAACTTGGTCAGCGTCACGGCCTCGAGCAGATCTCGGTCATGGACGGAAAGGCTCGCATGAACGAGAACGCGGGCGCTTATCGCGGGCTTTCGCGTGAAGAGGCGCGCAAGCAAATCGTCGAGGACCTCCAGACTGCCGGCCTGCTCGAAAAAATTGAGCCGCACGCGCACAAGGTCGGCGTCTGCTCGCGATGCGACTCCGTGGTCGAGCCGATGCTCTCCGAGCAGTGGTTCATGCGCATGAAGGAGATGGCCAATCGCGCGGCCGACGCGGTCCGCAACGGCGACACCACCTTTCATCCGAAGTTCTGGGAGAACACTTATTTCAACTGGATGGACAACATCCACGACTGGTGCATCTCGCGCCAGCTTTGGTGGGGGCATCGGATTCCCGCCTACCGATGCGTGCGATGCGACCGTCTGGTCGTCGCGCTCGAACGTCCCGCGCGATGCCCCGAATGCGACGGCTCCGACATCATCCAGGACGACGACGTGCTCGACACCTGGTTCAGCTCGGGTCTGTGGCCGTTTTCGACCATGGGATGGCCCGACGATACGCCGGAATTGCGCCGTTACTATCCTACAAGTCTGCTGCTGACCGGCTTCGACATCATTTTTTTCTGGGTCGCGCGCATGATGATGTTCGGCCTCGAGCTTACCGGCAAGGTTCCGTTCAAGGACGTTTACATCACGCCGCTGGTCCGCGATCAGGACGGCAAAAAGATGACGAAGTCGAAGGGCAACGTCGTCGATCCGCTCGACCTGATGGAGCAATACGGCGCCGACGCGGTCCGCTTCACGCTCGCACAACTGGCGGCGCAGGGCCGCGACGTTATCCTGTCGCATGATCGATTTGCGGCCGCGCGCGCGTTTGCGAACAAAATCTGGAACGCCGCGCGCTTCGTCAAAATGAATCTCGACGGTGCTCCGGAGCCGATCCCGCCCATGGACGTCGCGGGCCTCGGGCTGGCCGAGCGATGGATTCTCTCCCGGCTCGACGCGACGATTCGTGAAGTCACGCGTGCGATCGACGCTTACGAGTTCAACCTCGCGGCGATGGCGCTCTATCAGTTCATCTGGCACGAGTTCTGTGACTGGTATATCGAGCTGTCGAAATCGCCACTCAAGGCTGGCGGCGAGCGTCAGGCGGCTGCGCGATGGGTCTTAATCAACGTTTTCGACCGGATGCTGCGGGTGCTGCATCCGTTCATGCCGTTCGTGTCCGAAGAAATCTGGCAGGTCATCCGGCCGTATCTCGATCAACCAAATCTGGCGGCTCATCTGCCGGTCGCGACGTACCCCGAGCCGTCGGCGACTAACCCGCTATCTTCTGGCGAAGAGATCGCGATGCGTCATTGCATCGAGGCGACCGAGGCGATCAATTCGCTGCGCGCATTGATGGGATGGCATCCGGGGCAACGCGTCAAAGCGATCATAAAGCGAAGCACCGCGGTCACCGAAGGCGAGACCGATTCGTGGCGGTTATATGCGATGACGCTCGCGAAGCTCGAAACCATGGATGCTGACCCGTCCAACGGAACCCGCGTGGTTTTCTCTCATCTCGGGTGGGCTGACGTCGGTGTAGTGGCGCCCGAAGGGTACGACTTTGAATTGGCGCGCCAGAAACTGCGCAAGCAGCTCGACGAAGTTGGAAAGCACGCGTCGCAACACGAAGCGCGGCTGAACGATTCGCGTTTCATGACCAAGGCCGATCCCGAGACCCGGGTTGAAGTCGCGCAGCGATTCGAAGGTCTGCAAGCGCAGCAGAAATTGCTAAGCGAGCAGCTTCGCCAACTCGGCGAGCAGGTCTGAGGCGCGGCGCAATCGCATGGAGCTGCTGCGGCAACTAGACCTGACCGAACTTATCAAGCGCGCCCTCGCCGAAGACGTGGGGCAGGGCGATATCACGACCGCCGCGACAGTCCCGGCAGGACAGATGGGACGTGCGCGAATCCGGGTCAAGGAACCGCGCATGATCCTGGCCGGCGGCGTGCTGATCGAATCGGTGATGCGGATGACTGGCGCGGAACCGAAGATCATCTCGCTCGCCGCGGAAGGCGCGGAACTGAAAGCCGGCGACCTGTTAGGCGAGATGCAAGGGAAGATGGCAGGCCTGCTGATCGGCGAGCGCACCGCGCTCAATTTCGTGCAGTTATTGTCAGCGATCGCGACCACCACGCGCACTTTTGTCAAACAAATCTCTGGAACCAACGCCAAGATCATAGATACCCGCAAAACTCATCCCGGTTTGCGGATCGTCGAGAAATACGCGGTTCGC
>CAAGKR010274916.1_pt1 | contig 13238 bp, 12 predicted proteins | sample 2556971 | NCBI WGS metagenome assembly CAAGKR01 (sample SAMEA5207829, study PRJEB30636) | soil metagenome | biome: forest; feature: boreal; material: soil | place: USA | collected 2011-09 | depth 1 m | reverse complement strand
CACGAGTTCTTCCACGCGTGGAACGTGAAGCGTTTGCGCCCCGCCGATCTGGTTCCGTATCGCTACGATGACGCGCAGCCTACGACTTGGCTCTGGGTGAGCGAAGGCGTCACCGATTACTACAGCGCCCTCGCGCTGGTGCGCGGGGGCGTCGAGGACAGCACCGGATTTTTCGATTCCATAGCCAATGCGATTATTTCGGTCGGGAGCGCGCCGCCGACCTCGGTAAGCGATGCATCGCTGAACGCGTGGATCGCTCCGACCGACGGCAGCAGCGGGCTCTACTATGCCAAGGGCGGCCTCACCGGTTTTCTGCTCGACATCCTGATTCGCGACGCGAGCGACAATCACGGCACTTTGGACAATGTGATGCGAAGCCTGTACGACGGAACGTACAAGCACGGCAGAGGATTCACCGGTGCTGAATGGTGGACCGAAGTCAGCCGTGTCGCGGGTGGAAAATCGTTCGCCGAGTTCGCGCGCCGTTACATCGACGGCCGTGAGCCACTGCCGATCGATTCGGTGCTTCCACTCGCCGGCCTTCGGTTCGAGAGCGACACGATCCGGGAGCCGAGGCTGGGTGTCGGGACCAGCTCGGACGGCGGCGCCGTTCGCATCACTCAGGTCGGATCGACGGGCGCAGGTTCCGCTGCTGACGCCCGCGTTGGTGATCAGATCGTTTCGATCGGAGACGTGATGATCACAAACGGCGACGCATTGGAGAGTTTTCGCGCCCGTTATGCGGGAACGACCCTGGCCACGCTTCCACTCGTCGTGCGACGTGGCGCCGAGACGCTCACGCTTCAGCTGCCGGTGCGGCTGAGCGTGAGGTTGCGCGCGCACGTGGTTCCGCTCGCCAATGCATCGGCGAAAGCGTCAAGGATTCGCCACGGCATCTTGACCGGATCGCCTCCGCCCACGACTCGCGCGCAGTAAGAGCGCCGCGGGGAACCACCAGTTGGCACGTCCGAGCAACCCCATCAGAATGGGAACGAGGACCACGCGAATGATCGTCGCGTCGAGGGCAACGGCGAACGCGAGTCCGAGTCCGAACTCCCGGGTGGCCGTGAGTCGAGTGAACCCGAACGACCCAAACAGAACCACCATGATGAGGGCCGCGCTCGTGATGAGACCGCCGGTCTGGGAGAGCCCGCTCACAACAGACTTGCTGTTGTCGCCGGTCCGCTGATACTCCTCTCTGATGCGGCTTAGCAGGAACACCTCGTAGTCCATCGACAACCCGAAGAGGATCGTGAACAACATCAACACGATGAAGGAGTTGAGTCCACCCGGCGGCACGAGACCGATCAGCCCCGCTCCGACGCCTTCCTGGAACACGTACACGAGGAAGCCGTACGCCGCGAGCACCGAAATCAGATTCATCGTAATCGCCTTGATCGGAACCACGATTGAACGAAACGCGAACACGAGGGCCAGGAAGGTGATCGCGAGCACGACCGGAATCACGTGCTTGAGACTTCCGAAGAGCTCGGCGTCGAAGTCCAGTATGCTGGCGCTGAAGCCGCCAACCTGAATCGCCAGGCCCGCATCACGTGCGGCCTGCCACGGCGCTGCGCGAAGCTCCCGCACCATCGTCATCACTTCTTCGGATTCCGGCGCCGATCGCGGAACGACGAAGATGAGCGCCGAACGCCCATCATCGCTGACAACCTGCGCTGAGGCCATCTGCATCGCAGCGGGGAGATCCGAGCGAGCACGGACAAGTGTACGAGATGGTCCGAGAAGCGTGAGCAGATGTGGAAACCCACCGACAAAGTGCGCCCGTGGATCGGCGGCGAGGCGGGAGTAGATGGAGGCGATCGCATTTTGGTGCTCCCGGGTCCAGACAGTTCCGCCGTCACGGGTCTTTACCAGAATAGCGATCGGCCCCATCCCCCCCGCCGCGAAATTGCGATCGAGAAGCTCGTAACCCTGCCGCGCTTCCATTGCCGGCGAGAGATCGTGCGCGCCCATGTTCCAGGCCTTGAGCCGCATCGTCGGCACTATGAGCACGGCGAGCACTATCAGAGTGGGAATGAGATACCTCCACGGCCTCGTCATAGTCTCCTGCGCCCATCGAGCCCACAATCCGCCGCCATGCGGCCGCCGCGACAGTCTGCGGGGCCAGTTCAACCTCTCGCCGATCAGCAGGAGGAGTGACGGAAGAAGAGTCAGCGTCATCAGGACGGACGTCACGACAACCGCGACGCCACCGAGCGCGAGCGTGTGGAGAAAGCGAATGTTCACCAGAAAAAGAGCCAGGAAGCCCGTGCACACAGCGAGGCCGGACACCAGCACAACGTGCCCGGCGTGAGAGGCGGCCGTTTCCACGGCGCTATGAAACGACGCACCGCGCGCCAGCTCCTCGCGACAGCGGCTCACCAGAAAGAGCGCGTAGTCGACGCCGATCCCGAGCCCGACCATTGTCACGGCATTCTGGGCAAACACGCTCACGGGCATTACGCGGGAAAGCGCGTAGAGAACGGCGAGCGTGATCACAATTGTTCCGAGCGCCAATACGAGGGGCAACCCCGCGGCGATAGGCGCGCCGAAAACCAGCAGCAGCACAATGAGCGTGAGTGGAATGCCGATGCGCTCAGCGCGGAGCAGGTCGTCGGACGCATTCACGTCGAGGTCGTGAAAGAGGGAGATCATGCCGGTCACTCTCACATCGAACGCCGAACCGAGTCCGGCGCCGCGTGCAGCTCCGCGAATTTCCTCTACAGTGGACTCCGCATCGAAGAATGTCTCAGCGCGAGGCTTTACCAGCAGGAGCGCCGAATGGCCGTCGCGGCCGAGCAGGGTCTTGTCGCCGGTATTCCAATAGTGACGCACGCCGCTCATTCCCGCTGAATCGAGCACTCTCTCGAGATTGGCCGCGGCCGCGGCGAAGCGTGGATCCGTCGCAGAAATGCTCGAAGACGTCAGCACAGCTGGAAAGACGAATGCGGACCCCTTTCCGAATGCGTGATTGAGATCACGCGATACGAGCTCCGAGGGGCTGCCCGGGACTGCGTCGGTGCTTCCGCGAAGCGCTCCGGCCAGACGGGATGCGAAGGGTGCGGCCGCCGCGAGTATAACTACCCACACCAGGATTACGAGCTTGGGCCGACGCAGTGCGAGGTGAATCAGAGCGCGCATGATGTATCCCTCAGGCAGCCGGGAGTAAGCGCGCCTGCTTGATCCTTCCCGCGTCGCCCGCGAACGGACCCTGGCCGAGTCGATAGAGCTCGATCTGGGGTACGAGCGTCTCGGGATACTCACGCCAGGCCTCGCGGAAATCCGCGTTCAACTCCACGAGGCGCGACAGGATAGACGCCGAAAAACGGCGCACGAGCTCTGCGTCGGGCTCTCGCGAGACTTCGAACAGAAAGCGCGGACGTACGTCACCGTTCGGACTCTCCGCGAGGGACAGGCAGAACGAATTCGTCATCTCCGCGAGCGCGGTGTCCTGATACAGACACTGCTCGATGTCCTCCGGATAGATGTTCGCGCCCATGACGCTGATCGTGTGATCGCGCCGGCCGAAGATCCACAGGAAGGGGAGGCGCACGTTCCCGTCGCCGCTTTCACGCCGCATCTGGTCGATGTCGACGCCGAGCGAGGCCAGCCGCTCGCCCATCTCGTCGCTGGTGAGAATTCCGCCGACATCGTGCACGTTGTACCGGATGCGCGGCGACAGGAGCGAGCCGCGTGAGATCGTGAAGACCACTTCGTCGTTCTCGTTTACTTCGACATGGTGCATCACGGGGTTGTACTGAAAGACCATGGGAAGCCGGGAGTCGGAGCCGAAGAGCGCGAGCTTCACGTCCTCGCGCTCGAGCGCCAGCCGCCGGATCGCGATCGAGATCGGCGTCTCGCCGGCGATGCCGATCTCCAGATCCGTCGCGCCGTAACCGCTGTAGACTTTGGTGAAGCGTCGAAGCAGATAATCGCGCAGCCCTTCCGACATTCCTTCGCCGCCCGCGAGTCCGTAGAGCTTGTACTTCTCGAAGGGGAATCCTTCCTCGTCGGCGACATCGATGAGATGCTTGAGGAACGGCGGATACCCGGTGATCAGGTAGGTGTACTGCGGGCCGAAAAAGCGCAAAGTGTGGAGGATCTTAGCGATGTCGGGACCGGTATTCTTGACGATGCCGTTCTTCTGCAGCGAGATCCCCATGTTGATGCCGGTGGCCCACGCGCCCATGCTGAAGCCGTTGATCGTGATCCACTGTTCCCGCCCATAGCAGTACGTCGCGAAATAGCTGACGAAGGTGTGACTCTCGTGGCGCTCCCTCTCGCTGCGCACCCAGTTGTACGGAGTTCCCGTGGAGCCGGACGACTCGTCGATCATCGTGTGTCCGTGAAAGAAAGAGCCGCCGACGCACCGGGCACCCGTCTCGTACGCCTTGATGTACGTCTCCTTGTCAGTCTCCGGGATCAGCAGGCCGCCCTGAGAGTGGAGGAACTGGCGATACGCAGGCACTTGGCGAAGCGCGCGGTAGTAGGCTTTGCGGGCCTTGACCCGGGATGCCCACGAGAGGTACCCGGGCGGCAGCAGCCTGAACATCGCGAGGAAGGTCGCGTATGTCACGCACGAGACCTTGAGTATCCAATCGCATGGCGTCTGGAGGGCAAACTCGAGGCGCTCGCGAAAGGTCGGTTGGGTACGTTGGTCGAGATTCATTGGGTCCTCCAGTAGGGCAATTGAGAGCTTTACTCAGCTCCACGATCGCCCAAGGGCTTGGAGGACTCTATGCGTCAAATGACGTAGTAGGCGGGGGGGTCAGCGATGCGGTCGTCGCCTATAGGCGTGCTTTGGAGCTGGTGACCCAGGAACCTGAGCGCCGCTTTCTGGAGCGACGCCTAGTGGAATTGAACTATAGACTCAGCGGTTAGTGCTGACCGCACCATCCCTGGTGCCACGGCCCAATCGATTCAGCAGGAACCCGAGCCCGAACAAGACCGCGCCCCCAACGAGGGAGGCGGCCCCCAATGCGTTCATCGTGGCCAATTTGTGGTCGGGATCACTTCGGCTAGCGAAGATCGTGAGAGCGAACACCACCCCGCCAAAGCAAAGACAAATCCCTCCAATGCCCATCAGGACCGCGGCGAAACTTGAGCGCATCGATTTCCTCAGTGTGCGGACGTAGCGCTTACTGGCTGCAAGCGCTGTACAACAATCGTTCGAAGGTTACTGAAGGAGCGCGAGCGCGGTAAGGATGGCGGCTGAAATGAAGGCCTTGATGTAGACACCCCGCGCCTGCCGCCGAACCTGAGCAGCTTCTGCTGAGTCAGCGATGTCCTCGGGACCCGCATCCAAGTCGCGCTGACCGCGCGACGCGAGCCTCACTCACGTTCGATCCCGCGCCTGGAAAAATCCCAACGCGCCGACAAACAGCGGAATGAACAGCGGGAGCCGGAACAACGGACGCACCCCGGTAAATACAAACAGAAAAGAAATAACGATGCTCACAGCGAGAGCCGCGATTCCAAATACGAGTCGCTTGCGTCGTTCTCGCGGACCGATGTTGGCGATGCACGCTAGTGAGTCGGCCATTGCTACTTAACCTCGATGATTCGCGACGCTACCGCCAGCGGGTAATTCCCGACCTCGAGCTTCACCGCGTACTTCCCCGCCGGCACGAGCGAGAGATCCAGCAACACCGATCTCGCTGACAGCATTCCAGAAGCTCCATTTTCCTGCCAACGGATATTCAGCGGCATGGGCCTGGGAGCGATCCGCAGTGCCCTGAATGCTCGACGGAAGAACCCTTCCCCTATTGGAGTAATCGTGAGAGAGATTGGCAGGGCGCTGTCCGCGGGCGCCTTTCCGTAGAGCTCCCAGAACAACCCAACCTGCCTGTCGCGTCTGAATGTCGTCCCGCCATGCGCGCGCGGAATGGCTTCATTCAGATCCGCCGGCAACGACGGAGCCCCGTCGACGAACAGGAGATCGGACACGCTGATCCCTGCTGAATCGAGCGGAATCTCCGAAAAACCGGACCTCCACCGCGCTGCTCCTGCGCTGTCCTTCGCGAGCAGCTCTACTCCGATCAGCTGCGACTTCCACGGCGTCGAAACCGTGATCACGTTTCTCGCCGGCGACTCGGCGACCTCGCTCATCGACGGCGCCGACGATTCGTCGCCCATCGCGACGAGCGCCGCCGCGAAACTGTGGCGGCCAAAGATGGTGTCCGCGCTCACGTCATAAGCGGCGATTATGCGCGTAGAGTCTCCTCGGCGGAATCGCGCGACCTGTGCATCGAGGCCTGTAAAGGAACGCGCGTAGCCCGGCGCGTACTGCTCCCTCGGCGGAAGCTGCTTGATGTCGAATAGCGAGTCGGTGATCCGCGCGAGACTGTCGGGCGGCGGCTGGGTGAGAAAGAAGTGGAATCCCGGCTCACGCTCGTGTCCAGTGATCGACGCCCGCACATCCGGAGACATGCTCGTCGGTGGCTCCTGCGTCCACTTCTCCGCCCACCCGAATCGCAAAATCAGCTCGGCGAGGTCGCCGCCCCAGCTAAAACCATAGGTGTTGGCCGCGTCCTGTTGCAGCGCGGTGTGCAGCACCCGTGAGTAGTGCTCGGTGCGACGCTCGTTGCCCGGCGTCATGTAAAGGGGATCCGCAAACCACCAGATGCGCGCATCCGCCGTTTCGCGCTGTGAGCACGTCAGCTTCCTGTAGTTGTCGCGTACATCGTCATCGAGAAGTGGGGCGAGATTCAGCCAGTGGCAGCGCGTAGTAGAAGGCATGCCAGCGAGCGCTGCTGAAAAGGCCGTGTCGGCCGCGGCGAAGTTCCCATTCACGTGAAGCGCGAGTCCAAGCAACGCGTCACACCACCACTTGGTTGCCTTGCACGATCGCGCGGTGCTGATCGCGGAGCTGTCGTGCGTCTCGACCATGTAGCGAATCCGCTGTCCGATGACCCAGTCGTCCCCGGGAACCGCGTCGCCGGCCTTCTCGAGATCACGCAATAGCTCAGCGCGCACCCGCCGGATTTGAGGTCCTTCATCAGGAACCTCGATGTCCTCGAGATTTGGATGCCATTCGCAGAATCGGCCGACGATGAGACAGCGATTCGCGGGCCCGATGGAGAATCTCGGGAGCATCTGCCGGCGGCGTCTCTCGAACCGGACCTGAAGATCGTGCGCTCTATGTGAGATCTCGCTCGAATCGGCGAGCGCCTGGCGGTTCTGGAGTGCTGTCTCCTGGAGCCTGGCTTGCGCGTGCGAATCGTGAGGAAGCGCGACGATCGCGGTAAGCGCCAGCGAGACCGCGCAACGCTGGACGCGTGCGCGGTCGCCCGGACTCAGGCGGAAGCGAATATCAGAAGATGCGCCGTATGACGTATGACAGCACGCTGAGCAGGATGGATATCAGCAGCATTGAGATCACAGGCACGTACACCCGCATGTTCTCACGCTCGACACGCACGTCGCCCGGCAGATGCCCGAACCACCCGAGCCATCCGCGCATCGCCATCAACCCGAGGACGACGAGGATCAGGCCGACCACGACGATGAGCTGGCCGAGCGGTTTGTTTCCCACGATGAATAGTTATCCAAGGAGCCGGAGTCCGCTACTCCGGTCGCGCGCTCAGCCGCTAGACCGCTACTGCATGCTCCCCGGCTGACACGGTTCGGCGGGCAAGATGAAGGCGCCAGATGAACAGCGCGTAAAGAACGAGCACGAGCGAGATATGCAGCTGACCTCCCCTGACTTCGAATATCCAGCGCATCACCTTAAAGATCAGCGAGTAGATCGTCAGCCAGAACCCCCACGCGAGAAATGAACGCTTGCGCATGATAATGCCGATGCAGACGATGGCGAGCACGACGCTCACGATCTGCTCGACCCACCAGAGACGAGTCTGGGCGCTGAGAGCGAAACGCTCGACCGGGATCATCATGACGTAGATCCAGCCGCCGATGGTGAGCGCGATGATCGCCAGCGCGACAAGGGTCCGGAACATGTCGCGGGGCAGGAGGGAGGTCGAGTACTGCTCGGGTGCTGAGACTGGCGAGGCCGGGTTTGTCATGTCGTCACGAATGGAGGTAGACAGATGGTGAGAAGCGGATTCCATGCCAGAGCTTGCCGAGGCGCTCAGTTCGGCGTTTTGCCTTTCAATGCGCGACCGCGCGATATTATTCCCGAATGAGACGACCTGGGGTCGCCCGAAGCTTTACGTGGCTCGCCATCGGCTTCTGCTTAGCCCTTGTGGGCCGCACCGTTCGCGCGCAGACCGACGAGATCCAGGTTTACGCGGGCGATCTCGAGGCTCCAGGACAATTCAACCTTACGGTTCACGCGAACTACACCCCGAGCGGACGAACCATCCCGGGATTTCCGAGCGGCATCGTCCCGCAGGGCTCACTCAACGGCGCCTTCGAGTGGGCATACGGTGTCAGCAGCTGGTTCGAGGCAGGCGCTTATCTGCCCGTCTACACAGTCACACGCGGCGGCAAGCTACTGCTCGATGGCGGGAAGCTACGGGCGCTCTTCGCTGTTCCCCACGCGGATCAACGTGTGTTCTGGTACGGCGTGAACTTCGAGCTCAGTCGTAATTCCCGGGCCTGGGATCAATCGCGGTACGGTAGTGAGATCCGGCCAATAATCGGCGCGCGGCATGGCGCGTGGGATTTCATTGCCAATCCGATTCTCGACTCCTCGTTCAATGGGTTTTCTCGTCTCGACTTCGCTCCTTCGGCGCGCATCGCGTACAACCAGGGACCTGAATGGGCGGAAGCTGTAGAGTACTACGGCGATTTCGGAGAGCTTCGCCACTTCACCGAGCCGGACCACAGTGTGTTCGCTGTCGTAGACCGGGCGGGAAGATTTCTGGACGTAGAAGCGGGAGTCGGTTTCGGTCTTTCGAGGACGTCCGACAACGTCGTGCTCAAGACGATTCTTTCGCACAACTTCTGACGCCGGCCTGACTTCCTTAGAGGTTAGATGACCTCGAGCGGTTTCTTTCGCGCGGGCGGAGGAAAGGCCGTATCGAGATCGGAAAGGTCCGGCGCGCTAACGACGGACCTCCTGCATGAAAGCCTCGAGCTTCGAATGATCGAGACGGCCGTCCGAGCGGACGCCGCTGCAAAGGTCTACGCCCCACGGCTCGACCCTAGCAATGGCGTCTCTGACCTTGTCGGCGCGAAGCCCTCCCGCAAGGAAGACAGGCACACCCGACGCTCGCCGGATCTCGGCGCTCAATCGCCAGTCGTGGGTTCGGCCCGTTCCTCCGAGCTCTTTCGTTGACAGCTTCTGATTCCCGGAATCGAGCAAGAGTGCGTCGACGTGCGGCGCTAGGATCACTGCTTCCTGGACGGACTCCTGGCCATTCACGTGGATCACCTGAACGACGGCGACGCCCGGCATCGCGGCACGGAGCTCAGCGTAGGTGCCCTCTACCAAGCGGTCGCAGAGTTGTACGGTATTGGTGCCGCATCGCTTCTGCTGCGCGACAATCTCGTCCACCCGCTGATGACAGGTGAGAAGGAATGTCGCGATGGGCGGCGGCACTGTACCAGCGATTGCGCGTATCAGGTCCTCCGGGATAACACCCGGTCCGCTCGGCATGGAAGAGACAAGTCCGATGGCGTCGGCGCCCGCCTCGATCGCCATCCGCGCCTCGTCGACGCTGCTAATGCAACACACTTTGACACGAGTCGTAGCTACGGAGCCCTCTCAGCCAGCGCGCGCTCCAATGCGTTCCATGCCAGCAGCGCGCACTTCACGCGCGCCGGAAATCTCGCCACGCCGGAAAGCGCCCGGAGTGGGCCGAGCTGTGACTCGTCGGTGGCCGCATTGCCGAGCATCAAATCCCGGAATTGCTTCCTGATCTCGTCGATCTCCTCCGGGCTCTTGCCCTTGACGAGCTGCGTCATCATCGACGCCGACGCCTGCGAGATCGAGCAGCCGCGCCCGGAAAACCTGAGATCGCAAACGCTGGCGCCGTCGAAGGCGACCTGCAGGGTGATCTCGTCGCCGCAGAGTGGATTCTTCATCTCCACGCTGGCATCGGGCTTCTCGAGCGTCCCCTTGTTTCGCGGCCTCCGGTAATGATCGAGAATCATTTCCTGATACAGCGCGCCGATTTCGGCCGAGGTCCTAGGCTGGGACATGCCGCTTCTCAGTCCGATGGAGTCGGTTACGCCGGCACATATCCGAAGATCTCCCTCGCCTTCATGATCCCCGCGACGAGCGCGTCGATATCGCGCTCGTCGTTGTAGACGTAGAAAGACGCCCGCGCCGTCGCGACGACATTGAGCCGGCGCATCAATGGCTGCGCGCAGTGGTGGCCGGCGCGAATGCAGACGCCTTCACCGTCGAGTATGGTCGCCAGGTCGTGAGGGTGAACGTCGGACATCGTGAAGCTGAGAACTCCGCTTCTCGCGCTCGCCGGCGGCCCGTAGATCTGCAATCCATCGATCGCCTCGAGTCGCTGTTGCGCCACGGACATCAGCGATCGCTCGTGCTCGAGCACCCGATCCATGCCGATCCGATCCAGGTAATCAACCGCGGCCGCGAGGCCAACCGCGTCGGCCGCGTTCGGCGTCCCCGCCTCGAACTTGTGCGGCAGCACGTTCCACGTCGTGCGCTCGTCTCCCACGAATTCGATCATGTCGCCACCCGTCTGCCAGGGCGGCATCGCCTCGAGCAGCTCGCGCTTCCCGATCAGCCCGCCGAGCCCCATCGGTCCGAGCATCTTGTGCCCGCTGAAGGCATAGAAGTCGACGCCGAGCGCATCGAAGGAAACAGGAAAGTGCGGAGCGCTCTGCGCGCCATCGCAAACAGTGATTGCGTACGTGCTGTTCCGAACGATTTCCACGATCTCGTCGACCGGGTTGATCGTTCCGAGCGCGTTGGAGACGTGGTTGAACGCCACCACTTTGGTTTTCGGGTTGAGCAGGCCGCGCAGGCAATCGAGATCGAGCCGTCCGTCCGCGGTCAGCTCGCACACTCTGAGCTTCGCGTGCTTCTCCAGCGCCAGCTGCTGCCACGGGACAAAATTCGCGTGATGATCCAGCGCCGTGATCACGATCTCGTCGCCCCGCGAGATGTTCTCGCGTCCCCACGAGCCCACGACGAGGTTCAGAGCCTCGGTCGTGCCGCGCGTGAAGATCAGGCAGTCCGAATCCTTCACCCCGAGAAAGCGCGCGATTCTAAACCGGGACTGGTGGTACCTCTCGGTCGCGCGAACGGAAAGCGCGTACGCGCCTCGGTGCGGATTGGCGTTGCTGGTTTCGTAGAAATCGCGGATCGCGTCGAGCACGACCTTTGGCTTCTGCGACGTCGCCGCCGAGTCGAGGTAGTGAAGACCCGGGTCGTTGGCGAGAAGAGGAAAATCGGGCCGAAGTTTCAAGTCCACGGGAAACTCATATCTGGCGCCGCTTCATGGGACCCTCACCGTGGATGCTTCATACCGTCCGTCGATTCTCAGGCAGCGCGGTCCAACGAGGAGCGTTTCGCCCTCGAGCCGGATCTGAAATACAGGAAGGGGACTGGTGGCCGGATCCTGCCTGACCTCGCCCGTTCTGCAGTCGTACCGCGCTCCGTGCCAGGCGCACTGGAGCGTCCCATCCCCAAGCAGGTCGCCCTGCGACATCGAAAAATGCTGATGGGTACAGATATCGCTCAGCGCGGATATCTCGCCGTTGTGCCGCACGAGGCAGATCGCATCACCAGTCGACCGCACGCGTTGCAGAACGGTTCCCTCAGCAAGCTCCCCGAGAGAGGCCATCGCCTCGAAGGCCGATTCTTCATCTGCTCCAACGTATGGAATACCGCTCACTGCACACATTTCTGAGCCGCGTAAGTGCTGACGACATAAGAACATAAGCCCGGTCGGGGTCAGCTTGACTATCCCGACAGAATTGCTTTAGATTCAATCTACGAAGGGAAGCAGAGAAACGCCAAGGAGTTGCAATGAGCTCGGGAATCGAGGCGCTGGTCAACCGCGAGTACGCATACGGATTCGTCACGGACATCGAGACGGATACCGTCCCGGCTGGGCTCAACGAAGACATCATCCGCGTCATCTCGGCGAAAAAGAATGAGCCGGATTTCATGCTCGAGTGGCGGCTCAAGGCGTACCGCAGGTGGCTCACGATGAAGGAGCCGCACTGGGGGAACGTCAAATACCCGCCGATCGACTACAACTCCCTCGTCTATTACTCGGCGCCCAAGAGCGTCAAGCCGCTCCAGAGCCTCGACGAAGTCGATCCGGAGCTGCTGCGCACCTACCAGAAGTTGGGCATCTCACTGACCGAGCAGAAATTCCTCGCCGGCGTCGCCGTCGACGCGATCTTCGACAGCGTCTCCGTCGGAACGACGATGAGGGAAGAGCTTGGAAAGCTCGGAATCATCTTCTGCTCTTTCGGCGAAGCAGTTCAAAGCCATCCGGAGCTGATCGAGAAATACCTCGGCACCGTCGTACCGCACAGCGATAATTTCTTCGCGGCCCTGAACGCGGCCGTATTCAGCGACGGATCGTTCGCCTACGTGCCCAAGGGCGTGAAGTGCCCGATGGAGCTCTCGACCTACTTCCGCATCAACAGCGCGAATACGGGGCAGTTCGAGCGCACCCTGATAATTGCCGACGAAGGCGCATCCGTCAGCTACCTCGAGGGATGCACCGCGCCCAAGCGCGACGTGAACCAGCTTCACGCCGCGGTCGTCGAGCTGATCGCGCTCGACAACGCGACGGTCAAGTACTCGACGGTCCAGAACTGGTACGCGGGCGACGCCGAAGGAAAGGGCGGCATTTATAACTTCGTGACCAAGCGCGGCAAATGCGCGGGCGTCAACTCGAAGATCTCGTGGACTCAGGTCGAGACGGGATCGGCGATCACCTGGAAGTATCCAAGCGTGATCCTTCAGGGCGACAACTCCGTCGGCGAGTTCTATTCGGTTGCCGTCGTCAACAAGAAACAGCAGGCAGACACCGGCACCAAGATGATCCACATCGGGAAGAACACGCGGTCGACGATCGTCTCGAAGGGCATCTCGGCCGGTGAGGGCAACAACAGTTATCGCGGACTCGTTCGCGTGCTCCCGAGGGCGGAGGGCGCGCGCAACTACACGCAGTGCGACTCCATGCTCATCGGCAACAGGTGCGGCGCGCACACGTTCCCGTACATCGAAGTCCAGAACAACACGGCCACGCTGGAGCACGAGGCATCGACGTCGAAGATCGGGGAGGACCAGATCTTCTACTGCAAGCAGCGCGGAGTGAGCGCCGAGCACGCGGTGT
>CAAGKR010164636.1_pt1 | contig 13240 bp, 11 predicted proteins | sample 2556971 | NCBI WGS metagenome assembly CAAGKR01 (sample SAMEA5207829, study PRJEB30636) | soil metagenome | biome: forest; feature: boreal; material: soil | place: USA | collected 2011-09 | depth 1 m | reverse complement strand
TTGTCAGTGTACTCGCAAACCCATCTGAACAAAGTGGCCCGTCAGCTCAACGAACGGCCACGTAAGACCTTGCAATTCGAAACCCCCGCAGAGAGATTTAACGCCTGTGTTGCATCGACCGGTTGAGCTGGCAGGGTAAAGCGGACATCGCGCGGACTTGTCGCCACCTTACGCCGCAAAACGATCAACTGATGTCGGAGCGCTGCATTCTCTGCCTCAAACCAGATCTTCGACTTGAATGGAGAGGCCAAGACGGCCAGGACGAAACAGAGCAGGGCGCACATTATCCTCTGACGTTAGGTGATTCCCTCAGCTAATCAATGCGAATGAGGTTCTCGGTACACACCCCGCTTAGCTTGCCACTTATTGCCACCATCGGATAGCATCTATCTAATCATTTAGATGACGATGCATCAATTACGATTTGTCCAACGCCACACAAAACATAACTGGGGAGGAATGATGATGCGCCATTTCCTGAATGTCACGCTATTCGCTGCGATGTTATGCACTTTGTTTGTCGTTTCCACGCTCGCGCAAGTATTCCCGTCGAGGACGATATTCATCGTGGTGCCCTACCCGGCCGGCGGCAGCACAGACGTGCTCGCGCGCGCGCTCGGCAATGAACTCAGCAAGCTCTGGGGCCAGTCGGTGGTGGTCGAGAACGTCAGCGGTGCAAGCTCGATCATTGGCGCCAACAGGGTCGCCAACGCGTCCCCCGACGGCCACATGCTACTGCTGACCATCGATCCCACGGTGGTAAGCAACCGCTTCCTCTTTAAGACGCTGCCTTACGACCCGGATAAGAGCCTGGTTCCGATAACGATGATCGCGCGGAGCGGGCAGCTAGTGATCGCGAATCCGTCGTTTCCCGCGAACGACCTACGCGAACTGGTGGACGCCGCCCGCCGTACCCCAGGCAGGGTCGCCTACGCTTCCTACGGCATCGGCACGCAGCCAAACCTGATGTTCGAGACGATCGGCAAGCGCGAAGGCGTTCAATTCCTCCACGTGCCGTACAAGGGGATTGCGCCGGACGTAAACGCGGTGATGACAGGCGAGGTGCAGGTTTCAGTGGCGAGCCCGGCGGCGGCCGGCTCGATGGTGAGAGCCGGCAAGGTCAAGGCGCTGGCAATCGGTGGTCTGAAACGCTCGAGCCTTTTTCCCGACGTCCCGACCATAGCCGAGTCGGGCTATCCCTACGTTGACTCCGTGATCTGGTGGGGGCTCTTCGCGCCCGGGGGCACCAGCGCGCAGTTGGTGGATCGCATCAATCACGACTTGGCAAGTGTCGCAAAGCGGCCGGAAATCATCCAGAAGTACTTCACCGCGTTTGGCCTCGATCCGGTCGCGGACACGCCGAGCGAATTCGTCGCTACGATCCGCGCCGACGTGAAGATCACTGCCGAGATGGTGAAGGCGGCTGGTGTTCAGCCACAGTAGGGCCCTAGAATCGAATTCGATGCCTTAAAGATCATTTGATGTCGATGTCTTCGTCGCTGTGGAATACGCCAATTCGGAAGTCGTCGGCATTTATGCCGCGCGTTCGGCCAATCGCGTCGAAGCGCTAGCCGGTGCGCCAGGGAGTGCATCGGTGCTTTGGAACCATCGCGCCCGGCGTAACTATCGTACCCCAGCCAAGGCGCGAGCCGATCGATCTCGGATTGATCAGACAGCTACGACCAACCTATCATTGGTCGCCTGAGTAAGCTCAGCCGGTTGTCTCAAAACCGGGCCGCAGTACAATGCCCCGCCGCCACCGAGTTATCCGGGTAATGTGGGCTGAGGACTGCAAGACTATTTTACAACATATGCCAGGGGGACAACCAACTGACTTTTATTGATTCAAATCAACTCTAGTTCATCCCGAACGCAGGATATTTTAGCTACTGCTTGAATTATCCGAGTTTATGAATCAACTCAACGCCCTATCCAACCGCGTCGAGTACTATGGACAAAAAATAAATCGCGCAGGAAAATTATGGGCGGGTTTAAATCGATAGGCCTCAATGTGCGAATGGTCGGCGCGACCGACGCTGACATGGGGCGGGATCTTAAGAAAGTCTCAGTCATTGGCTTCGGCGCAGCGTCGCTCGGCGCCTTTCCTCCGCCTATCCCTGTCGCAAAATACAACGCCGAGACGCACGCGCTTATGTCGAAACAAAACCCATGTTGACATTATCGTCGCTGCTGCAAAGGGCTGCGCGACAATACGGCGCCCGCACTGCAATCCGCGACGCCGAAGGCGATCTCACCTGGGCTGCCTATGTGAAACGAATCTCGCGCTCTGCCCATGTGCTTTCAAAGCTCGGCGTAGGGCCCGGCCAACGGTTCGGCATTCTATGCCGCAACTGCGTCCGCCATGCCGAACTAATCTATGCCGCATATTGGGCGGGCGCGATTCCCGTTCCGATCAACTATCGACTCGCGCCGCCGGAGATCGCCGGCATGCTCGAGGATGCCGAGTGCCGCATGCTTGCGGTCGAAAGCATGTTCACAAACCTGCTCGATCGGCCGCCGCTGAACGATTGGCGCAGCAGGGCAATCCGTATCGCCACCGATCAGAGCAGCGGAACATTGCCGGATTACGATGCACTTCGGGACGAGGCTGAACCAGTCGTGCCCTATGAAGCCGGCGAGGACGACGAAGCCATCCTACTCTACACCGGAGGTACCACGGGCCGCGGCAAAGGTGTGCCGCTCACGCATCGGAATATCGTGTTGAATGCCCTGCAGCTCTCGCACGTGATGTCGCTCCGCGATAACGACATTTATCTCCATTCTTCGCCAATGTTCCACTCGACCGACCTCAAGGCGACGGCCCTCACCATGGTCGGCGCGGGTCATGCATATCTTCCCGAATTTTCGCCGGCAAATGTCATCAGTGCGATCTCGCGCTATGACGTCACCATCGCAAGTCTGGTACCGGCTATGCTTCGCCGTATCGTGGAGGCTCCAGAGATCCGCCAATACGATACCAAAACTCTCCGGCTCATTAGCTACGGCACATCTCCGATACCGGTAGAACTGATCCGACGGACGACGCAAGCGTTCCCCGGCGTCGACATCCACCAGTGTTATGGCCTGACCGAAACGTCGCCGATTCTCGCTGTGCTTGACGAGACCGACCACAAACGCGGGCTGGCCGGCCGCGAGGAGTTGCTGCGCGCCGCTGGGCGACCTCTTCCTGGTGTGGATATTCGCATCCTCGGCGACGACGGGCGCACAATGCCGATAGGCGAGACGGGTGAGATCGTCGTGCGTGGGCCACAGGTGGCAAAAGGATACCACAATCGGCCACGCGAGACCACGGAAGCATTCCGCGAAGGGTGGTTTTGGACTGGCGACATTGGGCGGATCGACACTGAGGGATATCTTTATGTGCTCGATCGTAAGAAGGAGATGGTCATTACGGGCGGCGAGAATGTCTACACGTTGGAAGTGGAAGCGGTAATGTCCCAGCATCCCGGGATACGCGAGGTGGCGGTTATCGGAGTTCCTGATGAACAGTTCGGCGAGGCGTTATTGGCGGCGATCGTGTTACTGCCGGGCTGGCAACTTTCGGCGGATGAAATCATCGCCCACTGCAGAGGACGTATCGGGGGCTACAAGATTCCACGTCGAATCGCGTTTCTTGACGCTCTGCCCAAAAGCGCATTGGGTAAAGTACTGAAGCATGATTTGCGCCGTACCTATGGCGGTCCGGCATCGGCACCTGGAGTGGTCAGATGAAATCTGGGCTTGAAAAAGAGATGACGCGCACCCAACGCTTTGAAGTTGATGCGGACCGGACGATTGGCTTCATGAGTGATGCGCTGCGCGTCTATGCGACGCCATCGATGATGCGTGATGTTGAACACGCCTGCCGGAAATTTGTCGGCGAGTACCTCTCGGACAAAGAAAATTCCATTGGAGCGCGCATCGAACTCGATCACCTCGGCCCGACACTTATTGGCATGTGGGTTGATGTCGTGGCGTCGGTGTCTAGCATAAACGGACGGCGTGTGGAATTCGATGTTGAGGTGCGCGATGCGCTCGATGTCGTTGGACGGGCAAAACACGTGCGTTTAGTCATCGATCTCGACAAACAGCGCCAGCGGCTCGAGAGCAAAGCGGCGAGGGTACAGACCTTGCAAAAGGTATAGCCACCATGAGCAGACCGGCGATGACAAAGTCAGGAGCCAAGACGGACGTCGCAGTTTACTGCAATCAGTGCGTTTGTGGTCCCGATCTTTTCAAAGTTGAAGTTGAGAACGGCATCGCAGTGCGGATCGAGCCCAATCTCGACATCGGCTCGGCGCATCCGGCATACGGACGAGTATGTGTCAAAGCCTATGGACTGATCCAGAAGACCTACAACCCACACCGTATCACCCGGCCGATGAAGCGCACGAACCCATTGAAGGGTCGCGAGCATGACCCTGGCTTTGTGCCGATCTCGTGGGACGAAGCGTTCGATCTGGTGGCCGCGAAGCTCAACGATATCCGCGCCAAGGGGTTGACCGACGCATCGGGATATCCGCGCGTAGCCGCGACCTTCGGTGGCGGCGGAACGCCAACCCGGTATATGGGCTCGTTTCCTGCCTTCCTATCCGCCTGGGGGCCGATTGATTTCGGTTACGGCAGCGGTCAGGGTGCCAAGTGTTATCACTCTGAGCATCTTTACGGCGAGCTGTGGCACCGTGGTTTCACCGTGACGGTGGACTCGCCCAATTGCGACTACATCATCAACTGCGGCAACAACCAGGAAGCATCGGGCGGCGTCACGGGCGTGTGGCGGCAGGCCGACGCTCGTTCGCGCGGATTGAAGCGCGTGCAGGTCGAGCCGCATTTGTCGGTTACCGGCGCACTATCGGCCGAATGGATTCCGATCCGGCCGAAGACTGACTCGGCATTCCTGTTCGCGCTGATCCATCGAATTCTCCACGAGCGGGACTGGCGGACGGCATGCGATGTTCGGTTCCTTACTGAAGATACCAATTCGCCTTACCTCGTCGGGCCGAACGGCTACTACCTGCGCGACCGCGAAACGCGCAAGCCGTTGATCTGGGACCTGGCCGACGGCCGCGCCAAGCCCTTCGATGCGCCGATAGTGCAGCCGGCGATGGAGGGAAGTTTCACAGTGTCCGGCCTTGAGGAGGGTCCGGACGATGACCGCTGGGACCACGCGGCGACATCGGCAAGGCCGGCCTTCCAGGTGCTTCGTGATCATATTGCGACCTACACGCCGGAGTGGGCGGCGCGCGAATGCGAAGTGCCGGCCACTTCGATCCGTCGGGTCGCCGACGAGTTTGTCGCCCATGCGCGGGTCGGCGCAACGATCGAGATCGAGGGTGTGACCCTGCCACACCGCCCGGTCGGCATCATGCTGGGCAAAGGCGTGAACAACGGATGGGGCGGCTACGAAGCGACCTGGGCGCGGACGCTGCTCGCCTGCCTGGTCGGAGCGCTCGAGGTGCCCGGCGGTACCCTCGGCACAAAGGTCCGTATCAATCGTCCGGCCGACAATCGGCTCAACAGCGTCAAGCCCGGCCCTGACGGCTTCATGGACTACCCGTTCAATGCCACAAGCAAGGACGGGTGGCAGAGCCATCCGAACATCCGTAACGGTTACCGCACGCTGGTGCCGCTGTCGGCGAACTCGCCATGGTCGGCGGCGCTCGGCCCGGCGCATTTGCCCTGGTTATTTCAAAAACAGCCGCCGAGTCCGTGGCCGAAGCAGACCTTGCCCGAACTCTGGATCTGCTACCGCACCAACCCGGCGATCTCATCGTGGAATGCGCCGGAAGTGGCGAAACGCATCGCCGAGTTCCCGTTCACCGTGGCCTTCGCTTACACAGTGGACGAAACCAACTACATGGCTGACGTCCTGCTGCCGGATGCGACCGATATCGAAAGCCTGCAACTGAGCCGGATCGGCGGTACCGGTTCCGGCGAGCAATTTTGGCGCCATCAGGGCTGGGCCGTCCGCCAGCCGGCGGTGCCGGCGGCCGGGGAATGTCTCGACATGACCGACATCGCCACCGCGCTCGCGCAACGTACCGGCCTGCTCCGCAAGTACAACGAGGCGATCAATCGCGGCGCGGCTGGAATGCCGCTCAAGAGTCAGGCGTTCGACTATTCGCTTGCTCCCGACGCAGCGCACGGATGCGATGCGATCTGGGATGCCATCGCCAAGGCAGCAAGCCACGAACTGTCCGACGGATCGGAAGTGCACGACATCGATTGGTTCCGCGAGCACGGTTTCATGCTGAAGCCGTTTTCCCAGCTCGAATGGTATCTCTACCCGCGGATGAAGCAGCTCGGCTTGCGCTTCGAGATGCCCTATCAGGAGCGGATCAAGCGCCATGGCGCGCAACTTGCCCGCCGGCTGCACGAGATCGGCATCGAATGGTGGGAGCAGCAACTCGAAGAATATCAGGCGTTGCCGATCTACAAGGCCTTCCCCGACATCTGGACGAATTATGCGCGCGAGGTAGGACGCGACCCGGAGGAATTTCCGTTTTGGGCGCTCACCGCGCGCAGCATGCAATATGCCTGGGGCGCCAATGTCGGGCTGCCGCTGATCCATGAGGTGGCGCTGAACGTCGCCGGCAGTGACGGCATCATCATCAACCGTACCACGGCGCGGCGATTGGGCATCGCTCAGGGCGACCCGTTGGTAATCGAATCCGCCAGCGGCAGAACGCACGGCCGCGCCGAATTGCGCGAGGGGATCCGGCCCGACACGGTGCTGATCATCGGTCAGTTCGAGCAGTGGGCGACGCCCTATGCCAAGGACCTCGGCCGCGCCAGTTTGAATTCGCTGACGCCGCTGGCGCTTTCGCTCACCGACAGCACGGGTAGCGGCGCCGACCTGATCCGCGTGTCGGTGCGGCGCGCCGTGGCAGACAGGATCGTGCCATGACGCGCTGGGGGATGGTGGTCGACGTCAACCGCTGCGTCGGGTGCCAGACCTGCACCATCGCCTGTAAACACAGCAATCATACGCCGCCCGGTGTGCAGTGGCGCCGCGTGCTTGATGTCGAGTATGGCGCCTTTCCCGACGTCGAGCGATTGTTTTTGGTCGTCGGCTGCCAGCATTGCGCCAATCCGCCCTGCGTGCCGGTCTGCCCGACCGGCGCCACCCGCCAGCGCGCGGATGGGCTGGTGACGATGGACTACGACACGTGCATCGGCTGCGGTTCCTGCGCGGTCGCGTGCCCATACCAGGCGCGCACGATCGTGCATGACAAGAAGTGGTACTACGACCGTCCGACGCCGCAGGAGGAGTACGTCGCGCACGACGAGCGTCTCGGCGTGGCCACTAAATGTACCTTCTGCATTGAGCGCATCGACCAAGCCTCCGAACAGGATCTAGTTCCCGGTGTCGATCTTTCGGTGACGCCCGTTTGTGCCGTGTCGTGCATTTCCAAGGCAATCCGCTTCGGCGACTTCGCCGATCCGGCGAGCGAAGTGTCGCGTTTGACGCGCGACAATCGTTCCTTCCAGATGCACGCCCAGCTCGGTACGGATCCGCAGATCCGCTATCTGTACGAGGTGCCGGCGAGCACGCCGGGGCGGGCACCCGATCCCGCCGACACGGATGATGCGGCGTTGGCCGACCCGGCCAATCCGCTGGTTGGGGCGCGGCAGACGTTCTGGGATTACCGCGCGGCGATGAACTTCGCGCTCGGCGGTATGGCCTCGGGCCTCGCGATTGTTGCTGGGCTGGCGCATTTTACCGGCGCGCTCAGCGGCGAGGCGCTGCAGCTGCTCGACGTCGCCGCGACCGCGATCATGACTGTAGGTCTATTTTTCGTCTTCCTTAAGGTTGGACGCAAGGCTCGCTTCCTCAAGGTTCTGCTCCGCCCGCAGACGTCGTGGATGACACGAGAGACCTATTGTGTTGCGTTGTTCTATCCGGCGGTTGCGGCCGGCCTGCTTTGGCCGAACGCGGCGCTCGATTTGCTCGCGACAGCCAGCGCGGCCGGCTTTCTCGTCTGTCAGGCGATGATCCTGCATGCAGCGAAGGGGATTCCCACTTGGCGCGTCGCGCTCATTCCATGGATGCTGATTGCGACCGGCCTATTCGAAGGCACGGGACTTTTTGCCATTGCCGTGGCACTGAGCGGGGGAAGTCTGCCGTTTACGTCCGCCCTGGCGATGGTCGGCGTCGTCCTCGCAGCGGCGAACGCAATGCTATGGTGGCGCTATCGCACGACGGCCAAGGTCCGCGGTATCGGTCCGCTCTCACGTCGCGATTTAGCGGCCATATCTCCGACGTTGTACATGGTCGGCCACGCCTTGCCCGGCGTTTTGTTTGCTCTGTCATTTTTTGCAGGGGGTGCTGTGGCCGCCATCCTCACTGCTATCGCGGGGGCTGCGGCAATCGCCGGAGGCATGCTCTGGAAATTCACGGTCATTATTAGAGCCTGCCATCAGCAGGGATATGACGTGCCGATGTTGCCCCAGCGGGGCTCGGGCCGACGAGCGGCGCCTGCACGTTTCGGTCTCGGTTGAAGATGATTAGGAAGGATCGGAAAAATGGAAGCAAAACTAACACTAACGAAGTCGGTCAAAACCGCGGCGCCGGTGTCCCTTCGTTCGTGCAAAACGACCGCCCCGAAAATGACGAACATTGAGACCACGGCCGAAGCCTACCTCGAGCTTTTGGCCGCCCGTGACGTGGACTACCTGTTCGCCAATGCCGGGACAGATTTCGCGCCGATCATCGAGGCATATGCCCGCCGCGAGAATCTCAATCTTCCGGCACCGAAGCCCATGCTCGTGGCCCATGAGACAGTCGCCGTCGCGATGGCGCATGGGTACGGAATGGTCACCGGACGCGCGCAAGCCGTCATGGTGCACGTTATCGTCGGTCTCGCGAATGCGTTGTGCGGCGTCATCAACGCCGCCCGCGGCAATGTGCTGATGCTGATGACCGCTGGTCGCACCCCGATCACCGAATCCTATTTTTTGGGATGCCGCGACCGGCCCATCCACTGGGCGCAGGAATCGTTCGGTCAAGGCGGCTCTTCGCGATTAAAGTCAGGCTAAACTAATTTTACACTTAGGGGGAGTAAAATGAAGGCACTGCAATTTGTATCTAGGTACCAACTATGCAAACGAATTGTAGCGGTATTTATCCTGATCCTGAATGCTTCGGTATCTCAGGCGTTTGCCGATAACTATCCATCGCGAACGGTCATCTTCATCGTCCCGTTTTCGGCTGGAAGCATCACCGACACGGTGGCTCGCTGGATAGCAAACGATCTGCAACAGTCGCTTCACCAGACCTTCATCGTCGAAAACAAGCCCGGCGCGCAAGGACTGGTCGCGGGCAACTACGTCGCGCACGCGTCGCCGGACGGCTACACGTTGTTCTTCACCGGGAATACAACCCAATCGGCGGCGTCAGGGCTTTTCAAAACCGTTCCCTACGATCCAATCAAGGACTTCGTCTCGATCGCGCGAGTTGCAGGCTTCCCGTCCTTCATCGCGATCAACCCGTCCAGCCCGATCAAGTCGGTTGCCGAACTGGTCGCCTACGTCAAGGCCAACCCCGGCAAGCTTTCGGCCGGGTACGGCAACAGCTCAGGGCGAGTCGCGATCGAAACATTCAAGAAACGTCTCAAGCTTGACCTCACGAGCGTTCCCTACCGCGGTAATCCAGCGGCAATTAACGACTTAATCGCTGGGCATACATTCATTGCAGTGCCGGATTTCGGCACCGGAATGCCTCAGGTGCGAGCGAACACGATACGTCCGATGGCGGTGCTTACCAACGACCGCAACAGTTCGCTTCCGGATGTTCCAACCTTGAATGAAACGGTTATGCCTGGGTTTGATCTGCTCGCCTGGACGGGAATCTTCGGGCCGGCGGGAACGCCACCGGAAGTCGTGAATACTCTCGCAAATGCGGTGGAGAAGAGCATCTCCAAGCCGGAGTTCAAGAAGCAATTTACCGCTTTTGGTATCGACGTTTTTTGGGCCGGCCCCGAGCAATTCGACAAATACGTCAAGAGCGAATTGGTGAAATGGACGGAGATGATCAAAGAGGCCGGTATCGAGCCGGAGTGATTTTGCCACAGGCGTCCGCGGAATCTTTCTCATTCGGCGGACCGCAGAGGCTGCAGCAAGAAAATCTGCTCGATTGGCGATCAAGCGATCAGAACCTTTCATGCAAACCTGGACATAAATTCGTGGATGCGAGCGACTATTGACGGCCGACTTTGGTCACTGACCCTGCTTGAGGAGAAGCGACGATGAATCCGTGCATGCGATCCTTTATAGAGCACCTGGAACGTGACATGCCGTCGCACGTTATCCGCGTGAAAAAAGAGGTCTCCGCTGAATTTGAGATCCCGGCCATTTTGCAATTGGTTGAGGCCAGGAAGAAGCAGCCGGTCATCATTTTTGAAAAGGTCCGAAATTTAAATGGGAAGATTTCCGAATTACCGGTTGTGATCAATCTGTTTGGCTCGAGGGAGCGGCTGGCAGACGCGCTAGGCACCACGGTTCCAAATCTTGCGCTTGATTACCTCTCGAAAGAAAAGCCGGTGGCACCGATCGTCATCGATCGGGCCCAGGCAACCGTCAAACAGGTCGTCCAAATAGGGGACGCCGTCGACCTTTATCAATTGCCGATCGTGACCCATCACGAAATGGATTTGGGCCCTTATCTATCCAGCCCCAGCGTATGGGTTAAGGATCCGGAGACGGGATGGACTAACTGCGCGATTCTTCGTGTTTATGTTGCTGGTCCGAGGCATCTCGTCGTCAATTTCAACGCCGCTCGTCACACCAATTATTATTTTCAAAAATACAAGGCGCTGAAACGCAACGTTCCGATAATTTTAGTCATGGGACATCATCCGGCGTTCTATATGGGCGCGCAGACAAAACTTCTGTGTGACGAACCGGAAATCATTGGCGGCATCATGGGCGAGCCTCTTGAATTGACCCCTTCGGAAACCTGGGGCGATAAGATGCTAGTTCCGGCACAGGCGGAAATCGTCATCGAAGCGGAAATGTCCACCTCGGAAGTTGAAATTGAAGCACCTTTCGGGGAGTACACGCAATACTATGGTGGCCAGAGGCTAAACCCGACTTGCAAGGTGACGGCCGTCACGCGGAGGAAAGATGCCTACTACCTGGATGTAATGCCGGGTCACGCGGATCATCTTTTGCTCGATGCCCCGATGATCGAAGCGTACCTCTACAACAGAATCAAAGCTGTTGTGCCGGGAGTTACGGGCGTGCACATGCCCGTCTCAGGCACGGCACGGCTCCACGCCTATATTCAGGTTAAGAAATCAAACGATGGCGAGCCGAAGACTGTCATTTCAACTGCTCTCAGCTCCGACTATCGGCTGAAGCACGTCATCGTGGTGGACGAGGATGTCGATATCTATGATGAGGAGCAAGTACTCTGGGCCGTAGCAACACGATCCCAGTGGGACAAAGATCTCGTGATCATACCAGGCATGATGGGTACGCGCCTCGACCCTTCCGCTAACGACATCGTGACGACTAAAGGTGGAATTGACGCGACCCAGCCAGTTGATCGTCGCAGCTTCCCGAAGAGAATCACCATTCCAGAATCGGTGACGTCCCGCATCAAGTTGGAAGATTACCTGGCACCGGACGTGCTGAAACAACTTTGATCAATGGGAGATAGTGCATATGGCAAAGGTAAGTTACGTCGCATGTGCGTCGTGTCATAAGGAATATTATATCGACCGAATCCTGTCCGATGTGCTGGAAACCAACCCCAATCAGATTCTGAAGTGCCCGTTCTGCAAACAGGAGTTTAAGTTGGGGACAAAAGCCGGCGCGGAGAGGGAGCGCGATCCCAAATTTTGAGCTGCAAGCTCAGCTCCAACTATGCGGCAGTGAAACTCGCTCCACAGCCTGCGATCGACGTATGATCCGACGGTCCTCAATGTCGTCTGAAAGTGTGGAATAAAATGATCGTCAAGGGCGCTTGCGTTGTTTCGCCTTTCGACAATGAGTCGAGTATTATGAGTTGGGAGTTACAACAAGACTAGAGGGAGTACCATGACCACGATAAGAGCATTGAAACTCTTGCAAATCGTGCTCGCAATGTCCCTTGCCGCCTTCGGTAGCATGCGTGCGCAGGCCCAGGGCTACCCGACCAGGCCCATCCACGTTATCGTGCCGTTCGCCGGCGGGAGCGCGAGCGACGTCGTCGCTCGCATCATGCTTAACGAGATGTCGAAATCAATCGGTCAGCAATTCGTCGTCGAAAATCAACCCGGCGCAGGCGGCGATACCGGAACCGCAGCGGCAACCAAAGCCTTGCCGAACGGCTACACGCTGGTGATAAGCGGCGTCGGTCCGCTTGCGGCCAACAAGACTCTCTTCAAAGAACTCGGCTACGATCCGGAAAAGGATTTGGCCCCGATTTCGCTGTATGTCATTTTACCGAACGTCATCGTCATCAACTCCAAGCTGTCGCCGAAAACGCTGATTGAGTTCATCGCCTACGCCAAGGCGCACCCGAAGGAACTCAACTACGGCACGGTCGGATTCGGAAGCTCGCAACATCTTGCCGCTGTCTATTTCGAACAAGTCGCGGGGGTCGAACTCACGCATGTCCCCTATCGCCACATCGCCCAATATACGCCCGACTTCATCGCCGGCCAGGTCCCGCTTGGCTTCCAGCTTCTGCCGAACGTGATCGGCTTGCTGAAAAGCGGGGACGCGCGCGCGCTAGCCGTCACCAGCGACAAGCGCATGACAGCGCTGCCCGACGTGCCGACGGCGGCTGAAGCGGGAGTGAAGAACTACGAGACCTTCGGCTGGCTTGCCTTGCTGGCGCCCGCCGGTACGCCGAAGCCGATCATCGACAAGATCTACAAATCGCTCGCAGAAGCGGTGAAAAATCCGACGGTGAAAGCGCGCTTTATCGGATTGGGCGCCGAGCCGGTCTCGCCCGGTCCCGAGGCGCTTGCAAAGTTCATCGCGTCGGAAACTGTCAAATGGCACGAGATCATCACTAAGGCCGGTATTCAACCGAAGTAAGAACGTCCCCTGTCCCTTCCGAAAATTCCATCAGGCCTGGATTCGCATCGTAAGGCAGAATCATCGCATCATTGAAAGCGATGTTTGCGATTCTGCACGCGTTCGGAATGTTCGTCGCTGATCTGTTCAAGTCGCGGTGCCGGCTTGAGGCTGAGAATTTGTTTCTTCGCCATCAGCTCGCCATCGCTTTGCGGCGGGTGCAGCCTCGTCT
>CAAGKR010336354.1_pt1 | contig 13242 bp, 12 predicted proteins | sample 2556971 | NCBI WGS metagenome assembly CAAGKR01 (sample SAMEA5207829, study PRJEB30636) | soil metagenome | biome: forest; feature: boreal; material: soil | place: USA | collected 2011-09 | depth 1 m | reverse complement strand
TGAAGTCCAATTGCCGCAAGGGTTCGCCGTGTTTCAAATTCAGCAGATTCAACCTCCGGCGACCCCTACTTTCGAGGAAATCCGCAGCCGTGTCGAAAGCGAATTCAAAAACGAGCGTGCGGGAGCGCTACTCACGCAGAAGACGCAGGAATTGGCTGACCGCGCCAAGGCGGAACATGATCTGAAAAAAGCGGCCAAGGAAATGGGCGCAACTATCAAAACCAGCGATTTCGTATTGCCGGACGGCCAGGTACCGGATATCGGTTCGATGGCTGGGCCGGCCTCCGTTGCCTTCACGCTCCGACCCCCGGAAGTGAGCGGTCCTCTAAATAATGGCAGCACGGGAATCGTTCTCTCAGTCATTGAGAAGCAGGAACCTGGCCCGCAGGAACTGACTGCAAAAAAAGATCAGATACGCGAATCCTTGTTGCAAAGCAAGCAGACTGAACTGTTTGAGTTGTTCGTGGCGAATGCCCGCGAACAAATGCAGAAGTCGAAGAAAATTCAGATGAACGAGCAGGAACTCAAGAGCTTGACGGGAGGACAAGGGCAGGAAGGTGAATAGGAAGTAGGTTCACTCTCCCACAAGCCCCAACCCCGGCGGTTGAAATTTTGCAGGCCGATTCAAGACCTCTCATTCAAAATATCCTCCAAGAAAGCACCATGTCATTTCCTCGCCTAAGCGGAATCCTGCTACATCCCATCTCATTCCCATCGCGTGGTGGAATTGGCGACTTCGGTCCTGCGGCGTATGAATTCCTGGATTTTCTGGCTTCTGCCCGTCAGGGACTGTGGCAGGTACTGCCCCTGGGACCGCCGGCGAACGGCACATCACCATATTCCTCTACCTCCGCGTTCGCCGGGAATCCTCTGCTGATCAGTTTGGAGCGGTTGGCGGAGCAGGGCTGGCTTGATCGAGCCGGCCTCGAGCATCTGCCTCAGGACGTAAAGCCGATTGACTATGACAAAGTCCGCCGGCACAAACTTCCGCTGTTGGCCGAGGCTGCTCGTAATTTTTTGGTCCACAACGATGAAAGGTTGACTTCTAAATTCAAGATATTTTGCAAAGAGAACGATTGGTGGCTGGAGGACTTCGTCCTCTTTGAAGCTTTGCGAGACCGTTATGACGTGCACCCATGGAACCATTGGCCGTCGGGCCTCGCGCGCAGGGAACCGCAACCATTGGAGCAGGTCCGGACAGAACTTGAAGATCAGTTGTCGGTTCGCCGGGTCATCCAGTATTTCTTTTATGAGCAGTGGCGTGCGTTAAGGGTCTGCTGCGCGCAGAATTCAATTCGTGTCATAGGCGATATTGCGATCTTCGTCGATTACGATAGCGCGGATGTCTGGGCCAATCGCGATCTTTTCCGCCTGCAAGACGATCTTGAGCCAGAAGTAGTCTCCGGCGTGCCTCCGGACGCGTTTAGCGCCTCGGGCCAGCGCTGGGGAAACCCTCTCTACAATTGGAAAGCGATGCGGGCCACAGGCTATCAGTGGTGGGTGCGCCGTCTGCGATGGGCGACGCAAACCTGCGATTACATTCGGCTTGACCATTTTCGAGGATTCGCCCAGTTTTGGGAAATCCCCGCGACCGAGCCTACAGCGATTAATGGGCGATGGGTCGATGGACCCGGCGACGATTTATTTCACAAGCTAAAGGAATCTCTGGGCAACCTGCCGTTTTTCGCCGAAGACTTGGGCGTCATTACGCCGGACGTAACGGCCATACGCGAACGGCACAACATACCTGGGATGGCGGTGCTGCAGTTTGGCTTTGGAGACTCCGGAGCTCACATTTATCTTCCGCATCGGCTGACCCCGGATCATGTGATTTATACCGGCACACATGACAATGACACCGCATTGGGCTGGTGGAACTCCATCGGCGAGAAGGAGCGGCGTGCTGTCGAGTCTCTCGTGGGCCGTTCCGGCGATGGCGTGAATTGGGCGCTGATCCGGCTGGCGCAAAGCTCGGTCGCAGAATTTTCCGTTATGCCGTTGCAGGATGTGCTTGGATTGGGCAGCGAAGCGCGCTTGAATACTCCCAGCACAACTGAGGGAAACTACCATTGGCGCTATCAGCCCGGATCTTTGACGCCAGACCTCGCCGAACGTCTGGCGGATCTGGCCGAAGTCACGGACAGGCTTCCGAAGGCAATAAACGAACGTCACGGCGAAAATTTTCCCGCCTGATTTCACGCAGGATTCGCATCTTTGGCAGGCAAGAAAAAGCCGGAACCTCGCGGTCCCGGCTGCTGTTGGCTGGTTGCCCGGATAAAACTGTTTACGCGGTGCGTCGCGGGCGCATTGTTAAGTCCCGCATCTGCGTCAAGACGCTCGACATTTGCATGCCATTCAATTCCGAGAGGAACGGCAGCATCTCCGCGATAAATTGATCCTTGATGAGTTCCCCGATTTCTTCCTGGCGGTTGTGTTCGCCGCCGCATAGCAAGTCCGGTATGGTGACTTCTAAAGCGCGCGCCAGCCGGTCCAGGGAAGACAACGTTGGAGTAGCTTTTTCATTTTCGATCTTGGAAACATAAGTTCGCGGCACCGACATCCGCAACGCCAGTTGGCGTTGACTGAGTCCATTGCGCAAACGCATCGACCGGATCGATGATGCAAGATGCAAGTGACCACGCCCATGACCGTTGTGGGGCATCACCTGCGGCGGAGGGGGAGCGGAAATGACTTCTGGCTCATCCTCATCTAACGAACCACGGCATCGGCGGCAAAGACTGTTATTTGTGCGGAATTGGACCAGAAGGCAGCGATCACAACGGATAACTTCCCTGGAATCTACCGGGGCAAGATTTGTAGCCATTTAGTCTGGGAGGGCCAGAGCCGGCTATCCCTGGAACCAAAATTATCAAGTTCCAACTGATGCGAATCTAGGTACAGTACTCAACAATGTCAAGTAGAATCTGCGCGCCGCGATAAAAATCTTCTCCGCGCATTTATTTACACCGTTGAGACTGCGGGTTAAGCCGCGTCAGACGCGGAATAAGCGTAAGTCTCCGCTAGTTTACCAATTCAATTCCCCCGCGAAAAAATAATGAATGCAAAACGCTGCGCGTCGATTTTCGCCCTCCTCCTTCTAAATAGACTGCGCGATTTCAGGAACCGGATCGCTGATAGACGCGGACATAATCCACCAGCATTTGCTGCGGGAAAACGGTCGTCGCATCCGGCGCGCCCGACCACGACCCTCCAACGGCGAGATTCAGAATAATAAAAAATGGATGATCGTAAACCCACTTCGTTCCGGCTGGTAAATCGGCTGGCGTCCGAGTGGCGTAAAGGTTGTCGTCCACGTAAAACTTGATTTCATTGGGGGACCACTCGACCGCATAGAGATGATACGCATCCGCAAATCGCCGAGCGTCTGGAAATGAGAATGGCGACCCAATTCCATGAGCTCCCGAGTAGCCGGGACCGTGAATCGTTCCGTGAACGATAGACGGCTCGCGGCCAATGTTTTCCATAATGTCAACTTCTCCGCATGTGGGCCACCCATTCGTAGAGATGTCATTGCCCAGCATCCAAAACGCCGGCCACATTCCTTGTCCGTAAGGAATCTTTATGCTGGCTTCAAAACGTCCGTAAGCCTGTTGAAATTTGCTTGAAGTGTTTAGCCGTGCCGATGTGTAATTGCGCGAAACGCCGTCCGGGCCGGTGTAATTTTCTTTGAGCGCAGTAATGACGAGATTGCCATTCAGGATTTGCGCGTTTTGCGGCCTGCTGGTGTAGTACTCCAATTCCTGATTACCGAAGCCGTTTCCTCCGGTCTCAAAATTCCATTTGCTGGGATCTGGAGTCGAGCCATCGGCGGCGTTAAATTCGTCACTCCAAACCATTGTCCATCCAGCAACCGTTGGCGGCGGAGGTGTTACCGATGTGTTGACTGTGTGACCGCAGCTTGAGAGCAGGAGTGCGCCGACGAGAGGCAGAATCGCGAAATATCCCGGAAGTCTATCCGTACAGCTCACAATTCCTCCGAGCGTCACTTCGGCGACGGCGGCATGTTAAACGCCCCAAGTCGCCGAAGAAACTACACCCTGACGCCTATAATATCCAAGCTTCGGGAGTGCGAGACAAGGGAAATGGCGGAAGCGAATGGGAGTCGAACCCACCGACGACGGGGTAACCCGCCGTCCACCGGTTTTGAAGACCAGGACGATCACCCGACCGCATGCGCTTCCATCTCCAAGCATACAATCTGGCGAGTGGTCCAGTCTCACGAAAGGAGGCTGACGAGGCTGACCGATGTTGACGAGATCAAAACCTTATAAGGTGGCGCTGACCTGCCGGATTCTGAAATCCTGATCGACGCACACTGCTCGGACGCGCCCGGAAGGAATCAAGACCCTCATCTGCACGCAGTACGGATTCCCACCCTTGCGAAAAGCCCGGGCGCAAGGATGGGGCAGCCTAAGTTCGTTGTGCTGCTAAGGGAACCAAAATCTGACAAGGGTGAGCCAGCCCGCCTATGTAAGGGCAATTGAAACATCGTGAGTTATGGAGCCGGGCGATGGGAATCGAAACCATCGCCTTCCGCCTGGAAACTACTGAATATACTCCCCTTCCTCAACCGCTTTTGGAAGGTTTTGGAACACAATCGAAGCGACTTTTTCGACTGCCTCTCTTTGAGCCCGCCCAGAACGGACCATAACAATAACAATCCCCCACCGATCAGCATGAAGCCGCCGTTGCCGGGCTCGGGTGTAACGGTGGGGCCTTGCACGTTGACAGTGAATCCTGCACTGGCAAGTGTGTCTGTAAAATCGCTCGAATCACCGCCGCCGATGATTCTGACCTTGCGCTCCACACCCAAACCATTCCATCATTGCCCAAGGACAAGGACCAGCGCGCGGCCCCCGCCGCCCCAAACCCAAGCAGGAGAAAACGCGGCACGTAAGCACATGATTCAAAAGAATTAAGTATTTAACTTCTTTAGAAATGGGTACCTGCCGGCAAAAATCCGCAAAGCCCATGATTCTAAATAACTTGCGAAATGGGGGGTAGGGGGAGCCTGCCGCACTCAACCGCGACTTGGAGAGAAACATGGCAACAGCCACAGTCCCGCTATGCCAGCACTGGATCGGCAGCGCCACCCGCTGCGGGTCCCCCGCCATGAGGGGGACGCGGTACTGCTATTCCCATCACCGTGAGCAAGCGCGGGGCGCCAGAAAAAACGCAGAGCGTGCGCGGCAGAGATGGTTTGAATCCGCGCCGCTGGACGATGTGCCGTCCGTGCAGCGCGCTCTGATGCAAGTCATGTCACGGCTGCTGTCGGGCAACATTGACCACAAACAGGCGGCCCAGATTCTCAATAGGCTGCACACGGCGAGCCTGAATTTGAGAAGAGCGGGACTGGGCCCTGAAATCAGCCGTCGTAAGGTTGGGCCATCTTCCGAAGGAAATTTGCGAGATCGGTGACGGAACTGGCAAAGCAACCCACGAATCATGCAACAGGCGGCGACGTTGGAATCTGCAGCGCCTGATTCCGCAGGCCATCGAACAGGATGCTGGTTAAGTAGCGTTCGCCGGAATCGGGCAGAAGGACCACCAGCAGCTTGCCCGCATTTTCCTTCCGCCTTGCGACTTCAAGAGCGGCGACAACCGCCGCACCGGACGAAATGCCCACCAGAAGGCCTTCTTCTTTAACCAGGCGGCGTGCCATGTTGATTGCGTCGTCATTCGTCACCGTGAGCACTTCGTCGATGTAGTCCCGGCGCAGGATGCTGGGAACAAACCCGGCGCCGATACCCTGAATTTTGTGCGGAGAGGGCTTGCCGCCCGAGAGCACGGGACTATCGGCAGGTTCGACGGCAACCGCTTTAAACGCAGGCTTTTTCTGCTTAATGTATTGGCAGACCCCGGTGATGGTGCCTCCGGTGCCGACGCCGCACACGAAGATATCGGCCTGGCCGTCCGTGTCATTCCAAATCTCGGGTCCGGTGGTTTCAACGTGAATTTTGGGATTCGCGGGGTTGTCGAACTGACGCGGCATGAAACCGTTCGCGGTTTGGGCGAGGATCTCCTCGGCTTTAGCTACGGCGCCCTTCATGCCATTTGGGCCCGGAGTGAGGATGATTTCCGCGCCAAAGGCGAGCAAGAGTACGCGCCGCTCCTGACTCATGGTGTCTGGCATCGTCAGGATAAGTTTGTATCCGCGTACGGCCGCCGCGAAAGCCAGACCGATGCCGGTGTTACCGCTGGTGGCCTCGATCAGAACCGTTTTGCCGCGCTGAATTTTTCCTGTTCGTTCGGCATCGTTGATCATGCTGACGCCAATACGATCCTTTACGCTGGCGCAAGGGTTCGCGCTTTCCAGTTTCGCCACGACTTGGGCGGCACAGCCCTCCGTCACCTTATTCAGCCGAACCAGCGGCGTGTGACCAATCAGTTCCGTAACGTCATTGGCAATCTTCATACCGCTCGTCTTCTCCATGGTTGATTTGCAATTCTAAAACCCCAGCAATATTACTATCCTACTGGTCTATGCGTTGATCGAATTACAAGAAATGGGGGCTTTGAAGGGCGGGAGAATCCCAACTCGCCATAGCGAAGAAACGTGCATTGTGATCTCTTGTTCGCGACGAAAAAGGGAACGAGGCTGGAGCGCACATTAGGGACGGAACGATTGAAGCGCACAACGAACCTACTGCGGAACGTAAGAGCTTATCTCCAGGGAATCGATGCGCTGCTCCGCTTGAAGAGTTAAAAGGGAGCCGAGTCGCGAGGACACAAAAGCCGGCTTCTGAAAGTCATCGACCACGATAATTCTGTGGAACTGGCGAAGGAACTGGCTCACCGCAATATCGTGGTTCTCGACGCGCTCCATCGGCGGAAGCAAGTCAGTTTGTATCGCGCGAAGGCCTTCTTTTTGCTCTTCCGCAGATAATGAAACGGCTTCCGCCCAGTAACCTAGGCGATACATCGGTTCTGCTGGCTTCGCATCACCGATAATGCCGCGAAGATAATCGCTATTTCTGCCGGTAAAGTAGAGATAGATGGCCTGCCGAAATCGGTGAATATCCCGATTCTGTTGCGGCGTGAGCATTACTTCGGCATCCGTGCAGTAAAGAACCTGTGTTTTCGACAGCAATGCTATCCATCCACAAGTGTCGTCCACAACCAATGAGGGTGCCATAAACAGGTCTCCGTCCGCAGGTTTCCACGAGCTCAGAAACCGCGCAATATCCACCTCCTCACGGTTGTAAGGCAAGAATTGACGATAGGTTGTTAAAGATAGCAATACCCCGTTCAGGAGAAAGATTCCCGACGCGACCGCGACAGCAACCCGCAGGGTCCCAGACCTATCTCGCTCAGATATGGCCGCTGACACGACGAAAGTAAGTAGAATCGCCGCAGTCGTATGCAGGAAGTAAGCTGAATGGTGCGACAGCAAGAGCGTCGTTGCCGGAACTAGGGCATCTCCCAGCATGAGCAATAGATTGGTTATCCCCAATGCGACGAGCGGCCATTTTATTTCCGCATCAAGATTCCTAATAAGAGCTACGATCATCGTTAACAGACAAAGTAGCAGCCAGTTTCCACCCACCAAATCGGGCAAGAGTCGTAACTGAAAGTGAAACAAATGCGAACGCGTCGCGTAGAAGCCCACAGAGCCATGTCGCAGGAAAACCCCATCCATTGCCGCACATGCAATTCCGAACAAAAGAGGAATACGCCATGCTCCGCGATGGCCGCTAAAACAGACTTGGAATAACACGCTCACTGTCGTTAGCCCAGCCATCATGAGCGTCGCGTAGGGAAAAACTGAAAGCGCAAGCAATTGCAAAACTGACATGCCAATCCAAGGCAAGAGACTCTTTCGCCGCAACGCCTCCATCTGCAGTCCCAGGTATGCGAGCAAGCATGTCACCGGAATCTGCGGAATAAAAGCACGCATGAAAGGCAGCTCTATGCTCTGAAAGCCCGCGAGCGAAGGAAGATGAATCCACGCCAATACCAGCGTCTTTAAAACTCCGAAATTGAAGAGCAGCAGTAACCCCAGACCGAAGATCGGTACCCCTTTCGAGCACACCGGCAGGAAGCGCTCGAATATCCACAACGCAATTGTGCAAAGCAATGCCCACCAGAAAATGTTCCAGACGAACATGGCAATCCACATTCGACCCGAAAGCAGTTGCTCCAGGCGGCCAAAAAGGGCGGCAGCGAGCCGGAATTTCAAATAGCCCGTGCCGTTGCCGGGCACTGGAACGAAATAATAAGGGTTCAGAACTTGGCTTCCATTCACAGAGACGACATTGCTCAAATTCAAATACAGGGTCAGATCGGGAGCAAACAGTGGAGGCACGATAGTTGATCCCAACTCACTTCTCGCCCTCACGGCGGGATACGAGTAAATGAGCAGAACTATAATGACGGCGACGAGGTCTCGCATGCCTCGCGCCACGGAATAGCTCCTGTTGGTTTCACGATTCTGTGTCAGGGTGAGCATGAATTCTGGTTACGGCATGGTTATCTAAAGTGCGCACATTTTGCGACTCAATTTCTTCAACGGACAGGCACCCTCATCTGTCTGGCTTCTGTGCTGACAAGTGGCATAAAGAGCACAAGGGCAATGATTTTCTCGCGGTCGCGGTTTCATGGTATGGTTTCAATCCTCGGCTCACAAGTTAAATTGTCCGCCGCGTTATTTTAGACCGGTATTATTCGGAGTATCCCTCGAGGCATGATTCCAGTCTTGACCAAGCCCGCGCGAGTCTCCCTGGCGATTCCTCTTTATAACGAGGAAGCGGTGGTTCTGGAATTAATTCGCCGTACGACCGGTGTCCTCGATAAAATCCCAGGGGGACCGCACGAAATTGTTCTAGTAGACGATGGCAGCTCCGACCGGACTTTGGAACTTCTGGAAATCGCGGCGGCACAAGATTCCAGAATAGTGGCTGTGGCGCTCTCGCGAAATTTCGGCCACCAGACCGCTCTTGCCGCCGGGCTCGATCATGTTTCCGGCGAAGTAGCAATCTTGATGGACGGAGATCTGCAAGATCCTCCGGAAGCCATCCCTACTCTATTGGAGCACTACCAGCAAGGATATGACGTAGTCTACGTGCAACGCGTGAACCGGAAAGAATCCTGGTGGCTTCGCGGTTGTTACTATCTTTTTTATCGCTTGCTCGCAACCCTCTCTTCAGTTCAATTGCCCCTGGATGCCGGTGATTTTAGTCTCATGTCACGCAGGGTCGTCGATGAGATCCGCAGGATGCCCGAGCACCATCGGTACTTGCGGGGTCTGCGTACATGGGTTGGATTCAAGCAAATCGGAATACCGATCCCGCGGTCTCGTCGTTATTCTGGGTTCACCAAGTACACCCCGCTCAAGCTGCTGAAACTGGCTTCGGACGGCATTTTCGCTTTCTCCATAATCCCGCTTCGCGCGGCTGCTCTGCTTGGCGCGGTCGCCATTTGCCTTTCTATAGTGTTCTCCCTCTATTCGATTTACGTAAAATTCTGGGTGCACTCGCCTCAAGGCTTCACCGCGTTAATTCTTGCCATGACCTTTCTGTCGGGTGTGAATCTTTTTTTTCTGGGAATTATCGGCGAATATGTGGGGCGGGTGTACGAAGAGACGAAGTCCCGGCCACACTACGTAATTCACAAGGTCGTCTGCCAACGGGATCTCAGCGCCCGCGCACAAGATCGAAGTGGACTTTCCCACATGCCCCGCGCTACATCAGCGGCTGGATAGCAATTGACGTAACCAATCCCGATTGCGCCGAGAGACCTGTGGATCGAGAGTACATTGAAGCCTATCGCGAGCTCTACCAGCGGCACTGGTGGTGGCGATCTCGCACGGAGTTCATAGTCGACAAACTCCGCGAACTTAGGCCAGCCGCTGGCTGGAAGCAAATTTTAGACATTGGTTGTGGCGACGCACTGTTTTTCGAGAGACTCTCGGTATTTGGTGAAGTCGAGGGTGTAGAACCATGCGCAGAGATGGTGAGCCCTGAAAATCCTTATCGGGAGCGGATTTATATAGGCCCTTTTGACAAAAACTTTCACCCGGAACATCAATTTTCGCTGATCCTGATGCTGGATGTCCTGGAGCATCTTGACGATCCGGTCGCCGCCCTGACCTATGTGCGGGATCTTTTGACGCCCGAGGGCATCCTGATGGCGACGGTACCGGCCTGTATGTTGCTATGGACGAACCATGATGTCTTGAACCATCACCGTACCCGCTATACAAAACAACGTCTACGAGAGATTGCTACTCAAGCCGGTCTCAGGATTCAAGAGGAAGGTTACTTGTATCGCTGGGTGTTTCCGCTCAAGCTTGCCGCCCGAATCATGGAAAACATTTTCCATCGGAAGCCGGCAGTTCCAAAGGCTCCGCCATCTTGGGTGAACCAGGCAGCATTTTGGATTTCACGGATAGAACAAAAGTCGCTCAGGCTTTTGCCGGTCCCGTTCGGTAGCTCGCTGATGGTGATCGCGACTAAGCCACAGGTGAAGCCGTGAAGGCGGCGGCGTTGCAATGCCCGGTGTGCATGGCGCCGAGCTCCGTGGAGCACGAACTAGACGACTTCACGCTCTACCGGTGCCCCGATTGCGACCACTGCTTTACTGACTTGCGATCGATCGATATCCCCGAGCAGTACGAAAAAGGATATTTTGAAAAAGAACATCGAAACTGGTTCCTTCATCCGAACCTTTCGCTGTATGAGAAGTTGAGCCAGATTATTTTGAAACATAAAGGTGACTCGTCGGTGCTCGACATCGGGTGTGGAAACGGAAATTTCCTGCGGTATCTGCGAGGCAAAGGCGGCAGTTTACATTTGACCGGCATTGACGTGAGCCCAAATCAGCCAGTAGCCGGCATCCAATATCTACACGGAGATTTCTTCAACGAAAACTTTGATCGCCAGTTTGATGTGCTGGTGAGCCTGGCCGTGATCGAACATATACCAGATGTCGGCGCTTTCGCTAAACGACTGCGTGAACTCTGCGCGCCGAATGGATTGGTAATTAATATGACGGTTGACGAACGGAGTGTGATTTACGCCGCCGCGCAAACTCTTATGAGGCTGGGATATTCGGTGCCGTTAAAAAGGCTTTACAGCAAGCACCATGTCAACCATTTTACGAGTTCGTCTTTGAAGCGTTTGTTAGAACAGCAAGGAATCTCGACACTTCAGGTATTGCGGCACAACTCGCCAATGGCAGCTGTCGACCTTCCTCAGACATCAGCACTGTCCGCCGCGGTCTTGCGGGCAGGGGTTTGGACTGCATTTCAGCTTGGACATCTCAGCGGACGAACCATGCTGCAAACAGTTATTTCGAAAAAAGGAATGATGCCGGAAGAGACTCTGAATTCCTGGCAATCGCCGGTCCAAACATCTAGGTAAACCGGGAGAGAACACCCTGAGCAAGCTGACGTGCCGCAACGGCGGGTGGCTCCCCTTTCAAACGAAACCTTAACCTGACAGCTGGCCCACCTGCGTTTTGTAAACGTAGGGATTCATGCTGCTGGCGTGCGGATTTCATCATTGCTTCGCCCCACTTTAACTCGCACCGCGCCTTGTTCTCCGGGAACATCCTCCCATAGTCAGCTAATTCGGCAATTCTGTCAGAAATTCCAGGCCGAAGCAGTAGCCCACCCGGTTCCTCACGATTGCGGTGACGCGAGTTTTGCCCAGGGTCATGAACTCGACTTCCGTGAGGTCTCCGGGATTGAGATAGGCGCCCACGCACAGCGACATCCCACCTTCACTCATTTCCAATCCAAGGCCAGGGATTACCATTTCATTGGATCCGTGGCAGACTGTGATTCCAACTGGGAGGTCGACTGGGTATCGCTCCCAGCGGCGTGTGTTTTCGGAGGAGGGCATGCGCACCTGCTGGACTGAATGATTCAGTAGAGCGATCCTAGTAAGGATAGGAGGGGAGGCCAAGTTACAGGAGTACAAGCCGGATTTCAGGAGAGTCGCTGATTTTGTCTGGATTGCGGATGCCCTTCCGTCATAAGGCAAGCCGGTCCTGGCACGGCAGGGACAGCAGGGACGGCTCTTCCTGCGAAATCAGGTCAGTCGCTTGCCGCCTTGCATCAGCTTCAGGCCGTCGGCTTGCAGAATGCGCTGGATTTGATTTCGCGCGTGCACCGCCCACGGGCCAGCGGTATCGAGTTTTACGTACGCACGCCAGTGCCGCAGCGCAGGGCGCGGCTGTTTGAGCTTCTCATAGGCCAGCGCCAGATTGTAATGCGCGTCCGCGTATGTGGGGGCGAGCTGCAACGCGGCCGTATAAGTCTGGACTGCCTCGGTCACTCGACCGGTCTCATCGAGCACATTCCCCAAATCAAAATAGGCAAGGGCGTAGCGCGGATCAATCTTGATTGCGGCGCGGTAATGCTCTTCCGCGGCGTTGTAATTCTGGCGGTTGTAGTTGAGGGTTCCCAAATTAATGTGCGCAGCGGCGTGCTCCGGATCTAATTCCAACACTCGCTCATACAGCGCCACCGCCTGCAACTGATTGTTCGGATCGTCTTCCAGCGCAATTGCACGAGCGAAGAGTTCCGAAACGTCGGCGTCGCGATCGGTATCGGGCTGGCTTTCCGGAATGGTCTTTGGAATGGACTTCGGAACATTCTTCAGCACAACGGTGCTGGTGATTACCTGGCTCGCGGGGCTAAAGTCGAACATGAACTGTCCGGCGATTGGTTCTACAAGTTTGCCCTGGTGCCGGAATGCGACGCGGTGCCCGGCTGTAAAAGCGCCAGCCTCGAGCAATGGATTTTTCATGCCAGAAACCTGTTTTTGCATTGCCGCCATCGACTGCCGGATTATGGAGGGCCGGACCTTATAAGCACACAGGTCCCGAATCTTTTTGACTTGCACGAGGTCAGAAAAGGAATAGCTTTCCCCAACAGCTACCAGGTTAGCTTTTTCCCAAGCTGCCAACTGGCGCGCCGTGAGCCGAAGAATTCTAAGCAGGTCCGCTCGACTGTATCGGTACACTTTTTTGTGGGAACTTACTGCGGGTATTATCCTGAAGGTCGCCCCCTGTCCGCAAGGGGAAAGTGTCAAGAAAGGGAATCTTATTCGCCAACCTGCAGCGTCATCGGTGCAAATAGCGCGGTCAACAAAACTTTACACTCATCGAACGATTCTTTACGCCGTGCGTCCTTCCCGGCATGATTGAATCTATATGAAAGTAATTGTTGGATGTTGGACTCATCGCTCCCCAAGAATTTTTGTTGAGTCACGGAAG
>CAAGKR010354985.1_pt1 | contig 13243 bp, 12 predicted proteins | sample 2556971 | NCBI WGS metagenome assembly CAAGKR01 (sample SAMEA5207829, study PRJEB30636) | soil metagenome | biome: forest; feature: boreal; material: soil | place: USA | collected 2011-09 | depth 1 m | reverse complement strand
GCTTTAGTCACGCTGGTCGGCGGTCTTTGCGGATGCCTTGGCGGATTCATGCTGCAATGGTGGATCAGCACCATCAGCTATCCGGTGAATATTGGCGGCAGGCCGATGAATTCATGGCCCTCGTTCATTCCGGTCACATTTGAAATGACGATTCTGTTCGCTGGCTTGTCGGCGGTGATAGGCATGCTGGTGTTGAATGGACTGCCCCAGCCTTATCACCCGGTATTCAACGTTCCGCGTTTTGCGCGCGCGAGCCAGGACAAATTTTTCCTGATAATTTTTTCGTCCGATCCCGGATACGACACGATTCAGACGCGGGCGTTTCTCGAGAGCCTGGGCGGAAAATCTATTTCGGAGGTTCCCAGCTAGGTGCTGAACCTACGAAAATTGTCGTCGCTGGGATTGCTGGTAAGCCTGCTGGGACTGCTCGCATTGGCGGGATGCCGGCAGGATATGCACGATCAGCCGCGATTTAAGCCGCTGGCCATGAGCGATTTTTATCCTGACATGCGTTCGGCGCGGCCTCCGGTTGAGGGCACCGTAGCTCGCGGGCAGTTGCATGAGGACACATATTTTTACACCGGCAAAGTTGGCGACAATCCCGGCGATTACATGCCTTTTCCTGTGACCAAAGATGTGCTGGAGCGTGGTCAGCAGCGCTTCAACATTTATTGTTCGCCCTGCCATTCGCGACTGGGCGACGGCAATGGAATTATTGTGCAGCGAGGATTCCGCGCGCCGCCGTCGTATCATACCGACCGCCTGCGCAAAGCGCCGCTGGGGTATTTTTTCGAAGTGATGACCTTTGGGTATGGAGCCATGCCGGAGTATGCGCCGCAAATTCCTGCGCGAGACCGCTGGTGCATTGTGGCCTATATTCGCGCACTGCAGTTGAGTCAGGCTGCGGCTTCCGGCGATGTTCCCGCCGGGCAAGCGGTGCCGTCGGAGTCTCCGCAATTCCGTGGCGATCCGGGTTCTGGCGCTACGCTGCCGCAGATTGCCGCACCCAGTCAAGGAGAAGAATCGAAATGAGCACGGCGCGCGTGACAAATATGGACATGATGGCGCCGCCGGTTGCGCAGAGGATTCAGCGGCAAGCCCTGATCATTGGGGTTATCTTTGCCATCATCGCCGCAGTGTTTGCGTTCCTTTCTCCGGATCAATTCTTCCGCTCGTATTTGCTCGCGTTTATGGACTGGCTCGGCCTCACTCTGGGATGCATGGCGTTCCTCATGATTCAACACATGACCGGCGGGGCGTGGGGCATGGTCATGAGACGGTATTTGGAAGCGGCGACGCGTACGCTTCCGCTGATGGCCGTGTTGTTCATTCCGTTGATCCTCGGAATGCGTCATCTTTATGTTTGGACTGACGCCGACGCGATGAGTCATGACGAGCACCTGAAGGCTCTTACGCACTCCTACCTGACGCCGATAGGATTTATCGTCCGTGCGGTTATTTATTTTGCGGTCTGGATGTTCATTGCCTATCGCTTAAACAAAGTTTCCGCCGAGCAGGATAATCCGCCCACTCGCAATTTAAGTCCGCGCTTCCGCGCAATCGCTGCGCCTGGGCTTTTGCTTTACGCTTTGACGATTTCGTTCGCAATCATCGACTGGGTGATGTCGCTCACACCTCCGTGGATATCGACCATTTACCCGTTGATCTACATCGTGGGGCAGTGCTTGTCGGCGATTTGCTTTGTAGTAATCCTTGAACGAATATTCGTCCCGTACAAACCTGTATCGATTTTTTTAAAGCCGAAAGAAGTTCACGATCACGGCAAATTCATGCTCACGCTGATCATGCTGTGGGCATATTTTTCGTTCTCACAATTGTTGATTATGTGGGCGGGCAATCTTCCCGACGAAATTACGTTTTACACGCGCCGCTTTCATGGGGGATGGGAATATCTTGCAGTATTTCTATTGCTCGGACACTTTGCGGTGCCTTTCGCAATACTACTGTCGCGGTCGTTGAAGCGCGATCCGCGGCGGCTGGTTTGGGTTGCGGTATGGCTTCTGTTCATGCGCTACGTGGATCTCTTTTGGTTCATCGAACCCAATTTTCACGAAACTTTTTATTTGCATTTTCTCGATGGAGTCGTCCCCATCGCGATCGGCGGTCTATGGTTTGCATTTTTCCTCCGCAACGTAAGGCAACGGCCTTTGCTGCCATTGCATGATTTGCACGCGGTCGAGCTATTGGATTTAGTCCATGACTGAACACAGCAATCACACTCGTAACGACGAAGTGAGATTCGAGCGCCGGGACCTTTCCCCGAAGGCGATACTGGGATCGTTGTTTGCGCTGGCGGTTTTCGTTGCGGCCGTTTATTTCATTGTTCTGGGAACTTATTGGTTCGGGGATTGGTATGAAAAAACCCACCAAGCCGCACAGAATCCGATGGCGCAACCGGCGGAAGCGGATATTCGCGACATAAATCCAGCGACCACAAGAGCACGCATCGACAAGAGTTTCTCGCAGCCGCGCCTGGAGACAAACGAAAGACTCGAGAACAACGATTTCAGTCTTCAGGAAGAACAGAAGTTGGATAGCTATGGGCAGTCCGATCAGGGAGGCGCGGTGCGGATTCCGATTGATCGCGCCATGGACCTGATTGCGCAACGAGGGCTGAACACGACACCGAAGACCGGGACCGTGCCTGAATCGGTCACCAACACTATTTATGCGGCGGCGGAGCGCGCGGATCAAGGCGGGCAAAATTCATTGCCACAGAGCGCCAATCCGGCGAAAACGAAAGGAAACAAGTAGTGTCTGGCATCATGAAATTTCGCAGTGTTCTGGCGATACTCGCGATAGGCCTGTCCATCGCGGCTCACGGCCAGAACATGAGCACGGGGCTTCTATCGCCGCCCGCCAATGTGCGTCCTCCGGGATTGAAGAATGTAGGCATTCAGCAAAATCTGGATGGGCAAATTCCGCCGGATTTGATCTTCAAAGACGAGACCGGCAAAACAGTTCGCCTGGGCGATTATTTCGGTCAAAAGCCGATAATCCTGAGCCTGGTCTATTACAAATGCCCGATGCTTTGCGGAGAAGTTTTGAGCGGACTCACCAGCGCATTGAAAGTCCTGAAGTTCAATATCGGCGATGAATTTAACGTCTTGACGGTGAGTTTTGATCCAAAAGATACTCCCGAAATTGGCGCGGCCAAAAAAGCCGAGTACATGGAACGATACAAGCGGCCCGGCACTGCCGCAGGCTGGCATTTCTTAACCGGCCCACAAGATTCAATTGACGCTCTAACCAAAGCCGCGGGATTTCAATATCAGTACGATCCCAAGACCGAGCAATTCGCTCACTCGACCGCGATCATGATTCTCACGCCGCAAGGAAAAATCGCACAATATTATTACGGCGTTGAGTACGCTCCGAAAGATCTGCGGCTTGGATTAATCCAGGCTTCGGAAAACAAAATCGGCACCGTCGTCGACGAAATATTGCTCTACTGCTATCACTACGATCCCACGACCGGAAGATACGGAGCAGTGATCTCCAGAATTTTGCAGCTTTCGGCGCTGGCAACGGTTTTGATGCTGGGGCTGCTTCTGGTGATTTTAATCCGCCGGGGCTCCGACGCTGAACACCTCGCGGCTACACGGGTCATAAAACATGTTTGACACTTTTCCACTCTGGCCGGTGCAGGCTTCGTCGATAGCGTGGCAACTCGACTTGCTGTACATTTTTTTGCTGGTTTTATCGTTCGTCACATGCGCGGTCATTTTCACCACGATCACGGTGTTCGCAATCAAGTACCGTCGCCGTCATGGACGCGAAGCGGAGCATATTGAAGGCTCGCTGATTTTGGAAATCGGTTGGTCGATCATTCCATTGGGCGTTTTTCTCGTCATCTTCGCCTGGGGGGCAATTATTTATTTTCACGAGCGCACTCCGCCGAAAGATTCCACCGAGGTTTATGTGGTTGCGAAACAGTGGATGTGGAAAATTCAGCATCCCGAAGGCCCGCGCGAGATCGACGAATTGCATGTCCCGGTGGACCGCGACGTTAAATTGATTATGACGTCGCAGGACGTCATCCATAGCTTTTATGTTCCGGCGTTTAGAATCAAGCAGGATGTTGTGCCCGGGCGGTATGTGACAACGTGGTTCCGCGCCACGAAACCTGGCACGTATCATCTGTTCTGCGCCGAGTACTGCGGCACCATGCACTCCGGAATGATCGGCCAAATCGTGGTGATGGACCCGGCCGACTATCAGGCGTGGATGGCGGGCAGCAGAACTTTTGGATCTCTCTCAGCCGCTGGAGAGAGCCAGTTCTCGCAGCTCGGATGTCCGACATGCCATAAGTTTGAAAGTCAGGGCCGCGGGCCGACGCTGATTGGCGTGTACGGTAACCCCGTGACTTTGGAAGATGGCCGTACCGTCATCGCGGACGAGAACTATATTCGGGAATCTATAATGAGTCCGGGCGCGAAAATAGTTTCCGGATTCAAGAACATCATGCCGGTATTTCAGGGACTGGTAACCGAAGAACAGATGAATGAGCTGGTGGCGTACATCAAATCATTGAGTCCGCCTCCGGCGGGGTCGGCGGGGAATCCAATGCTGATACCGCCGGGCACGCAACCACAGCATTCCAAGGACTAGCAATGGCTACCGCAGTAGTTAGCACCGAACGCGAAACATATCTGAATGCCGAGTATGGCGTCCGCTCGTGGCTGCTCACGACCGACCACAAACGGATCGCGCTGCTTTATCTCTTGTCGATCAGCTTCTTCTTCTTTATCGGAGGATTTTTTGCCCTGCTCATTCGCCTGGAGTTGCTCACTCCTGCCGGCGATCTGGTGCAGGCGGACACTTATAACAAACTGTTCACCATGCACGGGCAGATCATGGTGTTCTTCTTCCTGATTCCATCGATCCCCGCGGTATTGGGAAATTTTCTGATACCGATGATGGTTGGGGCGAAGGATCTGGCCTTCCCTCGCATCAATCTCCTGAGCTGGTATCTCTACGTAATTGCCGGCGGCATCATGCTGCACTGCATTTTGACCGGCGGCGTCGATACCGGATGGACGTTCTACACTCCGTTCAGCACGGCGTTCAGCAACACCAAAGTTGTGGAGGCCGGACTCGCGATATTTGTCGCCGGGTTTTCGTCGATTCTCACCGGCTTGAATTTTGTAGTGACCATACATCGAATGAGGGCGCCGGGGCTGACTTGGTCGCGGCTGCCGCTGTTCGTCTGGTCCCACTACGCGACCAGCATCATCATGCTTTTGGGAACGCCGGTGCTGGCGATCACGCTTTTGCTCGTCGTCTTTGAGCGAGCATTCAACCTGGGGATTTTTGATCCTACGCGCGGCGGCGATCCGCTTCTGTTTCAGCACTTATTCTGGTTCTACTCGCATCCTGCTGTATACATCATGATTCTGCCCGCGATGGGGGTGGTCAGCGAGATCGTCCCCTGCTTCTCGCGCAAGCGTGTTTTCGGCTACAGCTTTGTTGCAATGTCGAGCATTGCAATCGCGGTGTTTGGATTTCTGGTCTGGGCGCATCACATGTTTGTCGCCGGAATCTCGCTCTATTCGGCGCTGTTCTTTTCCATCTTGAGCTATCTCGTCGCCGTGCCCTCCGCGGTCAAAGTATTCAATTGGACCGCGACCATGTACAAGGGTTCGATCTCATTTTCGACGCCGATGCTTTACGCATTCGGCTTCATCGGCCTGTTTACCATCGGCGGTCTTACGGGCCTCTTCCTCGCTGCGCTTGGCTTCGACGTTCACGTCACAGACACGTATTTCGTGATCGCGCATTTTCACTACATCATGGTTGGCGGCGCTGTCATGGGATACCTCGGCGGCATCCATTTCTGGTGGCCTAAAATCTCCGGGCGCATGTACCCGGAAGCCTGGGGCAGGCTTGCTGCGGCAATCGTATTCATCGGATTCAATCTGACATTCTTCCCGCAATTCATTCTGGGCTACATGGGAATGCCCCGACGCTACTGGCAATATCCGCCGGAGTTTCAGGTGTTGAACGTGTTCTCAACCGCTGGCTCGACAATTCTTGCCGTTGGATACCTGTTGCCAATGGTTTATCTACTGTGGTCGTTACGCTATGGAAAGATTGCTGGCGACAATCCGTGGGGCGCGTCAGGTCTGGAATGGATGACGGCGTCTCCTCCGCCGACATTTAATTTCGACGAAACCCCGGAAGTGACATGGGAAGCCTACGACTACGAAAACATCCCAATGCCAGAGGAGGTTTCTCTTGAGCGATAGCCCAATCGCGCTTGAGCACCCAACTACCGAACTGCGGCACCACTTTGCTGACATGGATCAGCAGAAGGATGCCGCGTCGCTCGGCATGTGGCTTTTCCTCGGCACTGAAGTCATGTTTTTCGGCGGGATGTTCGTCGCCTACTTGATCTATCGCTTCTGGTATTACAACGAATTCGCCGCCGGCAGCCGCAGCATTAGCCTCCTGCTTGGGACGATCAACACGGCTGTCCTCATTTGCAGTAGTTTGACGGTGGCTTTGGGTGTTCGTGCCGCACAGATGGGGAAACGCAAGCTGCTGGTTGTTCTTTTGCTACTCACCATGCTATTCGGACTCGCGTTTCTCGGCATCAAAGGCGTTGAGTGGTATCAAAAGTATGAAGAGCACCACATCCCAGGAAGTACGTTTAGCGCCAACGATCTAATTCAAAATTATCCCGGCATTCATATCGATCCGCAGCACGAGCAGATTTATTTCTCCCTGTATTTCGCCCTGACCGGACTGCACGCGCTGCACATGGTCATCGGCCTCGGTATTTTTACGGTACTCACGTACTACGCATGGAAGGGCCGCTATACGCCCGAATATCACACGCCGATTGAACTTGGTGGACTGTACTGGCACTTCGTCGATATTGTCTGGATATATCTTTTTCCATTGCTGTATCTGATCGACAGAAAACCGATTCACTAACTTAAAGAGCGAGCCATGTCTGAAGAAAATAAGCCCGAACACATACTGCCGGTCAGTATGTACGTCACCATTTGGATCACGCTGATGGTCCTCACGGTGGTCACGGCCGGAGTCTCGTTCATCGACCTCGGTCCGTTCAACACGGTCGTGGCCCTGCTCATCGCCAGTTTCAAGGCTACCTTGGTCGTCCTATTCTTCATGCACGTGAAGTACCTCAGCGATCGGCTAACGAAAATGGTTGTGGTGGCCGTAATTTTCTGGCTTATGCTATTGCTCGGTTTGAGCCTCATGGATTACGGCACGAGGCATTTCACCTAACATCCCTATCGCTGTTCCGTTGCGATATACTCCACTCCCGTTGAACAATTGCATATCGCGCGAGGTGAGATATGTCGTTTTGTAATTCTTGCGGCACGGCACTGGAACCGGGCGTAAAGTTCTGCGCTAAGTGTGGCGCACCATCCCGGGCCTCTTCAACCACGCCGGCGTTCCCTGCATCCGCTCCTTTGCCCACCGCTCCCGCTCAAAGCAGCAGCACTTTAAAGACGGTGTTGATCATCGTGGCGGTGCTCTTCGCAATGTTTGTTTTGGGGACGACCGCGGTTGTGTTTGTCGGCATGCGAATCGCCAGACATACCCATGTGGAGAACAATGGAGACAATGTCCGGGTCGAAAGCCCTTTTGGCACCATCGAGTCCACCACGAACCCCGATGACATTACCCGCGAGCTGGGAACGGCTGTCTATCCGGGAGCCAGCATGGAGAAGGGGAACGTTTCGAGCGTGAATGTAGGCGGAATGCGCACCGTTGCAGCGCAATTCGAAACCGGCGATCCTGAGGATAAAGTCGCGGCATTCTACAAGAAAAAGTTTCCTGAAGCGAACGTTTCCGTGGCAACCGAAGATCACTACACGATCGTCTCTTCCGCGAACCACAATTTGATCACAATTAACATTGAGCCGGATGGCCCCAGGACGCGAATTCATATCGCAAGCGTAACTGGCAAGCGTTTCGGCGGCGGTTCGAGCGATTAACGTTTCCATGCCGGATAAGTTCACGGAACTCGCGCGAGCCGCCAAATCAGCATCCATCAACAGCTCTGCGCTGGCAGACTCTTTGCGGCGGCGCGTGCGTGGCGAAGTGCGCTTCGATAATGGCAGCCGGGCGCTCTATGCCACCGACGGCTCGAGCTATCGCCAGGTCCCCATTGGAGTCGTGCTTCCCCGCGACAACGACGATGTCATTGCCACGATAGCGACCGCGCGAGAATATGGCGCGCCGATCCTGTGCCGCGGCGGGGGGACGTCGCTGGCCGGCCAATGCTGTAATGCCGCTGTCGTTTTAGATTTTTCGAAGTACATGGCGCGGATCATCGAGATCGATCCTGAGCGGCGGCTGGCTCGGGTCGAACCCGGAGTGATTCTCGATGACCTTCGCAATGCCGCCGAGAAACACCATTTAACTTTCGGTCCCGACCCCGCCACGCACAGCCGCTGCACTTTGGGCGGGATGATCGGCAACAATTCCTGCGGCGTGCATTCCGTAATGGCGGGGAAAACCGACGACAACATTGAAGAACTTGAGGTTCTGACTTACGACGGCGTGCGGATGAGAGTTGGGCCAACTACTGAAACCCAGCTTTCAGAGATCATCCGCAACGGCGGAAGGCAAGGCGAAATCTATGCAGGACTAAAACGTCTTCGCGACGATTACGGCGGACTGATTCGCACACGCTATCCTGATATCCCGCGCAGAGTTTCCGGATACAACCTCAATTTTCTTCTGCCCGAAAACGGATTCAACGTGGCGCGTGCTCTGGTTGGGTCGGAAGGAACTTGCGTCACCGTTCTCGAAGCCACGTGCCGCTTGGTCGAGAGTCCACCCGAACGCATCTTGCTTGTGATCGCTTACCAGGATATCTATCAGTGCGCCGATCACGTTCCCGAAATCATGGCCCACGAACCGATTGGCCTTGAGGGCATGGACAATCTCCTGGTCGAATATACGCGCCGCAAAGGAATCAACTCAGGAGGCCTGGCTCTGCTTCCTGAAGGCGGTGGTTGGCTGCTCGCTGAGTTTGGCGCGGAGACGGCAGCTGGGGCAGAAGCGCAGGCTACGCGATTGATCGCGACGCTGCAACGGCGCGCGAATCCTCCGAATACGCGGCTGTTTACCAACAAGCAGGAAGCGAAACAGGTTTGGGAGGTTCGCGAGTCAAGCTTGGGAGCGCTTTCTCATGTGCCGGGAGAGCCCCTGGCATGGGAAGGTTGGGAAGATTCCGCGGTTGCCCCGGAAAAGTTGGGGAATTATTTGCGAGAGCTGCGAAAGCTTATGGACGCGCATGGATATCGAAGCTCTTTGTATGGTCACTTTGGCCACGGGTGTGTTCACGCACGAATAAATTTCGATCTCGCGAACCAGGCAGGAATTCGCAAGTATCGCAAGTTCGTGGAAGAGGCGGCTGATTTGGTTGTCGGCTTCGGTGGATCACTTTCCGGCGAACATGGCGACGGACAATCTCGGGCTGAATTGCTCCCAAAGATGTTTGGCCCGGAATTAGTGCAGGCCTTCCGCGAGTTCAAAGCGATTTGGGATCCTGATTGGAAAATGAATCCTGGGAAGGTTGTTGAGCCCTACAAGCTCGACGAGAATTTGCGCTTAGGGGCTGGGTATCGCCCGTGGGAACCGCAAACTCATTTTCAATTCCCCGAAGATAATGGCAGTCTTGCCCACGCGACCCTGCGATGCGTAGGAGTCGGGAAATGCCGGAATTATGAAGGAGGTGTAATGTGTCCCAGCTTCCGGGTTACTCGTGAGGAAGAACATTCCACGCGTGGCCGCGCGCATCTTCTCTGGGAGATGACGAAGCGCGACGTGATCAAAGATGGTTGGCGGGACGAGAACGTTAAAGATTCTCTCGATCTATGCCTTTCGTGCAAAGGCTGCAAGAGCGATTGCCCCGTGGGTGTGGACGTGGCGACTTACAAAGCAGAATTTCTTTCTCATTACTATGAGAATCGATTTCGGCCCCGGAGCGCGTATGCGTTCGGCAATATCGATATTTGGGCGCGACTTGCTTCGTATGCTCCACGGCTGGCCAATCTGACCACGCAATTGCCGGGACTGCGCGAGATAGCAAAGCTCATTGCTGGAATGCCTGCTCAGCGGACCATTCCCGCTTTTGCTCCGCAGACGTTTCGGACATGGTTTAACCGCCGAGAGCCTAAAAATCTAAACGGAACTCCCGTGTTGTTATGGCCGGATACGTTCAACAACTATTTTCATCCCGAAACAGCGAGAGCAGCCGTTCAAGTTCTGGAGCATGGTGGATTTCGAGTGCAGTTGCCGAAAAAGATTTTGTGCTGTGGCCGCCCACTCTATGACTTTGGAATGCTTGATCGCGCCAAGGGGCTTCTACTTGAGATTATCCACACCCTGACAGATGAAATAAATTCGGGCATTCCGGTGGTTGCATTGGAGCCGAGTTGCGCAGCCGTATTTCGCGACGAACTGCTGAACCTATTCCCCAAAGATGATCAGGCACACCGGTTGTCAAACCAAACATTCCTGCTCAGCGAATTCCTGGCGAAACATGCCAACGAGTTTTCGTTGCCGAAACTGAATCGAAAAGCCATTGTTCACGGACACTGCCATCACAAATCGATCATGAAAATGACGGACGAGGAGAGCGTCCTGCAACAATTGTCGATTACCTATGAAATGCCGGCCCCTGGCTGCTGCGGCATGGCCGGGTCGTTCGGCTTCGAAAAAGAAAAGTACGACACTTCAATTGCAATCGGAGAGCTCGAGCTTTTGCCCGCAGTGCGGCAAGCGCCGGACGATCACCTGATCATCGCCGATGGTTTCAGTTGCCGCGAGCAAATCTCACAGTGCACGAACCGCCATGCGCTGCATTTGGCAGAGGTAATTCAAATGGGATTACAAAACTCTCAACGCTTGCTTTGACACGTTTCGCGAAATCTAGCTTGGGCGTTGGCTGAATTAAAGGGCGCGGCCTGCGGCAACTCCCGAAGACCATGCCCACTGGAAGTTGTGACCGCCCAAGTGTCCTGTCACATCCACGACTTCGCCAATGAAAAACAATCCCGGTACTTTGCGGCTTTCCATCGTCTTCGCCGACAATTCGTCAGTATCGACTCCGCCCGCCGTGACTTCCGCTTTTTGATAGCCTTCTGTTCCGGCTGGCACGACAGTCCAGCGGTGAATTCGGCGCTCAAGATCTTCTAAGGCTTGATTCGTCCATTGAGGATCGGCGTTCAAATTCAGCCAATTCAACTCAAGCCAGCGTGCGGCAAGGCGGGACGGAAGGAGCCTCTGCAAAGCTGACACCGCTGTGGAGGCGCTTCTAACCTTGGCTTGGCGAACTGCTGATGTGACGTCCTGACCGGGCGCAAGATCAACATGAATCGGCTTGCCGCTCTCCCAGTATGAGGAGGTCTGCAAGATCGCGGGCCCGCTTAATCCACGGTGGGTAATTAACATTGCTTCTGTGAATGATCGATCGGCACACGCAACCGATACTTCTGCAGAGATGCCTGCGAGATCGCAATAACCGCGCTGGTCTTTCTCGCCAAGGACCAGCGGGACTAACGCAGGTTTTGTTTGGCGAATCTTCAACCCAAAGTCGCGAGCCAAATCGTAGCCGAAGGCTGTTGCCCCCATTTTTGGAATGGACAGCCCGCCGGTCGCAACCACCAGCACCGGCGCCTGAAATTCGATCCCTTCGGTACGCATACCGAACTCTGTCGTGCGTATCACTTCATGGATATTGCTATCCAGAAATATTTTTACCCCTCCCGCGCCGCACTCGCGTTCCAGCATCCCGGTGATATCGCTTGCGGCGCGATCGCAAAAAAGCTGTCCCAGAGTCTTCTCGTGATAGGGGATGGAATGCTTCTCCACCAGAGCGACGAAATCGGCGGGCGTGTAGCGGGCCAATGCAGACTTTGCGAAGTGCGGATTGGCGGAAATGAAATTCTCGGACGTGCAATGAATGTTGGTGAAGTTACAGCGTCCGCCGCCTGAAATGAGGATCTTTTTGCCAATGCGGCCGGCGCGCTCGAGAACTGCCACCCGGCGTCCGCGTTTGGCAGCCTCGGCTGCGCACATCAGGCCAGCGGCTCCAGCGCCGAGAATCAACACATCGAATTTCTGGATGAGGTTCATCAGTTCATAAAGAATACCTTTGTGCCGGGTTGATTTCAGAATAGTGCTATGTCTGATTTGTCGTCAGAGCGTACTGCTGCAAGAAGATTTCCACAAAATGGTCGGTTCTGGTGCGCGCGAGATTCCTCGCCCCGCTGGAGAAAACGCGGGGTCTTCGGAATGACTTCTTCAGAATAAATGAACAAACAAATATAGCGGGGTCATCCCGAAGCTCGGCGCACTTCAGCCGAGAGAGGGATCTCGCGCGTACCATAAGGCTGCCTTCGGTAATTCACGCGCACGGCATGACAAGAGCCGTTCAGTCATAGAAACACTTTGTCATCCAGACCGGAAGCGGGATAAAGTGAGCAGATTGGCGGGAACTGATTTTTCCGCGTCTCAAGGCAAACTGCACTTGGCTTCTAACGACAATGGCCCGAAAACCTAGTTGAACTTTGCTTCGGGCGAGGTTTGGGAAATGGATTTTTCGCCAGGAATCCGGGTTGCTTCGCGAAAAAGTGTCGCGAGTGAAAGCCTGTTTTCGTCAACTGTCCCATCTGGCGCTTATAAAACCAGTTTTCGCCCAGGGCCGCCGCAGTTTGCAGTTCCGGAACTGCGATCAATGAATCCGAGAAGCAACACCAACAGAAACCCTGTTGCGCGGCCCAAAGCTTCGGAGGCTGCGTCAGAAGGTATGCCCGCAGCTATTTCTTTCCTCCTCCGCCTTTCGGGTGCGCATCGGTTTTGGCGTTGTGCTTGTCGCGATTAATCTGGCGGCTCTCCCTATTCTGCTGACGCTCGATCTGGTTGTGCTCTCCGCGCGTCAGATTGCCGCCATTCGCCGCGCGATCGCTGCGCGCCTCGTTGTGGATGGCGGTTTCGTTGTGTTCGATGTGCGAAGTCTCACCGTGCGTGAGCTGCCCGGAATGAACCCCCTGATTGATGCGATTTTGCTGGCGATCCTGGCGCGCGTTCACGCCCATTCCCACCGGGTGAGCCGGAGTCCCGTGGTTGACCGACGCATAATTGCTGCGATCAACCCGGGCGTAATTTTGATGCGAGATCTGGCCCGGCGTCCGCCCGAAATGCTGCTCGTTCATCGCGGCGCGTTCCCCGG
>CAAGKR010503338.1_pt1 | contig 13246 bp, 8 predicted proteins | sample 2556971 | NCBI WGS metagenome assembly CAAGKR01 (sample SAMEA5207829, study PRJEB30636) | soil metagenome | biome: forest; feature: boreal; material: soil | place: USA | collected 2011-09 | depth 1 m | reverse complement strand
TGCCCTGGTCAGAGCCCCGAGTCACCCTGAGCGCTTCGCTCCGGCTCGACTCGCTTCGCTCGCTCGCCTCCGCTCTCGCAGCCTTGCTCGCCCTTCACGTCGAGGGGAGCGATGCCGCTCCACCCCGAGCTCCCCAGCAGGAAGGAACCTCGTTTCACCCTTGGCGTGTCCGGCTGCGGGTGGGGGGCTAGTAAGAGAGCCGGCGTCCAAGACGCGCGCGAGAAAGTTCCCCGTGTACGAGCCCGGCGTGCGGGCCACTTCCTCCGGCGTACCCTCAGCGACCACGGCGCCCCCGCGTGCGCCTCCCTCCGGGCCGAGGTCCACGATCCAGTCCGCACACTTGATGACGTCGAGATTGTGTTCGATCACCACGACTGTGTTGCCGGCGTCGACAAGCCGCGTGAGCACCGACAGGAGCCTCTGGATGTCTTCGAAATGGAGCCCCGTCGTCGGCTCGTCGAGCACGTAGAGGGTGCGCCCGGTCTGCACTTTGCCGAGTTCGCGACTGAGCTTCACGCGCTGCGCTTCGCCACCGCTGAGCGTGGGCGCGGGCTGTCCTATCTTCATGTACCCGAGACCCACCTCCATCAGCGTGTGCAGAATGCGCGACAGCGAGGGAAATGCCTGAAAGAGCTCGCAGCACTCTTCTACGCTCGATTCGAGTACGTCGTGAATCGAACGCCCCTTGAACTTCACCTCCAGCGTGTCTGCGTTGTAGCGCTTGGCGCCGCAGGCCTCACATGGAACGTGAACGTCGGCGAGAAAGTGCATCTCCACCGTTACTACGCCGTCACCGGAACAGGTCTCGCAGCGCCCCCCCTTGACGTTGAAGCTGAATCTTCCTCCCCCATAGCCGCGTGCGCGCGCGTCGGGAAGCGCGGCAAAGACTTCTCGTATGGCATCGAACGCTTTGGTGTACGTGCCGGGATTCGAGCGCGGCGTTCGACCAATGGGCGTTTGGTCGATGGCGATGACTTTGTCCAACGCGGACAGCCCTTTGATGGCGCGGTGCGCACCGACTGCGGCCGCGCTCGCGTGCAGTTCCCGCGCGAGCGCCGGGAGCAAAATGGCGTTGACGAGCGAGCTTTTGCCGGCGCCGCTGACGCCCGTCACCGCCGTCAGCACGGCGATGGGGAACTTCACGTCGATTCCACGCAAGTTGTGCTCGCGTGCGCCCGTGATCTCGACCCACGCGCGCGGCGTACGGCGCACGCTCGGTACGGCGATGGATCGCCGCCCCGAGAGATACTGGCCCGTAAGGCTGTCGCTCTTCTCGAGCGCCGCGGGGGTTCCGCTGAAGGTCACGTGTCCCCCAAGGTGTCCGGCGCCCGGCCCGAAGTCGACCACGTGATCAGCGGCTCGGATGGTCTCTTCGTCGTGCTCGACCACGATCACGGAATTTCCGAGATCGCGCAAACGCCGCAGTGTCCCGATGAGGTGCGCGTTGTCGCGCGGATGAAGCCCGATGCTCGGTTCATCGAGCACGTACATGACGCCGGAGAGCTCGCTCCCGAGCTGGCTCGCGAGGCGAATCCGCTGCGCTTCGCCGCCGCTGAGACTGGGCCCTTGGCGGTCGAGGGTGAGATAGTCGAGGCCGACGTCGAGGAGAAATCGGAGGCGGCTCCCGATCTCGCGCGTCGCCCCCTCGCAAATTTGCTTCGCGCTCGCCGGTAGGGAGAGACCGCCGAAGTGCGCGGTCACGTCGGCGACAGTCATCGCGGTCACGTCGGCGATGGATTTCCCCGCGACCGCCACCGCGAGGCTTTCGGGCCGCAGCCGTTTGCCGGAGCACGCGTCGCACGTCCGTTGTCGTAAATAGCGGCGATAGAAATCGCGCGCGGGCTCGGACGCCGTCTCGCGGAAGCGCCGCTCGAGGTTCGGAATGACGCCTTCGTACTTCATGGCCCAGGTCCCGCTGCTGGCCGAGCCCTTCTTGCCCCACTGCACGGCGATTCGCTCGCCGCTTGCGCCATAGAGCACAAGCTTCCGCTTTTGCTTCGGGAGCGATCGCCACGGAGCATCGAGGTCGACGTCGAACGCGCGGGCCACCCCGTCGACCATGCGCGCGGTCCAGCCTTCGGCGCGTGCCATGCCAGACGCCCAGGGACCAATCGCGCCGCCGCGAATGGACTTGGAGGGATCGGCCACCACGAGCTCCGCGGAGACTTCTTCGCGCTTGCCGAGGCCCGTGCACGCTGGGCACATGCCGAGCGGCGAGTTGAACGAGAAGCTTTGCGGGGAAAGCTCGGGAAAGGCGATGCCGCAGCAGGCGCGCGCCTGGCTGAACACGCGCTCGCCTTCGCCGTCGATCAGGACGACGAGTTCCCCCTGGCTCTCGCGAAGTGCGAGCTCCACGGCTTCGGCGATGCGCGCTCGGTCCTGCCCGCGGACGCTCACTCGATCGACGACGAGCGCGATCGAGTGCTTCTTTTTCTTGTCGATCGGGGGCAAATCGTCCAAGCTTGTGATGCGCCCGTCGATGCTCACGCGCACGAACCCGCGCTCGCGGAGGTCGTCGAACAGCTCCTTGAACTCGCCCTTGCGGTGGCGGACAAGCGGAGAAAGAAGCGTGAGCTTGGCCCCCTGCGGCAATGCGAGCACCTCGCGCGTGATGGCTTGGGGGCCTTGCGCCGTCACCGCTTTGCCGCACGACGTGCACCGCTGCTCGCCGATCTTCGCGTAGAGGACGCGCAGGTAGTCGTAGATCTCGGTAATCGTGCCGACCGTGGAGCGAGGATTGGAGGACGCGCTCTTTTGCTCGATGGCAATCGTAGGCGACAAGCCGCGCAAGTGGTCCACCTTGGGACGTTCGAGCTGCCCGAGAAACTGCCGCGCGTACGCACTGAGGGTCTCGACATACCGTCGCTGCCCTTCGGCGTAGAGGGTATCGAACGCGAGGCTCGACTTGCCCGAGCCGCTCGGTCCGGTGAAGACGACGAATTGGCGCTTGGGGATGGATAGAGAATCAATCGCGAGATTGTGCTCGCGCGCGCCGCTGATCTCGACGAAGTCCGGCTCCCGAGCGCCACGGATCGGAGGGGGAGACGCGCGCGCCACGGAGACTGCGTTTACCTCGGGGCGGGGCGCACGTCACCTCCGCGTCAGCGTCACGAAGACTTCGTCCGTCGGCCGCGCACTCGCGGGCTTGGGTCGTGGCCGAACGAGCGTCGTGCGTGGCCGAACGAGCGTCGTGCGTGGCCGAACGAGCGTCGTGCGTGGCCGAACGAGCGTCGTGCGTGCCCGAACGAGCGTCGTGCGTGCCCGAACGAGCGTCGTGCGTGCCCGAACGAGCGTCGTTGCGCTTCGATCTACGATCCAACACCCTCGCGCGAGCGTAGGCAGCGCGTCCGCGAGCGAGGAGCGCGCGAGAGCGAAAGGACAATACGCGATAACGGGCCACGAACCTGCGGTGGCGAACGATGCGAGCGCGCGAGCGAGCGGCCTTCCGGCCCGACTCTCGCTCGATCGATCGCGAGCGTGTCTCCCGCGCGGACGAAACCGGCATGCTTGCCGGCGATTCTGGATCCAGAGCGCGGGCGCGACGGCGGAGCGGCCAAACGGATACCTTTCTTCAGCGTGGCCTAACTGGAATCCCGTACGTTGTGCCGGCAATGGGCTCCGCCAGGATGGCCTGTTGCAAGGCGCTCAGCGCAGCCTGACACACCAGCATCACTCTGCGCTTCTCGTTCAAAGAAATTGACAGCGAGCGGACATTGGTGTTTTCGCGGGATAGAGCAAGGATTTGCGTCCTGACGTTGCTGAAGTGAGTGTAGTCCGCCTCGGCGGTCGCAAGGTCGGGATCTTCGCTGAGTTTGGGAATGGCCCTTAGGCCATCGAGGCTCGCGCGGACCCGTGCATTTTCGGTGGCCATCGACGCTTCCAGCTCGTCCATCCTCTTGTCACTCTCCTCCGCGATGTGCGGTGCCAAGAGGGTTTGGATGCGGAGGGCACTGATCTGTGCGCCAAAGGCGAGGGACATTATCGTCTTTACGTCAGGTGAGGCGGCATGCGCCGTAGCGAGGCGAGCAAGAGCGTCGTTCGCTTCTTTGATCGCGGCGGCGGCCGGGCCGTAGGCCAACGCGTACGCCTTGACGTTCGAATTCTTGACCGCCAAAGACAGGAGCTGGTCGTCAACGCGCTGGAACTCGGCGAAGGCGGCGGTAAATCGATCCAATAACTCTCTCTCCCCTTGAGCCCCGCCCGCCGTCTGGAGTCGTCCCAGCTCCTGCCGTTCCTCCTCCACTTTCGCCGAGGCGGCGCGGGCTTGGTCGGCAAAAGTCTGCGATTCTTGATCGGTAATGGCAAGGACTGCACTCTTCTCCGCCTCCGAGGCCGAGGCCAGGTCGACTTGCATCCGTCCCACCAAATCGACCCGACCGGCCTTGAAGGCAAGTTGCGCAGAGGGGTCTTGATCCTTGTGAAGATGCACGATTACGAGCATGAAGCTCAACAGCGCAGCCGAACCGGCCGCCACCCACAGAACGTCCTTAATGCCTTGAGTGATCTTCATAATTACCAATTCTTTCGCTGTTCGCCCGGCAAAAGCGAAGTCAGGAGCCCTTAAGACGAAGTTGCACGCCTCGGCGTCGTTTCACGTATTCCTCGCAAGCCGACACCGGACGCTATGCGTGGCGCATCATGAACCAGGCCAAGGCGAGGAACGCGAGGAGAGCAACGACCGTCGCTCGAGCCCCAGCCGGCCGGCGGCGCCTCTCTGGCGTCACGAGAGGGACGTGCCGCGTCGGATCCGCGAGGGCGCGGCGCATCTCGGCGACGGTCGAAAAGCGATCCTCTGGGTCGCGTGCAATCGCGCGCATGACCCACGCCGCCAGCGACGGGGGGATGTCGGGCGCAGCGTTGCCGAGGGGAATCGGATCGTCCCTGAGCTTGGCCTTCATCAATGCGGCGACGCTGCCCCTCGGGAACGGAGTGCTTCCCGCAAGAAGCTCGTACATCATCGCGCCAAGCGAATAGACGTCGACCCGCACGTCCCCGCGTCGGCCGCGGATCTGCTCGGGCGCCATGTACTCAGGCGTACCCAGACGGTTGGAGAGCCGTCCCCACGTCAAGCGCCGATCACGATAGTCCAGCGCGATGCCAAAATCGATTATTCGGGCCGTGTCGTCTGCGTCGACGAGCACGTTCTCCGGCTTGAGGTCGCGATGGATGACCCCTTGATTGTGCATGTAAATAAGCGCCTCGCATAGCTGAAGGCCAATGGCGACGACGCGCGCAGGCTGCAAGCGGCCTTCGCTCCTCAGGACATGCAAGAGCGAGGGCCCGTCGACGTGTTCGATCACCAGGTAGGGCCGGCATTTGTCCGGTGCGGCCAGGACCCGAACGATCCCGGGATGCGAAAGGCGCAGCCCGATCCGCTCTTCGCGTTGAAACCGGGCGTAGAGCACCACGTCGCACTCGCAGCTCATGTGAGGAACCTTGAGGACGACCGTCGTTCCGGTCGCACGATCGTGCGCCTTGTAGATGGATCCCATTCCGCTCCGCGCCAAAATGCGCATGATCCGAAATCCGTCGATAATGTCACCGGGTTCGAGGTCGTTGAACCGCGGCGTCGGCGCCGGCCTGGCTGTCACGACGTGCCGCGCGCCGCGATCGGAGAGGCCATCATGGGCTTTGAGGGTAACTACCGCCATGACATCATCAATAAGGCGCCCAGCATCAAGTTGGCGTTAAGGTTTCGCCCGTCGCATTACGATGCCATGCCGGGCGCGGCGCGATGCAAGCGTACGTTCTTCCTGTTCCCATCAAGATCGTGGATTCGCGGGGCAACGGTGCCCGTCGGGCGAAGAAAGAAGTTATCTGAAGAAAGGACCACGGCCATGACGTCGTCGACGAAACTGCTCGGGCTCTTGGATATCGAGGCGCCGATCATCCAGGCACCCATGGCGGGCGTTTCGACGCCGAAATGGCGGCTGCGGTTTCGGACGCGGGCGCGCTCGGGTCGATCGGCGTCGGTGCTACGAACGCGGCGGGCGCGCAGCGAATGATCTCCGCGTTTCGCGATCGCTCGCGCCGTTCCCTCAATGTGAACGTGTTCTGCCACGCGCCCGCGCGCGCGGACTCGGCGCGAGAAGCGCACTGGCTCGAGCTTCTGCGGCCGGAATTCGCGCGCCCCGGCGCGACGCCTCCTACGACGCTGACGGAGATCTATCGGAGCTTCGTCGAGGACGACGACATGCTGGCTGTCCTCCTGGCCGAGAGACCGAAGGTCGTCAGCTTCCACTTCGGCGTTCCATCGCGCGAGCGGATCACGGCGCTGCGCGATGCGGCAATCGTGATGCTGGGCTCCGCGACGAGCGTCGCAGAGGCACGCGTGCTCGTGGCGGCGGGCGTGGATGCCATCGTCGCGCAGGGATACGAGGCTGGCGGTCATCGCGGCGTCTTCGATCCGAGCGCGGACGACGACCGTCTCGGCACGTTCGCTCTCGTGCGGCTTTTGGTTTGCGGAACCGACCGGCCCGTCATCGCGGCGGGAGGGATCATGGACGGCGCAGGCATCGCCGCGGCGCTTCGTCTCGGTGCGAGCGCGGCGCAGCTCGGCACCGCGTTCATTGCGTGTGACGAGTCGCAAGCCGATTCCGGCTATCGCGCGGCACTGACGAGCGAGGCGGCGCACCACACCGTGATGACGCGGGTGGTCTCCGGTCGTCCGGCCAGAAGCCTCGCGAATCGCTTCACTGCATTCGGCCGAAACGTAGCCCCGCGCGACGTACCCGACTATCCAATCGCGTATGACGCGGGCAAGGCCCTGCACGCCGCGGGCAGAGTGAACGGCGAATTCGGCTTTGGCGCGCAATGGGCCGGCCAAGGCGCGCCGCTTTCGCGAGCGATGCCGGCCGCGGATCTCGTGGCGCTTTTGCTGCGCGAGGCCCTGGCGGATAGCAGGTTCTAACACCGGCAGGGCGGGAGCGCGTCGTTAGGCGGTCGCGTTTCGGCCGGCACGGAGGCGCGGTCATTGCTCGCCAGCGGGGATGAAGCCGCGTCGCAGTACATTTTCGACGACGACGCGCGGGAACAGGAAGTTTTCGATGTATCCCTTGCCTCCGGCCTTCGTGCCGCCACCGCTTAGCTTGAATCCCCCGAAGGGATGCCGCTCCACGATCGCGCCCGTGATGCCACGATTGAGATAGAGATTGCCCACCACGAGGTCGCGCTCCGCGCGCGCGAGTGCGGTGGGACTCCGTGAAAATAGCCCCCCGGTGAGCGCGTACTCTGAACCGTTGGCGATGGCGATAGCATCGTCGAGGTCTCGCGCCTTGATCACGGCCACGACCGGACCGAATATTTCCTCTCGCGCAATGGTAGCGTCGGGCGGCACGTCCACGAAAACGGTGGGCGGCACGAAGTACCCGCCGCCGAGGGTGAGCTCCGCAGACAAGGTGGCTTGGAATGAGACTCTGGCTTCTTTCTTTCCAATCGCGATGTAGCCCAGAACTTTGTCACGGGCCGCCGCGTCGATGAGCGGGCCAACGACGGTACTCGGAAGCGCGGGGTCCCCAAGTTGCACGCTGGCGCACGCCGCGACGAACCGGTCAATGAACGTTCGGTAGACTCCGTCGAGCACGATCAAGCGCGATAGCGCCGAGCACTTCTGACCGCTAAAGCCAAAGGCGCTATAGAGTGACGCGGGAATGGCTTCGTCAAGGTCGGCGTCCGTGTCGATGATGAGCGCGTTCTTGCCGCCCATTTCGCAGACCACCTTTTTTAAGTTGGCTTGGCCGGCGCGTGTCTCTCCCGCCGTCGCCCAGATTTTGAGGCCAACGGCACGCGACCCGGTGAATGCGATGAAGTCCACTTTCGGATGGCCGACGAGATACTCCCCTATCTCTTCGCCGTATCCGGGCAGAAAATTGACCACCCCGCCCGGAAGTCCCGCTTCGACCAGGATATTCATCAAGGCGGCCGCGGTGATGGTTGTCTGTTCCGCGGGCTTCATGACAACGGCATTCCCGGTAACAGCCGCCGCCGCGGTCATTCCGCAGAGGATGGCGAGCGGGAAATTCCAAGGAGCAATGACGACGCCCACCCCGCGGGGCCTGTGCCCCTGCACGCAACGCTCCCCGGGCGTGGCTTGCGTGATCTGGCCATATTGGAGTTGCCGCATTTCGGCGGCGTAGAAGCGGCAGAAATCGATTGCTTCGCTCACGTCGGCGTCCGCCTCGAGCCACGGTTTTCCGGCCTCCAGCACCATGAGAGCGGCCAAGTCGTAACGCCGTGCCTCCATGAGGTCGGCGGCATTGTCCAATACCCTTGCACGATCGTAGGCCGACACCCGAGCCCACCCGGGTTGCGCGGCCTGGGCCGCCGCCACCGCAGCTTCGGCTTCTCGGACCGTGGCGCGGGCCCAATAGCCTATCACCTGCGACGGACGCGCAGGGTTGGTGGACGGAACGAATTCGGTTGGGGTGATATTCCTTCCACCGATGATCAGCGGAAAGCGACCGCCTAGGCCCCCCGAGACGCGCGCGAGCGCATCGCGCATCTGCGCGCGGCGATCGGAGCGGCTGAAATCGGTTCCGGCGACATTGACGAATGCGCCCCTCGCGGCGAGGCTGGGCGAAGCCGGCGGGGCGGCGAGGCGATCCGCGGGACTGCACAAAAGCTCTGCCTGCGTAGCTTCGCCGCTGCTTCTCGCTCGCAGAAAGCCCTCGTTGCTCGTGTTTTCGAGGAGACGTCGCACGAGATAGGCCATGCCGGGAAGAAGGTCGCCGACCGGGCAGTATTCGCGCACCCGGCGCTTGCTCTGCACGAGCGCGGTCTTGAGTTCGTCGGCCATTCCATAGAGAGCTTGAAACTCGTAGGCCAAGGGATCGACGCCCAAGCGATTGGCCGCCGCAATCGCGTGCGCGCAGGAACGGACGTTGTGCGTGGCGAACGCCGGTGCGACGATGTCTATATTCTCGAGGAGACGGAGGGATAGCCTTTCGTAGTTCGCATCCGTCTCTGCTTTCCGCTCCCAAACTGGAACGGGCCAATTGCGCTGACGAGCAACTACGCTTTCATAGTCCCAGTACGCGCCCTTCACGAGGCGCACGCCAAAAGGGCGACCGTGACGCCTTGCCCAGTCGACCAGGTCTTCTAGATCGCGCACGCTGTCGCGCAAGTACGCTTGCAACGCGATTCCGACGGGGGCCTTTTCGCGAAACTCGCTTTCTTCGAGGATCGACCTGAAGAGCGCCAGCGTAAGGTCTTTGAGGCGAAAGCTCTCCATGTCGAAGTTGATGAAGGCGCCGACCTCGATCGCGCGGCGGAGAATGGGACGGAGGCGCTCCTTCAGCACGACGATCGCGTTTTCAGGGTCGGCCGGGTTGGCTTCCGGTGCGAGAGCGGAGACTTTGATGGACAGATTCAGCCTGGGCAGAGGGCCGCGCGCGCCGATGTCGCTGAAGCATGGCGCCGGGTCTTCCGTGATGGCGTTCGCGACCATGTCCAGGACGTCTAGGTTTCGTCGGAGAAATGTGTCCGCCTCCGCCTCGCTCACCACGGTTTCGCCCAGCAGATCAATCGACGTGGCGATGCCGCGTCGGGCGTTGCTTCGAAACTGTTTCACGAGGTCGGCGGGAGATTGTCCGGCAACGAATTGGGAGGCCATCCGCGCGACGTTCGCCTTCACGGGCCCTGCGACGAGTGCCGGCGCAAACGACGATACCGCGAGACCGGCTTTCAGCGCGGGATTGAGCTCGAGGGACTTCTCGCCCAGATATTCCTGAAGGTGACGAACAACTTCGGAGGCGGTCGCGAGGGAGGGTAGAACGTCGACGAAGCGGAACAACTGGGTTTTGAAGGCGGGGTCCTTCATCGACCACTCCATCAGTCGTGCATACGCGCCCTTTTTCGAAAGCAGCTTCGGCTCCGCAGCCTTATCCATGAGAGCGAAAAGCTTTTGGCCTTCCGCCCGGACCGCGGCTTCGAAGACCGGATCCGGCCGGGAAGATGTTTTTGGTGTCATCGCCTACCAAAGGTAGGGCGACGCTTCGCAGTGCGCCCGCAGGCCACAAAACGATGGCTGGAACCGGCGGCAGGATCGACGCGATCCATGACGAATACGACCTCGACGTGAGAGAAGGCCTCTCGGGCGAACGAGTGCCTCGTGACTGAACCGCGCTTCGAGCTCGATGAACGCTTCGACCGCGTCTGAGGACCGGAGAAAGCGCGGGAAAGACCGCCCCGCGTCGTTACGGGCAATAGCCGTACGTGATGCCGTCCACGAGTTCGCCAGGGGAAGTAAAGACAGTGCAGGAGCCCCCCGCCACGCACGCCGTCGGGGTCGGGCTGGTCTGGCACCACTGGGTGCATACTCCAAGGACCGCCTTGTCATAAAATACACAGCCCAAGCGCCCCCCGCATTCCGCGGACGTCGTGCAGCTTGGTCCTACCGCGCCGTTCCCGGCTGCAGTGCACTCGGAAGAGCCGCTGGAATCGATGCAGCTGTCTCCGGCCGGGCATGAGTTCGGCGCCAGCGTGCATGCGGGACCGAGCGCAAAGCCGAGAGCGGTGACGCAAAAATCGAAGGCACTTCAATCTGAATGTGCGAGGCCGCGTCCGGCGCTCCGGCGAGCGGTGTATTCGGCGGCGAACACGTCGAAAAGGCGGACCATGGAACGATGCCGGTCGTCAGCGGCCCGTTCGCGATCGCGAGCGGGGCGCAGTAGTCGGTTCCGCCCGCATCGATGACGAGCGTAACCCCGGGGGGAATGGTCCCGGCAATGGCGAACGAAATCCCCGTATCGCTCGCCGGCACGGTGAAGGTGCTCTTGGCCGCCGCCCCGACGGCCTGGTTGAGATCGACCCCGATTCCCGCGCCGTAGACCGTCGCGCTCGCGGGAAAGCCGGTTGTTCCCTCTACGCACAAAGCCCCTTGGAGTCACTGCAGGCCGAGCTCATGGAGTCGCCGTAGGCATAGGCGTACCCCCTGGCGTACCCCCCACCCTGCCCCAGGGAAAGCTGATAATTCATCGATAGGGCAATTGCACCCGCTGCGACGGTGCCAGGATACGTCGTCAACGTAGTGCTCCCCGGGGAGCATGTTGCGCCGATCGCCGCGGCCGTGCCTGTGGCCGTGGCCGTGCCTGTGGCCGTGGCGGTGCTCGTGGCCGTGGCGGTGCTCGTGGCCGTGGCGGTGCTCGTGGCCGTGGCGGTAGCCATGAATGCCGGGTTGCTCGTGGTCGTGGCTGATGTCGTAGCTGTTGCCGTTGCGTTGCCCGTGGTCGTAACGGTGCCGGTCACCGTGGTTCCAACGACCGTGCCGCTGCTCCCGGCCGAGCCTCCGTCACCCGTGGCGGGTGGCAGATCCCCTATGCCCAAGATCGAACCGCACGCGCTCGAAAGCGCGGCGAGAAGATAACCAAGGAAGCGGCGGCATCTGAGAAACTCTCTTGCAGCGCCGCACCCGCTTGGCCCATTCCCATGGCGTGGACGATCGCGAGCAATTGGCCATTACGGAGGAGCGCGTTGCGTGGCCGACGTGTCCGTGGTGGTGCCCGCGCGCCCGTAGCTCCCGTGGCCGTGGCTGATTGGCCCAAATGGCCAAAAGCCACCGTCCAACGATTCGCCCGTATAGTGTTGACCGAACATCCTGTCGCGGCGATGGCAAGGGCCATCCACGATGGCGGTGCCTGCCGCCAATGGTTGATTCACTCAGTCCTCCTTTGCGGCTAAGCGAGCGCGCCCGCACGATCACTCGCCCGCCTTGCATCCCCAGTGCCTCACCGCCAAACTCGCACGCTACGCATAAAACATGGGAGTTCCACCACTGTCACGGGTCTTGGTCGCCTGTCGGTGGCGGTGAGTTGCGTGTAGAGCATTCCGGGTCCGGTGCGCGACGATGACCATGGGTCGCCAGGTAAGTCGCCAGGTGACCAGAGTAGGTCGTTGGTCAGAGAAGGATAGCCTCACTCGGAAGAGAACCCATTGTCGACGCGCAATTCATCGAAACGACAGCCTCCTCCTTCGGTTGCTCCCGCTTGCCGTTCGGCCAGACCCCGTTCCGAGGGGACCGGCGCCGCGAGGACGGCGCGCACATCGCGAAGGGGCGGCTCGACAGACGCGAGAAAGATACGCCCCGCGATGCCCTCGCGATGCGGCCTGTCCCTCCGTCCATGGTAGCATCATCGGCGGGCACATGCGGACGCTCCACTCGGTTAGCGCACTCCTTGCCCCCTTCGCGAGTGCGCTGATGGCTTGCTCCAGCGCCCCCCCCCCACCGGCCAACGGCGGACAGCAAGCATGTGCGACGAATGCGGACTGTCGAAGTGCGCAGCTATGCCAAGTGGCGAGCGGCTCCGGATTCTGCGGGAACTGCGCGCAAGGGGGAGCCAACTTCGCCGTCACGGCGGGGCCGTACTGCTTGGAAACAGGATGGGGCACAAACCTTGGAACGGGCGGACACGAGGGCGACAATTGCCCAATCGGGTCTAATGGGTGTGTCGTCGGCAATGCATGCACTCAGCTGCTGCGTTGTGACGTCGGGGACAGTTTTGGACTCTACGAGTGCCCGCCCGGCTACGACTGCTACTTTGAGCAGTGCGCTCCTTCGGCGAACCCCGGTAGTTTGCCATGCCCACCGGGTAGCAGCTATCTCCCGACAACGAGCTCGTGCGGAGGTCTTGTCTATCTTCAGAATCCGGGCCAGGAGGGCACTTGTGTCCTCTATGCCGTGCCCTGCGACGAGGACGCCGGCGCTCAAACCTGCCCCATCGTTTTGGAGCAAGACCAGCCCATAGGCGACGGCTATGTAAGCGGACCCGTACAGCAAGTTTGCCTTCGCGATGTCCTAAACGGCAATGGGGACGTCTGTACTCCTCTGCGCACTTGCACTCGGTCCTCCGATTGTACGGATGGCCTCTTCTCGACCTGCTATTACGTCGATCCTCGGACCGGCGTCCCGGCGGGGACGTGCGTTGACGCACCCGGTTCCGATTCGGGATTGGACGCAACGCTCGCCGACGGGGGGTAGGATGCTCCGACAAACCCGACGACGAATCGGAACGACGCGACGACGACGTGGTCAGGGGTTTGGTCTCGGATTCGTGGGGGCGGACGTCTCCGGCCGCAATCACGGGGCAACGCACGTCGGAAAGGCCCCCATTGGGGGGGTGCAGCATTCCCACCGCCTTTGAGCGAACGTACAAGGCCGCCTTTGGTCGCCAACGTCCCGTACGCCGCGCACCACGCGCACCCACGAGCGAGAGCGTCCATCGAGGGGCGTACGCCCCGACATCCACGCCGC
>CAAGKR010248409.1_pt1 | contig 13246 bp, 12 predicted proteins | sample 2556971 | NCBI WGS metagenome assembly CAAGKR01 (sample SAMEA5207829, study PRJEB30636) | soil metagenome | biome: forest; feature: boreal; material: soil | place: USA | collected 2011-09 | depth 1 m | reverse complement strand
TCCATCCACTGGCCACCACGACGCGGCGTCCGATCTGGCAGCAGCGGCTCCAACAACGCCCACTGCCCATCCGTCAAGTCATGTCGCTCAAGCACCCCGTAGACCTACCGCAACCACGGTCCAGCATTCGAGGGACACGCCCTAGATCCGTGGGTTGTCAGGTCGGGCGGCTGACCGAGCCCCCGACGTAGAGCCGTCGAACGTCCTCGGAGTCCAAGAGCTCTTGTCCGGTCCCCGTGAACGCGACCTTGCCCATGTCCAGGACATACCCGCGGTCGGCCATTTCCAGTGCCATGGCCGCGTTCTGCTCGACCACGGCGATGCCGATTCCCAGCTCCCGCAACGCCTTGATCGCGTCGAGCACGACCCCGAGGAATTTCGGCGAGAGGCCCAGGGACGGCTCGTCGAGCAGGATCAGGCGCGGATCGGTCATCAGCGCCCGTCCCAGAGCGACCATCTGCCTCTCTCCGCCACTCATCGAACCAGCGTGCTGCCGTCGGCGATCGGCCAGCCGGGGAAACATCCCGTAGACGAGGTCGCGTCGTTCCTGACGGTTGACGGGGACATTGCCCAGGGCGAACCACGCCATCTCCAGGTTCTCCTCGACCGTCATGTCGGGGAAGACGATCTCGCCCTGAGGTACGAAGGAGATGCCCTGGCGGACGATCTCGTGAACCTTGCGCCGGGTGATGTCGTTGTTGGCAAAGGTGATTGACCCCTTGTGCACGGGCAGGAGTCCCATGACGGACTTCAAGACCGTTGACTTGCCGGCGCCGTTGGGCCCGACGATCGCCACGATCTCGGAGTCGAACACGTCGATGGAGACATCAACGAGGACGGGGACGTCCGACAGGTAGCCCGCTTCGACGCCCTGCGCCTGAAGCAGCGGCGTGCGCTGACTGGTCATCTTGGCCCCTGCTGAGGAAGGAACTCTCGACGGCTGCCGAAGTACGCCTCGAAGACCTCGGGGTCGGTCTGGATCTCCTCGGGGGTCCCGACGCGAAGGACAGAACCCTGGTCCATGACGATCAACCGTTCACACAGGGCCATCATCTCGGTCATCTCGTGACCGATGATCACGAACGTGACGCCGCAGTCGCGGATCGCCCGGACGAGCTCGGCGATCTTGGCGCGCAAGACCGGGTTCACACCGGCGAGCGGCTCGTCCATGAGGATGAGGCGTGGTTCGGCCATCAGGACGCGCGCGATCTCCAGCAGCTTGCGCTGACCATACGAGAGCTTGCTGGCGGCCCGTCCCTCGATGCCGTTGAGCCCGACGAGTTCGAGCATGTCGCGCGCGCGGCGTTGGGTCAGCTCGGCGTGCGTGTCGCTGCGACCACCGACCAGCATGTTGTCCAACACCGAGAGCCGGTCGAACAGCCGCGGGAGCTGGAACGTCCTGCCGATGCCGGCGTCTGCGACACGATGTGGCCTGATGCCGTCGATCCGATTGCCGTCGAACCAGATCTCGCCGCCGGAGAGCCGCAGGATGCCGTTGACGAGGTTGAGGGTCGTGGTCTTCCCCGAGCCGTTCGGGCCGATCAGGCCGGTGATCGATCCGTGGGGCACGGTGAAGGAGCAGCCTTGGATGACCATGCGCTTGTTGAACGACTTTTCGACGGACTCAAGCCGCAGCAGATCGTCGGTAGGTGAGACGTCACCGTGGTCGATCAGCGAGAGTTTCGTGAGATCCAGCTCGCGGATCGCCACGCCCGCCCGGATCGCGTCGGGGTCCTGGGACCTGACCAGTCGCCGATAGATCCGTCGTGCCGCCGGGACAACTCCGTTCGGCAGGAGGAGCACGGTGAGCACCGTGGCGCACCCGAAGAGGACCAGATTGAGGCGCGGGAACGAAATCCACAGGGTCTCGCGCATGCCGCCGACGACGATGGCACCGATGACCGGACCGACGACGGTCCCGACCCCGCCCAGTGCCCCCATCAGGACGATGATGAGGTTGTACTCGATCGGGAACGCCGATGCGGGGTCCATGTAGCTGAGGAACACGGCATAGACCGCGCCGATCATGCCCGGGAAGAACGCGGAGATGATGAAGGCCGCCACCTTGTTCCGCGTGGTGTGCACCCCGAGGACCTCTGCGGCCTCCTCATCGTCGCGGATCGCGAGGAGGCTGCGACCGTAGGGCAGCGAGTCGATCACCCACGTCACGATGAAGGCCACCGTCGCGATCACGAGGAACGCGGCGTAGATCAGCCAGATCCGATCGGTGGTTTCCAGATACAACCCCGAGCCTCCGCCGGTCCACTTCGACAGCAGCAGGGTGAGGATCCTGAAGATCTCCGCGAGTCCGAGCATCCCGACTGCGAAGAAGGGGCCGCGAAGCCTCAGCAAGGTGAACCCGATGGGGGCGGCGATCAGGCTGGTCGTCACGCCGGCCACGAGGGCGGCGATCATCCACGGGACGTGGAGAGCACTCAGGAGCAGTGCGCCGACGTAGGCGCCCATGCCGAAGAACGCCGTGTGACCGAGGGACACGTATCCGCTGTATCCGGAGATGATGTTCCAGGACAGGGTCAGTCCGATCCACATCAAGATCATGGACGCGAATGACCATACGTACGCACTGCCCCACAGCGGCACCGACGCCAGGCCACCCAACGCGGCAATGAAGCAGACGGCTTTGACGGTGCCGGTCCGTCCCGTGGGAAGCGTTCTGAACGTCATGCGTCGGCCTTGTGGAAGATGCCGGATGGCCGGACCAGGAGCATGACGATGAACGCGATGTAGATGGCCATCTGGGAGAACTGGTTGTTCACCAGCTGCGCGCTGCCGACCTCGATGGTGCCCAGGACAAGTCCCGCGACGAGCGCCCCTCCCACGCTGCCCATGCCACCGAGGACACAGGCGGCAAAGGCGATCAGGAGGAACACGGGGCCGGACAACGGGTTCAGTGCCTGCGTGGTGACCATCAGCGTCCCCGAGGCGCCCGCCAAGGCGGTCCCGATCCCGAAGGTGATGGCGCGAACCCGGCGCACATCCACTCCGGTCGCCGCCGCCAGCTCAGGGGCCGAGGACGTCGCCCGGATCGCTCTGCCGTACGGCGACCGTCGCAGGAAGTAGAAGAGCAGGCCCGCCAGGAGCAACGAGATGAGCGAGCAGTAGGCGAGCGACTCAGGGATCCGGATCCCGCCGACTTTCCAGGAGTCGGTCCAGTAGGGCACCGAGAAGAAGCTGCCGCCGATGAACTGCGCGGCCGTCTGGGTGATGGCAATCCCGAAGCCGAACAGCAAGAGCAGGGACATGAGCTCCTCGGAGTCACTGATGCGCTCCAGGAGCACGCGCTGGATCACGGTCCCGGCGACGAACATCACCGGGATGACCACCAGCAAGCTGAGGTAGGGGGGCAACCCCAGCTTGCTGAACAGCAGGTATGTCGCCACTGCCGCGATGACCATGAGGTCTCCGTGAGCAACGTTGATCACGCCCATGACCCCGAACACCAGGGTCAGTCCCATGGCGACGAGTCCGTAGAGGCCACCCAAGAGGAGGCCGTTGACCAGCACCTGAAGGATGATGTCCACCGAAAGCCGCCGTTTCCTCGCGTAGTCGGGCTGGGAACGTTCTCCCCGTCTACCGCTGGTCCCAGTGCGGCGTGGGCAGCAGAGGCGTCTTGGTCGTGGGGCCCTTGGGATAGATGGCCACGATCTTGCCATCCTGGATCTGGGTCACGACGCCTCTTTCGGCGATCTGCACGCCATCCTTGTCGAGTTTGAAGCCGCCGTACATGGTGTTGTAGTTGGCAGCCAGAGCCGTCTTCAGCAGCGCGTCGTCATCGAACGAGCCGGCGTCCTTGACCAACTTGGACAGCACCTCCATGGCGCCGTAGCCGGTGGCCTGAACGTAGTCGACGGTGACGCCAGGGTGCTCCTTGTTCCAGGCCTCGACGAACTCCTGAGCGCCGGGGTAGGGGGCACCGGGGAACCACTGCGCGGTGCCCATCACGTAGTCCGCGGTCGCGCCGAGCGACTTGGGGAACTGCGGCGTCACGGGTCCGGTGGCGCCCAGGACGTACATCTTCGGGTTCAGGCCCAACTGCTTGGCCTGCCGCATGAACAGGATCCCGTCAGGGACGTACGAGCCGACGTACACGACGTCGGGGTTCTCGTCCTTCATCTTGAGGATCATCGACGACAGGTCACGCGCGTCCTCTGCATACTTCTCCTCGTGGACGAGCTTCATCCCGAGCTTGTCGGTGTAGAGCTTGACGCCCTCGAGAACCTCAGTGCCGTAAGGGTTGTCGACCGCTGCTGCGGCCACCGTCTTGTAGCCCTTCTCCTTGGCCAGGCGCAGCGCCAGCGCCGGCAGGTGGAGCTGCGGGGACATCAGCTGCACGGACATCTTGCTACTGGTGAAGATCGTCTGGGCCGAGGCGCCGGTCTGCAGGATGAATTTATGGTGCCGGTCCGCCACCTTCGCGACTGCGGCGCCGGGGCCGCTGCCGTAGGGACCGATCAGCAGGTCGACCTTGTCGGTCGAGATGAGCCGCTCATACAGGCGTGCCGACGTGGCGGGATCACTCTCGTCGTCGCGGACGACGAGTTCCACTGGCTTTCCGTCGATCTTGTGTCCCTGCTTCACCCACAACTCAGCCCCGTCGCGCAATTTCTGGCCCGTGTCGGAGTTGGCGCCGCTCAGTGAGACAGCGAGGCCCACGCGGACGGTGGAGGAGCCGGCGGCCGTGCCTTTGCCATCGCCGCAGGCCGCCAAGAGGGACATGATCATGAAACTGATGACGACTAAGCACGTTCTGCGCATTCCAACCTCCAAGGTCGTAGCCACCGCGCTCGGGGGAGCGGCTCGTGGGTACTGAGCGACCGGTATGGGTGTCTGGAGTCGAATCAGTAGCGCCAGCGACAACTAGTGAGACGGCGTCTTACTTTTCTGACAGTAGCATCCTGTCGGGCCGGCGTCTACCACTCCAGCCGGACGCCCTAGGCGTTACTGGCAGGCACTCTTGGGCCGACCAACTCGCCTTGACAAGGGTCAGGACTTGATCGAAGGTGTAACGAGACAGCGTCCCGTTATGGAAGGTTCCCCATGTCCGCTGGCACGTCGGGTTACTCCAAACCGCTCCCGAAGTTGCGCGGCGAGGAGCACATCTACTTCGAGCGAGCGGCGCAAGGAGAGCTGGTCTACCAGGAGTGTGCGGCCTGCGGCGCGCGCACCAACTACCCGCGGGTGGTGTGCCCCGGCTGCTTCGGGACAGACCTGGCCGTGGTGCCGTCGCGGGGCAGCGGGACCGTGCATTCGTTCACCACCTTGTACCGAGCCGGCGCCGCTGCCTTCAGGGAGGACGTCCCCTACACGATTGTGCTCGTCGACCTCGATGAGGGAGTCCGGGTGCTGGCCGACCTGGTGACGACCGAGCATGAGGCGGTCCAGGTCGGGATGCGCGTCAGTGTCACCTTCGACCGGGTGAGTGAGGACTTCACTCTCCCGAGATTCGTGCCGACGATCGAGGAGGCCCACCGTGCACGGTGAGGTGGCCATCGTCGGGATGGCGGAGGTCGACACCTTCGAGTCGGCATCGCGGTCACCGGTGGGCCTGATGGCAGAGGCTGCGCGGCTGGCGATCGCCGACGCGGGCATCGACAAGTCCGACATCGACGGGGTGTTCACCGCCTCGGCGCACTACTACATGCCGGCGCTGACCTTCAGTGAGTACACCGGGATCTTCCCGGCATACTCCGACTCGAGTGTGACCGGCGGGTCGTCGTTCGAGGCCCATGTTGGTCACGCAGTGGCGGCGATCAAGGCGGGCCTGTGCTCGTACGCCCTGGTGACGTACGGCAGCACGCAGCGCTCTGATCGTGGCCAGTTGGTCAGCATGTCCGAGTGGTCGCCGTACGAAATGCCTTACGGACTGATCCACCCGATCAGCAGCATGGCCCTGATCGCCCAACGGCACATGTATGAGTACGGCACGACCTCCGAGCAACTCGCTTCGGTGGCCGTGGCGGCTAGGCAATGGGCCATATTGAACCCGCAGGCGCCGTACCAGACACCGCTGACCGTTGACGACGTGCTGGGTTCCCGGATGATCAGCACACCGCTGCACAAGCTGGACTGCTGCCTGGTGACCGACGGTGGCGCCGCGATCGTCCTCACGTCCGCAGAGCGTGCCCGCGAGTTGGTCGACAAACCGGTGTACGTCCTCGGGTTTGGTGAGGCGCAGGACCACAGGAACATCATCGGCATGGAGAACCTGACCAGCACCCGGGCGTCGGAGAGCGCCGAACGGGCGTTCCGGATGTCGGGTCTGACCCGCGCCGACGTCGACACTGCCCACGTGTATGACGCGTTCACGATCAGCCTGCTGATCCTGCTCGAGGACCTGGGCCTGTGCGCCAAGGGCGAGGGAGGCAGCTTTGTCGAGAGCGGGGCGATCGCTCCCGGAGGGGCCCTGGCGCTGAACACCAATGGTGGCGGCCTCTCCTACACGCATCCCGGGATGTTGGGACTCTTCCTGTTGACCGAGGCGGTGCAGCAGCTACGTGGCGACGCCGGGCAACGTCAGGTCGCGAACGCCAAGAGATCGCTGGTCCACGGAATGGGCATGACCCTGGGGTCGCACGCGACCGTGATCCTCGGCAACGAAAGTCCCCACTAGTGATGGCGAGCGCCACCGAAGCCCCGCTGTCCGGTCGGGTTGCCCTCGTGACCGGTGGAGTCAGCGGCATCGGGCGCGCCGTCGTCCAGTCACTGTCACGCGCTGGCGCCTCCGTGGTGATCAACTCTCGAACCTCGCGGGACGAGGGCGAAGCCTTGGCGGCACAACTCCCTCGGGCGACCTACCAGCAGGCCGACGTTGCCGATCCGGTGCAGGTGGCGCGCCTGATCGACGAACTCCTCGGCAGGACAGGCCGACTCGACATCGTGGTCAACAGCGCCGGTACGGCGACGAGGCAGCCGGTGCCTCACCGCAACCTGGTCGACATCTCCGACGAGGACTGGATGCGGATCCTGCGCACCAACGTGGTGGGTCCGTGGCACGTCGTCCAGGCCGCCGCACCGGCACTGCGCCGCAGCGACGGCGGCGTGGTCGTCAACGTCAGCTCGCTGGCGGGGAGCCGAACGAGCGGCAGCTCGATCCCCTACGCGGTGTCGAAGGCCGCCCTGGACCACCTGACCCGGTTGCTCGCCGCGGCGCTCGCGCCGGACATTCGCGTGAACTCGGTGGCGCCGGGTCTCACCGAGACGCCGTGGTCCGAGGGTTGGGACGCGGCGAAGGAGGCATACCGGGCCCGAGCGCCGTTGGGGCGCATCGGTGTTCCCGAGGACGTGGCCGACGCCTGCATGAGCCTGGTGCGGTTGCGCCATGTCACCGGACAGGTGCTGTACGTGGACGGCGGCCGGCACCTGCGGTGAGTGATCGTGGCCGGTCAGTCGCCGCCAGGTGCGGCCGAGCAGCCCAAGCGCTGGGAGAGTTGCGCGCTGGCACGCCGGACGGACTCGGCGATCTCCGGCGCTCTGCGGATGTTGAAACGTTCGGACGGGCAGGTGAACACGATCGAACCGCGACAGTCGCCCTTCAGGCCGAAGTACGGTGCAGCGACGGCCGAGCCACCAACGACGCGTTCCCCCATACTGATGGTGTATCCGCGTTCGCGGTCCTGACTGACCTGCCGCCGCAACTCCTCGGGATCGATGATGGTGCCGTCGGTGATTGCGGTGAGGTCGCTCTCGGCCAGAAAGGTCTCGAACTCCTCGGCAGACAACCCGGCGAGAATCGCCCGCCCGCCGGCCCCGGCGTGCTGAGGTGAAGTCTGCCCCAGCTCAATGACGTATCGAACCGCGTGGTCGCAGTCGATCTTCTCCCGGAAGGTGACTTGGTTCTTGTCCCGGATGGCCAGATAACAGGTTTCGTTGAACTCCGCGACCAACCCCCGCAAAATCGGTTCGGCGGCCAGCCACAGCGTGTCTCGGGCATGGATCTTTGCCGCCAGGGTGAACAGCCGTGATGCCGCGACGAACCGCCCGGAGAGCTCGTGCTGCTCCAGCATTTGCAGTTGTGCGAGCTGCTCGAACAGCCGCGAGACCGAGCTCTTGTCGATGCCGTTGAGCCGCCCGACCTCGCGGACCCCGATCCCGTCCTCGTTGTCCGCGACCGCCTCCAGCAGCGTGACGAGTTTGTCCACGGTCGACCTCCGGGGACGCTGCGCGGAGGACGTGGGACTCGCGTCGGACTCTTGTGTCATGGTGTCAATCGCTCTCGAAGGTCAGGTGTCATGCCATCGTGGCCGTGCAAACGGTACCTCCCAGCGGCGCCTGGATGGTTACACGGCGTAACGCCGATACGAGTCGGGGGCAAAGCGGACGCCATGCCCTGGGGCGTCGTTGAGGTGCGCCATACCGTCAACGATTTGCGGACGGGTCATGAAGAAGTCGTCGGGGAACCAGTCGTAGTACTCCACCGCCATTCCCGTGGAGACGCACGCCAGCAAAGGCGCGTGCAGTTCCCACGAGGTGTGCGGGGCAACCGGAATGTTCCATGCCTCGGCCAATGCGGCGACCCGCATGAACTCGGTGATGCCACCGACGCGGTGCACGTCCGGTTGCAGGATGTCGACCGCCTGGTGCTCGATGAGCTCTCGGAAGCCGAAGCGGGAGTACTCGTTCTCTCCGGCGGCCACCGGCACCTTCACCTCGGCCGACAGCCGGGCGTAGTCGTGGATCAGGTCGGCCATGAGCGGCTCCTCCAACCAGGTCAGGTCGAGGTCGGCGACGGCATCGGCGAACCGGCGAGCGGCGATCAGGTCGTAGCACTGGTTGGCGTCGACCATCAGGCGCGCCTCGGACCCCACCACCGAACGGACGGCGGCAACCCTTCGGACAGCATCGGGGATGTCGGTGCCCACCTTGATCTTGACGCCCCAGAACTGTTGATCCGTGTATTGCCTTGCCGCGTCTTCGAGTTCGTCGATGGAGTAGGAGAGCCAGCAGCCGTCCCCGTAGACCGGGACCGCCTCCCGATACGCGCCGAGGACATGGTGCAGCGGCAGGCCGGCGGTCTGGGCCACCAAGTCCCACAAGGCGATGTCCACGGCGCTCAGGGCATACATCGCGATGCCCTTCCGTCCTCGGCTCAGCGAGTGCTGGAACATCCGCTGCCACAGGGCACGCACGTGCGCGGGGTTCTCTCCCTCGACCAGCGGCGCCAGTTCGCCGGCCAGGAAGGACGCGATGGACTCCGCACCACCACCGATGACGTTCGTCCACCCCTGGCCCACCAATCCGTCATCGGTGGTGAGTTCCACTGCGACGACGCCGAGGGAGTCGTATGTCGCGTAGGAGCTCCTGACGGGAGTGGGCCGCGGAACCTTCAGCAGGTGTGTGCGAGCACTCGTCACAGTGGTCATGGGCGGATCCGGTCTGTTGAGGTGGCGCGCAGATGGTCGTCACCGAAGGCGACCAACGATACACCGTCTCGTTCTGACCGTTCGAACGTCGGCACGGCCGTGTGTGCTGCGCGTGTGGCGGTTGACAAAGTGGGGAGATGCGGACATATTTATGAGACAGCGTCTCGTCCAACTAGTCGCCGGGAGCCCGCCGTGAGCAATGTGCCAGACATCGAGGTCGTCCGCCGGTTGAGCGCTACCTACAAGAATTGGGGCAAGTGGGGCGACGATGACCAGATCGGCACGCTGAACCACGTGGGTCCCTCGGACGTCGTCGCGGCCGCAGCGCTGGTGCAGACCGGGCGCATGGTCAAGATGGGGCTGCCGATCGATGATGCCGGTCCCCAGACCGGTGGCCTCGCCAGGTTCAATCCGATTCACCTGATGATCCGCGATGGGGCCGATGCCATCGCCGGCACCACGATCAGAGACTTCTACGGCGGCATCGACGGCTACCTACGGGGCACCGACGACATCATCATCATGCCGCTGCAAAGCGGCACACAGTGGGACGCCCTGGGGCACATCATCTTCGAGAACAAGATCTACAACAACGTCAGTGCGGACCAGGTGAGCAGCATCGGCGCGCTCCGCAACGACATAACGGGCGGTTGCGACAAGATGGTCGGACGCGGGGTGCTGTTGGACGTGCCGGCGGCAAAGGGCGTGCCGTGGCTGGAGCCCGGATACGCGATCACCACCTCGGATCTCGAGGAGTGTGAGCGGCACCAGAACGTCACAGTGCGGCGGGGAGACTTCGTCTTTGTCCGGACTGGTCAGATGGCGCAGGTTCGGGACCGCGGGGCATGGGGGGATTACGCCGGGGGCAGCGCACCGGGTCTGGGGCTTGATGCGGTGCCGTGGATCGCCGAGCGCGAAATCGCGGCTCTCGCCACCGACACCTGGGGGATGGAGGTGCGGCCCAACGAGACGCCAGACGTCAATCAGCCGTTGCACATCATCCTGATCGTCCACCTGGGTCTCTGGGTCGGCGAGATATTTGACCTCGAGCCGATCGCCGCGGCCTGCCAGGAGGAGTCGCGCTGGGAGTTCCTCTTCTCGGGCCCCCCGCTCCAGATCACGCGCGCCGTCGGGTCACCGCTGACTCCCATTGCGGTGTTCTGAACCGGCCACTGCGGCGGACGAGTGAAGCGGTCGACGGAGGCGGAGCATGCAACTTGTCGCGTACGTGCAGGACGGCACCCGGCACCCAGGAGCGGTCACGGCGCGCGGTGTCGCGTCGTTGTCTCCCGAGTTCGACAGCATTGATCAGCTGCTGACGCTGTCGCAGGACGAACTCCAATCGGCCGTGGACCGGGGCGTCGTGGTCCCCGGTGCGCCGCGACTGGACGCGCCGGTGCGGCCGAGGAGCCACCTGTGGGCGGTGGGGTGGAACTACCTGACCCACTTCGAGGAGGGGCGGGGCAAGCGTGGGGACGACACCTCCGTCATGCCGCAACATCCCGCGTTCTTCACGAAGGCTCCCGCCTGCGTCATCGGCCCGACGGATCCGCTCCGACTGGATCTCGGAGTCTCGCGATCCTGGGACTACGAGGCGGAGCTGGCCGTCGTCATCGGGCGGCCCGGGCTGAACATCGCAGAAGCCGACGCGTTGTCGCACGTGTTCGGCTACCTGGTGGCCAACGATGTCACTGCCCGGGACGTCCAGCGTCAGCATGGCGGCCAGTGGAGCAAGGGGAAGAGCCTGGACGGCACCTGTCCGTTGGGGCCCGTGCTCGTCACGTCCGATGAGGTGGATCCGCAAGCACTGACCATCCGGTGCCTCGTGAACGATCAGGTGATGCAGGAGGCTGGCACCGACACCATGGCCTTCTCGATCAGCCGCATCATCGCGGAGTTGTCTCGGGGGATGAGCCTCTCGGCCGGTGATGTCATCCTCACGGGCACGCCTGCGGGGGTCGGATACAGCCGAAACCCCCCGGTCTTCTTGCAGGCCGGGGATGTCCTGGTCAGCGAGGTGGCGCAGGGCGACCGCATATTGGGTCGCCTGACCAACACGGTTGTGGATGGGACCTCAGCCTACTGAGTTGGGCTGTCTGCCAACGTTATTGGCGAGTGCTCTCCCGGTCGAAGCGGTCTCCCGCGGGCCGACCGCGCAACACAGCCTTCTGGGTCTTCGATGTCGGCGTCTTGGGGAACTCATCGAGGAACTCGAGGTAGCGTGGCACCTTGAAGGCCGCCAGCCGCTCGATGCACCAGTCGATCAAAGCGGTAGGTGAGACCACAGTTCCGGGGCGCCGCACGACATACGCCAGCACCTCCTCGTCCATGAACTCTGACGGCACCCCGATAACCGCTGCCTCCAGTACGTCGGGGTGCTGTTCGAGGACTCGCTGCACCTCGAGGGATGAGATGTTCTCCCCCCTGCGACGCACGATGTCCTTGAGCCGATCGACGAAGTAGTAGTAACCATCGGCGTCCACCCGTGCGCTGTCGCCGGTGTGCAACCAGCCGTCGTGAAGTGCGTCAGCTGTCCGCTCCGGATCGCCGAAGTAGCCCTGCATCATGGCCGCGTTCTTCAGCAGCAGTTCGCCGGCTACTCCCGGGCCGACGTCAGCTCCGGATTCGTCGACGATCCGGGCTTCGGTGCGAGGGACACTCGGGTCCGGGTGACTGCGTGGTGTGCCCATCGACCCGGGCCGGCGCTCACCGTGGACGCGCTCGGCGAGTCCGAACGTGGTCTCGCTCATGCCGAAGCCGGAGATCATCGTCAGGCCGAACCGCTGCTCGACCGCCTCGCGAGTCTCCTGATCCAGCGCCGGAACGCCATAGGCGACGCGGACACAGTGGTCCTGCTCGTCGTCGGTCCTCTCCTTCTTGGACAAGATCACGGTCATCGCACCGATGTAGTTGAAGACGTTCACCCGGTGTTTGCGGACCTCGGGCCAAAAGCGCGACGCACTGAACTTGGGAGCCAGGACGAGTGAACCTCTGATCCCGATGGCGCCCATCGTGGAGTAGGCCTGCGAGTTGATGTGGAAGAGCGGCAGGCAGGCGTAGATCCGATCGGCGGGCTCGAGGCTCATCCAGTGCGGGTAAGCCTCGCCGGTCAAGACGAAGTTGGCATGCGTCTGCATGACCCCCTTCGGGTTGCCGGTGGTGCCCGAGGTGTAGATCAGGCTGATCAAGTCATCGGGTCGCACGGTGACAGCGGGTGCCGTGCCATCCGCGGCGGCGCTTGCCACTGCGAGGGACTCGTGGCCCTCGACGGGCTCCAGGGTCAGCACAGCGCGCAGTGTCGACAACTGCGACGGGAGCCCCTCGACGAGCGGGGCGTACTCCTTCGACACGAGGGCGAACACGGCCTCGGAGTTGGACACCAAATACTCCGCTTCAGCCTTTTTGAATCCGGTGTTGATCGCGACGAGGACCCCACCGATCTTCGCCAGGCCGAGCCACGCGATGAGGAACCCCGGGGAGTTGTCCAGCATGAACGCCACCCGATCGCCGGGCTGGACTCCGAGGCCGCGCCACGCGTTGGCGGCCCGGTTGACTGCCGTGTCGAAGTCGGCGTACGTCATCTCCTCCTCGGTCGGGGTCCAGATCAGATAGGGCCGATCCGGCACCTCGGCAACCGCTTCCTCCAGGAAGGAGCGAAAGGTCAAGTTGCTTCGTTCCACGTCATCTCCTCGGGCGCCGACGACAAAACTGAGACGCTGTCTTAATAGTAGCCCGGTTGGCAAGAGGATGATGACGCGGGTGGCTGGGGGGCGATACGCAACCGGCGTGTGTTCAACCTTTGCAAGATCTCCGAAGTCGCTTCGGTGATGGCGGCAGCCAACCGGTCAGGGGGAAAAGGCCACCTG
>CAAGKR010074336.1_pt1 | contig 13247 bp, 10 predicted proteins | sample 2556971 | NCBI WGS metagenome assembly CAAGKR01 (sample SAMEA5207829, study PRJEB30636) | soil metagenome | biome: forest; feature: boreal; material: soil | place: USA | collected 2011-09 | depth 1 m | reverse complement strand
GCGTTCGTGCAGACAGTGGGTGAGCTCCTCGGAGCGGACCGTAGCCTGAGCGTCGAGGCCGCTCGCCGCGGTGGTCTGTTGGCCGTCGCCAGCCAGGTGTGGGAGAACGAGCTTGGGCCGCTGCTGGGCACCGCCGAGGTGCGCGAACTGCTTGGAGTCTCCCGTCAGCGCGTCGACGAGCTGTTGCGCTCCAAGCGGCTGATCGCACTGTCCGACAGCGCCGGCCACCGCCAGTACCCGGCGTTTCAGTTTCAGGACGGCCAGCCGCTCCAATCGCTGGTTGCTGCGTTCTGGGCGGTCGCCGACGCGGCGATCAGCCCCTGGACCGCCGCTTCGTGGTGCATCGCATCAGACGATGATGCGCTCAAAGGTCTGTCGCCGGTGGCGTGGGCGCGTGGTGGGCGGGACGACGCGGACCTCGCCCGAGTCGCTCGTCAGGACGCAGCGCGACTCGACCAGTGAGCCTGAAGGGCTTCCCGCGGCGAACGCTGCGGGGCGAGCGGACCATCTATCGCATCCACAAGTCAGCACGTGCCCCTTGGCGGTTCTCCTCTGCAGGCGACGGTCGCTTCGATCCTGTGGGCACCGGTACGGGCGCCTGTTATCTGGCGGAGGCCCCGCTGGGTGCCTGGGTGGAGGTCTTCCACAAGCGCCAACTGCTTCCGGAGGTCGAGATCGTGGAGCGATCGCTGTTGGCCGTCGCATTGAAACGAGACTTGCGCCTGGCCGACATTACCGCCCGTCGGGCGCTGAGCTTCGGAGTGACCGCGTCGCTCGGCGCCAACGAGCACTACGACGAGAGCCAAAAGTTCGCAGTGCAGGCGCTGGAAAACGGATTCGACGGTGTCCGCTATTTTGTCCGTCACGATCCCGCCCAGAAGCTTTACGGCCTCGCGCTTTTCGCCCAAGCCGGGATACCCGACCCTGCCAATCGGCAGTGGCCGACCGACAGCGGGGCTATACCCAATGCTCTCGTTCGAGACGCTGAGCGCCTTTTCGGCTATCGCGTGCTACCGATACCGTGAGCGAGAAGATGGGCTTCGCGAACCAGTCGCCCGAGGGACTGATCTCTAACGACATGAGTACGAACCTTAAATCCAAACCCTCACTGACCAAGCGAGCAGCTTGGGCCGAGTTGACTCGCCACCATCGCGCCCTCGCCGACACGTCCCTGCGCGAGCTGTTCGCCGCCGATCCCACCCGCGGTGAGCGGCTGACGGCCGAGGGCGCCGGCATCTACCTCGACTACTCCAAGAACCTCATCACGGATGAGGCGCTGGCGCTGCTCGTGGCGCTCGCCGAGCAGTCGGGTCTGTCCGAGCGCACCGCCGCGATGTTCGCGGGCGAGCGCATCAACGTCTCCGAGGATCGGTCGGTGCTGCACGTGGCGTTGCGGATGCCGCGGAGCGCATCGCTCATGCTCGACGGGGTCGACGTCGTCCGCGAGGTCCACGCGGTGCTTGACCGCATGGCCTCCTTCAGCGAGCGGGTCCGCTCGGGCGAGTGGAAGGGCCACACCGGCAAGCCGATCCGCAGCGTCGTCAACATTGGCATCGGCGGCTCCGACCTCGGCCCCGTCATGGCCTATGAGGCCCTGCGCCACTACACGCGCCGCGAGATCGCGTTCCGGTTCGTCTCCAACGTCGACTCCACCGCCTTCGTAGAGGCCACCCGCGACCTCGACCCCACCGAGACCCTGTTCGTCGTCTCCTCCAAGACGTTCACCACCCTGGAGACGATGACCAACGCCCGCTCGGCGCGCGACTGGTCGCTCGCCGCGCTTGGCGATGACTCCGCGATAGCCAAGCACTTCGTGGCTGTCTCCACCAACGCTCGTGCGGTCGCCGAGTTCGGGATCGACACTGAGAACATGTTCGGCTTCTGGGACTGGGTCGGAGGGCGCTACTCGATGGACTCCGCCATCGGGCTCTCCACGATGCTCGCCGTCGGGCCAGCGCGCTTCCACGAGATGCTCGCCGGCTTCCACGCGATGGACGAGCACTTCCGCACGACCCCCTTCGAGCGCAATCTGCCGGCTCTGATGGGCCTGCTAGCGGTCTGGTACGCCAACCTCTTCGGCGCCCAAACGCTCGGAGTGATGCCCTACTCGCAGTACCTCTCGCGCTTTCCCGCCTATCTGCAACAGCTTGCCATGGAGTCAAACGGTAAGCACGTCACACTCGACGGCCTGCCGGTTGATTTTGATACTGGTTCGATCTATTGGGGTGAGCCAGGCACTGGTGGGCAGCACAGCTTTTACCAACTGATCCACCAGGGCACGCGACTCGTCCCACTCGACCTGATCGGCTTCGCGCGTTCGCTCAATCCCCTGGGTAACCACCACGACCTGCTCATGTCAAACGTGTTCGCGCAATCCGAGGCGCTCGCGTTCGGCAAGACGCTCGAGGAAGTGTGCGCCGAGGGCACCCCCGAGGCGCTCGCGCCGCACCGTGTGATGGAGGGAAACCGGCCCACGAACGTATTGCTCGTCGAGCAACTCACGCCCCACACGCTCGGGGCGCTCGTGGCCCTCTACGAGCACTCCGTCTTTACGCAGGGCACGATCTGGGGCATCGACTCCTTCGACCAGTGGGGTGTGGAGCTCGGCAAGGCGCTTGCCGCGCGCATCGTCCCCGAGCTTGACAGCGAGGCCGAGCCCCCGCTCTCTCACGACAGCTCCACCAACACGCTCATCCGTCGCTACCGCGCTATGCGAGACAAATCATGAGCAACTACCGTGCGATGCGCAGATCATGACCGACAGCCTACCCGCCGAGATTCTCGCCGACCCGGCGGCCCTTGCGCGCCGCGCCGCGGAACTCGTCGCCGAGCACGCGCGCGCCGCCGTGGCCGAGCGCGGCACGTTCACGTTCGCCCTCAGCGGTGGCCACACGCCCGGGGCGATGTTCGGCGAGCTCGCCGCCGTTGAGTTCCCGTGGGATAGGTGCGCGATCTACCAGGTCGACGAGCGCATCGCCCCGGCGGGCGATGCGCGCCGCAACCTCACCCTTCTCTTAGGGAGCATGCCCCCTACCGCGCTCACCCACGTGCACGCGATGCCCGTCGAGGACGCCGATCTCGACGCCGCCGCACACCGCTACGAACGCTCGCTGCCCGAGCGCTTCGATCTGATCCATCTCGGTCTCGGCCCCGACGGCCACACGGCCTCCTTGGTTCCCGGCGATCCGGTGCTCGATGTCCTCGATCGCGATGTCGCGCTCACCGAGCCCTACATGGGCCTGCGTCGCATGACACTCACCTACCCGGTCATCGACCGCGGGCGAGCGCTGCTCTGGCTTGTGGCCGGCTCGGACAAGGCAGACGCGCTTGTGCGACTACGCTGTCACGACGACTCGATCCCCGCGGGGCGTGTTGCCGTGGATCGGGCGCTCATCCTCGCCGACGCGGCCGCGGCCGGCGGCTGACAGCGACCTCGGTGCGGCGGCGTGCTGGTTCTCCAAAAAGCGGTGCCCCACGCGCGCGCGTGGGGCACTCAATTCTGGAGCCGCCGCCCCACCCGGCGCGTGGGGCAACTGAACGGGCGGCGTCAGACCGGCAGCGGCTGGCCCGCCGTCGCGGCCTGCTCGTGCTGGAAGTCACTCAGCACCCCCAGCATCGACTCCGACTCGCACTCCACCAACGGCCACGGCTTCTCGGGATGCTCCTCGAGCGTCTTCAGGCCATTGCCGGTAATGATCGCCACCACCGTCGCATCCGGGTCAAGCTCGCCTGCCTCGGCCAGCTTCTTCAGGACCGCGACCGTCGTGCCGCCGGCGGGCTCGGTCAGGATCCCCTCCGTCGCCGCGAGCAGGTCGATGCCCGCGAATATCTCCTCGTCGCTGGCCGACCCGGCGCTCCCGCCCCGCGAGCGCACCGCGTCGATCACCAGGTAGCCGTCGCCTGGCGTGCCGATCGCCAGCGAGTGCGCCACCGTCTCCGGCGTGCATGGATGGATCTCAGCGTCGCCCGCGCCGATCGCGCTTGCGATTGGCGAGCAGCCAGCCGGCTGTGCGATGTGCATCTTCGTGGACTTCGTCTCAGCCAACCCAACTGTTTCCAGCTCGACGAGTCCCTTGTGAAGGCGCGATGACAGCGTCCCGCCGGCGGTCGCCGAGACGATGTGATCCGGGGCCTGCCACCCGAGCTGCTCGACGATCTCAAAGGCCATCGTCTTTGCGCCCTCCGCGTAGAACGGGCGCAGCGTGATATTGGCGAACTCCAGTCCGCTAGCGGCCGCCACCTTCTTGCACTCGCGGTTTGCTTCGTCGTAGTTGCCACCCACCTGACACACCCTCGCGCCGAGTGCTCTGCACGCCTTCGCCTTGGTCTGCTCCAAGCGATTGGGATAGAACACATACGGCGTCACCCCGGCCTTGGCCGCGAGCGAGGCCACCGCGGTGCCCACGTTGCCGGTCGACACGCACCCGATCTCGCTCTTGCCCAGCTCGAGCAGGCGCGCGACCGCGGTGGAAACCACCCTGTCCTTGTATGACAGGCTCGGACGCGACGTACTGTCGTCCTTCACATACAGTTTTCTGAGGCCCAACTCGGCACCCAAGTTGTCCGCTGGGATCAGCGGCGTCAAGCCTGAGAACTGCCCTACACGTGCCTGCGCGCGCGAGTCTCGGATCGGCAGCAGCTCGGACAGGCGCCAGATGTTGGAGGGACGCTCTGACATCTTCAGCTCGCGCAGGCGACTCGTCGCGAGGTCGTAGTCGTAGGCGACATCCAGGCACTTTCCGCACTCCGGGCAAAACGCCTCGCTCTCGCCGATCGGCAGCTTCACCTCACACTTGTGGCACACCAGTTCCGTCACGCACGAGCGCGTCGTCTCATTCTCATCTGCGCGAGCGCCTACGGTGCTCATAGGGTCTCACCCCTTCGCTGTCGGGTTGGTTGGCATCTGCTGCTCACGCCTATCGTGGCACAAGCTCGCTCGCGGGCCACGTAGTGTCGATCTCGCTCGCTCCGCTCGGCAACGAGGCCATCAGCAGCTCCTCGGCGATGTGTGGGGCGAACGGGATCAGCACGCGCGCCAATGTCTGAAGCGCCGCAATGAGCGCCTCGTGGTCCTCCGTGCACAGCGACCCCCGCTTTGCGATCACCCGCTTCTCGTAGTCCTTGATCCGGTCGAACAGGCGCATCGCGTTGCGCACGGCGCTGTGCATCTCAAGCTCACGCGTGTCCTGCGTGATCTTCTCGACGGCGGTCTCCGTCCATTGCTCGAGTCGCTTGCGCAGGTGCTCGGTCTTGTCGGCCCCCATCTCCGCGGCGCCCGGCTCCCCGTCGGCCGGGGAGTCGCCGTCGCCATTGGGATGAGCGTCGGTCCCCCCGCCCGCGGCGAAACGGGCCTGGGAGAAGTCCCACAGCGCTTTGAGGAAGCGCTGGCAGCGCTGCACCGCACTGTCGCTCCAGTTCAGCGAGCGCTGCGGCCTTGCCGCGTACAGCACCGCGAGCCGGATCGTGTCGGCCCCGTGGCGCTCGATCAACTCGTCGGGGTCGACCACGTTGCCGAGGTGCTTGCTCATCTTGCGCCCATCCCTGATCACCATCTCGTGGAACAGGCAGCCGGCGAACGGCTCGCCGTCTCCCAGGAACTCGAGCGGGCCGATGTCGCGCAACGCCTTCGTCACGGTGCGCTGGTCGAACACGAAGTTGCCGCTGTCCGAGCCCGCAACCACTCGCTCGGACGGAAGCCACGCGCGCAGGTCCTCGAGCGCGAGGATGTGCTCCAAGCTTTGCTCGCGCGCCTCTGGGGGCACGCACACCGGCACCCACAGCCACAGCGCGTCGAAGTGACAGTCGAGCGTGTCTGTCTCGCGCGTCGCGCTCCCGCCACAGGTGGGGCAGCCGGTATTCACGAAGTCGGCCCGCTCCGCCAGCGGGTTGCCCGCGCCCGTCGGCTTCAGGTCGAGCGGCAGGATCACCGGCAACTGCTCCTTTGGGATGGGCACCGTCCCGCACTTCTCGCAGTACACGATCGGGATCGGCGTGCCCCACGAGCGCTGCCTTGAGATCGTGAAGTCGTTTGCTCTGTAGCGCACCGCCGCGCGCGCCCCCGCGCCGCCGTTCGCGGGTCCGGAGACTCGTGTCGGGGTTGTGGACGCATCTCCGGGCACCGCCATGCGCGCGTGCGAGACCGCATCTGCGGAGTCTCCGTGGGGGCCGGCGAGCCGCTCGGCGATCGTCGCGTCGGTGCGGTCGCGCTCGGGGATGCCGAACACGGCGGTGGCGCCGTAGCGGCCGTCCACCGTCGGGGTGACGATCACCGGCAACGGCTCCCCTCCGGCCGGGTGCGCCAGCGTGCGACCTGTCTCCACGAGGGGCATCGTTTGGGCCTCGCGAGAGCTTCGCTCCAGTCCACCCGATCGCAGGTCCTCGAGCTCGCTAGCCCATACCCCATCCCGTGCCCACTCTTCGACCTGTGGGTGTCTGGGCGAGACGGCGACGAATCGCGCCAACTCGACCGCGTCGGCGTGTGGCGTGAAGACGGTGAGGGTCTCGCCCTCCTCGTCGCTCAGGTCGAGCTCCACACCGTCCACCCGCCCGAGCACGAAACGCTGGGAGGCGAGCGCGTTCTCGTCCCAAATGCCGCCGTCGGTCAACTCCTGGAGTCGCCGGTCGTTCTCCTCGACGTAGGCGCTGATGCGCAAGTACCACTGCGGCTGTTGGATCAAGCGCACAGGGTTGTGGCAGCGCCAGCACAGCCCGTTCTCGACCTGGATCGTCGCGAGCGTCGTCTGGCAGGTGTCACACCAATCGACGCTCCCGGTCCCCCGATACACCAACCCGGCCTCCAGCAGAGTCAGGAACAACCATTGCGACCAGCGGTACATGACTGGCTCGGAGCTCATGAACGTGCGCTCCCAATCGAAGGAAAAGCCGAGTCTTCGCAGCTGGCCGATCATGTGCTCAGCGCAGCGCTCCACCCACGCGCTCGGGGACTCTTTGCCGGCGATCGCCCCGAGCTCCGCGGGCAGCCCGAAGGAGTCGAAGCCGAACGCGAACAGCACATCCTCGCCGCGTGCCCTACAGAAGCGAGCATATGCATCGCCGATCGAGTAGCTGCGCACATGCCCGATATGGATGTTTCCCGAGGTAAACGGCGCCGATGGCTTTATGTACTTGCGCGGGCGATCTCCCTCGATCTCGGGGGTCCGAAACGCGCTCTGCTCGCCCCACATGCGCTGCCGGCGGGCCTCGATTGCATGCGGGTCATAACTGGGCCGATCGCCGTTGCTCATCAGACCGAGAATACCCAAGGGACCGTTGGGGCCGTTGCTATGCTCGTCCGCCACGACTGCAAGGATTCCTCGATGGAAGTAGAGATTGGACGCGGCAAGCAAGCACGCCGCGCATACGGCTTCGACGACATCGCGATCGTGCCCTCCAGGCGCACGCGAGACCCCGACGACATCGACATCTCTTGGAAGCTTGGTCCCTACCAGTTCGAGCTGCCACTGATGGCATCCGCGATGGACGGCGTCGTCTCCCCGGAGACCGCTGCGATCGTCGGTCGACTGGGAGGCCTTGCGGTGCTCAACCTCGAGGGCATCTTCACCCGCTACGAGGACGCCGCCGAGCAGCTCGAGCGGATCTCAAAGCTCTCCAAGGATGTGGCCACGCGCGAGATGCAGGAGATCTACGCCCAGCCCATCGTCCCTGAGCTGATCGCCCAGCGGATTCGCGAGATCAAGGAGCAAAAGGTCGTCGTCGCGGCCTCATTGACCCCTCAGCGTGTGCTCGCCTACCACGAGCTCGCGCTCGAGGCCGGCCTTGACGTGCTCGTGATCCAGGGCACCGTCGTCTCCGGGGAACATGTCTCCACCGTCTCCGAGCCGCTCAACCTGAAGGAGTTCATCCCCTCGCTCGACGTGCCCGTCGTCGTGGGCGGGTGCGCCTCCTACCAGACGGGCCTTCACCTGATGCGCACCGGCGCCGCCGGCGTCCTCGTGGGCGTCGGCCCGGGAGCTGCCTGTACCACGCGCGGCGTGCTCGGCATCGGCGTACCGCAGGCCACGGCGATCGCCGACGTGGCTCACGCCCGCTCGACACACATGCTCGAGACCGGCGACTACTGCCAGGTGATCGCCGACGGCGGCATGCGCAACGGGGGGGACGTCTCCAAGGCGATCGCCCTCGGCGCCGACGCGGTCATGATCGGCTCGCCGCTCGCCCGCGCCCACGAAGCGCCAGGCCGCGGCTTTCACTGGGGCATGGCCACCTTCCACCCGACCCTCCCGCGTGGCGCGCGCGTGGCAACCACACAGAACGGCACGCTCGAGGAGATCCTCGTCGGTCCCGCGCGCGAGAACGACGGCACCTTCAACCTGTTCGGTGGCCTGCGCACCTCGATGGCCACCTGTGGGCACAAGGACCTCGCCGAGTTCAACCGCGCGGAGGTCGTGATCGCGCCGTCCTTGCAAACCGAGGGCAAGCAGCTCCAGCGCGACCAGTCGGTTGGGATGGGCTCGAATGGCAGAGCCGCCGCACTGGTGGAGGACTGAGGCTGCACAGGCGGGTTGGCCGGGTTTGCGGGATGGGGGATGGGGGATGGGGGATGGGGTATATATACTTTTTTTCAAATTCACAATAGTAGCTACTTATTGTAATAACTATTGTGAATGTCACAAAAAGGACGCATGACTTCCCTCAATCTGGATGTCCCAACCGCCCGAGACCTACACGATGCGGCTGAGGTGCGCGAACAGGTCCGCGAGGAGGTGGTGGTCCTTGACTACGGCGGCCAGTACTCGCAGCTGATCGCGCGGCGCATTCGCGATTGCGGGGTGTTTTCCGAGCTGCTTCCCCACCACGTGGGCCTTGAGGAGGTTGCAAGGCGCAAGCCGCGCGGGATCGTCCTCTCCGGGGGGCCCTCATCGGTATATGCGCCCGGGGCGCCGCGCCTGGAGCGCGGGCTGCTCGAGCTTGGGGTGCCGGTACTCGGCATCTGTTACGGCATGCAACTGCTCGTCCACGAGCTCGGCGGGCGCGTCGAGCAAGCCGATGTGGGTGAGTTCGGCCGCTCCGACCTAACCGTCTCAGAGCCCGGCGTGCTGCTAGCCGGGATGCCCAAGCAGCAGACCTGCTGGATGTCCCACCGCGATACTGTCTTCGAGGCCCCGGCCGGTTTCACCGCGCTTGCCTCCTCCACAGCTTCGCCGGTTGCGGCGGTCGAGGACCAGGCGCGTGGCATCTACGGCATCCAGTTCCACCCCGAGGTCGTCCATACGCCCTACGGCCAGGAGATCCTGACCCGCTTCCTCACCGAGGTGTGCGGCTGTGAGCGCACCTGGTCCCCGGCTTCGATCGCCGAAGACCAGATCGCCCGGATTCGCCGGCAGGTCGGGGATGAGCGCGTCGTGTGTGGGCTCTCGGGCGGCGTGGACTCCTCGGTGGCGGCCCTGCTCGTGCACCGCGCGATCGGCGACCAGCTCACCTGCGTGTTCGTCGATCACGGGCTGATGCGCAAGGACGAGGGCGAGCAGGTCATCAGCGCATTCAGGGATACCTTCAAGGTGCCGCTCGTGGCGGTCGACGCGGAGACGCGCTTCCTGGAGAAGCTCCGGGGCGTCACCGAGCCCGAGGCCAAGCGCAAGGCGATCGGCGCTGAGTTCATCAGGGTGTTTGAGGAGGAGGCAGCGAAGATCTCCGCCACCAGTCCGGCCCGCTTCCTCGTCCAGGGAACCCTCTACTCCGACGTGATCGAGTCCGGCGGAGGTACGGGCGCCGCCACGATCAAGTCCCACCACAACGTCGGCGGCCTGCCCGAGGACATGCAGTTCGAGCTCGTCGAGCCCTTGCGCGCCCTTTTCAAGGACGAGGTGCGGGCCGTCGGCGCCGAGCTCGGCCTGCCCGAGCGGCTCGTCTGGCGCCAACCGTTCCCCGGACCGGGCCTAGCGATCAGGATCGTCGGCGGCGAAGCCACCCGCGAGCGCCTCGACGTCTTGCGCGAGGCAGACCACATCCTCCAAGAGGAGATCCGCAAGGCTGGGCTCTACCGCGAGCTGTGGCAGTCCTTCTGCGTGCTCCCCGATGTGCGCACCGTCGGCGTCCAGGGCGACGAGCGTACGTACGGCTATGTGGTCGTGATCCGCGCGGTCACCTCCGACGACGCGATGACCGCGGACTGGGCGCGCCTGCCGTACGACCTGTTGGAGACGATCGCCTCGCGCATGATCAACGAGTTGCGCGAGGTCAATCGGGTGGTGCTCGACATAACAAGCAAGCCACCGGGCACCATCGAGTGGGAGTGACTATCATGCGGGGTCGCGCCGCGCGCTGTATTCGCGTGGCCTTTTTCACGCCATGAAGACCTACGTAGCCAAGCCAACAGATCGCGAGCGCAACTGGCTCGTCGTCGACGCCAACGGAAAGACGCTCGGACGTCTCGCGACGCAGATCGCGGATGTGCTGCGCGGCAAGCGCAAGCCCGAGTACACACCGCATGTCGACACGGGCGATTTCGTCGTGGTCATCAACGCAGAGAAGGTAGCCGTCACCGGCAAAAAGCGCCAGGACAAGCGCTACTACCGCCATTCGGGCTATCCGGGCGGATTGCGCTCGCGTACGTTCGAGGAGATGATGGCTCGCCGCCCCGAGGAGATCATCAGGCTCGCGGTCAAGGGCATGATGCCGCGCAACCGCCTGGCCCGCAGGCAGATCACAAAGCTCAAGGTCTACGCTGGCCCCGAGCACCCGCACGTCGCCCAGAAACCGCAACAGATGGAGATCGAGGCCTGATGGCCGACGAGCCGACAGAGCAGCCCGAGGACAAGGTCGAGCCAACCGAGCCGGCCGTCGACACACCCGCCGCGTCTGAGCCCACGCCGGCCGAGGCCGTCGAGCACGCTTCCGAGCAATCCGCCGACGCCGAGGCGGCGCCGGTCTCCGAGCAGCCGGCGGAGGAGCAGCCGGTCGCTGCCGAGGAGGAGGGCGCTCCCGAGCAGCCAGTCGCCGAGGAGTCCGCGCCCTCTGAGGAGCCGGTCGCCGAGGAGCACGCAGCCCAGGAGCCAGCCACCGCGGAGCCCGTCGCCGAGGAGTCTGTGGCCGAGCAACCTGCGGTAGCTGAGGCCCAGGCTGAGGAGGTCCCGGCTGGGGAGCCCGTCGCCGAGGAGACCGCGGCCGCCGAGGAGGAAGCGGAGGCTGAGCCGGAGGAGCCGGTCACGCCACGTGTCAAGCCGAGCGTGCCGGGCGCGCACCTCGAAGTGGACATCGTGCCCGAAGGCGTCGACCCGCTCGCTCCCGAGCGGCCGGTCGACCCCTACGCGGTCGAGGATGACGAGGAGGCCAAGTCAGAAGAGGACACAGACGGCAGCCCACTCGTCGAGCCGATCTCGAGCGCCGCCATCGACCTCGCCGCGGGAGCGCGCTATAGGGCAACCGGCAAGCGCAAGACGGCAATCGCGCGTGTCATCCTGCGACCGGGTACAGGGACCTACCTAGTCAACGGCAGGACCCTCGACGAGCACTTTCCGCGAGTCACACTTCAGCGCAACATCCGCCAGCCGCTGGAGACTGTCGGCTATCAGGAGCGCATGGATGTCGTCGCGCGCCTGCACGGAGGCGGCATCTCCGCCCAGGCCGGCGCCCTTCGCCACGGTATCTCTCGCGCGCTGCTCGAGGCCGATCCGAATCTGCGAGGCGAGCTCAAGCGTCGCGGCTTCCTCACCCGCGACTCGCGGGCCAAGGAGCGCAAGAAGGCCGGCTTGAAGAAGGCCCGCAAGCGGCCGCAGTTCTCCAAGCGCTAAACCATCTCCATGGCGAAGCTGTTCGGGACCGACGGGGTCCGTGGAGTTGCAGGCGTTCTGCTAAGCGCCGAGTTGGCGCTCGCGCTCGGCAAGGCCGCCGCGGGTCATGCCCACGCGCAGCGTCCGCGCGTGCTGATCGTGCGCGACACGCGCGAGTCCGGCGAGATGCTCCAGGCGGCGCTCGCCGCCGGTGTGAGCGCGGCCGGGGGAGAAGCGCTGCTCGGGGGAGTCCTGCCGACCCCCGCGGCGCCGCTGCTGCTGGGCCGCTACGGCCTTGACCTCGCGGTCGTGATCTCCGCCTCGCACAACCCCTACCAGGACAACGGTCTCAAGTTCTTCGCAGCCGATGGTTTTAAGCTCTCAGACGAGGACGAGCTGGCGATCGAAGCGGAGTTGCGGGCTGATAATGCCCCCACAAGCGCAGGGCACATCGGGCGCGTTCGCGAGCTGAGAGGCACTCACGAGGACTACCTACGCGAGCTTGAGACCCGCTTTGCCGATCTGCGCCTCGACGAGCTAGACGTGCTGATCGACTGTGCCAACGGCGCCACCTATAGGGTCGCACCCGAGATCTTCAGGCGCCTTGGCGCGGCAGTCACCGTCGTCGCGGCCACTCCCGACGGGCGCAACATAAACGCCGGCTGCGGCTCCACTCATGTGGCGGCTCTGGGTGAGCGGGTCCGCGAGGGGGGCCACTCGCTGGGCCTGGCCTTCGACGGCGACGGCGACCGCGTGCTGGCTGTCGACCGCGCCGGCGAGGTCGTCGACGGAGATGAGCTGATCGCCCTCGCCGCTCTCCATCTGCGCAAGCAGCGACGTTTGGCCGGCGACGGCGTCGTGGTGACCGTGATGACCAACTACGGCTTTCACTCAGCGATGCGCGATGCAGGCATCGAGGTCGCCTGCACGAGTGTTGGCGACCGCTACGTCTTGGAGGAGTTGCGCCGCAAGGGCTGGGCGCTCGGGGGGGAGCAGTCTGGGCACATCATCGAGATGGGCTTCAACAGCACGGGCGACGGGATCGCGGGTGCGCTGCTTACGCTGGAGGCGCTGGGCGGACGCGACCTCTGCGAGCGCAACGGGATGGAGAAGCTGCCCCAACGCCTCGTCAACGTGCACGTGCGCGACAAGACCGCGTTCGAGGGCGCCGGGAGCGTGGCGGAGGCCGTGCTCGCCGAGGATCGTGCCCTCTCTGGAAGGGGACGTGTGCTGGTTCGCGCCAGCGGTACCGAGCCGCTCGTGAGGGTCATGGTCGAGGCGCCCACCGACGAGGAGGCCGACGCGACCTGCTCAAGGCTGGTGGCCATTGTGGAGCGCGACCTGGCCTGAGAACGTGTTTGAGAAGCGTCCGCACGCACCTGGCGGCGCCCGACGCAGCGCGCTCCGGCGTCCTCGGGAGCCGAAATAGGGCGCTACTGCTCTTTCCGTGGGTAGGGTGAAGAGCCCGGTGGGGTAGCTTCGCCGTCCGGCTATGCCTCAAGCGCCGCCTCGCGTGTG
>CAAGKR010338332.1_pt1 | contig 13249 bp, 12 predicted proteins | sample 2556971 | NCBI WGS metagenome assembly CAAGKR01 (sample SAMEA5207829, study PRJEB30636) | soil metagenome | biome: forest; feature: boreal; material: soil | place: USA | collected 2011-09 | depth 1 m | reverse complement strand
GTCGACGAGCGCCTGCTCGTCGACCGGCTTCGCGCCTCGCACGCCTCGCAGCACTGCCGCGCCCTGCAACTCGTCGACCATGTGTTGGGCCTCGTCTCGGTGGAAGGGAGGGACGCGGAACGTCACGTCGTGCAGCACTTCGACGAAGATACCGCCGAGGCCGACCGTGACGACCGGACCAAACAGCGGGTCGTGCGAGATGCCGACGAGCGTCTCGACCCCGCCGCTCACCATCTCGCTCACGATCACGCCCTCGATGCGGGCCTTGCGGTCGGCCCGCTTTGCCTTGGTGAGCAGCTCGTCGTACACGGCGCGCACTTGCTTCGGCGACGCGACGCCGACCTTGACCACCCCGGCGTCGCTCTTGTGCAGGAGCTCGGGCGACGACACCTTCATCACCACCGGGAACCCGGTCGCCTTGGCGGCCTTCACCGCCGCGGCCTCCGAGTGGCAGAGGACGTCGTTGGTGGTCTTGATGCCGTACGCGCGCAGCACCTGCTTGCTCGCGTACTCGCTCAACGCGGTACCGGGCTCCGCGGTCGCGAGGATTGCCCGGGCCTTCTTGGCCGCGGGCAGCGGTGCCGTCGGCGCGTCGTCGAACGGAGAGTCGTAGCGTTCGACGAAGTCCCAGTAGTCGAAGTACGCGCGTACCGCACGCACGCAGTTGGTGAAGGTGCGGAAGACGGGCAGCCGGCTCTTCAGCAGCGTGTCGATGTAGGCCGGCTCGGTGCCGACCGGCGAGCCCCACACGACGAAGATCGGCTTGTCGGTCGTCTCGGCCACCGCGACGAGGTCGCGCGCCATCGGGCCGCTCATCGATTCGAGCGCACCGGTGATCGGCACGATCAGCACGTCGACGTTGGGGTCGGCGACGATCGCGTCGAGGATCTTGCGACCCGCGGGCGTCATCACCGGCGGGCCGCCGCAGTCGACCGGGTTCGACACCCTGAGGTACGAGGGGATGAGGCGGTCGTGCAGGATCTTCTGGGTCTTCTTCGAGAGATCGGGGAGCCGCAGGCCTGCCGCCGAGGCCATGTCGGCCATGTGCGCACCGGTGCCGCCCGAGATCGCGTACACGCAGACACGGGCCTCCTTCGAACGCTTACCGCTCGGGGGCTTCGTGCGTGCGAACGCGGCCGAGGTGTCGAGCAGCTCGTCGAGCCCGTCGACGCGGGTGACGCCGAACTGGCGGAACACCGCGGAGGTGACCGCGTCGGATCCGGTGAGGTGGCCGGTGTGCGACTGCGCCATCGACGCGCCGGCGTCGGTCTTGCCCACCTTCACGATCACGAGCGGCTTGCGGAGCTTGGCCGCGTGATCCGCCGCGAGCATGAGCGAGCGCCCGTCCTTGAACCCCTCGATGTACGCCGCGACCACGCCGACCTCGGGCTGGTCGGCGAAGTAGCGGGCCCAGTCGGCGAACTCGAGATCGACCTCGTTGCCCGTCGGTGCCCAGTGCGAGAGCCGGATGCCGAGGTCTTGGCCCTGGAAGATGGGGCGACCCTGGTGGCCGCTCTGGGTCACGAGCGCGATCGCGGGCCCGGTGAGATCGGTGCGGAAGTCGGAGAACGCGTTGAGGTTCGTGTTGGGCCCGAGGAGGCGGGTGCCGCCGCCGCGGGCGAGGTCGGTGAGACGGGCTTCGAGGGCCTCGCCCGCGGGGCCGATCTCGGAGAAGCCGGCCGAGAAGATCACCGCGAACTTCGCCTTCTTGTGCACCGCCTCCTCGAAGTTGTCGACCACTCGCTCGGCGCCGGTGAGCAGCACCGCGAGATCGATGTCGCCGGGCACGTCGGCGATCGACGCGTAGGTGGGAACGCCACTCACCTCGGGGTACGAGGGCGTCACCGGGAAGAAGGTCGCGCCGTTGGCATCGGCGAACGCCTTGATGCGTGCCGTCATGAGCGCGTTCGGCTTGCGCGACGCGTCCGACGCGCCGACCACCGCGACCGAGCGCGGGTGGAGGAACACGTCGAGATCGACGACGCGCAGCGCAAGCGGTCGGCCGGAGACGTCACGGGGCAGGTCGTTCGAGCTGGGCATGTCGCGGCTCCGGGTGCGTTTCGGCGACGGTGTTCGACTCGGCGTTCGACTGGGCGTTCGACTTCGCGTTCGACGGGAATGGGCGCGTCAGTATGACGCGCCCGTCAGGTTGCGGGCGAGGCCGCCGGGGCTTCCGGCCGGGCCGGGTAGTGTCGGCGGCGAGCAGGGGAGGCACCGATGCGGGTCGTCGTCGACTTCGACAAGTGCAAGAGCAACGCGCTGTGCATGGCCGCCGCGCCGGAGGTCTTCGAAGTGCGCGACGACAACTTCCTCTACGTGCTGCAAGAGGAGCCGGGCGACGAGTTGCGGGCCAAGGTGGAGGAAGCGGTGCGCGTCTGTCCCACCCAGGCCATCTCGCTCACCGACTGACTCGACCCTCCGGTGCGCTCCGTCGCGATCGTCGGGATGTCGCTCGCGGGCCTGCGCGCGGCCGAGACGCTGCGGCACGCCGGATTCGACGGGCGCATCAGCGCGATCGGCGCCGAGCACCACCTGCCCTACGACCGTCCGCCTCTGTCGAAGGAGCTGCTCGCCGGGAAATGGGAGCCGGAAGGGGTCGTCCTGCGCAAGCAGGGCGTCGACGACCTCGACCTCGACTGGCGACTCGGCCGGCGCGCCGTCTCCCTCGACCTCGCCGAGCGTCGCGTCGAGCTCGACGGCGGTGAGCAGGTCTCCTTCGACGGTCTGGTCATCGCGACGGGCTCGGAGCCCCGGCGGCTGCCTCCCACCGCCTTTGGCAACAATGCGGGCGATCTCGACGGGGTCTTCGTGTTGCGCACGCTCGACGACGCGATGGCGATTCGCGGCCGGCTCGACGCGCGGCCGCGGGTGGTGGTGATCGGGGCCGGCTTCATCGGTGCCGAGGTCGCCGCGACATGCCGGGGTCGAGCGCTCGAGGTCACCGTGCTCGAGGCGTTGCCCCAACCGATGGTGCGCGGCCTCGGGCCCGCGATCGGTGCGGTCTGCGCGGCGTTACACCGCGACCACGGCGTCGACCTGCGGTTGGGTGTGTCGGTGACGGCGGTCGAAGGCGACGGTCGGGTCGAGCGGGTCCGCCTGGCCGACGGCGCGGTGATCGACGCCGATCTCGTGGTCGTCGGCATCGGGGTGACGCCGGTCACCAGCTGGCTCGAGGGCAGCGGTCTCACCGTCGCCGACGGCGTGGTGTGCGACGAGACGTGCCTCGCGGCGCCCGGCGTCGTGGTCGCCGGCGACGCGGCCCGCTGGCGCAACCCGCTCTTCGACGGCGAGTCGATGCGCCTCGAGCACTGGACGAACGCCACCGAGCAGGGCGTCGCCGCCGCGGAGCGGTTGCTCGTCGGTGACGGCGCGGCGCAGCCGTTCGCGCCGGTGCCGTTCGTGTGGTCCGACCAGTACGAGGTCAAGATCCAGAGCGTCGGGCGCTTCAACGCGGAGGACGAGCTCCATGTCGCGCACGGCACGCTCGACGAGCGCCGCTTCGTCGCCCTGTTCGGGCGGGGCGACCGCCTCGTGGGTGCCCTCGGTTTCGGTCGCCCCCGCCAGGTCATGCAGTATCGCCGGATGATCTCGGAGCGCCGATCCGTAGCCGAAGCGCTCGAGCACGCGGCCCATGGCTGAGCGAGCAGAGGGCGCAGCGTCGGCCGAGACCGGGCAACGGCCGCCGCTGATCACCCCGCGCTTCGTGCTGATCGTCGCGTCGGGGCTCGCGTACTTCTTCGCGCTGTCGATGCTCACTCCGGTGCTGCCGCTCTATGTGAAGGGCCCGTTGCACGGCAACGGCGTCTCGGTAGGAATCGGCGTGGGCGCGTTCGCCGTCGGGGCCGTGCTGCTCCGCCCCTTCGCGGGACGGCTGGGCGACCGGGCCGGCCGGCGCTGGCTCGTCATCGGCGGCGCACTCATCGTCTCGGTCTCGATCGCGAGCTACGGGGTCATCGACTCGTTGGCGTGGCTGGTGTTCGCGCGGTTCGTCACCGGCATCGGTGAGGCGGCGTTCTTCGTCGGGGCGGCGACGATGATCACCGATCTCGCGCCGGTCGAGCGGCGCGGCGAGGCGGTGTCGTACTGGTCGATTGCGGTGTACGGCGGTCTCGCCTTCGGTCCGGCACTCGGCGAGCTCGTCCTGGGCGACCACCGGTACGTCGCCACTTGGCTGGTCGCGAGCGGGCTTGCCCTCGTCGCGGCGATCGTCGGCTGCACGTTGAGCGAAACCGGTGAGCGCGTGAGAGCGTCCACTCGACACATCAGCGAGACCAAGCAGAAAGTGATCCATCCCGCGGCCATCCGGCCCGGCATCGTGCTGATGTTGGGCCTCATCGGGCTGGCCGGGTTCAGCACGTTCGTGTCGTTGTACGCGCGGCGCGAGCTCCATCTCGGCGGTGCCGGCATGATCTTCCTGATCTACGGCGTGTGCATCCTGTTGGTGCGCATCCTCGGCGCGCGCCTGCCCGACCGGCTGGGGCCGATCCGCTCGGGTACCTACGCGTTGGTGCTCGGTGCGAGCGGACTCGCGGTGATGGCCGCGGTGCGGTCGGTCGCGGGCCTGGTCGCCGGCACCGTGATCTTCGCCGCAGGGATGTCGTTGCTGTACCCGGCGCTCCTCGTCATGGCGCTGTCGGGCGTTCCCGACACCGAGCGGGGGTCGGTCGTCGGCACGTTCTCGAGCTTCTTCGATCTCTCGCAGGGGATCGGCGCGCTCCTGTGCGGCGGCGCCCAGCAGCTCTTCGGCTACCGCGCCGCGTTCGCGGCGGGCGCCGTCCTCGCCGCCGCGGGTTGCGTCACCCTTCGCGCCGGCGCGTCGCGGCGCCGGTCGGTGCCGGTCGCGGCCGAGCCGACGCCCGCGTAGGTCGCTCCGTTGGTCTCGCTCCTCGTCACCAACGACTTCCCGCCGAAGGTCGGTGGCATCCAGTCGTACCTCTCGGAGCTCTGGCAGCGGCTGCCGCCGGGGGAGACGACCGTTCTGACCACGCCGCATCCCGACGCCGCCGAGCTCGACGCCGGGCTCGGGTTCCGCGTCGAGCGCGTGCACAGCCGGGTGCTGTGGCCGACACCCGCTGTCGCGCGGCGCGCCGACGCGCTCGCGCGTGAGGTCGGGGCCGACGTGATCTTCCTCGACCCGATGCTCCCGCTCGGGCTCATCGGCCCCCGCCTGCGCGCCGCGCCCTACCTCGTGATCGCGCACGGCGCCGAGATCACGCTGCCCGGCCGGCTCCCGGTCTCCGCGTATCTCGGACGGCGGGTGCTGCGCGGCGCGGCCGGTGTGGTCGCGGCGGGGGAGTACGCGGCCGACGCGTGCGTCCGCACCGCGCGGCGACAGGTACCGCGCGTCGTCGTCCCGCCCGGTGTCGATCCGCGTCGGTTCCACCCGCTCGATGCGGCGGAGCGCGCGGCGGTGCGCCTTCGGTACCGCATCGACCCTGAACGGCCGCTCATCCTCGGGCTCAGTCGCCTCGTGCCCCGGAAGGGCTTCGACGTGCTCATCCGTGCGCTCGCAGCTCTCGACGACTCGGTCCAACTCGCGATCGTGGGCAGCGGGCGCGACGAGCGCCGGCTCATGGACCTCGCGGTCTCGCATCAGGTCCACCCGCGGGTGCGCTTCCTCGGGCGCGTGGGCGAGAACGAGATCGCGCCGCTGTACGCGGCGGCCGACGTGTTCGCGATGCTGTGCCGCGACCGTTGGGGCGGCCTCGAAGCCGAGGGCTTCGGGATCGTGTTCGTCGAGGCCGCGGCGTGCGGGGTGCCGTCGGTCGCGGGGCGGAGCGGGGGTTCGCACGAGGCGGTCGTCGACGGCGAGACCGGGCTCGTCGTCGAGCCGCGCGACGTAGGGGCGGTCGGCGCCGCGCTGGCGCGCCTGCTCGGCGACGACGCGCTGCGTGCCCGCCTCGGCTCCGCGGCGCGCGAACGTGCCCTCCGTGAGCTCTCGTACGACGTGCTGGCAGAACGGCTGCTGCCGCTCACGCGGGGCGACCTGGGTGGTCTGCACGCCTGACGTCGCTAGCCTCGTGTCCGTGCAACGGGAGCCGTCTGTGCAAGGTCAGCCGTCTGTTCGAGGTCGGCCGGCTGTTCGAGGTCAGCACAGTGAGCCGGGGCGGATCGTCACCTGGTCGTGGGCGACGACCGGAGTGTTCGCCGCCACCGCGGTCGCCGTCACTCTCGGTGCAACGAGTCTCGAGGGCGTCGCGATCGCGATCAGCCTCACGCTCTTCGCGGCGTCCCTGGCGGTGTGGGCGTACGCGTTCGGGCTCGCCGTCGTGCGCAGCTCGCACGGAGACGACATCAGCGTGCCGGGCCTGTTCTTCCTCGCGTCGGGTTCGGCGCCCGCGGGTGTCCGCCGCCACCTGCTCGGGTCGCTCGCCGCGTCGGTCGTCGTCGCGGTCGTGACCGTGAAGGCGAACCCCTTCAGCGCCCTCGTCCCGATGCTCGCGCTCGGCCTCGTCGGGCTGTGGGCCGCCCGCCACGGCACGTTCCCAGCCCGTGCCCATGTCCCGAGGAGGTCCGATGGCCGACCAGGCCAGTGAGCGCATTCGCATCGAGGCGACCGCCGACCGGTGCTTCGACGTCGCGGTCGACTTCGAGTCGTATCCCGAATGGGCGAAGGACGTGAAGAGCGCCGCCGTGCTCGAGTTCGACGACGAAGGTCGGGGCACGAAGGTCGAGTTCCGAGCTGCGGCGCTCGGTCGCAGCGTCCGTTACGTGCTCGGATACGACTACTCGGAAGCCCCCGCGGCGTTCTCGTGGCACTTCATCGAGGGTGACATGCTCCGGCGCCTCGACGGCACCTATCGGTTCGAGGCCGAGGACGACGGCTCGACCCGGGTGCACTACGACCTCACCGTCGAGGTCGCGGTGCCGCTTCCGGGGCTCATCAAGCGCCGCGCCGCGAGCCTCATCATGGGGAGCGCGTTGAAGGAGCTGAAGGCACAGGTCGATCGAGTGGCGTAGCGCCCCGGACCGGGCTGACCAAATAGGGGGCCGACCCACTAGCCTCGCCCGTCCATGCGCATCCTCCTCTTCACCGGCAAGGGTGGAGTCGGTAAGACGACGGTCGCGGCCGCCACGGCGGTCTCGACCGCGGCGGCGGGGCTGCGCACGCTCATCCTCTCGACCGATCCCGCCCACTCCCTCGCCGACGCCTTCGACGTCGCGCTCGGTGACCAGCCGACCGAGGTGGCCGATCGGCTCTGGGGCGGCGAGCTCGACACCCGGGCCCGGTTCGAGGAGGCGTGGACCGACGTTCGCGACTACGTCGTCGACGTGCTCGACTGGGCCGGCGCCGGTGCGTTGGAAGCCGAGGAGCTCTCGGTCGTGCCCGGTCTCGACGAGGTGTTCGCGCTCGCCGAGCTGCGCGAACGGGCATCGTCGGGCGCCTACGACGTCATCGTCGTCGACTGCGCACCGACGGCCGAGACGCTGCGGCTCCTGTCCCTTCCCGACGTGCTCGCCTGGTACATGGACCGCGTCTTCGACTCGCAGCGCCGGATCACCAAGCTCGCGCGTCCCGTGATGTCGCGCATGACCAACATGCCCGTCGCGCGCGACACGGTGTTCGCGGCCGTCCGCCGGTTCTACGACCGCCTCGACGGCGTGCGCGAGCTCCTCACCGACGGCTCGATCACGACGGCCCGCCTGGTGGTCAACCCGGAGCGGTTGGTCGTTGCCGAGGCCCGGCGCACCTACACGTACCTCTCGCTGTTCGGCTATCACGTCGACGCCGTGATCGCGAACCGGATGCTCCCCGCGGCCCTCGCCGACCCTTGGTTCGACGGCTGGAAGGGCATCCAGGCCGCGCACCTCGAGACGATCGAGGAGGCGTTCGCCCCGCTGCCGATCCTCACCGCCGAGCTGGCGGCCGAGGAGCTCGTCGGCGTCGAGCGCCTGGGTCTGCTGGCGGGCCGGCTCTACGGCACGCTCGATCCGTCGGCGGTGCTCTGCGATCTCGAACCGCTGCGCGTCGTCGAGGTCGACGGCGCGCTCGTGCTCTCGCTCCACCTGCCGTTCACGGCGAAGAGCGACATCGAGCTCGGCCGGCACCGCGACGAGCTCTTCGTCGCGGTTGGCCCACACCGGCGCGCGGTCGTGCTGCCCGACGCGCTGGCGCGTCGCGAGGTCGTGGGCGCGCGCCTCGACGGTGACCGCCTCGAAGTGGAGTTCGCGAGCGCGTGAGGATCCAGGCGCAGACCGGAGGCGGGGGCATGCCGGAGGTCGGAGCCGCATGAGCACAGAGCAGCACCGTCACGACGATGAGGCGTCAGGCGAGAAGCGCTACCACGACGAGTGCTACGCGTGCCCGGTCGGTTCGCTGTTCATGTCGATGGACACCGCGTCGCCCGACATGATGGAGCACCTCCTCGCCGCCGCGCACGAGCTGCTGCAGGTGGCGCGCAGCGCGATCGACGCCGCCGAGGCCGTCGTGGAGCGCCAACGCGAGGCGCGTGGCGGTGCCGGGAGCGGCGAGCCGCGCGTCCGCCGGATCGACCTGGATTGAGCAGGACAGAACGGTCGAGCGGGTTGACGGTGCAGACGATCGGGCTCGACATCGGCGGGACGAAGATCCTCGGTGTGGTCACCGACGCGACGGGAACGATCGTCGCGGAGGAGCGCCACGAGAGCCCGGAGGGCTTCGTCGACATCATCGACACGGCCGCGAAGATGGCCGCGACGCTGCGGGGTCGGGCCTCGGGTGACGTCACCGCGATCGGTGTGGGGATCGCGGGGCTCGTCGACGGAGACGGCGTGTTGCGCTACGGGCCGAACCTCCCGGGAGTGATCGACGCCCCGGTGCGCGACTCGTTGGCGCAGCGCACGGCACTGCCCGTCGTCGTCGACAACGACGCCAACGTCGCGGGTTGGGGTGAGGTGCGCTTCGGCGCGGCGGCCGGCGCGCGAGATGCGCTGCTCGTGACCCTCGGTACCGGCATCGGTGGTGCGATCGTGCTCGACGGTGCCGTCGTGCGCGGTGCGCACGGGTTCGCGGCCGAGATCGGTCACTTCACGGTCGACCGCGCCGGCCCGATGTGCGCCTGCGGGGAGCGCGGGCACTGGGAGGCGATCGCGTCGGGCTCGGCCCTCGGCCGCATGGCGCGTGAGCTGATCGCGACCGGGAAGGGCGCGGCGATCGCAGCGCGCGCCGGAGGCGACCCGAACGCGGTGAACGGTCACCACGTGGGTGACGCGGCGGCCGCCGGCGATGCCGACGCGCTCGAGTTGCTCGGCCGCTACGCCGACAACGTCGCGCTCGGTCTTTCGGCGCTGGCCAACATCCTCGACCCCGCGATCATCGTGATCTCTGGCGGGCTCGTGTCGATGGGCGACCTCCTCTTCGAGCCGCTGCAGCGCGCGTTCATGGCGCACATCGAGGCGCCCGAGCACCGGCCTGCGGTGCCGATCGTCCCCGCGACCCTCGGCGAACGGGCGGGTGCCATCGGGGCCGCGGCGGTCGCCGCCGAGCTACGCGTGACATGACTCGGGTGGATCGATGACGCGCGGATCGGTGACGCGGCCATCGCTGACACGGGTTGCCATCACGCTCCCGTCGTTCCGCGAATCGCCCGAACCGGCGATCGAGATGGCTCGCGCGGCGGAAGCCGCCGGCCTCGACGCGGTCTTCGCGTTCGACCATCTCTTCCGAACCGGCCCGAGCGGTCGACGGCCCGCGATCGAGGCGTTCACCCTCCTCGGCGCGGTGGCGGCCGAGACGGAGCGCGTCGCGCTCGGCCCGCTCGTCGCGCGGGCGACCCTTCGTCCGCCGGCCACGCTCGCCCACATGTTCGACACGGTGCAACGGGTGAGCCACGGTCGGCTCATCGCGGCCATCGGCGCCGGCGACGAAGAGAGCCGGGTCGAGAACGAGACGTTCGGGCTCGAGTTCGCCACGATGGCCGATCGAATCGCGGTGCTCGGTGACACGCTCGAGGCCACGATGGGGCACGGCTATCCGGTGTGGGTCGGTGGCACCGCGGCCGCGGTGCGGGCCGTCGCAGCGCGCGCCGACGGTTGGAACCGGTGGGGTGGCGATCCGTCGCGCTTGGCCGCGGGAGCTCGCGAGATCCGATCGCTCGCGCACGCGCATCCGTGCGTCGTCTCATGGGGCGGGCTCGTGGTTCTCGGTGCCGACGAGGCCGCGGCGCAGCGGAAGCGGGACCGTCTCGATCCACCGCCCGACGCGATCGTCGGCGGCCCCGAACGGGTGGCCGAACGGTTGCGGGAGTACATCGCCGCCGGGGCCGACTGGGTCATCGCGGGCCCGGTCGACTCCGGCGATCTCGACAACCCGGCGATCCTCGGCGAACGGATCGTGCCCCTGCTCGCCTAGGGCGGGCGGTCAGCGAGCGGTTGGTGGGCGAGCGGTTGGTGGGCGAGCGGTTGGTGGGCGATCGAGCAGGAGATGCGCGGCGCGTTCGAGATCGTCGGCCATCGCGCCCGACTCGGTCATGCCGCCGACCCAGAACGCGAGCGCGGCGAACCACACGTGGCCGAGCACCTTCACGATCGCATCGAGGTCCTCGACTGGATCGGCGACCGGGTCGTCGCCGATGGCACCCGCGATCATCCTGCGCAGCGACTCCTGCACCGATTGCTTCACCGGCGCCGCGTCGCCGTCGGTCGACGACATGGCCGTCACCATTGCCGAGGTGACGCTGGGTTGGCGCTCGAGCGCCGTGCACGCGCGCCGCAACCCTTCGGCGACCCGCTCGGCGGGGGTGTCACCCTCGGGCGGCCGTTGCTCGAGCCGGCCGCGCAACGCGTCGGCCTGCGCGGCCATCGCGGCCAGCAGGAGTTGATCCTTCGACGAGTAGTGGCGGTAGAGGGTGCCCAGCGCGACCTCGGCGCGCGCCGCGACGTCGCGCATCTGCACCGCCTCGTAGCCGCCCTCGCCCGCGAGCGCGACGGCGGCCTCGATCAGTCGCCGACGGCGGGCAACGGTTTCGGCTGCTCGTGTGCCACCGGCCCGGCGGCTGTGTGACGAGCCCGGCGCCGACGGGAGAATTGCCCCCATCGGGGCAGGCTAGCCCGGAGGTAGAACGCGTTGCAGGTGGGGGTCGGTCACTCGAGCGCGGAGTACCTCGTCGAGCGATCGTCGGCCCGCGCGCGACCCACGCGATCGACCGCGGTCGCCAGATCGGCGATGAACGCGTCCATCGCCGGCGCGTTCGCGGCACAGACGGTCGCGTGCAGGGAATCGGGCGGCGACTGGCGGTCGAGGTACCAGCCGCCGATCTCCGCGAGCGCGCTGCCGAGTGCGAAGACGTCGATCGGGGACGGTGCTTCCGGGTCGCCGGTGATGCACAGGATCTGGGCTTCGGGCTCCACGAGCACCGTGAGGCCCGGCGTCGCGCGCACGGCCGCGACCATGCGGTCGCGAGCGTCGAGCATGCGGCGCGTGAGGTCGAGGTAACCGTCGTTGCCGATGCGCTGGAGCACCGCCCACGCCGCGGCCATCGGCGCGCCCGACCGCGACCCCATCATGTTCGGAGACGCGTAGAGCCCACCCAACCAGTCGTCGAAGATGAACGTCTGGTAGCCGCGTAGCTCCTTCGTGCGGTGCAGGATCACCGACGCGCCCTTGGGCGTGTATCCGAGCTTGTGCAGATCGGCCGAGATCGTCGTGACGCCTTCGACGCGGAAGTCCCAGGGCGGGATGGCGTGGCCGAGCTGCTCGAGGAACGGGAGCACGAAACCGCCCATGCACGCGTCGGTGTGGAAGTTCGCTCCGCACTCCGCCGCGAGCGCGGCGAGCGCGGGAATCGGGTCGATGACACCCTGCGGGTACTGCGGTGCCGAGCCGACCACCAGCACGGTGTTCGCGGTGATCTCGGCGGCCATCGCGTCGACGTCGGCGCGGAAGTCGGCTCTCACCGGCACCGAGCGCACCCGAACGCCGAACGAATGACCGGCCTTGTGGAACGCCGCGTGGGCGCTGTTGGCGACGACCATCTCGGGCTCGGTGATGCCCCGTTCGGCGCGCCCACGATCGCGAGCGGCGAGCACCGCCATGAGGATGCTCTCGGTACCGCCCGACGTCATGAAACCCGCGACACCCGGAGTGCCGTGCAGCAGCTCCGCGGTGATCTGCACGGCGTCGGACTGGAACGACGAAAGGCTCGGGAACGCGAACGGGTTGAGCGCGTTCTCGTGCAGGTAGAGACCGGCCGCCGCCTCGGCGATCGCCTCCACCTCGGGCCCGCCGTCGAACACCAGCCCGAACGTGCGCCCGTCACGCCAGCGTGCGTCGCCCTCCCTGCGCTGCCGGAGCTCGGCGAGCACCTCGTCGTGCGGGCGGCCGTGCGAGGGGAGCGTCACGGACCGGATCGTATGCGGGTGACGCCCGTCGCTGCCGTGTGCCTACGTGGGTCAGCCTTCTTGGGTCAGCCTTCGTGACCCAGCGGTGTCCAACCGTGTGCGGGCGCGGCTGACGCGCGGCACGGCGTGCCGGTCGGGCCGGGCGCCGTCTCCGCGGTATGACGATCGACCACGCGCGCGTACGCACACTCGCCCGGGCCCGCGTACTCGGCCAGCACGATCTCATGCGCCGAGGCGGCCACCGACATCTCGCCGACGCGACGCGACACGTGCGTGCCGGTCACGAACCCGAATTGCGGCAGGGCCCGGCTCAGCACGACGGGAGTCGCGGGTGCGTACGAGCTCCACACCGGGTAGACGCGCGCGGTGGTTGCGACCACGACCCGCAGATCGACGCGCGTCTGCACGCGGATGATCTCGGCGAACGGCGTCGTCGTCGGGGTGTCGGGCACCGATACCACGCTGACGCCCACGCTGGCACTACTCGCGTCGAGCTGCGGGCGCGCGCCGATCGGCAGCCGTAGCGCGACCACGGCGAGGGCGAGGGTCATCACGAGGAACATGCACGTGCGCGTCAGGATGCGCTCGCGCCGCGTCGTCCGGCTCGCGAACGGATCGCCGCGCGCGAAGCGCCGCGGGCGGAGGTGGGGCTGCAAGGGCGCGCCCGCGCCCCTCGTGGCCGTGACCGGCACCGCGACGAGCGCGGCGTCGTGCACGACCGGCAGCAGATCGCGGGCCGGTCGATGGGCAACCGGCTTCGTGGTGGGCGTGCCGAGGAGCACCGCGAACGCGTCGGCGGAGAGCACCGGAGTCGCCTCGGCCTCGACCGGCGCGGCCGGTGCCGGCGGGGAGGGGGCCGGCGGGGCGGGGGGCGGGGGGGGGGGGGGCGGGGGGGGAAAGGGGGAACGGGGGGGGGGGGGGGGGGCGCGCG
>CAAGKR010230362.1_pt1 | contig 13252 bp, 11 predicted proteins | sample 2556971 | NCBI WGS metagenome assembly CAAGKR01 (sample SAMEA5207829, study PRJEB30636) | soil metagenome | biome: forest; feature: boreal; material: soil | place: USA | collected 2011-09 | depth 1 m | reverse complement strand
CTAGCAGGCTGTTGAAAAAGTAATTTTCAACGCCTGCTCCCTCTCTCTTGTCTCCCCCAAAGGGGGTTTTTCAGTGGTCTCCCCCAAAGGGGGAGATGTTGTAGGAACGAAGCCAGTCTTCACGCAGGGTGTTGAACCATTCGAATTGCAATGAACCCTTGATCCTCGTTCTTCAACACCCTGCTAGGGCCGGGTCGGGACATAGCGGTCGGGAATCAAAGCGGCGGACGGCACAATCTGCATGTCGGGACTACCTGGGACGTGCCACGACAGACGGATCGACGCGTCGCCGGCGACATTGCGTTCGCCGACTTCGATCCGATGCCGGCCGGCGGCGAGCTGGATGCGTCCATCGTCGTGCGGCTTGTTGACCAGGCCCGGATCGCGAATAACCGGCGTCGCGTCGATCGTGAGCCAGCCGGAGTCATCGACGTCGAGCGCGAAGGCGTACTCGCCGGCGACCGGCGTTACCAGACTGCCGGTCCATACATCGCAGGAAGGAAACGGGGTAGCGCCCATCTCAGCGATATTCGCGAAATCGAGTTGCCGATCGACGCGAACGATGTGCGGCGGACTCTGAGCGCATTGCTCGCCGACGAAGTAGCGGCCAAGCAGTCCGTTGGTGGGACTGAGCGCCAGAGGCTGCAAAATCGTCTGGCTGGACGAGAGCAGAAAGACCGCGAAAATTCCGATCGCGGCGGCAATTGCGGTCAGTTGACGCGAAGCGCCGCGACCCGATAGACCGAGCGCGGCGGAGAGATCGAAAAACTCGAGGATCCAGAACACCGCCAGCGGCCACAGTTGGATCGGACCCGGCAATCCGACGAACTTGCCAAGGTTAAAGGCGATCGAATCGCCGACGATCATTCCACCGCCAAAGAACGCGTCGCGATTGGTGGCGAAGTCGCCGCGCATGAACTGCTGAAGCGCGAAGTCGCGCACCGGATTTTCGTATTCGTAGGGAAAATGCGGATTGGTCGCCGTCGCCATCAGCATGATCGCGGCGGAGACCGCGCCGAGCGCCCCCAGCAGATAGGTCCAGGCTGCGGGCAAAAAGGCCAGCGTCAGCACCATGAACGGGATCGCGGCGACGATCTGCCGCGGGCCGGTCGCAGTACCGCCGCCCCATGACACAATCGATTCGCCGTAGGAGGCGTTGAAGAGAATCAGCGCGACAAACGAGTAAACGGTCACCACGAACTCCGCGCGCCATTGGTGTTGACGAGCGAAATATCCGGTGGCTGGAATCGACAACAGCAGAACTGGATTGCAAAAGAACAGGCCACGCTGCGGATCGATCAAAGTGTTCCAGAGATTCCGGAGCTTCGGATAGGTCAGTCCGACGAAGCCAACGGCCTGTTCCGGGAATTGGCGATTGTCCGGGAGCGTGAACGCCTGGTAGCTGAAAAAGAAGGGGCTGCCGAATGCGCCCCAATTGTAAGCGAGCAAAATTGCGGCAGTTATCGCGGCGCCCGCTGAAAATGCGGCCAGGTATTTCCATTGCCGCAGTTTGAAAATCGCATAGATTCCGATTGCCGCTGCTACAAGGAAAACCGGATAGTCATTGAGCACTGCCCATCCGGCGCAGAAGCCGCCGAGAAAGGCGCGAGGCACCGACCTACGCGCGTCAAATGTCGCGATCAAATAGAAGGCAACGAAGATAGACGCGCCCGCGACTGGCTCGCCGGTAAGTTCGGTTGCGTAAGGAAAGGCGATCGTCGCGAGGCCGAGAATGAGCGCGATTCCCGCCGCGCGACCTTCCGAAGCGCCGAGAAATCTAGCGAATCGGTACATCACCAGGCATGTGAACGCGATCAACAATCCGGTCGTAAGCAGGGTGGTCAGGTAGGTCGTAAAGGCCCAGTAAAGCGGTTCGTAGTTCTGCTGCAGGTGTGCCAACCCACTCTTTACCAGCAGCCAGGGAATCAGCGCGGTGAATGAGGTTCCGGGTGCTTTGACCGAATAGATATGACCGTTGAAGTTGATGATGTCGGCGGTGTTGTAGCCGCAGAATCCGTCGATCGCGAGGGTGCGCTTCTCGAGCATCGAGCGGATCAAGTCAAAACGGCAGGCCACGCTCTGATCGGAGCCTTGATAGAAATAGGCGTAGGTGGCGAAGGGGATGAGAAAGACCGCGTTCTCGATGCGCCGCTCGCGCTCAGCTATCGCGGTCATCGTCGACGGCGTCTTTCCGAGCGGCGCGAATCCGCAGCGTCCCGAGTCGGCGCAAAAACTCGATCTTCGCCAAATAGTCGCCACCCGACCCAGGCCGCGACGGCCAGCACGATGAAAGTAAGCACCAGCGATATTGGCGAGCCTTTTGGTTCAGGTGTCTCCTGCTGTCTGATCGCGGCAAGATCAAAAACGTGCTGCGCGTCGCGCGGGAGGGTGTCGATTTTGACCAGCCGGGCGTTTCTGAAGAAGGCCCTACCCACGTTCAGGCTGCCGTAGCCGCCAACCCGGAGCGCCACATCTATGTCCGCTCCGGTGCCGCCGACTCGGAGATAGAGCGACACGTGCTGAAAGGTCGGGCCCCGAACTTCCGCCGACATGATGCCGTCTTCCATGACGGACATGGTCGCGCCAGTCTCTTTTGGTCCAATCCCTTCGGCGCGGATGTCGGCACTTAACTCGTACCAGCCGGGACTGAGTGACAGTGATTGCTGCCAGCGGCCGTCGTTCGCCTGAAGGTTATTGGCTTCCAACTCGTGCGGTCCGTTTTCGGGATGTATCCAGGTGGCCTGGAACGAATCGGGCTTGTTTATCCATGCTTCGGTTCGCCACTCGTCGGGCTGGTCACCCGAGCCCTTGCTGAAGTCGCCATTGAGAAGAAGATTGCGATTCGACTCGGCACGAACGGGTGAAGACACAAGAGCAAACAGCAAGGCAATCAGAATAGTCAGACGGGCGCTCACGCTCGAGTGGCCGGGCAGATCCATCAAATCCAGCTCTGCAATCCCGACCCTTGCAGCCACATTCGCGCGTAATAGCCAGTTCGATCGATTGGCATGCCAGTCCAAACCGGAAAGTAATAGACAAATAGTACCAGCGCACTAACAACAAAAAGACCTGCAACGAAACGTCCCGCATACTCAGTACGTGTGGCGACTAGTGCGTATGACATCGCAACCAGACCAATTGAGATCATTCCCCATAGCGCGCCGAGGCCGAGCATGAACATCGGAACCATGGTGAACAATAGCGCGATATGCTCCCAAGTCTCGGCTTTGCCCTCGAAGCATTGCGCCAACACAATGGCGAGAGCGATATACCCGATATAGACCGAAGCCATGTAGTGATAGAGAAACAGCGTGCGTCCAATCCAGACCCAAATGACTATATAACCGAGATAGCCAAACACGAGGAAGGAACGCGCCAGACTCGGACGCTCAATCGCCTGCACGGCGGTAATCGTCATCGCGGTCAGGGCGCCCCACCAGAGCAGTGGATTGCCGCCGCCCCAGATAGTCGAGACGTTGCCGGTTTTGGGAAAGTCCTGCCAATAGGCAATTGGCCGTAACATCAACGGCCAACTCCACCAAGGCGACGCATATGGATGAGTAGCCGAGGAAACGCTGTCTTCATACCACCTGATGTCGACGTAGTACTGTGCCAAGTCGGAGATCCCACCCCACCAGTGCAGCCAATAGTGTGGAAGAAAGACGGCGAGGTATACAATCGCCGCTGTCGCACCGAGCAAGAGCATCGCGCCCGCGCGTTTGGGTTCACGGGCACCCTCGCCCACTCGCATCAGCCATTGCGGGGGTCCCGTCACCCACGACATTTTCAGCAATAGGTACAATAGGTTGATCGCGAGCATCGCGAGTGCAATCCATCGGACAAACGCATGGTTGTACAGGAGAATAACTAATGCGAGAGCCAGGTAAGGCAATCCGTCAAAACCACAATATATCCAACTGAGTAATGGGGTAGTTGCAGAAACTGGTGCTGACGTCTCGGTGGCCGGCTCCGTGGGTGCCGGCAAGGGGTACGTTTTTGCGACTACATACAACACAAATCCCGCGACGAGAAGGAATGTTACCGCAGGGATGTATAGTTTGCTGCCGAGGCATAGACCCAGCGCAATCCCGAGCCAGATCAGGAGCTTCTGCCGCTGTTTGATATCGCGCGTCTGAGCAAAACGGAAGAAAAGCAGGTACGAGAGGGCCGCCAACGCCAGGTATACGATATCTATTACCGCGACGCGCGAATCGACCAGGTACATCCCATCGCAAATGATGAATACCCCAGCCAGTGCCGCAGCCAGGCGCGAGCCGGTCATTCTGCGGGCGAGCAAATAGGTGATCGCGACCAGCGCGGTGCCGATAGTGGCGTTGCCAACCCGCCAACTCCACGGATGATCGCCAAAGAGCCGGATGCCGAGCGCGATGATCAGTTTGGCGAGCGGCGGGTGAGGATCGAGAAAAACCTCCGAGTGCAAGTAGTGACGTCCTTGCGCGACAAAGTGGACTTCGTCGAAAACAATTTCGGCCGGATGTCCGAGGTGCCAGAAGCGCGTGATAGCTGCGACCAGCAGCAGCGCCGAAATGATCATCGTGTCGGTCGGAATCCACTTCGGTGCGAAAACTTCCTCCTCGATTATGCGGGGACTGTCGGGCACGGATGTAAAACGTGTGACGAGCATCTCGAACGCCCGGATTGGCACCGAACCGAGACGCGCGATTCCGTAATAGATTGCCAAGATGAGCGCGCCCAAGTTGAGCGCCGAGGTCGCCATCGCGAGTCCGTCGCGAGCGTCGAGGAAAACGACGGTATTCAAGGTATGCAGAATGTAGGCGAGATTAAACAGGCAGGTGATGCTCAGGATGATGAACACGGCGAGCATCTCAGGCGCTTCCAGAGCCAGCGGTACTGCCAGAACGATCGCGGGGTAGAGATATCGCTCGTGCATCCGTGGCGCGACCATAAAGAATCCAAAGATCGCGATGAAGGTGGCGTAAATCAGCCGCGAGCGCGTACGCCCATTCCAGAGAATCCATGCGACGAATGCGTAGAGCGGTACCAGCAGGCCCATCCCGAGCGCGAAGTACGAAATGCCGGCGATAGTATCTGAGTCCGATTGGCGGAGACCGCCAATCAACGCCATCAGATTGAACGCGTTGACCGAGGTCTCGTGATAGTACGCCGCGGTCGAGGTGTAGAGCTTCAGAATCCAATTCCACTCGTGGCCGATCTGAAACGGCGCGATTCCGATTATCGCAACGAGGATCAGCGACACGCCGGAGCGCACCCAGGTTGCGAAGCCGGTCTCGAAGATTGTCCAGAATCCGAGCACGGGGAGGATCATCAAACCTTGCGGTTTGACCAGGACGGCGATCGCGGCCAGTCCCCACGCGGCTTCGTATTGGCGGCCAAGGATCGCGACCAGACTCAGCAGCATCACGAACGTCAGCACCGAGTCGCTCTGGCCCCAAACGACGGTGTCGAAAAGCAGCGCCGGATTGAGCGCGACCATGAGCATCGCGACGAAAGCCATCTTGAGCTGACTCTCGCGTCTGATGAATGCAAACATCAGGAGCGCGAGCGCGAAGTCGGCAAGTATCGCGGGCGCTTCTATGATGGTCCTGAAAAAATCGCCGGTGGCGCCGATCGCCTGCGCAGATACGCCGGCCATCCACAGCGCGTATAGGTATCCGGGTGGGTAATCGAGAAAGTAGCCTTCCTGATAGGTATGCGCCGGCCCGAATTGTGCGATTTGAATCGCCCACGCCTGATAGCTGCCAACGTCGGCGCCGAAGCCGGGGAAAAACGGCATCATCAGGAGCTTGACGACCGCGATGATGAGTAGCGCGATCGCCACGCTGACGAGACCGGAGTGGTGGTCATATCCGAGTGGTCGCAAATATTTGAAGAGTGTGTAGCAGACCAGCCCGAGCAGCAGGGCGCCGGCGAGCACACCCAAAGCCTTCCCGGTTGGAGCGCCGGTATTGGGACTGGCCGCTATGCAAGCGATCGCGAGCGCGATAGCCAGCGCCGCAAGCGGCACGCGCCCCGCTTCCATCCCGGGCCGATCGGCCCACACCTTTGTCACTCGAGCATCCTGTTCTACCGGCAATGCCGATAATCTCCCCATAGCGCGCGGATAAGATAGCTGTTATCGGCCACCCGATGAACAGGCGACGTGCGCGCCGGCTGGCAGCGCCGCGCGAGACGGGTCTATGATGCGTGAACCGCCGCGCAAGGGAGTTCCTCGAGATGCGATTGATACATGCAGTCTATGAACCCGCCGGAGAAGGACCGCATCCCACGCTAATAGCGATGCACGGGTTTGGCGCCAATGCGCTCGACTTGTTGGGGCTCGCGCCGTACATCGCGGACGGGCGCTTCATGGTGATTTGTCCGCAGGGGCCGATGGAAGTGCCGATCGGTCCGAGGCGCGGCTACGCGTGGTTTCCGATCAGGATGGGAGGAACGCCGGATCGGAATGCGATCGAGGATGCCGGCCGCATGGCGACCGAGTTCCTGAATACCGCGTTGCAGAAATATCCGGTGGACCGAAAAAAGCTGGTGATGCTGGGATTCAGCCAGGGCGGCATGATGGCGTATCGGCTCGCAGTGCGGAATCCGTCGAAGTTTGCCGCACTGGTCGGGCTATCGACGTACTTTCCGCCAGAATTGAAGGACGAGGTGAACGATCCCACGGCGCTCGAAGCGCTGCCAACATTGGTACAGCATGGCCGCGCCGACGACATGATCGAAATCACGCGCGCGCGGTCTTCGGTCGAGGAACTGCGATCGCTCAAAGTCCCGGTGACGTTTCGCGAATACGATAGCGCTCACGAGATCACGGCCGAGAGCCTGGTCGATCTGTCGAAGTTCCTGACCGACAAGGTGCTGGAGCCCATCGTCAGGATCTAGTTTTACCCGCGCATGCCAAACAGCAATGAAAACACCGCAAGTGCAGCGTTCGCCAGACTGCTAGCCGTCGTAACCGAGTTGCGCGAAAAATGCCCCTGGGATCGCGAGCAGAAACTCGCCGATACCCCACGCCACCTGATTGAAGAAGCGTACGAGCTCGCCGACGCGATCGAGCGCGGGCAACTTGCGGAAGTCGCCGACGAGCTGGGCGATCTCGTGGTGCAGGGAATGTTCATTGGCGTGATACTGGCGGAGCAAAACCAATTCGATTTCGCGGCAGTTATGAAAAATGCGGCCGAGAAGATGATTCGGCGTCATCCGCATATATACGGCCAGACTCGCGCCGATACGATCGAACAGGTCTTGAAAAATTGGGATCGGATCAAGCTGAAGGAGCGCGAGGAGAGCGGTAAAGATCGCGCAAAGAGCCTCGAGCACGTAGGCCGGGCGATCCCCGCGATGATGCGCGCGGAGAAGCTCGGCGAAAAGGCGCGGCGCGCAGGAATGGATTGGGCAAATCTGCGCGAGGTTCTGGCGAAGGTTCGCGAAGAAATTAGTGAAGTCGAGCAGGCTCTCGATCGCGACGACGGAGAGAATGCCGCGGAAGAGATCGGCGACATGATGCTTGCGCTTGCCAATGCACCGCGCTTCCTTGGCCGCAACGCCGAACAGACCTTGCGCGCCGCGTGCGATAAGTTTGTGACGCGATTTGACGAAGTCTCGCGAATCGCAGCCGAGCGCGGAATCGATCTTAAATCGCTGACCGCAGGCGAAATCGAGGGGTTATGGCAGCAGGCGAAGAAGTCCGCGCGAACTGCTGTCGAGGGCTAAGCGCGCGCAATGTATTGCCCTGCCTCATGCGCACTGTTACAAGTGACTGGTTATGCCGCATATTCCAGTTCATCCGTCGGCCGAGAAGCGTCATCGGCAAAGCCTTAAACGCGCAGAGCGCAATCGGGTCGTAAAGACTCGCGCTCGTACGCTCGCCAAAACCGCTGCCGAGACGATCGCTTCGAGCGATGAAGCCAAAGCGCGAGAAGCCTTGAAGCAGGCCACTTCGGTGCTATATCGGGCGATCACGAGCGGCACGATGCATCGCAATACCGCGCGACGCAAAGTTGCCCGGCTGTCCGCGAGCCTGCATCGCAAGTTCGGCAAGAAAGCTTAGATAGTTTTCCGCCCAGTCAGCTCAGTCGGCGGTTCCCATCAGGTCGAGGAGCATGCCGGCGAGTGCATTCTCGCGTTCTTTCAATTCCCCGTTCTTGAAGGCAGCATCCATTTCGCACGCACGCCAGTAAGCCCGCTCGAGGCGCGCCAATCCAAAACGACGCGCGCCCTCGACCGCTCGTGTCGCCAGGCCACTCTGGGGCGGAAGGCCGAGCGCCGACGCGACTTCACCGAGGCTTCTTCGCGCCGCAAGCATCGACGCCGCGATCATCATCCGCCGCATCAGCGGAATAATCTCGACCGCGAGAATTTCGATCGTGTCGCGTCCGAGCGCGATCGCGCGTCCGAGCTGCGCCAGCGCGGTCGAGACCCGGCCATTGGCGAGGCTCTCGGCCAGTTCAAAAGCCTCGGGCATCCGCCGCGCGCCGACCTCGTCGAGGTCCGCGGGCTGCACGGCTACCCCGGGCTCGGCGAAGATCATCACTTTCGATAGTGCGTTCGCGATCGCGCCTAAGTCGCCGCCGTGCCGCGAGATAAGCATGTCGACCGCAGCGGGAGAAAGTTTAAGCCCGAGCGATTGCGCGAATGCGTTCGCGTACTGCTCGATCTGATTGTCGAAAGGACGCATGCAGTTGACGAGCAGCGCCGATTTCTCCGCCGCGCGACGAACCTTGGCGGGCGCGCTGTCGCGTTCATACAGCACGACCAAATGACCCGGGCCGCGCGCCTCTTCGATCGCAGCGATGAGCGCCGCTTCTGAGCCGCTCGCACCCGATCCGCGGGCGTCCGATTCCGCAGCTGAGTCGTCAACCCGATCGCGGCGCGAACGAAGCACCCGACAGACCATCGTGCGCTTGGGCGCAAACAGGTCGGGCGCACGAATTTCATTCAGCAACGCGCTGTAATCGTCGCCCGCGCCAACCTGAAAGCCGCGATACTGGTTGCCTTCCTCGGCGAGTGTGCGCGCAACGCAGCTCAGCACGTACTCGCGCAGAAATGCATGCGGCCCGAAAACGATTACGACTGGCGGGATGCGACGACCGGCATTGTTGGCACGGATAAAGGCGAGAGCTGGTTCAAGCGGCATCGTTCACGGCTCTGGGCTGAGCGTGCTCGGCTAGAAGCCTTCGGCCATCTCTGAGTAAAGATTCTGCGCAACCTTCTGCATGACTATGTTCTGCGACGCCGACGTCATCGACTGGGCAACCTGTATGTCGGTCATTTGCGCGATATCGCCGGCGCGCAGGTTTTGCTGCAGGTAGGTCGGCGTGGTGGTGACGACCGTCTGCGCGACCACCGGCGTATGCTGGATATAGCTGACGTTGCGCGTGGTCCAGATTGTTTTGTTCGCGTGAGTGTCCTTCAGCGCCGCCGAAACCGCGAGCTGATCGTTGTAGATGGTTGGTTCCAGCGCCGAATTGAAATTTGCCGGGGTGGCGTTGGCAAACTTCACCGTGCCTGAAAGTACCAGGTCCGCTTGCGCGGGACCGTCCACGATCTTCAAACGCTTATGCAGCGCGATCTCGTCCTTCAGGTAACCCATGAACTCGTCGTTAAGGCCGCTGAACCGGGTGCGATTGTCGAATTGCTCGACGTAAATCGTCTGCGCGGCGGAAGGCAGCGCATCGCCGGAGCTTGCGAAATGATAGCCGCATCCGGAGACGCCCAGAACTGCGAGCGTCGCGAGGCCAAGCAGCCTACTCAGACTTGGAGACAACGCGGTCTTCACCTTTTTGCTTAAGCCCCAAGCGTCCAGCAACTTCGTCGAGCACCCCGTTGACGAAACGCCCCGACTCGATGTCGCCGTAGCATTTTGCAAGCTCGATCGCCTCGTCGATAGTTACGCGGGTTGGTATTTCGGGCATGTGGATCAGTTCGAATAGCGCGATCCGCAGGATGTTATGATCGACACGCGACAGGCGCTTGATCGACCAATGCTCGAGCGCATCGGCAAGATGCTTGTCGAGCGTGGCCTGTTCGGCGCGTGCGCCCTCCATCAATTGGACCGCGAACTTGCGCGCGCTGTCCTCGACCGGAAAGCTGTCGAAGAACAGCACCAGGTCGTCATTGCTGGCGCCGCCGCAGATATCGATCCGGTACAGCGCCTTGAGCGCCAGTTCGCGCCCCAAGTGTCTTAGTCCCATAAAAACCGTGGTCTCCGCGGTCCGGCGAGAGTCGAGCGCCGCGGCAGTTGCACCCTCAGGTAATCAGCTTCAGTTCCGAGAATAGATGGCCGAGTTTTTCCTTCTTAGTTTTCAGATACCCGATGTTGCCCGCATGCGGCGTTACTTCGATCGGCACGCGGGACACGTTCACTCCGTACCGGCGCAGGCTTTCGATCTTGCGCGGGTTGTTGGTGAGCAGTTGAACCTCACCGACACCGAGATCGCGCAGAATTTGCGCGCCGATTCCGTAGTCGCGAAGATCCTCTTCGAAGCCGAGGTGAAGATTCGCCTCGACCGTGTCCATGCCGTCATCCTGGAGGGCATAGGCGCGGATTTTGTTGCCAAGCCCGATCCCGCGGCCTTCCTGATGAAGATAAATCACCACGCCCGAGTCGGCCGACATGATGCGCTCCATTGCTTCCCGCAGTTGTTCGCCGCAGTCGCATCGCGCGGAGGCAAACACGTCACCAGTCAGGCATTCAGAATGGAGCCGCACCAGCGCGGGACGCCCGCCCCCGACTTGTCCTTTGATAAGCGCCAGATGCTCGCGGCCATCGACGATATTTCTGAAAATCACCGCGTTGAGCACACCGCCCTCGATCGGAAACGGCTGCTCGGAGACGCGCCGTACCAGGACCTCGTTGGTGAGACGATGCGCCACCAGATCTTTGATATAGCAAATCGGCAGCGAGTGACGTTTGGCGAACTCCCGAAGTTCGGGGAGCCGCGCGGACTCACCGTCGTCGCGCAGAATCGTGCACAACGCGGCGGCTGGCGTCAGCCCGGCCGAGCGCACGAAGTCAACTGCGCCCTCGGCCCGCCCTATCCGCATCATCACGCCACCGCTAAGCGCCATCAACGGCAGCACGTGACCGGGCATCACGATGTCGTCGTTGCGGGACTCTTCGAAAGCGACCACTGAGATCGTTCGCGAGCGGTCGGCAGCCGAGATCCCGGTGGTGACGCCTTCGCGCGCTTCGATCAGCGCGCCCGCCTGCTCCAGCGGATTACCGTTATCGGTCGAGGGGGCGAGCGGAATCCCGAGCTCACGAAAGCGCTTGTCGGGAATCGCGATCGAAACGATACCGCGCGCTTCACGCGCCATGAAGTTAACCTGGTCGGGGGTAATTTTCTCGCCCGCTATGACGAGGTCGCCTTCGGCGTCGTCACGTTCCTCGGCCATCATCACGACCATGTTTCCGTCGCGGAGAGTGGCAAAAATTTCTTCGAGAGAAGCGGCTGGCATCGGCGTAAGTTCGACGAAAGGATGATATCACCGCGCTGCCGAATTAACCAAGCTGCGCGCGGCGAGGCTGTCAGCGAGCCGGCATGGGCGGTTTGGTCGAGACGCGTGCCTCCACGAGCAAATCGCCGCCCACGGGACGCGCGGAGAGCTCAATCATCTGAAACGCGTCGCGGACGCTGCGGAGATGAGTGCCTTCAATCGCCGGCAGACCCGCGCCAATTATTTTCGGCGCGACGAACAACGCGATTCGATCGACAATCCCGGCTTCCAGCGCCGAACCTGCCAGATTCGCACCGCCTTCGATCAATACCCGGCACCATCCGCGACGGCCAAACTCCCGCATCAACTGATCGAGCGAGAGCTTTCCACGCTTAGCGGATACTGCAATCACCTCGACGCCGCGCCGCAGATATTTCTTTTGCGCCCGCGCGAGATTCGAAGGCTGCGTGACGAGAATCGCCGGCGCGGTGGACCGTTGACGATAGACGCGAGCGCTTCGATCAGTGCGGAGCCGAGCATCGACGATGACACGCACTGGGTCGCGCCCTCCCGCAATCCTGCACGTCAGTCGAGGATTGTCGGCGATCACCGTCCCGGCGCCGACCATCACCGCGTCGGATTCCGCGCGCCACCGATGAACCAGCTCGCGAGACGGCTCCGAGCTAATCCATCGCGAGTCGCCGCCCTCGGCTGCGATACGCCCATCGAGCGACATCGCCAGTTTGAGCAATCCCATCGGACGTCCGCGGGTGACGCGCGTGATGAATCCTTCGTTCAGACGCGCCGATTCCTTTTCCAGCACGCCAGTGACTACCTCGATTCCCGCGCGCTTTAGGATCGAGATACCGCGCCCTTTGACTCTGAAATCCGGATCGACGCATCCGATCACGACCCGCCTTACGCCAGCTTTCACCAGTGCCTGTGCACACGGCGGAGTCTCTCCATGATGAGCGCATGGTTCGAACGACACGTACACAACTGCGCCGCGCGCTCGCGAGCCCACGGCCGACAGCGCTACGGTTTCGCCATGAGGCCGGCCGCCGATTCCCGTCACGCCGCGGCCGACAACCTTGCCGGCGCGCACGATGATGCATCCTACGCTGGGGTTCGGTGACGTCAGTCCGAGCCGTGCTTGCGCCAGCGCGAGCGCCTCGCGCATGAAGCGCTGGTCGGTCTCGGCGGAATCGCGCATGCGAAAGTCAGGAAGCTGACTCGCCCTTCTTTTCGGGCGGGCGCGGCGCAGGCTCTTGTTTGCGCTGTTTGATCAGATCTTCGAGCTCGTGCATGAACTCGTCGATATCTTTGAACGAACGGTAAACGGACGCGAAGCGCACATACGCGACCTGGTCGAGCTTGTGCAGTTCGTTCATGACCGCCGCGCCGATCGCGTTGCTGCTGACTTCGCGCTCGCCCTGCTCGGTCATCGAGGTCTCGATACGGCCAGCGATCTGCTCGATCAGTTCCATCGATACCGGCCGCTTCTCACAGGCGCGCTTCAATCCGGCGACTATCTTGCTGCGATCGAATGGCTCGCGGCGGCCGTCTTTTTTCACCACCATCGGGGTCGATTCCTCGACTCGCTCATAAGTGGTGAAACGCCGCTTGCACGACGTGCACATCCTGCGCCGTCGAATCATCGCGCCGTCGCTCGCGAGCCTTGAATCGACGACGCGGTTTCCACGATGACGGCAGAATGGACACCGCATCGGCCTACCTCCGCGAACCCGCGTCCGGAAAGCCGGGACGGCTTTTCGCGCAAGCTGATGCTGAGCTGAAATTAAATGCGGAAGCGGCG
>CAAGKR010141027.1_pt1 | contig 13253 bp, 10 predicted proteins | sample 2556971 | NCBI WGS metagenome assembly CAAGKR01 (sample SAMEA5207829, study PRJEB30636) | soil metagenome | biome: forest; feature: boreal; material: soil | place: USA | collected 2011-09 | depth 1 m | reverse complement strand
TAGACCAAGGTCTAGGTAGAGCCTGGACGAATGTACCGTTGTGCAGACCCGGTCAAACGGCCGATGCTTTATGTAAGACTTAGAACATCACGCATCCGGCTGACGATGCTTGACAGCTCGGGGAAGAGAGGGTATGCACGCCCATGGACGCGCCGTTGAAGGTCCTCATCGCAGATGACCATCCGTTGATGCTGCACGCGCTTCGCAGGGCGCTGGAGGCCAGCGAGGACATCGAGGTCGTCGGCGAGGCTCGCTCGGGCGAAGAGGCGCTGGCGCTCGTCGAGCGCAGGAGCCCGAATCTAGTGTTGCTGGATCTGCACATGCCGGGCCTCGACGGCCTGGACTGCCTCGCCGAGCTGAAGCGCTCGTGGCCGGATGTCAAGGCGGTCGTGATCTCGGCGTCCGACGACCGCGCCACGATCGATGCGGCCCTCGTGGCCGGGGCGAGCGCCTACATCCTCAAGAGCGTGAGCCCGATGGACATACCCTCGGTGCTGCGACAGGCCTCTGCCGGTGCGGTCTACCACGTGCCCTCGGTACCCCGTCCACGCTGCGACGATAACGCTGCGGCGTGCGGGCCCGAGCTGACTCCGCGCGAGACCACGATTCTGATGGCCGTCGCCGGCGGCCTCACGACGAAGGCGATCAGCCAGGATCTATGGCTCAGCGAGCACACGGTCAAGTTCCATCTCACGAACATCTACCGCAAGCTCGGGGTATCCAACCGCAGCGCCGCCGTCCGTTACGCCTTCGAGAACGATCTCGGCCCCTCCGCCGCGCTCGCCGGCGCGCACGCCTAGCACTCTCCCGGCGCAGGACTACCGCGGCAGCGCGTCGCGGCTAGCTCCCAGGGCAGGGCCGGCGGACCTCCTCGATCAGCGGCTCCCAGCGCTCGAGCGCGACCGATACCACGGTGGGACCGCCCGGCTGACTGTCTATACGGCACTGCCCTCCCAGAAGCCGTACGCGCTCGTGCATCGCGATCAGGCCGAGGCGGCCCCGCTGCGCCGCGCGCATCAGCGTGGACTCGAGGTCGAAGCCGCAACCGTTGTCGGTGACCTGGGCCTCGACGCCCTGCTCGTTCACCGAGACGCTCACCTCGACGTCGGTGGCGTTGCTGTGCTCCCTGACGTTCGTCAACGCCTCATGGACGATGTTGAGGAGGGCTATTTGCTGAGAGTCCGAGACCAGGCTGAGATCGCCGCTCACGTTTACGCGCGGCTCGATCGTCGTGCGGACGGCGAAGGACCGGGTGACGTCACCCAGCGCACGCGCGAACGGCCGGTTGAGCAGCACCGAAGCGGCCCGAACTTCGTTTGAGATCCGGCGTAGGTCCTCGTCGAGTCCGGCGAGCTGTGCATCGAGGTCGTCGAGCCTGCCCAGCATGAGCGCGCGATGCTTGGAGCGGCGCGTGACGACGTCGAGCTGATCGCGGAACAGCCGCAGATCGTCGCCTATCACGGCCACATCCTGGATCGGCCCATCGTGGAGATCGAATCCCAGGCGGGTGAGCTTGCGCTCGCTCGACTGGACCAGAGCCCGCTCGGAGGCAGCGTTGCCGGCGAGCAGGGAGTCGCGCTCGAGGATCGCCCCAAGCATGGGCACCGCGTCGGCGAGGAACCAATCGCGGCCCTCCCGGATCCCGGGCCGCGCAGAGCCGACGAGCGCAGCCAGCGGTTGCTGCCAGCGACCGACCGGCAGACCTACCAGCAGACGTCGCTCCCGGGGCTCGGCGCTCTCACCCGCGAGAAGCCGGCCGGCGAGCTCCTTCGCGCCCCGCGAGGGGCTGCCGTCGCCGGCGTGGCGCAGGCAGGTCACGTGCTCTGCGTCGTCGAGTATCCACACCGACGCGCTGCGCAGCTGCGCCAGCACCACGAGCATTTCCAGCTGAGTCTCGATCGCGGTCGTCGGCAAGAGCGTCAACAGCTCGGGTGCTCTGAGAACCTCGCGTGCGAGCGCGAGGCTCGGAAGGCCGGTGATCACTTCGAACTCGTGCGCGGCGCGGGCGGCATCGGTCGGCGAGGACACGAGCTCGGTCCTCATGGCGCCGAACAACTCCGCTGCTGCGACGAGGAGTGCCGTGCGGCTGTTCTCAGCGCCCGCTCCCCCGCGTTCGAGCACCTCCATGGCACGCGCCCTGGCCCCCTTGCGAGCACGCACGAAGACGCGTGGATCTGGGCCCTTCGTCCGCTCGAAGAGCCGCTCGAGCCGACTCAGCTCGAGCAGCACGGCGCGACGCCGCGACGCCGGGGCGCCGCCCGCGACCGGTCGCCGAGAGCCCGTGGTCCTCTTCGTGGGCGTCCTGGTGGAGACACCTTTGGGTGCGTTCCATTGGCTGGCCATCGTCATCTCTCGATGTTCCGTCACCGAGCGCGGAGCCGCCTTGGTGACTTGAGGTCCATATCGACCAGCACATCGCCTGACTCAAGTCGGCTCCGAGGGTGGGCGAACGCGCCCAGTGGAGAACCGTCTAGGAGTTTTCGATGCCGAAGGACGAGGAGAGCGCCGTCAGCACGCCGCGCATCACGTCTCCAGCAGGGGTCGACGCCTCGACGCCATGGTGGTTGAGCGGATCGCCCCCCGCGTCCGAGAACCCGATCTCGATGTGCCCATGTCCGAGCAACACCGCGTCGCCGGCGTGCCCCACGATCGCGATCGGCTGGCCGGCGGAGACGTGCTGACCCGGGTGAACGAGAGCCTCTGCCACGTGGCCGTAGTAGATGTGCTGCCCGATGAGCGAGCCGCCCGTTGCCTGGATTACCGGATAGTTGGGGCCGAAGCCGACCGGGTCGCTCGCGACGGCCGTAACGACTCCCGGCGTGATCGAGTACACGAGCGCTCCGTCGGGAGCCATCTCGATATCCACGCCGTCGTCGGTGCGTCCGAGCTGACCCATGTATCGCGCGTCGAGGGGCAGCGAGTACCCCCGCTCGATTCTGGCGAAGCTGGCAAGATCGCCCAGAGTCCGGGCGCGCAGGAAGACCTCCGCTACGTACCAGTCGGCATGGTTGTAGGCGAAGATCGCTCCCGGCAGATCATGCGAGGCGCCGCAGGCCTGCAGGTAGCGCGCGGCGGTGAAGATCGCGTCCTGCGGCGAATAGGGGTTGAGGTGTCCGTCGTGGTCGGCGTCGACGGCCCACTCGCCCCATGTCGCGGGCATGAATTGCATCCAACCGACGGCACCCGCCGAGGACACCGCGAGGTTGCGACCGTAGTTTGTCTCGATCGCGTTGATCGCCGCGAGCACCCGCCACGGCACGCCATAGCGACGACCGGCGGCCTCATAGATCGGGATCAGGTATGCGGGCGGCCGGTCTTCGGCGACCCCCAACAGATCCGCGGACACTTCTTGGGCGGTCGGCGTCGGTTCGGGGAGTACCGGCCCCGAGGAGGTCTCCTGAATGCCCGGGTGCCGGGTCGCTGCTCCGACATGCCGCGATCGAGCGAAACCCGTGTGGGGCCCGCGCGGCAGTGCTCCCGCCGAGCGCCTGCGGTCCGCCTGAGGCGCCGCAGGCCCCTTGGCCGCGGCCGGGCGCGGCGGGGCCTGGCTGGATGAAGCTGGGGTCGTGTCTCGGGAAGGCCCGCCGGCGGGGGCGCTCACCGTGGGCGGCGAGGGTTCTGCGACTGGTCCTCCGCCGGTAGTGGGAGGAGGCGGCGTTGGCGGGATGATGGGCACCGGGTCCGGTGGCTGGGGCGGCTTTTGAGGACTGGGTTCCACAGGCGGTGGCGGCGGCTGAGGCGGCACTTCCGGGGTGGGTTCCGGCGTACCCCCACCCGTAGACCCGGGCGTTTCAGGGGTAGCTTCGGCAGCTCCCGTCGCCGCGGCGTAGGCCCCGCTGGCGCGTGCGGTCCCCGGCAGCCAGCCCCCCGCCAGGCCGAGCTGACACGTCACGGCGACCAGCAGGGCCGTGTACCGGAGGGCATATGGCCAGGTGACCCGGCTGGCCCGGGATCGCCCGAACAGTCGCTCGGTCAACGGCCCCGCGACGTCCAACGCCAGCGGCAGGAGCTCCTCATCGTGAAGCCGAAGCGCGAACTGCGTGCGCGGGTCGCCGGCCACCTCGGGCGGAACAGCGAAGCTCCCGCGCCAGGTCCATTCACAGGCATCGTCGTACGGTGTGCGCGCCGTGTACGCGACCAGCGCCGGGTAGACCTGCTCGACCGCATCGCGCTCGACCAGCAACAGCGGATGGGTCGGACTCCGCGGCTCGAAGGCAAGTCGCAGGCAAACGCGCAGCAACAGGTCTGACTGCGCGTAGTCGAAGCGCTCGAGGCCGAGCACGAAGTCGTGGGGTCGATGCACGTGGTGCCCAGCGCTCTGGGGGTCGCCAGCGGGTCTCATCAGCTCAGATGGGAAGGAGCAGCACGATCAGGGCGCCGAGCGACAGGAACGGCCCCAACGGGATCGTCGCCTTGCGCGCGGCCAGGCCATTACGGACGAGCATCAGCAGTGCGATGGGGAACACGCAGAGGAAAGCGATAGCCACGGCGTTGACGATGCCCGAGCCGAGAGCCACACCGATGAACAGGACGAGCTTCACGTCACCCATCCCGATCCAGTCGCGTCGGAACAGATGCGGGACGGCGAAGACGGCCGCACCGAGCACGCCGGCCAGCGCCCACTCGACCGCCCGCTCGGGGAACAGCGCGACCTGCATCGTCAGCGCGAGAGCTGCCGCTGGGAGGACGATCCGGTTCGGAATGATTCCCCGTTCGAGGTCGATGGCCGACACCACCACGAGCACCGCGGCCGTGAAGGCTGCGACAACCCCCTTGTCGAGCGGCAGCGTCGCCAGCGCGAGGACCACGACTCCGACAACGAAAGGCGCCACGACCGAGGGAGTGCGCAGCCACCGCTCCTCCGGGCCCGCGGCCGTGCCCGCGGGAATCGCGCTAGGCCCGGTCACCGTTGTGTCCTTCTGTCGCATGGGCATGGCCTGCCGCTTCGATCGCCGACACGAGGTCTTCAAAGGGACCCCACTTCGCGAGCAGCTGCGTCTTCTCCAGTGCCGTGCCTGGCTCATCGGCGACGAGGACCACGCCGGCGGGTCGCGCGCCAACCTGCGCCGTTGCGTTCGCGGCCAGCAGCAGTTGGCTTGCGTCGATCACGACGACATCCGCATCCTCCTGTGCCATGAGCTCAGCGACGCGGCTCGCGTTCGCCGTCGCTGTCACCGAGCAGTTGCGGCGGCCGAGCAACAGGGACATGACCGTCCGGAAGTGCCCGTCGTGAGACACGACTAGAACCCGCAGCGGGCGCAGGCGTGCGAGCGCACGCGACTGCGATGAGGCGGCGGCGCCCTCTTCGGGATGGTCGTCGGCGTGCGCGGTCCGCGGGCGCGTGACACCCTCTCCGTTACGGTCACGAAGCGCCAGACGGTCGCCCACCTGCACCCCGCATCGCGCACTCTCCCCTGCCGCGAGCTCGAGTACCGCGCGCGCCCGGCGCTCAGAGGCGAGCCGCCACGGTCCAAGCTGCTCGCGGATATCGAGCACCCTCAGGTCGCGATCGAGAAACAGGGCGTCGATGGGGAACCGCATGAAGGCGGTGTGGATTCCTGGAGCGGGGCGTAGCAACATGCCCTCCCCGGCCGGGAGGCCCTGGCGGCCCAGGAGCCCGCGCATACGCAGCAACGGTCGGTCGGCAAGCTCGCCGACGCACACGCAGCGGCCGTTGGTGAGGTTCACTATGAGCTTCGTCCTTGCCACCAACGCGAGCGGACCTTTCCCCTTTTCGAGCTTGTCTCTAAAGGCTCGTCTGTCATGGAACGCGCCGGGTGGCTCGTTTACCAGCGGACAGTGTCTACGCTCCGCGGGGCAACTCAAACTGGCCGTTGGTCTAGTTCGAGCTAGCGCTTCTTCTCTCGCGGTTACGCAAACCCCACCTTCGTCTAGGTGGAGTTAGAGCTTCGTGGGTGTTATGCCCGGTCGCCCGCTACCTAGCATCCCACGGGCCAATGCGTCGGATTCTCCTTATCGCCCTTGCGGGCCTGCTCATCTCAGCCGAGACCGCTAGCGCTCGCGCGCCTAATGCTCCTGCGCTACAAGGGCCGGCCAATGGCGCGACCGTTCAATCGCTGCCGACATTCACGTGGCGCGCCGTCTCGAAAGCCACCGCGTATCAGTTCCAGCTGGCCGCTGATACGCGCTTCGGCTCGATCGTTCAGAGCCAGCTAGGCAAGGGCTCGATCGAAACGACGAACACGGCCGCCTCGCTCGAGAAAGCGGTACCGAACGGAACCTACTACTGGCGCGTGCGGACGGTCTCGGGCAAGAGCTCGGGTCCTTGGTCGCGGCCGCGCAGATTGGTGAAGGCGTGGAGCGCCGCCCCGCAGCTGCTAGGGCCCAACGCCAGCACAATCGACTGGCCGGCTCAGCCACTGGTCTTCAGCTGGTCGACGGTGCCCTACGCGGTTCGCTACCAGCTGACCGTCGCAACCGACCCGACCCTCGCCAACCAGGTGCTCGGCTCGGTCCAGTCGCCGGTCATCACGCAGGCGACCGTGCTGACGCCGAGCAGCCCGCTGAGGGCCGGCGCCTACTTCTGGCAGGTCACTCCGCTCGATGCGCAGGGTCACAAGGGCACCCCCTCCTCGATCGGCTCCTTCACGTACGCGTGGCCGTCGGCCACGAGGACCTCCGCCTCCTATCTGAACGGAGCACAGCTGCTCGAAGAGGACCCCCAGTTCAGCTGGGCGCCGATTCCGGGGGCGGCGCGCTACGAAGTCGAGATCAACTCCGCCGAAGGATTCCCGCCCGGCTCGAAGTGGTGCTGCGCGGGCACGATCATCGGGACCTCGATCGCCCCGCTGAAGCCGCTCGCGAACAATCGTTACTACTGGCGAGTGCGCGCGATCGACCCGAAGGGCAACCCGGGCGTGTGGAATGAAGGCCCCCATCTCAGGAAGACGTTCGACGGGGGGACGCCGTCGATCAACCACCTCGTCGTGAGCGATACACAAGGACGTGTGATCTCGAAAGATCCGGAAACCGGAGAAGCTGTGATTCCCAGCACCGACACGCCGATCGTCACGTGGGATCCAGTCCCCGGCGCCTCGCGCTATGAACTTCAGCTCGGTCCATACTCGACTAAACTGGGATGCGACTGGTCGCTTGCTCGCAAACCAGAGTTCGCATACCTGCACTCTGAAACCGCCACAACGGCATGGACGCCGCTCGGCGCCAGCAAAGGGTTTCACATCGGCCCCGGGGGCTGGCCGTTCCCGCAGGAGTTCATACCCTTCGCGCTGCCTGCGGAAAACAGGCAGTACTGCGTGCGCGTGCTCGCTCGGGCCGACGAAGACGCTCAGAACAACCAGGTGGTCAGCACCTGGACCTACCTGAATCCGACACCGAATCAGCCAGCCTTCAGCTACGCCGACTCGCCGCCGGCCGAACCGGCCGAAGGACCGCTGCAGACGGCAGCGAGCGCCTACCTGCAACCCGCTCCGGGTACGACGACATCGCGCACTCCGGTGTTCGCGTGGCGCCGCGTGCCGAGCGCCAAGGGCTACTTCGTCGTGATCGCCTACGACGAAAACTTCACCGAAGTGGCCGATATCGGCTTCACGAACGTACCCGCGTACGCGGCGCACCTCGCCAACCGCGAGCCGCTCGCCGACGAGACCACCTCGTACTTCTGGGCGGTCATACCAACGACCAACGCCGACGGCACCGGGATTAGCAGCGACCCTTCGCGTGGCGAAGACAGCCCCCAGAGCTTCAACAAGTCATCGTCACCGCCTGCGCCTCAGCTGCCCGTGAACGGCGCGACCGTCTCCAACCAGCCCACGTTCCAGTGGACGCCGGCCGAGAACGCTCGCAGCTATCGGCTGCAGGTGTCCCAAGACCCCTCGTTCGGCAATCCTCTCGAGGATGTGACCACCGACGCCACCGCCTACACCAGCTCCTCGACCTACCCGGCCGACACCGTCCTCTACTGGCGCGTCCGCGGCACCGACTGGATCGGCCAGGGCCTGAACTGGTCGCCGGTCAGTACCTTCGTGCGCACGCTTCCATCGCCCGTCCCCTCGCCGACCAACGCAACCGGCGGGGAGGCGATCCCGGTTCTCAACTGGTCCCCAGTTCAGGGCGCGATCGGGTATGACCTGCACTTTGAACAGGTGAACGGTCAACCGTTGAACTTCAGCTTCCCGGCCGCCGCCGCAACCCCGCTCGAATGGTATGGCGTGGGCGTGTGGCGCTGGCAGGTGCGTGCGGAGTTCCCATCCTCTGGCGTCAGCCAGATCACTCCAAGCGGCTACTCGCCGCCGCAGATGTTCGTGCGAACGCTAAACGCGCCGAGCGGCGCTGTCGGGGTCAAGTCGGGCGGGAGACGCGTGATCTCCTGGAATCCGGACCCCGCCGCCAAGCAATACCAAGTGGACATCTCGACGACCAACGGGTTCGCGAGCACGCTCGAATCCCACCGAATCGACAACACGAGTTGGGCGCCGCAATTGAACATCGCGACGACGCACAGCCCGCTCTTCTGGCGTGTCGCCGCCGTCGACGTCGCCGGCAACGTCGGTAGCTTCGTGAGCGGGTCCTTCGGCGTAGCTCCCGCGAAATGCTCGAGCGCCAAGGGGAAGAAGGCTCTTGGCCGGGGCAAGGCCCCGAAGACGTGCACGAAACCGCGCGCCAAGAAACGCCATAAATAGACCAACGCTGGAGAGGTGCGCGCCAGCTGCCGGCACCGTTCACCGCGCTCGCGCAGGACTCTCACGGGTGTGTCATAACTGCGCGGCTTTCACCACCGCACGACACTCAACTTTGGTCTAGGTTGAACTAGCGCTTCGTCTCTGTCCGCGAGAGCCATATCTACCTAGGATCGGCTCGATGCACAAAGGTCGAGAGCTGAGGGTGAGTCGTCCAGCTTGGATACTCGCCACGTGCGCGCTCGGCAATCCGCCTCTCTAGGCAACTAGCCGGGGGCACGACACAGCGAAAGGGGGTGAACCAATATGTTTAACGAGCTCAAGCATTTCGCAACGTCGCTCATCGCGCGGGTGCGGGTCGCAGGGGAGGAGGGCCAGGCACTCGTCGAGTACGCGCTGATCCTGGCGCTCGTTTCGGTCGTCGCGATCGGAACCCTAACCGCCATCGGTGTGGGCGTCCTCGGCAAGTTGGGCGAAGTTGCCGGCGCGCTCTAGTCGCTAGGCATTGCTTCTGAGCGCCGCTCGCCGTGCACCCGCTTCGCTGGCGGTGCGGCGCTCAGAAGTTGCCTTCCGGGTCGACACCCGTTCACGTAAATGCAGTCCTCCAACACTCATCACTCACCTTCAATCAAACCACCACGCATCATCCAATGACCACAGCCGATTCCGAAAATCACGAAGTATTTCGACACGACCCCCGGTACGCCCGCGTGGCGAGCGCGCGCGAGCGCCTCAGAGACGATCGCGGCGCCGCCCTGCTCGAGTTCGCGCTCGTCCTGCCGATATTGCTTGCCGTCGTTTTTGGTATCGCCCAGTTTGGCTTCGCGTTCAACTCCGCCAACGACGAGACCCACATCGCGAACGAGGTGGCCCGCTACGCGACAGTCAATGAAAACCCCTCCGCCAAAACGCTCCAGGAATGGGGCAAGAGCCAGGCCGACAGCAACGCGCTCAGCGGGCAAACGGTGTGCATAAGCTTCCCCAACGGTACGCACAACATCGGTGACCCGGTGCTGGTGACCGTCAGCGGAACGATCAACTGGTTCCCGATCCTCCGCCTCAAAGCGACGAGCACGACGGTGACGGGCACGGCCTATATGCGCCTGGAGACGGCCCCCAGCAATTACGGAGCTGGCTGCTGATGAGCCATTCAGCTCGCATAGTCTCCCTCGAGGGGGAGCGCGGCGCCGTCCTGGTCCTGTTCGCCGTGTTCGCTCCAGTTGCCATCCTGCTCGCGGCATTCGCGATCGACACGGGCAACTGGTTCGTGCACAAGCGCCATCTGCAACTCCAGGCAGACGCCGGCGCGCTCGCTGCCGCGCAGGCATTCCAGCCGTGCAACAACGCTGCGATCGAAGCTCAGGCGCACCAGTACTCGGGCGTGTCGGGCACACCGCTCTACAACTTCCAGATTGGCGGAACGCCGTCCAGCAGGATTCACGAGCTGATCAACTCCCAGACTTACTACAGCCAACCGACGCCGGTGGATTCCAGCGCAAGCACAGCGGCACCGTGCACAAGTCAGATGGTCGATGTCAAGCTCACCGAGAACCAGCTTCCCTGGTACTGGCGAGCGTTCTCGAGCGTGCCCTACATAAACGCCCATGCCCGGGTTCAGGTCTTCCAGAAGACGACCGACACGGGCGCCGAGCCGATCTCCGTGAACGAGAACGCACCGCGTGCGGCGAAAGCCTACTTCGTCAACGAGTCGAACGGCAATGTCGTGGCACAGGTCCCGCTCCGCAACCAGGGCTCGAACAGCTTCGGCGAAGAAATCTGGAACAACGCGACCGCCCCCGCGTCCGTCCCGATCAACGTGACAAATGAAGTCAGCAAACAGAGAGTGGGCAACATCGGTGTCCGGATCGCCCTCAGCGGCGACCCCAACAATACGACCTGTCCATCGAACAGCCAGCTCGTCAACTGCTTCGACTCGAGCTCGAACACGACCACCCTCGTACACATCCAGGGCTGGTCTGCTCTGGGAACCGGCACTCCGACCGAACCCCTCGCCCGCTCCGCGACCCTCTCTCCAGGCACCTGCAGCGATGGATACTTCTCCGGTGCGTCAGCTGGCTGCGCGGTCGGCGTACAAGCTCGTGTCGACGTCGGCGCCACACCCAATCCGGCGGGCTTGACGGTCGCTGCGGCCATGGGCGGGCAAAGCTTCCCGCTCACCTACAACACGAGCGGCACCTTCAGCGGCCAGTGGACCGGCAGCGCGACGCTCGCGCCTGGATCGGGCTCCAACCAGATCAACCTCCAGGTGAAGTGCACGGGTGGCGTCACCCCATCCTGCAGCAAAACCAAGACGACCACGCTCGAAGACGTACAGCGCAGCTACGCCGCCGGGAGCAACTCTGGTCCGATCCACAGCGCTGGCATCTCCGAGCAAGAAGGCTCGCGCATCGTCGGTGGGGCTGACTCCTTCCAGGTCTGTGAGACCGGACACGCCTCGTGCACTCATCAGCTCGTGGTCAACATAACGACCACGGCGAGCCTAGCGAATGCGCAGACATACAACGACCCGCTCTACACGATGCGCTTCGGGAGTGAAACGAGCACCAGTCAAACGGGCGCCATCCAGTGCCCTCCAGGCGGACAGGGCGGATTCAGGGAAAGTCTGGAAAAGGGCTGCAGCGGGACATATGGCCCCAACGCTGAGGGTCCCGGGTGGAGTTGCCCCGACAGCGCGACCCCGCAGGACTGCATCGAGACCGACAACGGCTTCAAGACCGGGCAGCTCAGGCAGGGCCTCACAGCGCGCATCACTACTCCGTCAAACGGAACGAAGTACTACTGCCCGAACAACTGGGTCAAAAACAACGGTGAAGGCGCGCCGCTCATCCCGAGCGACGATTCGCGCATCGTGACGGTGTTCGTTACCGCCTACGGCAGCTTTGGCGGAAGCGGTAACACCTGGTACCCGATCCAGACGTTCGCCACCTTCTACGTAACTGGTTGGGACGGAGATCCTTGCAAAGGCGATCCGTCAGTCGAAAAGGACCAGGTCGTCGGACATTTCATCAAGTACACCACGCTCGATTCGAGCGGCGGGGGGACGACGAAATGCGAAACCAACGCATTGGGGCAGTGTGTGGCTGTCCTCACGAGATAAGGAGCAGGAAAAGTGGAGTTGACAGCCAAGAAATACACGGGTAACGACTGGCGCAAGTTGCTGAGTACGCGTCGAGGAACGATCCTCGTCGCTACCGTCTGTGCGCTCCTGGCGGCGGGGATCCTTCTCTTCGCCATGAGCCGCTACCGCCATAGCGTGGACACGAGCGGCAACCAGCAGACCGTATTTTTGGCCACCGAACTCATTCAGAAGGGAACGTCGGGAGACGCGATCGCGAGCCAGCAGCTCTTCAAGGCGACATCCGTGGCGGCGAAGCAGGCCACCGCTGGCACGATCGCCGACACAGCCCAATTGCAGGGCAAGGTGGCGATCGCAGACATCTACCCCGGCCAGCAGCTCACCGCCGCTGATTTCACGACCGATGGTGGCTTGGCATCGAGGCTCGCCCCGAACCAACGTGCCGTGACCGTCACCGTGGATCAGGCTCACGGGATGATAGGCCAGCTCAAGACCGGGGAGCATGTCGACGTCTACGCCGGCTTCAATCTCGATCCCGGCAATGGGCGCCCGGTGCCGGTCGTGCGTCTGATCATGACCAACGTTCAGGTCCTCGCGGCCGGGAGTAGCGGCGGCAGCAGCCTGGGTAGCTCGCAGAACCCGTCAAACGCATTCAGCAACGTGACGCTGAATGTCAATGACGCTCAGGCGGGAGCCGTCGCCTACGCCGCCGACAACGGCAAGGTCTGGCTCGTGCTACGTCCCGCAAACGCGACCTCCACGGCACCACCTTCGACGATCGACGCACAGTCGCTGCTGCTCGGGAGCAGGCCGATCAACGCCGGGAGCGCGAAATGAACGTGGCAGCGCGCGCGCGCGTCGTCCTTGACGACACGGTCGATCGGGCGGTGGTGGAGGCGGTGCTGACCTGCAACCCCCGTCTCACAGTGACCCAGTACCTCGACCTGCGGGAGCACGAGCAACCGGACGGCGAGGCGGGCGACGCGCTGATCGTGGCGTGTAGCTCGTTCACGGCCGCGGTCGGAGACTACGTTGGCGCGTCTAGGCGCCTGCACCCCGGGCGGCCGGTGGTGATGGTCTGCACGGCCGAGACCAACGGCTATGTGTCCGAAGCGATCGAGTCCGGCGTAGATGACATCATCACGCTCCCCTCCGATCGTGACCCGCGCGTCGCCCTGGCGATATCGGGGCAGCTCGTCTTCACGGTCGAGAAGGCGATGGCGCGCAGACGCGGCGAGCGTGCGGTCGCTGGGCAGCGGCTCGGACGCATGATCTGCGTGCTCGGCTTGAAGGGCGGCTCGGGCAAGACGCTGACCGCCTGCAACCTCGCCGTGTCCCTGGCCGACGCGGGCCACAGTGTGGCGCTGATCGACCTCGACCTGCAATTCGGGGACGTGGGATTGGCGCTGGGGTTGAGCCCGGAGCGCAGCCTGTACGACCTCGTGCGTTCGGGCGGGTCGCTTGATGTCGAGAAGCTGGAGGACTTCCTGACCGTCCAC
>CAAGKR010150552.1_pt1 | contig 13255 bp, 11 predicted proteins | sample 2556971 | NCBI WGS metagenome assembly CAAGKR01 (sample SAMEA5207829, study PRJEB30636) | soil metagenome | biome: forest; feature: boreal; material: soil | place: USA | collected 2011-09 | depth 1 m | reverse complement strand
GCCGCGCTCACCGGCGAGTCTCTGCCGGTCGAGAAGCAGGCCGTCGATCTCCACGCAATTCCTCAAGACTCCAGCGATGATCACAAAGTCTTTCTTGGCACCTCTGTGGTTAGCGGCACGGGCACAGCCCTGGTCATGGCTACGGGTAAGGACACCACGTTCGGTGATATAGCTACTCGGCTGGCCACTAAGCCGCCGGAAACAGAGTTCGAGAGAGGCACCAGACAGTTTGGTCTCTTGATCATGAAGACGACCATCATGCTGGTGCTCTTCGTGCTGCTGGTGAGCGTTGTCCTTCATCACAATTTCCTCGAATCTCTACTCTTCGCTGTGGCCCTCGCCGTGGGGCTGACGCCCGAGTTCCTGCCGATGATCACAACCGTCACTTTGGGCCAGGGCGCCGTTCACATGGCGCGAAAGAAAGTCATCGTCAAGCATCTCGAAGCAATGCAGAACTTCGGCAGCATCGATGTTCTGTGCAGCGACAAGACGGGTACGCTCACCAGCGGCGAGATGGCCCTGGACCAACACCTCGATCCATTCGGCGCTCCATCGGAGAGAGTCTTTCTGCTCGCCTATTTGAATAGCCTGCACGAGACGGGCGTTAGCAATCCGCTCGATCAGGCGATCAAGAGCCAGGCGAATAAGCAGGACCGTAGCAGTAATCCGCTCGATGCAGCCGTCGTGCAACACGATCATCCGGACATCCATGCCTATCGCAAGCTTGATGAGATTCCCTTTGATTTCGAACGGCGTCGCGTCTCGGTGGTCGTGGAAAACGAAAGCAAGAGACTGCTGATCACCAAGGGCGCCCCGGAAAGTGTGCTGCCGGTTTGCACGTCCTACGAGTTGAATGGTCAACAGCAGCCGCTTGATGCCAATTCGCGAGCGCGTGCCGAAGCGACTTATCGAGAACTCTGTGCCCGCGGGTTTCGCATGGTGGCTGTTGCTTACTCCGCTGTGCCTGAGCAGGACGTTTACCGGGCCCGCGACGAAAACAATCTCGTGCTGGCGGGATTCTTAACTTTCTCTGATCCGCCACTCGAAAGTGCGAAGCTCGCCCTGCGCGCACTGGAAAGCGACGGTGTCCAGGTCAAGATTTTGACGGGCGATAACGAACTGGTGACGCAACACATCTGCGCAAAGGTTGGCCTCGAAAGTGAACGCATTATTCTTGGCGCTGAACTTGAGCGCATGAGTGATCCCGCGCTGGCGCATGTCGTCGAGCAAACCTCGGTATTTGCGCGAGTCTCGCCGGCGCAAAAAAACCGGATCATTCTGGCGCTCAAACATCGCAGCCACGTCGTCGGCTATTTGGGAGACGGCATCAACGATGCGCCTTCGCTGCATGCGGCGGATGTCGGTATTTCTGTTTCCAGCGCCGTTGATGTAGCCAAAGACGCCGCCGATATTATCCTGCTTGAACGCAGCCTGGACGTGTTGCACGAAGGCATCATTGAAGGGCGCAAGGCCTTCGGTAACGTGATGAAGTATCTGCTGATGGGGACAAGTTCCAACTTCGGCAACATGTTCAGCATGGCGGTGGCGTCGCTGTTCCTGCCGTTTCTGCCGATGCTGCCGACGCAGATTCTGCTGAATAATTTCCTCTACGATCTGGCCCAGGTAACAATTCCCACAGATCACGTTGACAATACTTTTATCCACAAGCCACAGCGCTGGAACGTGAAAATGATCCGCGATTTCACGATCTACATTGGCCCCATTAGCTCCGTCTACGACTTCCTGACCTTCTTTGCGCTGTTGAAAGTCTTCAGTGCTTCTGAACAGCTCTTCCATACGGGCTGGTTTGTAGAGTCACTCGCAACCCAGACACTCGTTATCTTCATCATCCGCACCGCCGGCAATCCTTTACGCAGCCGTCCCAGTCTCGCCTTAACGGGAACGACATTGGCGGTGGTTTTGGCGGGCATCGTAATCCCGTTCACTTCATTGGGAAGGGTTTTAGGATTCACGCCTTTGCCGCTGTCGTTCTTTCTTTTCCTGGCGGGGGCGACCGGTACCTATCTGGTGTTGGTCGAAATCGTAAAGCGGAAGCTGATGCGCAGACTTCTGGGTTGAGGACCCTCTCGAGTTTGAAACAAGTCTTGCCGATGCCGAAAGGTCTTCGCTTGATGTTTTCTTATCTCCGGAAAACGGATTTGTTCAGTCGCGGGCTTTCGACGTTAACGACTACCGAGCTGAATCGGTCCTCCGAGTAGTCTATCGCCTCGCTTCGGCGGCGCAACCGAGCGTCGGAGCGGCCGCACCGGTGGCTAGCGGCTGAACCGTTGGAAAGCTCACCAACTAATTGAAGTGCTCTCACGGATCGCTCGCTCGTCAATCGCGACCGGTGGGAGGGCCAATCTACGGCTTAACCTTGACCGTCACACAGGACCCATCATTCGCCGGCGCTCCTTGATGGGCTAAAGTTTCTGGCCTCCAACGGCACCCCGGAGGTCTCGGTGTAGGTCACACTGAAACCTGATTTCTCTATTGCCTCCTTAGCGGTCTGCCAAGCAGGATGTCGTCTAAGCCTCTCCCCAATCGTTGGACAAAAAGTTTTCGTGCCGGGCGCGGCGCAGCCGAGCGCCTGTGGGGCCGCGTCCTCTGCAAGCCTTCGTTCGGCGCGCCGTTGGAAATCTCGCCAACTAGGTGCTTAGCTCCCTTTTGAGGATTCACCTCCAGAGAACTCTATTCCCTTGCGCACTGTCGCGTGAGTTTTGCATTCACAATCAGCCCCGAAGGGCCTTCATTATTCTTTACGTCAATCGACAGAGTGTGCCACGCCCCCTGCGAAAGGGCCGCCACAGTGAAAGGTACGGCGGTGCTGCACTTGAAGCATACGGGTCCTGGGCACGAGGTACCGGCGATCATGGGGCCGTCCAGATGCATCCCCAATACGGCACTATTGTCAGCAGCAAACTTGCCCTCCAGTCGCACCACACTCGGAATAGTACACTTGGGAACGTAGAACCTCACTGTGTACTTGTAAACACCCGGGGGAACGTTGAGGCTAGGAATCGGTGAAGCCACTGGCTGAATCCACTTCGCCGGAGAAGGGAAAGTACTGCACCAGCTAGGAGAAGCTGGAGGTGTAGTATAGGCTGCGCCCATATTCATTTTCCATAGAGGATCTATTGGGCTGCCCTGGCCCGTGCTGAGATCGAGCGTGGTGCTTTGGCCGAGGCAATTACAGCACTCTAGTGAGGGCGGGTGCGTCGTCCCACCCTGTGGATGCGCTAAGCCAAAACCGCTAATGACAGCCAGAGCGACGAGAGCGAAAGCCAGAGTTAGTGATTTCTTCATAGTGGTGTTGCCTTTCTGGTTGAATGGTTAGTGGATGTTGCCCCTTGGCAAGCTAAACTTCGTCGACGGGCTAAAGTTCTTGACCTCCATGGCCCACCGCGGGTGCCGGTGTCGGGCACACTGAAACCTGATTTCTCTATTACCTCCCTAGCGGTCTTCCAAGCAGGATGTCGTCTAACTTGGATTCTGCTTGGGTCAGTCTCGCCAAGGTTGGTAGAGAGGTCCGGACTGATGCGCGAATGATTGCCTTTTTAGCCTGCCCGCACAATAATCTGTTCGCATCATTTTGATGGTCAGGTTGTGCGCATGCTGATTCGAGAGATCACATCCTTGGTCGACAGCACTTCTGATTCCGCGTTTGCCGCGGACGGCTCCGGCCAGATAGTCGCCTGGAACCACGCCGCTGAAGCGATGTTTGGCATGTCTGCACCCGACGCAATGGGCAAGATGTGTGGAGAGATCGTACAGGGCATGGATGAGTGCGGACGGGTGTGCTCCGCGGACTGCACCGTTCAGCAAGCGGTTCGAAAACACCATCCAGTCGGCAACTTCGATCTACACATTCAGACCGCAAGCGGCTGGCAGTGGTGCAACGTATCTGTTCTGATCACCGATGGAGACAACTCGAGGATGCCTTACTCGATTCACATCGTTCATCAGATCGATGTTCGCAAGCGGTTGGAGTTGCTCGTGCGCGACTTCGTAGTGACCGGCACGGGTTTGTCCGCCGAGCAAGCCACCACCCTAATTTCCTCTGCGCACGCTCCGGCGCGCGAAACGGAACTCTCAGAGCGCGAGCGCGAAGTTCTGAAGCTCCTGGCCAGGGGCGTAACGACAACGACCATAGCTGAGCAGCTTCATATCAGCCGCACCACCGTCAACAATCACGTACGGCACATCCTGCGTAAGCTCGACTCACACACCCGCCTGGAAGCGATTCGTCGCGCGGAACACGCGGGGCTGATCTAGACTCACCGCGCACAAGCCGAAGCGTAACTAAAAATAAGGATCGATGCGCAAGTGATCCTGGACCTGTCGCACGCCCGGGGCGTGGCTAATCGATCCAATCACGGCGCGCTTTTCCTGCCATGAGTGGACCCGGCCCCACAGATCAACCGCGCCATCTTTGACCTCGACGCGAAGGTGTTCGGCTTCCCGATCGGCGCGTCGCTCGAGTGCGTCTTCGATCTGTAAGCGCAGTTCCTTCGGGTTGACCTTTGGCGGACTCACCTGAATCTTATTGATTACGCCCATCACGCCGGACAGATTTAGCACGGCGTTTTCGGCGTCTTCGCGTTCGCGCCATACCTTGACGTCGCCTTCGAGGGTGACCCAGCCGTCGGACACGGTAGACTGAACCCGGTCTTCGGGAACCAGCGTGTCCCACTCAAGCGCGTGTCGCACGGCCCTGGCGATCGCGGTGTCCGTTCGGGCGCGGCCATTGGTTTTGACTTCGACATCATTAGCCACGTCGAGCACGCCACAGATGCGATGCGCGGCTTCCTGCGCCGCGAGCTTTTTCGCGTAAGTTGAGACTGTGCCTGTTAGCGCGACAACGCCCTCGTGGACGGCGACCTTAATGTCCGCCGACCACAGCCGGGAGTCCCATAACAACTCTCGCTGCACCTGTTGTCTGATTTCGGTATCAGTTCTTCTCTCCATATTGCCTCCTACTGTGTTTGAAACCGGCTAAGGCCGAGCCACGCCGTCGCTTGATAGGCGAGTCGACCTCAAATCGAAATGATGGCTAAGCTCCGGCGCCAGTGCTGGCCGTGCTCGCTTCGGTTTGTGGTACCCGATGCGCGCTCAGACCCTGGAAAGTCTTGATTACGTCGCCGTAGGAAAGATCCAGTTTCTTGCCGTTCTCCCGGGCTCGCAGGACGACGTCATTCATCGAGAGAATGCCTTTCAGGTTTCCTTCCGCATCGATCACGGGCAGGCGCCGCACTCTTTTCTCTTTCATGGTCGTAAGCGCGGCCCGCACATCGTCGTCTGTCTGACACGTGTAAGTGTCGCCTGAAATCACTTCGGATACCGCTATCGTTGATGGGTCGCGATGTTTGCTTGCGGCGCCCATGCAAATGTCGCGATCGGTGATCATGCCAACGACCTTGTCGCTGACATTCACGACCGGGAGCACTCCGCAATCGCTCTCCCACATCATCATCGCCGCGGTGGCGAGACTGGTTTCCGGCAAACACGTCTGCGCGTGCGGCGTCATCACATCTTTTACTTTCATGACTAAACCTCCTGTATTTCTCCAGTCGCATGATCCGAGCCCTACCAAGCACTCGATTGTCTTGATTAGCTCGGCCAGCACGCTACTGGGTTGCACTTACAGAACAGCAACAAACATGCCGTGAGCCGGAGTGAGATTTTCGGATTAAAGACGTCTCTCGATACTGCGGAAAAGTCCGCGCGTCACGGAAAAGCACGCAGGGGTTGTGGCTCCTTACCCTCAGAAACCGGAGCAAATTTGTATCGAGTGTCTGGCACATCTCATGCGAGAAGTCGAGCAAGAGCAGAGGTGAATGAAACATGCGGAATAAGCGATACACGAATACGACGTTTACGAAGCGAGTCGATCATGAAGCCGGCCGTCACCGTACGCGGCGGAGTCCGGCTGAACCAATGGTCTGCGAAGGTTGCGGAGCTGTTTACTCGCGTCGTCGGTGGACGCGAAAGAGCGAGCTGAAAGCGGATCTGTCTGTGACAAAGCAAATTGCAAAGAGCACGCTCTGTCCCGCATGCGAACAGGCGCGCGATGGTGTGCCGGGCGGATTCGTTTATGTCAAAGGCGAGTTTTCCATCAAGCATCGTGATGAAATTGGGAGCCTGCTAAGAAACGAAGCGGAGCGCGACGCGCAGGACAATCCGTTGGCGCGAATCATGAGTTGGGAAGATGCCGATGGCCGACTGGTGGTCAAGACAACAACGGAGCACCTGGCTCAACGCCTGGGACACGCGCTTGAGAAAGCCCTCGACGGAGAGGTGCGTTATGACTTCTCCCATGAGAACAAACTTGCGCGCGTCTATTGGGAAAGGAATTCCTAACATGAAAGACAGAATGAAGATCCTGATCGCCTATGACGGTTCAAAGTGCGCCGATGCGGCGCTTGACGATCTGCAATTTGCCGGACTGCCAAAGACTGGTGAGGCAGTGGTCATGTCGATTACCGAAATTTGGTTGCCCCCGCCACCGGCGTCGAGTTACGAAATTCTTGAGCAGGCATCCATCGTGCATGTGCCACTAGATTTGAAAAAGGTCTACGTGAAGGGTTCAGTTGCGGTGAAAGAAGCCAAAGCGTTGGCCGAGCGCGGCGCCGAAAGATTTCGCGCCGGTTTTCCCGGGTGGAAAGTTCGGACCGAAGCTTCCTATGGCTCGCCCGCCTGGGAACTGGTCTTTAAAGCCGACAAGTGGAAACCCGATCTGGTCATCGTCGGCTCGCACGGTCGATCAGCTTTGGGTCGTTTCATTATGGGAAGCGTGTCGCAACGAGTGTTGACTGAGACGCGCTGCTCAGTGCGAGTTGCGCGGGGCCGGGTCGAAGAACCCGGAACGCCAGTTCGCATCTTGATCGGCATCGACGGTTCCAAGGTGGCGGAGGCTGCGCTGCATGAAGTGGCCCAGCGTCGTTGGCCGGCACACAGCGAAGCGCGGGTGGTGATCGTTGATAATCCTCTCGACACTACCCTGGTTGGTGAATTCGTCCCGTCATTGGCTGAGTCGGTCGCCGCCAGCAACAGAATCGATCGACTGAAACTCGCGAAGATGGCGGAAGCCGGAGCGAAGGTAATCAGGTCCAGAAACTTGAAGGCTTCGGCATCCGTCGAGGAAGGCGATCCGAAGCGCGAGCTTCCGGCTATCGCCGAACATTGGGGCGCTAATTGCGTCTTCGTTGGCGCGACCGGCTTTAGCAATCGCCTCGAAAGATTTTTGTTGGGGAGTGTCTCAACAGCGGTCGCGGCGAGGGCCCACTGTTCCGTGGAGGTGGTGCGTGCGAAGTCAAAACGCAAAATCAAATCAAATGGAAACGGGCGATAGACATCTGCAACCGCCGGCCGTTGAGTTTCGGAACGTCTCGTTGAGTTTCGACGAGCTCCGCGTGCTGGATAACGTCAGCTTCAAACTGGAGCGCGGCGAAATGGTCTTTCTTACCGGCGTTTCCGGGTCGGGCAAATCGGTATTGTTGCACGTAGCTATCGGCTTGCTGCGGCCCGACGAAGGGCAGGTCTTGGTCGAAGGACGCGAAATCAAAGCTCTTGACGAAACCGAACTGCTGGCGATCCGCGGCGGACGAATGGGCATGGTCTTTCAATCTGATTCGTTATTCAGTGGGCTAACGGTTTACGACAATGCTGCCTACCGGCTGGTCGAGCACGGAGTAACAGATGAGGAGACAGACACCGCCGTGGACGAGGTGCTGAGATTTGTCGGCCTTGAAAACGAGGCTGAGAAGCTCCCCGCGCAGTTGTCAGGAGGCATGCGACGCCGCCTGGAGATTGCCCGGGCAATGATTGGTTGGCCGCCGATCATGTTCTTCGACGAGCCTACTCAAAGTCTGGATCCAATCACGGCCACGCAGATAATGAATCTGGCAATTCGCGCGCGCGATGTCTTTGGGGTGTCATCGATCTATGTGACCAAGAGACTCGATGAATTTTCCTATCTCGCTTCGCATATCGCGGCCGCTCAGAATGCTCGGAGCGTGACAATCAGCAAGGTAGATCCGGCGGCCACACCGCCGCGCACCCGAATTCTGGTGCTTGATAACGGCCGCATCGTTTTTGCGGGCAGCGTCGCCGAGTTCGAGACGAGTTCATTGCCGGTAGTTACGCGACTGACGCAGGCCGACAACGGCACGGTCTTCTCTGATTACAACCCGCCAGACCCCTGGGACAAGAAGCGAAAACCGGCCGAAGCCATACTCTGAATGATACTCCTCAGATGGGGCGAGTTGCTTCAAAACTCAACCCAGGTCCCGGCGGTTTCCTTTTCTGCTTTCCGAAAGACGTAAGCGGCGGCAGCAAGGTCTTCGATCGCTATGCCGAGTGATTTGAAGATTGTGATTTCGTCGCGCGAGGTGCGGCCCGGATGCGTCTTGATGAGAACCTCGCCGAGTTCGGCGCGGATATGATCCGGACCGATCGCTCCTTCCTTCATCGCGAGCAAATAATCTCCCGCTTCATTCAAGACAGATTCCCGGGCATCACAGAACAAAGTGGCGGCGGCCATGGTCGCGGTGTCGATCTCTCGCGCGTTCGGTGAAAAGGTGCCGATGGCATTGATGTGCGCGCCCGGCGCAATCCATTCGCGCTGCACCACGGGTTCGCGCGCCGTGGTTGCCGTCACGATTAAGTCGGCGCCGCGCACCGCTGCTTCCGCGGTCCTAACCGGTTCCACAGGGAAAGGGAACTGAGGCTGCATTTCATTCGCAAACTTCTGCGCGCTGTCAAAACCTCCGCTGGCTATGCGCGCGCGTTTGATTGGACGAACACAGGCCATCGCGCTCAGGTGCGTGCGCGCCTGCACGCCGGCGCCAATGATTGCGAGTTCAGCGGCCTCTTCGCGCGCCAGCAAACGCGTCGCGAGCGCGCTCGTGGCTGCAGTGCGAATCGCCGTAATTGCCGAGGCATTCACCAGAGCAAGTGGCACGCCGGTTTTCCCGTCGAACAGCATGACGCCGCCTTGATGCGCATCCAGACCCGCGGCTGCGTTGCCGGGGAAGACACAGATCGCTTTGAGCCCGAACATCGGCGAGTCACCCGCGCGAAACGTGGGCATCATGGCCATCACGCCTTTCACGCTCGCCGGTTTGAAGATCGTGCGCAGCGGTTGATCGGCTTGGCCGCGTGCAAGTGCGATAAGCGCTTCTTCCATGACGGCAATGCACTCGGACATCGGAAGCAGGCGTTCGACTTCGCTATGAGTAAGAATTAGGAGTTTCATCTGGTCGAGCGAGCGAGGCTCCTATTTCTTAGCCAGCGACTGCAAGTCTGACACGATCTCCGCCGGCTTCCATTCATTGCCGCGGTAGAGCTTGAAAAGCTTTCCGTCAGGGCCAATCACCACCGTGCGCAGCGAATGGATTACCTGATTCTGACCGGATTCCGTGTCGTGAAAATAGCGCAGGCCAAAGAACTGCGCGACGCCTTTCACTTCATCCGCGCTCCCGCTGGTGAACTCCCAGTGCTGAAAAGTCTCGTCTGCATAACGGCCGGTGTGCGACGCGCCATAGCTGCGCAGGACTTTCGGCGAGTCGTATTCGGGATCGAAGCTGATCGTCAGCAGGTGCGTCTTCGCGTACACCTCCGGCTGTTTCTGCAACTCCTGATCGATTGCGGCGAAGTTGTTGCTCATTAACGTGCATTGGTCAGGCATTGGACAGCGGGTGTAGATAAAGGTCAGGGCGAGTGCCTGGCCGCGATACTGCGCAAGATGAATTCGTTTGCCATCCTGATTCACGAGACCAAAATCGGGAACATCTGTGCCGGGCTTTGGTTCGCCGGGCACATCGAGCGTCTGTGAAACGGTGTCAGGCCCTTCGACAATCGCGGTAATCTCGACCCACGACTCAACATCATCAACCACGAGAGTGCCGGTCACCTGATCGCCGGCCTTTAACATTTCCAGATCAGCGTCGCTCTTGATCTTAAACGGCATCGTCATCGCGGGCATGTAGCCTTTGACGTCTTCGTGCGCGATGGTCGCGGTGCGCTCGGATTTGTTAACCGCGACGACTTTGCCTTTCAAGTCATAGCGCTTTTCGTTTGGGTTGCGGCGCGGCTTGCAGGCCGAACTAAGAATGGTTGCAGAGAGCGCCAAGAAGACGGTGATTGCAATTCGCAGGTTTGTGCTTCTCATGATCTGAATAATGACGACCAGGACTCAACTTCAAAAGTGCGCAACCAGATTAGCGGCTTGGTTCGCGTAGCTCAAGCTGCGCAACGGGTGTGCGGAGTACCAACTTCAGTTGGGCCCTATTCGCCGCCACATCCCGACTGAAGTCGGTACTCTATCCGACGCCATCGTAACGCATTAGGATGGCCTATTTGTGTGTTAGGATGAGCGCCGATGGATGCGAGAAAAGCCAGGCGCGCAGAAATTCTCGACGGTCGTTCGATCGCCGAAGAAATCAAGCACGAAGTCGCTCAGGAAGTGCAGCGAATGCGGGACGAGCATAGGGTGAAGCCGCGCCTGTTCGCCGTGTTGGTTGGAGATGATGATGCTTCTGCGGTCTATGTGCGAAACAAAGTTCGAGCTTGTGCTGAAGTTGGAATTAATTCGGAGCAGCTTGACTTGCCGGACTCGACCACTACGAAAGACCTGCTGGCTGTCGTCCGCAAGTTGAATGAACATAAAGACGTTGATGGGATTTTGGTGCAATTGCCGCTGCCAAAACAGATCGACGAAGCGTCGATCCTCGAAGCAGTCGATCCGGCCAGGGATGTCGACGGCTTTCATCCAACGAACGTCGGTCTGCTGGCGATGGGCCGGCCGCGCTTTGTGCCGTGCACGCCGGCGGGAATCATTGAATTGCTTGAACGAAACCAGATCGAAATAGCTGGAGCTAATGCCTGCGTGGTTGGCCGCAGCCAGATTGTTGGACGCCCGGTGGCGAGCCTTTTGCTACAGCGCCACGCCACGGTCACGATTTGTCATTCGCGCACCCGCGACTTGCCGTCCGTGACCCGGCAAGCTGACATCCTGGTGGCGGCGATTGGACGCGCCGGCTTTGTTCGCCGGGATTTCATCAAGCCGGGCGCGACGGTAATCGATGTCGGCATTAACAAAATCACCGACGCCGCGGAGGCCAGCGCGTTGTTTGGTGACGAAGCTGAAAAGCGCATCGAAGCGATCGCGCGTCGCGGCTATACGCTGGTCGGCGACGTTCATCCGGCGGAAGCCGATCTCGTAGCCGGAAGGCGGACGCCCGTGCCCGGCGGCGTGGGTTTGCTGACAGTGGCGATGCTGATGCGCAATACTTTGCAGGCGGCGAAGTGGCGGCACGGTTGGTAGATGCTTCCCTCTCCCTCTGGGAGAGGGTTGGGTGAGGGCATAGCTGAGGCGACGTTAGAAACCTCTCCTCTTAACTGTTCTTGGCCCGGCACTAAGAAAAGGAAGGGGACGGTTTGCGGACCCGCTAAACCCTCACCCTTGCCCTCTCCCAGAGGGAGAGGGAATCAGAGATGCAGAAGGTTGGACTCACCGGATCGATTGCGGTTGGCAAGTCGTTTGTCCTCGGCGTGCTGGCTGAGCTTGGCTGTCACGCTCTGGATGCCGACGTTACTGCGCGCGATGTGGTGGCGCCGGGCACGCCAGGAATGAAAGCCGTGAGCGATGCTTTTGGCGATGACATTCTGAAGTCAGATGGCTCGCTGGATCGCGCAAAGCTCGGAACGATCGTTTTCGCGGATGAAGCGAAGAGGTCGCAGCTCAATTCAATCTTGCATCCGTTCATCATCCGGGCCCAGGACGAGCAGATGCGCGCATGGGAGAAAGAAGATCCGCAGGGCATCGCTGTTGTTGACGCGGCGTTGATGATTGAATCGGGTGGTTACCGGCGTTTTGACAAACTAGTGGTAGTCCATTGTCGCCCCGAAACGCAGTTGGAACGCTTGCTGTCGCGCGATGCGATCTCGCGCGAAGATGCCGAGCGAAGGGTTGCCGCGCAGATGAGCCAGGAAGAAAAGAAGAGTCACGCCGACTTTCTGATTGATACTTCCGAGGGTTTCGAGTACACGCGGCGACAGACCGAAGGCGTCTTTCAAAAACTGAGCGCGCTTCGTAGAATGTAAATCATGGCAGCTTCGGCAGCGCGTTTGGCGATCGCCGCAGGCCTGCTTTCGCTGGCTCTCATCAGCGCGGGCTGCTCGGCCTCAGCGAACAATGCCTTCTTCGGCGCAACCAACCCGCCGCGCGAAAACGTCTTGCGTTACGTTTCCGGCTCAGAGCCTGAGTCGGTCGATCCGCAAATTGCCACCACGCAAAGCGATGAGCGCATCTGCATGGCTCTTTACGAAGGCCTCGCCGAATACGATCCGAAGACCGGCGCACCAATCCCCGCGCTGGCCGAAACGTGGGAGGTCAACAAAGACTCTTCCGAATTCGTCTTTCACCTGCGTCGCGACGGGCGTTTCTCAAACGGCGATCCGATCACCGCGCGCGATTTTGTCTACACGATTCGCCGCGGCCTCACGCCCGAGCTGGGCTCGCGCAGTGCTTCGATGGCTTATCCGATCAGGTACGCCGAGGCTTTCAACAGCGGCGGGGTGTTCGTGTTCGATCCGAACGGCAAGACTTACTTGCTGGAAAAGGATTTCGCGGAAACTGGCGGGCAGGCGGCCGCGCCGGCTGACCCGACTCGCGTCGTGCTTTCGGGCAACGGAAAGAAACGACAGAAGGAACTCGACGCGAATCCGAAGCTGAAGAGCGCAGTGGACGGCAAGCAGTTTGTCCCGGTCAAGGCAGAGGATGTGGGCGTCACTGCGGTCGACGATCATACTCTGCACATCTCGCTAGTAAAGCCGGCGCCTTTCTTTATCAGCATGATGCCGCATCCCTTCTTTCGCGTCGTTCACCAGAAAACGATCGACAGGTCTGGCAACGCCTGGACCGACGCCGCGAACATTGTCACCAGCGGGCCGTTCAAGTTGGAAGCCTGGAACCACTACGACCGCATCAACGTTGTGCGCGATTTGATGTACTGGGACGTGAAGAGCGTGAAACTCGACCGGATAGTTTTCTATCTGCTCCAGGACAACACGACCATGATGAATCTGTACAAGGCGGGCGAGCTCGACGCCACGTACAATCACACGGTGCCCGCGGCATGGCTCGACATGATCACTCCAATGAAGGATTTCATGGACGCGCCGGAAGCCGCGATCGATTTTTATCTCTTCAATACGACCAGGGGGCCGACCAGTGACGTGCGCGTGCGCAAGG
>CAAGKR010379664.1_pt1 | contig 13257 bp, 7 predicted proteins | sample 2556971 | NCBI WGS metagenome assembly CAAGKR01 (sample SAMEA5207829, study PRJEB30636) | soil metagenome | biome: forest; feature: boreal; material: soil | place: USA | collected 2011-09 | depth 1 m | reverse complement strand
CTGCCTCGAAATTGCCGCATAACCAGGATCAATCCCTCCTGTTTCAATGTGTACATGTAGTATTGTACATCATTTAATTTGATGGGCATGTTTTTCTGAAGCTTCAGAAAAACATGCCCATCAAATTATTTAATCCTCATTGAGACGCAATGCCTGCCCCAGAGATGGGCGCAGTACCGTCCAGGCCATCATGCCGACAGCAGTGAGACAGATGCCTACCAGCAGCGCGAGGGCGATGCCGAGTGAAGGCGGTATCACGATCTGCTTTGAAAAGCTATGTTGGATGAGATAAAACTGGTTATCACTCAAGTTACTTAATATGCCTGTGATAGGGATGTCGGAATAGATCAACGCTGGCACAACGGTTGTTGCAAGTATTGCTCCAAAAAGGAGGCCAATGATCAACGCTGTGAAAAAGACCACGCCCTGTTCCAGCAAAAACAGGCTAGTGACCTGTAAAGCAGTTGCGCCGAGCGAGCGCAGCGTCGTAAAACTGCCCGAACGCAGTTTCGCGTTCTGCCAGGAAGCAAGCACATAGCCTATCAGCACCAACAAGAGAGTGATAGTCGACCCGATTGTCAGGAGTGTCAGCAGGTCGAGATAGAGCGGCTCGCTATTGAGGATATCCAGGAGCGCGCGCCGGTCAAAGAGATTGTCAAGGCGAAGAGATGATGTGGTAAGTGTAGCTCGCAAATGCGCCAGGGTTGCCGGGTCATCCTGTGAGTGTAACCACAGGTAGTTGATGGGCAACACCGCCGTTTGTGGGGTGACAGGCGTTGCAGACGGCGCAACAGATTTGAGGGAATTGTCGCGCTGGTAGAGCAACGCGTAGGTTGAATAGTCCAGCAATATCCCTCCATTGATCGCGGAGGTGTCGCCGCTCGCATCCAGGGTAGCCCCTTCGTTTACCGTAGGTATGTGTTGTACCAGCGCAACCACAACACATTGTAATAGGCTGTCATTCGACCCCGAAGCATAGTTTGGTAGACCGGTCATATCTAATGAAAATGTAGAGCCAACCTGGAGATTTTGATTGCTGGCTGCTGCTGCATCAATGATAACAGGGACGCGATCTAGCCGTATACCCTCTGCTTGTTGTTGACGCAGCAGCGCCATCAATGAAGTGAGGGATTGAGACGAATCTTGCGTTGTCCAATTCGCGGTCCCGGCAAAAGTGTTGGCGTCAACGGCTCTTACCGCGATATGGATATTGGCGTTTGATTGTGTGAGAATGCCATCCTCGCTAAAGCCTGCCGTCGCAGAAATCGCTCCTGGAAGCTGCCTGTAAGGCGAGGTAACACCGGAAAGCGAGGCTTGCGACTGGTTTGCGGGGACAGCGATGCTGCCGCTAAAATCAGCGCCAGACTCAAAGGCCGCGATATCAGATGATCTTTGCGCCTGCGAGGCAGTAAAAACCAGCGAAAATATAGCAAATGCCACAGTAAGCGCCAGCAGCAGCGTTATGCGCATCGTCTGGCGTGGGGAGCGAGACATCTGCGCGAAAGCTAGCATCGAGATGGCTCCCTGGCCGCGATTTGCCAGCCGAGCTCCCAGCCCTAAAAGTAAGGGGAAGAGGCGTAAAAGGAGGAGGATGCATCCGATAACCAGGAAAAGCGGTGCAATCAGCGCCAGTGGAGACGCAAACAGCACCACGCTGCGCGTATCCGACAGTTTCTCAGTACTGTTGAGATAGAGTGAGATGACGTAACCGGCAAAAGCAATCACTATGGCCGCGACATCTAATCTCAATCGCTGCCAGAGAGGACGGTGAGTAACACGCGATGATTCGCGTCGCAACGCCGAGATATTCATGCCTGCCGCGTAGCGCAACGCAATGATAAGCGCGATGATCGCGCCAAACGCAGTTCCCAGAGCATACCAGCTTACTGAAAGCAGCGCATTCCAGGGTTGATTAGTAACGAACGTTAGCGCGTCTTTCCCTTCTCTTGCGAGACTTTGCTCTCCAAGAAAACTTGCTGAGACGAGGGCAAGAAGGGGGCCTGTAACAAGTGCGATAATTCCAAGTATGACGCTCAGTAAAACCATCGATCTGAAAATCTGGCTAGTAGTGGCTCCCCGACTGCGTAAGATAGCGATGGCAACCGCCTGGCGATCAACTTGCAGGTGAGCAACCAGGCTCACAAAGAAGAGCATCAGCCCGATAATCAGCGCTGAGAGTATGAAGATGGGTATAGCGATCACCGCTACGCGACTTCGATAGCGGGAGAGGGTGCCAGGCAGGTCAAAGCTATTTTTCGCGCTATTGAAGATAGCCACCTGGGTCAGATAGGGAAAATTGGCAATTCCGTCAGTCGGTACGCTGTTCAGCGCATTTTCAGATGTATGCGCGATGTCACTTTGCAGCCGCGCAAGGGAACCGATCAACGCGTCGAGTTGATCTACGACGAGTGGCGTGGTATTCAGTTGATAATCCCAGGTGATTTCAAATGGTTGAGATGTGAAAATCGCATCTGTTTGTAGTTCACTGGCGGCCTGGTCAAATACGGCGAGAAACGAAGCATTTGGAACGAGTAGCGTATCACTTAACGTCTGCGAACCTGAAGTGGCTGGTTGGAAGTCATTTCCATGCCAGTATGGATCACCCGGTACTACTTTTATCAAACCAGCAACAAGCACGTTAAGCATGATTGTTAGATGGATAGGTGGATTGGGAGGTCTGGCCGCGAAGGTGCTCAAACTTAGTGTTAGTCTGGAACCAACAACCGCGTTCAGATTGCGCGCGGTATCTGGCGTGAGCAGAGCCTCGATATCACCGCCGGGGTTGCCCGGCATTCGTCCTTGCAGGAGTATCAGGTGCGATGCCGCCAAATTAACGGGCGCGCTTACCAGGCTCACCGACCCGACCTGGCTACCTGCTGGTGGGCTAACAAGCTGAAAATCAGCCTCCTTGATAGTATATGAATGAGTCTGGTCGATATACGCCCCGACATCTTTTTGCACCAGCGTACCCATACTCTGCTCCACCCCATGCAGAGTTCGCGTCGATAATGCCTGCGTTGAGGTATCAAGCATTATCTGAGATGTGGCGGGCGTCGCTCGCAGAAGCGTATGCAGTCCGCCATTTATGATGATCGAAGAATAGAGAGGAATCAGGCACATAATGCCTACCGCAGCTATTATCGTCGCACCGGCTAGCAAGGTCAGCAACCTGGCCCGGCGGAATTGCAAAAGCGTTAATTGTGCCAGAGACGAACGCGTTGAGAGACGCTGGCGGTTGGTCTTTACTGCTTTTGCTCTTGCGCGTGGCGTGGACACGACTTCGCGTGTCGCAAAGTCGAGCCGCGCATCGTCATTCAAACGCAGTTCATGACCTATCGAACGTTGCAGTACCAGGGAGACCATCACGCCAAGCGCAATCGCGCAGGTGGCAATAAAAACCAACAGGGCAATTACTAGCGAAAAAGGCATCGCTATCTGTACAGGAATGATGTGTTGCAAAGCGGCAAAATCGATAATGTTCCCGTTGACGACGCCTGCGCCGGGCGGGATACCCGTAAAGACCAGAGCGGGTACCAACGTGAACACCAGCAAAACGCCGAAGAGAATACCAAGCAGCAGCGCCGCGACATACACAATGCCCTGTTCCCAGAGGAACACACCGGCGATACTCCGCATGGATGCGCCCAACGCGCGCAATACCACAAAGCTGGTGAGCCTGCTGCGGGCGCTTATCCAGGAGGCAAGCAGATTCGCGAACAGCGCCAGCAAGAAAGCGGCGCTTACTCCGAATGCCAGCACGCTGATCAGGTTTTTATAGGTAGGGTCATCGAGCAGAGCATTTACCAGCGCATAACGATCAGATAGGAACGCGAGGCGCGCATTCGAGGAAGTCAGTGTCGTGTGGACAGTGCTGGCAGCGGCCTCGGTGGTGCGCAGCCAGATATGATTTGATGTGATATGTATTCCGTTTGTCCCGGCATCTTTTACCAGGACTGCTGCAAATGTCTGGTAATCTACCAACATGCCGCCCTCAACGCTCTCATTGACGCCTGAAATATGGTCAACCCTGGCGATAACTACGTAATGCACACGCCCGACAAGTGAATTAAATTGATGAGTCACATCGGGTAGCACCGTAAACGTGGATCCAATTTGCAGCGGAAGTTCATTGGACAGGGCCGTATCGATAATTGCGGGTACATAATCATGTGTAATGGCTGCGCCCCGCTGCGCGAGAAGTTGCGCCATAAGAGACGATAAGGGTTGCCCTGAGTTCCGGGATGTCCAGGAAGCGGTATTGGCATAGGTACCTGGATCAACAGCGCGTAACAGCAGTGGGAGAAAGGGAGGAACCGGCGTCAAACTTCCCTCTTCCTCAAATCCGGCGGATGCGGATGTCACGCCGGGAATGCGGCGATACAGCGCCGCCTCCTCCTGTGGAGCATAGGCGTAAGAATCAATTGGTATTGCTCCGCTGAAATCTGCCCCGACCTCGTAGGAAGCGATCTCATTTGCGCGCTGACCCTCTGATGCGGCAAACACCAGCGAAAAGAAGGCAAAAGCTATCGTTAGCGCCAGCAGCAGGATCATACGTAAGGATTTTCGCGGGGCGCGGCTGATTTGCGCCAGGGCTAGCAATGGAATTGCGCTATGCCCTCGCCCGGCAAGTGTGGCTCCCAGTTGTAACAGCCAGGGAAAGACGCGCAGCGCCAGCAGAATAGCGGCCATCAGCAGAAAAAATGGCCCGATGAATGTTACTGGCCCGGCCACCAGAAGTTGTGTCTGCGCATCTAATTGCTGCTGGATTGAAGCGAAATAGAGCGATAACCCGTATCCTACGAGCGCAATCACTATAGCGAAAAGATCTAGATTGAGACGACGCCAGAGTGGATAGCGTGCTGTGTTTTTGCCAGTTGTCATCAGGCTCAAGCGAGAAATACCCAGCAGCGCGAGACTCATCACGACAACGGTTGCCAGCGCGGTAATCAGCGCATAGTAACGTACATTCCATACAGACTGCGCGAGCGCATTCGTTACCACGTCGAGCGCGTTTTGATCAGCGGCACTGAGCATCAGCCGCGCAATCAGCAGCAATGCTGCCGGCGTGAGCAGCAAGGCGGCCAAAAGCGCAACGATACTGAGACCGGCGCATTGCGTGAGTAACGAAAGGAAAAGCTGAATGTTGCTGGCTCCACGACCCCGTAAAACGACAATGGTCTCTGCCTGCCGATCGAGCAGTAAGAGTATCATCACACTTATGAAAAATAGCAGCAGGCCGAGAATCAGCGCGGTGAATATGGCGACGGGGATGCGCGCAGTTGAAAGCCGGGTACGGAACTGTTCCAGCAAGCCTGGTTGCGTGGAACTATGGAATGGTAGACCGGTGATAACAAGGCTTTCCCCGTTAAAGTTAAAGGTATTGGTGATAGAAACTTGCACCGCGGCGAGCCGATTGATGAGGTCATCAAGTTGATTGATTGAGACGCTAGCGGGGTTGAGATGATAGTACCAGGTGAGAAACGAAGCGCTTGTGAAGATCACCTGTCCTTGTGGCTCATAATGAGTGGTGGCGATTTGATCTAACGCTGCCAGAAACGATTGGTTTGAGGCCAATGCCGTAAACAATGTAATTGGTACGGCGTCGGACTGTGGGAGTTGTGGTAGAAAACTCTCGCCATGCCAGAACGGATCGCCTGCTTGCACATGAAACAGCCCAACAACGTGTAGTGTGAGTCCTTGATGGGTAGGCACGAATGTGCCAGTAAAAGTAGGTGAAGATCGGGCGACATAATTTATTTGCAGCGTAATAAAATCATTGAGTTTGACCCCCAGTGACTGTGCTGCCTCTGGCGTAATCGCAATTTCGATATCGTTGCTGTTCGTCAGGGGTAATCGTCCTTGCGCAAGCGTCACATGACTGGCTGCAAAGGCCATTGAGGTAGCATCAATCGTCATTTGATCAGTGAAGGGAAGTGCCGGCGAGAGAAAAGTGAAATTCGGCGTCAGCACCTCAAGCTGTGGAGGGCCGGCGAGATTGGACTTCAGATACGTCTGAAAAGCATGATCAATTGTTGGGAAAAAGGTCTGGATTGTTTGATTGGAGAGTCCTGGCGAAGTGAGATGCGCGGCAAGTTCCCCATTCTCCGGCGATGCGTTTAACGTATCGCGCAGGCTTGCCGTTTGTAGAACCTCCGAGAGCAGGGGAATGGTACAAACAAGCGTAATGGAAGCGATCATCCCCAGCGTAATGAACAACAGCAGCAGCCAGTGCTGGCGCCAACGCGCCCTTGACAATGTTAATACAGAGGATATACCCGGAGAGGGTTTGCGGGGCGCTTGTATCGTACTCATTCACGTTCCATCCATGTAATAATAGATGCGTTCACTTGATTGTTCATCATGGCTTTTATTTCTTTCTGAAGGTAGGTAGGTACATGAGAAGATTGTTTCGATGGGTAAGCCAGAGAATTCGCTGATACGATTAAGATATAATATAAGTTCAACATTTTGTCAAATTCATTATGTTCTTCTGTTTAGCCAGGGCTATTTAGCGTGGCCCGCTTGCAATCATTCCCAGAAAGAAGCATAATTACGGTAATACAATCAGCATTGTCGCTGGTAATCCTGTGGAGGACTTTAATAAAATGAACGGAAAAATGAAGGCGGCCCTCAAAGTGGAGGCGGCGCCTGGAGCAACGGTTGCCCTGGTGGACATCCCCACCATCGGTTCGCGTGATGTGCTGGTTCAGGTAAAGGCGGCTTCGATCTGCGGCACAGACATGCACATCTATGACTGGGATGAGTGGGCGCAAAGTCGTGTGAAGACCCCGCGTATCTTCGGTCACGAGTTCGCGGGTGAAGTCGTCGAAGTGGGCCATGAAGTCGTCGAGCTTGTCCCCGGTGATTTTGTCGCGGCTGAGACGCACATCACCTGCGGCCATTGCTACCAGTGTCGCACAGGTCAGGCGCACATCTGTCGCAACGTGCAGATACTCGGTGTTGACCGTGATGGCGCATTTGCTGAGTATGTCGCCATCCCCGAAAGCGTCGCCTGGAAAACAGGCAAAGAAATTGATCACAGCGTGGCCTCGATTCAAGAGCCGTTTGGCAACGCCGTTCACGCCACCTTCGCAGGCGAGATTGCCCAGAGGACGGTTGCAGTCTACGGCTGCGGCCCAATCGGCTTATGGGCGGTCGGCCTATCGCGTATAGCGGGGGCAAGCGTCATTTTTGCCATTGAACCTAACCCTAAACGCCTCGATATAGCGACCGTTATGGGCGCGAATTATGCCATCAACCCGCGCGAAATCGACCCCGTGAAACAGATTCTTGATATGACCGACGGGCTCGGAGTGGATGTCGTGCTAGAAATGTCGGGTCATCCCGGAGCTATACATCAGGGCTTCAAATCCCTGCGTAACGGTGGCCGCGTTTCGCTGCTGGGCCTCCCTTCCGGCATGATCGAGCTTGACCTCGCCAATGATATCATCTTCAAGGGTGCCACCGTCCTGGGCATCTCAGGCCGCAACATCTTTGATACCTGGTATCGCACCCGCCGTATCCTCGAATCCGGCCAGCTCGATCTCAAACAGGTAATCACCCATACCCTGCCTTTTGAGCGCATTCACGACGCCATGGAAATCATGAAATCCGGCGACTGCGGCAAAATAGTCATGACCTTTTAATAAGTGGGGTGCAGGGGCGCAGTCCCTGCCGGGGAGTGGGATGTCCCCACATTTCCCCTTTCTCCCCCAAAATGTGGCAACCCATAGAAATTCTTGAAAGAGAGAGAGCATGGATAAACTGCAAGCATACTTGAAAAACGAACTGGACGCTCTGCGCGCCAGAGGCGTATTCCACCTGCCGCGAGTGCTGGAAACAGAGCAGAAGGCCACCGTCGTCATTGATGGACACGAAGTCATCACCCTGTCATCCAATAACTACCTGGGCCTCACCGTCCACCCTCGCCTGCGCGAAGCGGCTATCAAAGCCATCGAGCAATACGGCGTGGGTTCCGGCTCGGTGCGCACCATCGCAGGTACCATGACGTTGCACAACGTGCTGGAAGAGAAGTTGGCGAAATTTAAGCACACCGAGGCTTCCCTGACCATCCAGTCCGGCTACGCCACCAACCTGGGGGTGATCTCCGCCGTCATGCAGGAAGGCGACATGATTATCAGCGATGAACTCAATCATGCCAGCATCATCGATGGTATCCGTCTGAGCAAGTCGCCGCGCAAAGTCTTCCCGCACAAAGATATGGCCGGGCTGCGTCGCGTGCTGGAAGAGTCGAAGGGAGCGAACAAAGTGATGGTCGTCACCGATGGCGTCTTCAGCATGGACGGCGACATTGCTCCCTTGCCTGAAATCGTGGCGCTGGCCGAGGAATATGGCGCGTTCGTGATGGTCGATGACGCCCATTCGAGCGGCGTACTTGGCAAAAATGGGCGTGGCAGCGTCAGCCATTTTGGGCTGGATGGCCGCGTCGCCCTGCAAATCGGCACGCTCTCGAAAGGCATCGGCGCGCTGGGTGGCTACGTGGCCTGTAGCCAGGATATGCGCGATTTTCTGCTGCAACGCGCCCGCCCCGTGCTGTTCAGCACCTCGCACCCGCCCTCTGTCGTGGCAACCTGTATAGCTGCCCTTGACATCCTCGAAGAGGACAACAGCCTCGTCGAACGGCTGTGGGAGAATACCGCTTTCTTCAAACGCGGCCTGGAGCAGCTTGGCTTCAATACGGGCAAAAGCGAAACGCCCATCACGCCCATTATCGTGGGCGAAGGCGCGCTCGCCATGCAGTTCAGCCAGCGGCTCTTCTCGGAGGGCGTATTCGCGCAGGGCATTGTCTTCCCCACCGTTCCCGCCGACAAATGCCGCGTGCGCACCATCGTGACGGCCATCCATACCCGCGAGGAACTGGCGACGGCGCTGGACATCTTCGAGCGCGTGGGCAAAGAGCTTCACATCATTTGAGCGTGGGTAAGACCAGCTTTTCGATTGCGGCAGCAACGCCATCCTCGGCGTTGCTGCCCGTTACATAATCCGCCTCGGCCTTCACCTCATCATGAGCGTTGCCCATTGCCACGCCCAGTCCGGCGAAGCGCAGCATACCGATGTCGTTATGGTTATCGCCAAACGCCACCACCTCTTCCGCTTTGATGCCCAGTTCCGCCGCGATTTTGACGAGCGCGTTGCCCTTAGAAACATCAGGATGTAGGAACTCGATCAGGTCAAACGACGATTGCGTAACGTACAGTTTTCCCGCGTACAACCGCTCAAACTCATCGCGTTTAGCGCGGATCAATTGCTCCTGGCCGATACCCACCACCTTAATGCAAGGGAATGTCAGGCTTGTAATATCCTCGACCTCGATTGCAGGTGGCACAGGGGGACGGTACCACTCGCGCACTCGCGGCGCGCCAGCGTCTGCGTAGACGCGATGCAGGGTGTGATAGGCGCGATAGAAGCCAGCCTCGCGCAGCATCACCAGCGTTGGGAGAATGTATGCTTCCGGTAAGAGCGTCTCATGATAGATGGTGCCGGAAATATCCGCAATAATCGCGCCATTCTCAATGATCTGCGGCCCATTTAGAGGTAGATCGCCGCACTCGTGTCGCAACACGGCCAGGTTCTGTCCGGTGGCAATCACAATGATAACACCTGCCCCGGCAGCCAGGCGCAAGGCGTTGCGGGCGCGCGGAGTAATGATTTTGAGTGGACGGGGGGTTAGCAGTGTGCCGTCAAGGTCGATAGCCAGCAGGCGGTACAAGTGGTGTGCTCCTGAACAGTAAGTGAGATTATCAACGTTTAACTTGTTGTCTCACTCAGTATATCTGCCAGGCAGGCTCTATTGCAAGCCTCGCCTTCTTGCCAAATGCATCTCACGCCCTTATACTTCAATCAGGTTATTATCTTAGATTTTTAGATTGCGGAGTAATAGTGTGCAAGGACGTACCAGACGAGCGCGTGTCGAGCGGGTGGCGCACCTCATTGTGGTTGGCAGCGGCAAGGGCGGCGTTGGCAAATCGACGGTGAGCGTGAATCTCGCGGTCGCGCTGGCGAAACGCGGCTACCAGGTTGGTCTGCTCGATGCTGATACCTATGGTCCCAGTGTGCCGATGATGCTGGGAGTGCGCAAACGCGGAGAGAGCCAGGGATGGCGCGCAACGTTGCCACTCGCGCAGCGCGGCGGCATGACCCCAGAACAGATGCTGCAACCATTGGTGCGCTACGGCGTCAAGGTAATATCGGTGGGCTTCTTCATTGGGGAAGAACAACCTATTGCACCCATGCCTGACGTGCAGGGGATGCTTATTCGCCAGCTTCTGCACAGCGTGAACTGGGGCACACTCGACTACTTGCTGATCGATCTTCCGCCCGGCAACGGCGAACCACAGGCCACCCTGTGCCGGGAACTGGAACTGGATGGAGCCGTGCTGGTGACTACTCCGCAAGATATTGCCCGCATCGATACCGCCAAGGGCGCAGGTATGTTTCAGGGCGCGGGTGTGCCTATCCTGGGCCTTGTACAGAATATGGCCGGTTTTATCTGTCCCCATTGCGATGAGCGCGTAGATATTTTTCCTATCAGCAGCGAAGCATCTTCCCTCTTGCGCGATCTACCATTGCTGGGCGTCGTTCCACTTGACCTCGCTACCGCCAGAAGCGGAGATTCTGGACAACCGATCGTCGTCACCATGCCCGAATCAGCGGTATCAGCCGAATTTTATGCTATTGCCGGGCGGGTTGTGGAATGGCTCCAGGCTCATCATGTACCGGATCAAGCAAGCGCCGATAGTGAAACGGAGACCGAAGCCCCAAAAGATGAACAATAACGAACCATCAAGCTACTCAATAGAAGAGTACAAGAGACATCAAAAGACATTCCACACCTGAAAGTAGACGGGCATGAAAGAGAAGATTAAGGGCATACTTGCGGGTCTCATCTACAGGATTATCGTGCTGCTGACATTAGGGCAGATTTCTCCCTTACTTGGCGCTGGCATCATCATTGAACAGGATGGCAAGATTCTGCTGATAGATCGTTCTGATGGGTTGGGTTACACCATCCCTGGCGGCATTGTGCGCCATAGAGAAACAGTCGAGGAGTGCGTGCTGCGCGAGGCGTGCGAGGAGACTGGTTATACCGTCAAAATCACCGGCTTTGTGGGTGTTTATTCAGCGCTCAATCGCGACCCCCGCTTTCGCGCCATTGCCATTACCTTCAAGGGCTGTGTTGTTGAAGGCGCTCCGCGCAGTTCGGGCGAAGGCGCTCCATGCTGGCGTACCCCTGATGAGGTGATAGGGCACATGGCATTCGATTGTGAAGAAATGCTTAAAGATTATCTGAGCGGGCAGTTACACTATCTGTGATCTAGCATAACTGCCCTGGCCTCTCAATCCAAACATGCAAAAGTACTAATAACCGAGGCGCAACTTGACTATATCATAAGCGAAAGGTACTCTTCATAAGACTAACTGTGCCAAAAGGTAAGCTTTGTTCTGCATAGCCGATAATGGGAGAGGATACCTCATGCGTTCTACGATGCGAATCGTGCTTTACTCGGTGGCGGGTGTGGCGGCGATCATGGCTCTCATTTTAGGGCTTCATCTTGGCGGTCAGGCAGTTCTCAACATTGGAAGATACTCCCAGCTCGTAGGCGCGTTTATTGGCGGTTCCCTCGCTATTATTTCGGTCAACATGCCCATGAAGCGCAGTGAGAATGTGCAACCCTGGTTGGGACGCGAGCGATTGGCCTGGACGTTGATCGGGGCCGGTTGTATCGCCTGGGGTATCGGCGAAAGCTTCTGGCGTTGGTATCTCGCGCACGGCAACCCTAACCCCTTTCCCTCGGCTGCCGATTTCGGCTATTCCGGCCTTCCGCCCCTCATTTTCCTAGGACTGGTACTCCAACCATCGTCCGGTTCGGGACGCAAGCGCGCGATGGTATTGCTGGATAGTCTGATCTCGATGGGCGCAATTCTTGCTATCGCGTGGTTTTTGCTGCTTGGCTCCCTGGCGCAGGCGGGTGTATTGCAGAGCCTCGGTAATTTCCTGGGCGTCTGGTATCCGACTTCGGATGTCGCGCTGCTCAGTTGTGTGATTTTCTTGCTGTTTCGTGGTCAGGGGCGTGTCTACCAGGCTACTGCGCGTCGCATAAGTTTGCTGGTGATCGGTATTGGCCTGTGCGTCTTCGCCACTTCAGATTTTATTTTCAACATCCAGCAGGCCGCCAGTACATATGTTGATGGAACCTGGATCGACCTGGGCTGGCCCCTTGGTATGATGATTATGGGCGTGGCCGCGTATTTGCGCCGTTACCTGCCCGGCACCTCTGCTGAAACCATTGAGCAGCGCGTGCGCCAGGGCAACGAACGTGCCAGTTTTGGCCCCGCGCAGATAGTACCCTATACCTTGCTAACAGTCCTTTTTATCGTGCTGGCGGTCAATGTGCTTTCAAAAGATGCCACCCAGGGTAGCAATCGCCCGGTACTGGTCTTCACGACCCTGCTGGTGGTCGGGTTACTGGTTGTGCGACAGATATTGACACAGTTGGATAACGAGCGATTGGCGCGGCGACAGGTGGTTGCGCTTGATCGCCTGGAAGTCGCCAACAGTCGCGTTGAAGAACAGGCGCGCATGATTACCGAGCGCAATATGACGCTCGAAGAAGGCATCGCGCACCTTAAAGAGGTGCAGGCGCAACTGGCGAATGGCAACCTGCGCGCGCGCGCCCGCATGGTCAGCGGCGAATTGTTGCCGCTCGCTGGAAGTTTAAACCTGATGGCGGATCGTCTGACACGTTTTGAGCAGACCGAGCAGCGCACACAAAAACTGAGCAGGGCGCTGGCTGAACTGAGCGCGGCGCTGGAACGTTACCGCGTTGGAACGCGCTTCATTGTGCCACCCTCATGTAATGAACTTCCTGAAATTCATCGCCTCTTGCTGGCAATGGGACTGCGACAGGCAATGGCAGATGCGCCACAACCCTCTCAGCAGTTGGGCAAGCCCTCGCCATCGCAACAGCTTGCGCCACAATTTTCCCAGCCGTTGGGTAGTCGCCCGCCATCGCAGGGGTTGACCCCCAGAAATGGCATGGTTTCCATAACACCTTTGCCTGACTTTCAGCAACCTCCTCCTTTACCGGGTCTGCATGTCACACCTGCTCAGATGAGCGTTCCCAGGAGAACATCGCAGTTGCTCCCTGACCCCTGGGACACAAAGGGAACAGACCCGAACGGCTTTAAGTGACCAGGGCGGGGGCAAGCCCCGCCCCTACCCTGTACGACAAAATG
>CAAGKR010495891.1_pt1 | contig 13262 bp, 18 predicted proteins | sample 2556971 | NCBI WGS metagenome assembly CAAGKR01 (sample SAMEA5207829, study PRJEB30636) | soil metagenome | biome: forest; feature: boreal; material: soil | place: USA | collected 2011-09 | depth 1 m | reverse complement strand
TTTGCCTTCCGGATCTTGCCCCATAAGTTGCATTCCAATAACTGGATCGCCGTCTGCCGCAGAAAGAAACGGCTGAAACGAAGACGCGGCGTCAAGGTCTTGGCGACGCTTTTCGAGACTCTGATTTCTATCGCTCGCTTCCGCTTTTTCACGTTGGGCCACGGACAAATCTTTATAGATTTCTGCCTTGATTTTTTGCGCGTTCAAATCGACGGCTTCAAGGGTGCGGGCTTTCTTGATTTCTTGATAGCCGAGATAGCCGTCTAGTTTTTGTCCCTCTTTGATTTCTCCATGAGTTCCGTACTTCGTCAGCAAGCCGGCATTGTTTTTGTCGAGAGTGATTTCTTTCGGCGCGGTCACTAGCATTCTGGTTTCTTGCGGCTTTGGAAGACCGTCGTCACCAATGATGGTTTTACCATCCGGGCCAATTGCATCCACGGAGCCGTCTCGAAATGTCAGTACCGTAGTGGGGTCGAGCTTCTTGTCCCGAATCATTTGATCGAGTTCATCTTTACCGAGATGTCTGCCTGTCACCGACCCGCCAGCTTCGACGAACGGTGCGGCGTCTTCTTGCGCAGACTTTCGAGCGCGATCTTGGTACGCTTGATCTTCATTTCTGCCAATTCTAGCGGCGTTGACTTCTTCAATATGCGAATGCGCAATACTGGCAGCGACTTGCTGTTTCTCAAGTTCCAATCGCGTATCTGCGCGTTGATTTTCCTTATCCTGTTGAGCTAACTTTTCTTGGTGTTCTTTCTGTGCTTCCAAGCGTTCGGAACGTGCGGCCATCGTGCCGGTAATTCCAGAAAGCCAGCCTCCTTTTCCTTCGTTGGAAGCAGCGCCCTTGCTGGCGTCCCCGAGCGCGTCCATAGTTGCGCCAACCATCAATCGAGCCCAGCCGCCTGGTTGAGCCATAATTTTCGGTGTGTCTGGGCGCGCTGCTGATACGCGAAGTGCGGCGCCCAGACGGTCTCCGAAACTGCCCGGAGCAGCGGCAGGTTGGCCGAGATCGGGCGCAGGCGGTGCAGACGTGTTTGGCACAGTCGGCCCGTTATATGCAGGGCGGGCAACGCCGCTGTCGTAATTATTTCCTGACAAAGCTGACAACGCGCCTTGCATATCTGGCGACGGGGAGTTCTGTTCAGTTTCCAAATTTGAATTTTCAAAATCCATTTAACCCTCGACTGCGAATCTAAAATTTAATAAGCAAAAATTCAACGGACGTTTTATCATTGACCGCTCAACGCGCCCAAACCGCCCTTTGTAAATGCCGACAAATCCCAACCGCCACCGCCAAGATTGGTGATTCCGCCTGCCCCGAAAGTGGCCGCCGACATCGCGGCGCTGGCGATTCCGCTCGCAATGGCCTTCTCTTTGGCCGCCTGGGCTTTTTGGATCGCGTCCGCTTGCTTGAAACTTTCGGCGTTGGACGAAATAGCCTCGCTACCGTACCCTTCCGGATTTTCCAAACCCGCAAGCGTTTCGAGACCGCCTGCTGTTCTAGCGACATTTTCGCGGCCAACTTGATAATTTTCAGATGTCAGAGATCGCAAACCTGCGGCCTTTTGATTTTCTGCCAGTGCGCCCGCGCTGCCGACAAGCTCTGCGTTGATCGCTGAACTACGAGCCAATCCGGAACTGTCGCTCGCGCCGTCGAACTGCTGGCCCGCCCGAGAATTTCTCACACTTTGTAGAACGTTTCTCCCGGTTGCGGCGGCTTGCGCTGTGATATCGCCGGTACGGGCTGCGAGTTCCTCTGCGGAAAATCCTTGGCCTTGCTTGCCGCTCGCAATTTGCTCCAAGCGAGAATTCAGTTTGCTGAAAGTGTCAGACTGTTCGCCGAAACGATTTTTATAATCGCTTTGTAGTGTATCGGCAAAACGGCTGCTTGAAGCCTGTAGAGATTTTTCAGATTCGGTTGGTCCGCAAGCAAGCGCAACTTCATCGCAGTAAAAGTCTGGCGACTTCTCGACGAGACGGTACTCGCCGATCATTTCTTGGATTTCGAACGTGACGTGAGTGTTGAACTTATGAGGCATGATGCTCCTGAAAACAGAAATGGCAGCCTTGATCCGGCTGCCGAAGATAATTTGAATGTTGAGGATGCTCTTTACACCACAAGCTCTTTATAGTAAGATTACTAGTAGGGCCTGTGGTGTAATGGGGGCACGTAAGGTATCTAAGGGCGGCTCCTAACAGGGTCGCCCTTTTTGTTTCTAATTAACGAGAGTCACCGGGATGTCACTACCGTCCGAGGCGTTAATTGTGAAGAGTTCAGGCGGGTAGAAATCCAACTTGAAATCGTTGGTTCCGGAGACCGGCTGAAAATCAAACCGCTTTAGAAAATTTGTCAATGCGGGCGTGACGCTATCGAATACCATTGCGACGAAGCCTTGATCTTTGAAATGCTGAATAACAACAGGCAGAGTCTTATAGATTGATTTCGCTACACGCGCGCCGAGCGCCTCTGGGTTGAACTGAATGTGCATGCGAACGATACGCTCTTGGGCATCTTGTTCGCATCGGACGTACATCGTCGGGCCTGTGGAATCATCGAGACGAAAGGTCAATAGACCGAAGCCGGTCAGAAAGAAATCATCCGGCAAAGGTTTGTGTTTGTGATCTTCGTCCGCAAGCCACCAATCTTTGATTTGAGGAAGGTCAATTTCTGTTGAGGTTTCTAGTCGCATTGCATCACCTATGTATCGGCTGCTTCTGTTTTACTTCGGCCTCCGCTTGATCTCGTTTGTCGGTCTCGTAATTCCATTGCTGTTTTCGAACCAAATCCTCAAGTTGAGTAATGTTAAAATCCTTCAACTCAGATTCCTTGATATAACCCTCTTCGATGAGTTCAAGAGCATCAAGAGCGATGCGAAGACGCTCAGATGCTTTGCCATCAGAAGTATTCAAACCAAGAAACTTGCCTATTGTGTTCGATGTATAAACTGGGCGAGGTGGAGAGGGAGGTTCGCCACCTCCGACTTTTACAAACTTTGGGGCATAACGAAAATCCTTTTTAGCCAACTCTGACGGTGTGGGAATGTCCTTCTCGGTAATCTTGCCGTCGCCATAAGCTTGCACTGCTGCACGGATAGATTCAAGCAAAACGATCACATTTGTATCGGTGGCAGGAGTCTTCTCCGGCGTCTTGGCAGCCGATAGATAAATTCAGGGATGTCATTTTGTCTCTGGCGATACTCTTCGAATTTGTTATATCGGGCGATTAGTTCGACGAGTTCCGGCCGTTGAGGATCGTCAATTTCAAGATCGTCGAGTAAAGAACAAAGCATCTCTAATTCATTCAAGAATTTTCTCTCATACAAAAGTCACACTTATCTGAAACGATGCCCCGGGCTCGATGCCATCTGACGTGAGCCCCGCCTTTTCCGCGTTGTCGGTTAATTCGTTTGCGAACATCAGCGTTCTCGGGAGCACTAAGCCATTTTTGAATTCGCGCCCCGTCGCCGCCCAACTTGCCGAATTGAACCCTTTGTTCGTGACTAAGTGAGAAGAGACCTTTGCCATTTTCTTTCGAACGCTTACCGAGCACGCTGCTGTGAGCCGTGCGGTCGAAGTCTGGCGAATAAATTCCAGTTTTATTGTCAAACGCATTTTGACCGTTGATGGGACCGTACTTCTTACCGAGAGCACTCGCGTGACCGCTCTCGACATTTGCTTGTCCCCCAAGATGTGCGCTGCGGATGAGCTTGTGAAGTCGGATGATTGGTCGGAGCATCGCGGCGATCTCGGGTTGCGGCAGAGGTTGAATTCTTATCATTTTAATTTACAGAGAGATTTTCCGAAGACTCTATCCGATTGAAAATCAACGCTACGTCCACATAGGCTTGCATTATCGAGAGGTCCGTTCTGAGACTGAGCGCCTGACGCTGAATCTCGGGGGTCGTTCCAGATTCCTTTGCCAATGCCTGAAGCGCATTCGCTTTCTCAATGATTTTGTCCCGAGCCATCGAGCAAACAGCGAACGCGCCTTTCTCAGCGAACAAAGCAAAGAGTTCGGCGTGGTTTGCTTCTGTGAAATCAGGTTGCGTTTGCATCTTGAATCTCCTCGGTATGCTTTCCAGAAAGTACTGCCATGCCACCGGCTAACTGCGCCGCGCTATTTAGGATCTGGAAGTCGTCCGTCAAATCCTTTATGTCAACTCTAAACTGACCTTTGTCGAGCGCCTCCAAAACCAATCGGAAGTGCTTACCATTTTCGGGAGACCAATCAAGAGGAAGTCCGCCAGCGAACGCGGTTAACTGTTTTATTAAACTGATCGTATGATAAAATCGTTGGGCCAACTCGTTCGGCAGTTTCTTGACACCAGTCAAATAATCGGACAGTTGCCCATTCGAAACTCCAACAAGAATCCCAAAGGTGCGTTGTGGAATTCCGAATGCTTTCAACGCCTTGTTTGTCGTGCTCTCCGCTGAGAGCGTCGCGGTTGCCATAATGCCCTCCTCGGTTGCGAGCGATCCTGCTCGCCGCTGCTTCTCTTTCATACATTGAACGCCTACCGATGCCCTTGTTGCTCGCTGATCTGCGAAAATACATGCCACCCAAGGCGTCCTCAAAAACAGGGGCCGCAAATCGCCTTGTATTGCGAAATTTAGAAATCGGGGTCGAGGCAACCGAAGTTTTCCTGTAGACAATCAACAGGAGAGTAACTATTTTACAAGTCGTTTGTTTTCTTGGTCCCCGAGTTAAAAATAGTTTCCGCCGATCTGCCGGTTTGACTTGACAAGGCGAACATACGGCGAATAGATTGCACCATAATGGGGCATAAAAACGGGATTTTCGTATTAAATCGATTTAATAGTATGTCGTGTATAAGCTACGTGTACTCAGTACTTTAAGCATGAAAACACCGCGTTTCTCAGCATGAGATTTTTTGTTGCCGTTCGACACGTAAGTTTTTGATTTCAATACGGTTACTGGCTTTCGACTGATTTTCCATTGGTTTGATTGGGCCTAACTTGGGGAGGAGTAAAAAGATTCTTCCCTCTCTTCCCTGAACCTTGTCAGTTTATCGCTAGATTGGGGCTCCTTCGCATTAGGAGACCGCTGGACGAACGAAGTACACCGGGCGTCTAACACCTCAATCCGATAGCTAAAACGGATCTGGCTGGCTTTCACTTGTCACGGTCGGGCACTTGAGACTCTTACCGCAATAGCAATAGAATTTCATAAAACAGACCATATTGGCTCTTGTATTCGTACTAGTACTATGATATAATGATTCGGTAACATCGTATTAGGTTCCAGCAGGTAGTTCGGTATAACGGGTTTCTGCCTTTAGCAATCCAGGCATTTTACCCACCAGCCGTAAATCAAAACAAAAATGAAGTACCGCCTACGGGCGGATATCGGCACGGCCTGCCTCTAAAGGTCGAAGCCCAGTTGGTTCTAAAGAAACCCTCTGGTGTTTTTGGTGGATGATGTTTAGTCACAACGGCGATCTCTCGCCTGTTCTCGAAGTAGAAATCCCAGAAGAAAACCTGATTGAAAATGAAGATGCGCCTTCGCTTGTGTCGCAGATTTTTCAACAAGCGGAACAAGAGTTATCTGAACCTGAAGAAGATAGTGTTAAGGAAACCGAGAGTCTTCCTAATGTCAACGCCGCTTTTGAAGCATGGCAGGACGCCAACGAAAGCGATAAATCCGATCTGTTGGAAACGGTACTGGCCTCGGTCACTAAATATGTCCGCGGTATCGCTTTACAGCTTGGGGCACACAACAATGCTGACGATATTGCGCAGCAAGCAACGATAAAAGTATGGAAAAACCTGTCTGATTTTGACGGCAAACACTTCAGCACTTGGGTTTACAAAATCGCCAAGAACACGCTGCTGGACACGGCGCGTCACGATCAACGTGAAGAAAAGAAGCTGAAAAAAGCCCATGACACAGATCAAGGCGGCCGCCAGATTCGCACCGGCCCGTCAGGTTACGGACCTGACGGCAATGAAAATGACGAGGAAGTAATACTGCCCGATTGGACGGTACAAGCCAATGCCAAGGGCTTAAATATCCAGATAGATTTTGAAAAAGTATTCTCCAAACTAACGAAGCGTGACCAAAAAATCGTTGAGATGTATTGCAGCGGATGTGAGCCGATCGAGATAGGCGAGAAGTTCGGCAGGGATGCCAAATGGGCTAGCAACCAGTTAGTCCGTTTGAAAGATTTGTTGAAGAACGATTTGTGCATTAACGGCGTCACGTTTCATTCCTGCCGTTTGCCGGTCCTGGGAACAACCGAAGTTCAAGCCGGCCAGTTCTATGTCGAGTACAACGGATTATACCGCCGTCTCTCAATGTGCCGTTGCCGTAAAACCTTGACGGAACACGAAGCTTATGAACTCGTGGGACACGGCGAAGCTCATCCCTTATATAAGGTTGAAAACGGCGAGACTGTGGTTTGCCCGAGGGAAATATGGGCACCGCAGGCTGTCAGGGTTCCCCGCTGTGGCTTGAACAACTCCCGTTCGCATCTTGAAAAGGCTTACGGGATTGGAAACGGCGGAAACCACCAGATTGCTCAAGATATCGAGATCGGTCACGAAATCACTATTCGGGAACGCCAAAAACTAATCCGCTATATCCCCGCCTTAGACTATGACCGGCAAGAGCGTGAGGACTACGGTCGGGTCGTTTTCACGACTTTCAAAGAACAAGGAAATTAAATCTAATCTTTGGCAAGCAAACCCTATCTTGGCGGTCGTTTAGTGTTTGAAGAGACGCCAAACCTCTTTGCCGTCTTTAGCGGCAGACTACATCCACCATTCTAAGCCCAAGAGGATTCCCAAAATCTTCTTGGGTTTTTTGAATGCGAAAAATCGGTGTTTAGTTTTTAACAGATTTTGACGGGTAGCCCCCGCTAGGATAAATAAAATGATACTCCCTTTTGAACTCGACCTTAACGGACCGTGGCAGACTAGTCTTCGCAGAGGTTGGTTCGCAAACTATCTTTGGGATATGCAAAAAAGGGGGAACATAAAAAACTTTGGATGGGCTTCTAATGAGAAACGTTTTTATGAACCTATGACGAGGCCGCCGCTTTCGGAAGATCAAGTAGCCGTAATGGACTCTGATTATCTGTCTTACTTAGAACTTTTAGGCCGCAAAACAACGGTGCATGAGTATATCCAACAAAAGTTAGATTCATAAAAACCAATGCCAACTGGAATTGACAAAATGCTACTGAACGGTCTCAGTCTGCGGTCAATGCCCGTCGCAGAATTCGCTACGATTGCAAAATTGGAAAACATTCGCTTCGCTAGCACAACAAAACTAAATGAGGCTTTTCGAGATCTTGCCCCGATCCGTGGTGACGTGGCTCTCCAATTATGGGAGCTTTGGAAAGAGATTGACACGCTCTGCCGGCGAGCCGAGCCTCTAAAACTTGACCTTTCAGACGGCGCAGAAGTCTATCAATGGCTCCAATCATATCGACGTGATGAACTTTATATTTATATCGTGGATTGTCTCAACAGAACACAAAAATAATCAGCATCTATAATCGCATCATAATCGCAGCACAATCAATAGTGGTGAATGAAGTCACTCCCCAGACTGCTAATCAGATTAAAAGGAGAATTCGAAGACGACCTAATGGGTCGAGGTGTCTATGTCAGCGCAGTTGACGGAAGAAATTGTACGGTTACGAGAGCTACTTCGTTGCGAAATGGCGAATCACAACGCATTCAGGTTGGAGGTTTATCGAGATCCAGAATTCGCTCCGATTATCGAACGCCGAGACCGCGAACGTCAGGATCGGCATTCGCAAGAGTATTTAGATAATTTACTCGATGAGGTTGAAGGATTGGAACTTGAGGCGGTTTTATGACACAAGAACAAATCACGCGGGCGACAGCACTCCACGGGGAAATCAGGGGTCACATAGTCGATGAGTTGACCTATTGGCTCGCGGCTATCAAAGCAGGGGTTGAGGTAGAAAAGTTTGAAAGCAGATTGGAAGAAATCAAGGGTTGGAAATTTGAAACGACAAAAGTCGAGGGAGAGTTGAAATGACGAAAGAGCAAGACGAAAAACGAGCCGGTGAAGAAATCTCGAAACGCTTTATGGCGAAGCACCCCGATTTCAGGGCATCGAAAAGTATGAGCGACTCAATCGGGGAGTGGTTTAAGAAAAATGATGCGCCGTTCAACGAGCAAAATCTTGAATTTGCGTATTCCTCGGTGACACGACCGATTTCCACGGAGGAGTTTGTCGCGGGCCTTTTTAGTGGCGGGGTAAAGGTTTAAGGAATAGACGGCTTAGGCCGGAAAGGAGAATAAAATGAAAACTGGAACTATTTATACAGTCGTTAAGAAACCGCGATTCGCTTTGATTTGTCGAGTGGTGGGAAAACGTCTTACACATTACTTCATGCCCGTCAAAAAGGTTTTACCTAAAGTCGGAAGCAAAGTTAGTTTTGAAGTCAAGAATCGTTCGCCAAAAGAAGGCGGCTTGGATTCCGCAGTAAATGTAAGAGTTTTGTAATTTCTAGTCGCAGTAAGAAGAGGCCCGTGGCGGGGCAGCCGAGAGTACCGAGCCGGAAAGGAGGAATGATGTTACGAGAAGATTACATCGTACTGATTACGAAAACAGCAGCGACGTTGTTGGCAGGGAAAGAAGAAGTGTTAAACCCGAATTATGGCGAGCAAGACAAACAAATTGAGTGGGCTGTCGAAGTAGCGGCACAAATTATTCACAAAACTACTCTACAAGCAAATGCAGAATTTACTGTTGAGGGTTCCGATGCAGTTTTAATAGAGAAGTCTCTTTAAGCAACAAGGCTCAACGGCTGAGCGGCACAGAACCAATAGCAGTAATGGTCAGATGCATCGCCGATGAAAGAAGGTGGAAAGACTTGACCGCCAGCACTACGGCGGCATGTTGGGCTAAGGCCCGAGTAGATCAATGGACAGTAGACAGAAGCAAGGCATTTTGAAAGTTTGGAAAGATTTGCGTGGATTTGGAATAGTTGTAATTTCCCGCCACGAAGCGTATTTTCTGCACACATCTGATGTTATTGAAGGACCGGAGAATCCTACTCTTGGCTCGACGGTTTATTTCGACACCGAGCCGACACCGCCTGGGAAGAAGTTGCCAGTGGCTGTTAACGCCGTGATCGTTGAGCCTGCTGCTGTGCTCAATGTTGCCTCGAAGTCTGAGGTGAAGTCGTGATTTACACACAAGACTTTATTAAAATAGCCCTACAGAGCAAAACTCCTCGAAGCGCAGTAATCGCGTCGGCTGTCTTCTTGAACAAGTGGAGTATTGAAGAAGCTGAAAGAACAATTAAAGAGGTTGAGGACAACTTGAATGGCCCTGCGGAGTTGCCAACCAAAGTGTCCACCGAGCCCGAGATGATAACTGATTTGAAGGCGGGCGAAGAAACCCCCAAGCCCGAAGAGAGCGCGGTGGTGGAAGCCCTAGAGCCTCCAGTCGAAGTATCTGTTGAGCCTGACAGTAAGAATGCTGTAATTTCAGGTCCGCCTACCGCAATTCAAATTGCCGAGAAATATATTGGTCTCGGATATTACGTCTATTTCACGTCTCAAGGCATGAAGAAATGCACGGTTGATGAATGGCAGGAAAAAGCCACCCGCGATGTTGCTGTGGCGAGAAGTATTGCGGGTGACGGCTACATGAATGTCATGTTGGTTGGTAAACAAAATAGCCCGTGGGTCTTAGATTTTGATGATGTCTCGATTCTTGATGAATATGAAAAAATCTACGGCCTTACCAACACTCGCCGTCATCGTTCGGTTAGCGGAGGAATTCATCTAGGCTTTCTACCAAGTGAAGCGGCATGGGTGTTGCGTAATACTAAAGAAAAAGATGAAAGACTGCGCGAATTGTGGTCTATGCGTATGGACGATCAATATGTGCTGGCTCCGGGCTCAACGGCTCATCCAGAGAATGACGTTACTAAACCGTTGGCCTATTACGAAGCCTTGAATCAGTTACCGCTTATTGAGGCGCCATTGACTTTGCTTGAATTCTTAAAGGCTCGATTGAGTCGTAGTAGAGAAGAGAATTCAAAAAAGTCAGCAGAACCACGTACCGAAAAGATTGCCCACGGTGGGTTACATCCTTATCTAGTGGCCGAAGCCGGTCGCTTACGCCGAATGAATGTGCCTATAGATGTTTTGGAGACGACTCTGATTGCCTTGGCCCATGAGAATTGTGAAGAACCGATCGATGAAAGCAAAGTGTCGCAAATTGCAAGATCGATGGGAAAATATGAAGCGGGCGTACCGGGGGCCGGCGAGATTCAATTTATACAACCGCAACCAGTCAATGATGAGCCAGAGATCGAAGAGAGTTTGATTACCAAACGGCCTGAATTTCCTCGTTGGGTTATGGCTGGAACTTCGTTGGACGATGGTTTGGTTAGACCTGCGACGGAACACTCTCAGAAATATCCAGAGTTGATTTTCATTCCTGCAATGCAACTACATCTAAATGCCTTGGCCCTTCACGTCCATTTGAAGGATAAGCCGCGAGCAGTCCCTAATATGTTCGTTGGGGTTATCACGCCTTATGGTCAGTACTTCAAATCGACATGTTGTGAACTAGGCCACGCATACTTCAGCTACATGGGGTCAGCCGCGAAGTACAGCCGAGACATTAAGAATGCCGACGGCAAAACCATTATTACTTCCGTGGGATCAACGGAAGGGTTGGGAAAATCGATGTCTCAAATGAATGCGAAAAAATGCTTGTTGTACTTCGACGAACTAAGCAAGGTCGTGAACAAGATCGGCATCGATAATTCCAGTTTTGGACCTGATCTTCTATCAATGTATGAATCAGGAGACTTCGGTAACACCATAAAAGATACAAAATCAAACTATAGTTTTGAGGCTAAAACGTATTGCTTTGGTTGGCAATGGTGTTGCGTTGACAGAACCTTTCCGCGCCTTTGGTCGAAGCTCGACAATATCAGATCTGGATTAAATGACCGTATGTTCTTCCTTCTGGCGCCTGAGAAACCCAAAGAGGCCGGCATGTACGTCGAGGGCAACTTCGTAGAGGGAGCCATCAAGACCAAAAGGCTTATCGACCGAGCCATCCAGCAAGACATCTTTGACTATGAAGATCACTGGTATGCCGAGTCGAAATTCCGTGGTTTGGATGCCCGCGGATTAGCGGCTGCAGAATGGTTTGCACTCTACTTTGCCGTGGACCTGGGACTCTCTGTAATTGATTCCGAATGTGTGGATCGGGCTCGTGCTTTGGCTGACTACCGCCGAGACACTCTTGCCTATCTCGACCCGGTTGAGGCTGAGACATTTCAAGGTAGAATCCAACAGGAAATAATCCGAGAACTCCGTCGCAACGGCGGCAAACAAACCTATCGAAACCTCCACCACAACCTGAGTGGCCGGGCGATGGGTAGCGGAGTCTGGGATAACGCCTTCAATGGATTGCGCGGCAACGGTACTATCGATGTCCGAGCGGCTGTCACCGGCAAAGACGTGTCGCAGAGGCCAAAAATGGTTTATCTCCTAAAACAAATGGATTAAAGGGGATTGTGTACACCGTCAAATCGGACATTGTGTACACCGTTAAACCCGGAAACGGGCAGATTTGACGGTGTACCAATGTACCCCTCCTGAGTACCGCTAAAGAGTATTTAATGTAAAGGCATCTGACTTTTATTGAAAACAAAGGACTTAGTAATTTTGATTTAATTTACGCTAAATTAAAATTGATTATAAATACTATTTAATCCTTTTTGCGGTACTCACCGTGGGCACTTTGGTACACCGTCAAATCAGACTTTATGTACACCGTCAAACCAGAAGAGACATTATGTACACCGTTGATTTGTGGTTAATCGTGGACACTTTTCGATATGACATTACCAGGCACTTTCCTAGAGAACGCCAAAATGTAACAAAAAGTTACATACTTGTCTGTCCCACAAACGAATCAGCATTTTCGGATCGCATTCTAAGACGTTCTAAGGCGTTTCTAGCCTCGGGGTACTCCAATACCCACCCCTTAACGGATTGCCTTGTGGCGCCAGCCTGGGCCTCATGGTTGTAGGCCGCAAGGTCACGCCCAGACTTCGATAACAGTTCCCCGCGGAGCGATCCAAAGGGCAGGGCGGCACCTGGGGGCAGAAGCCTGGGACCGCCTTGAGTTAAATCACAGGAGCACTATGACAGACCAGATACCCACAATCGACTCCCCAGAGATCACCCCGGAGGAGCGCGCCAAGCTCGACGCCAAGGCCGAGAAGCGCGAAGTTGACAAACTGCGCAAGCGCAAGGAACGAGCCTCTCTCAAAGCCGACCAAATCGAGGACGAAAGGGTCACAGCGAAACGCCGGGCAACGGAGGAAGCCAGTCGAGAAGTCGAGCGCATTCGCCGCGAGCGCGAAGGCGATATATTTTACAATTTGTCCGGGGAGTCATTTACGGAATTCGGCCCTAACCTTCCGTGGGAAGACGTTGAACTTGAACGGAAGATTGATGATTTTCTTGCTTTGAAAAAGTTTGAGAATTTCAACCAGATGTACCACGGATTGGCAATGACAAGCATTGGTTGTTTGATTCTAAAACACTACAACGTGCCAATGCTCCCCGATCTTCCCGATGGTTGGCGTTACCATGAAATTTGCCAAGAACTCAATGTTTGTCATCTTCCAACTTATAGTCCTCGTTTTGAAATATGGGAAGCCAAGACTTCGGATGAATTGCTCGAATACTGGCAGAAGCACGAAAGATATTACACCCAACCTCCACGCAGCCAACAATCGTCCAGCGGAGAAACGACAAGAAATGTCGAAGAGTTGATTCGCAGCCTCCGAGAAACCAATGACCAGAAGCGCAAAGCATACGCCGAGAAAATCCGAGAGTATGAACGTCTCTTCAAGTCCGGAAGAGAGGCAAGGCGCAAAGCAGCGCAGGAGCCCGCCATTGGAAACTAAACGACAAAAACCAGAAGAGGAAGTGTTCAATCCAACGCCGGAAGAATGGTATGACGCAAAAATCAAATACGTCGATTTGAAAGTTTCGGCTTTCTACATTGGCGTTCTCGCGGGAACCGAAATTGAAATCTTCATTCCCAGGCGCGTCACTGTTCGGCAATCCGGATCACGAGTCAAGCCGGTAATCGGAGAAGCTATCGCAGTTAGAATCCAATCGTCGCCACCAGAAACTAAGATTCGGTGGGAGACACTTGAAGGAATCATTTTAGATTTAGAGCAACAGGAGACAGCATGAGCAGATCGATTACACTC
>CAAGKR010334652.1_pt1 | contig 13262 bp, 14 predicted proteins | sample 2556971 | NCBI WGS metagenome assembly CAAGKR01 (sample SAMEA5207829, study PRJEB30636) | soil metagenome | biome: forest; feature: boreal; material: soil | place: USA | collected 2011-09 | depth 1 m | reverse complement strand
TCCCTGAGAAATGAGCCTTTGTGACGTAAATCTCAGGGCCTGTGGTATCTTCCGCAAGCCTGGGAAACGCAATCTCGTCTCCCACCATAAGGCGGTCATATCGGGAGGTCGAACGCGCGAAAGGGCCGTCAGGCTGCCCGCACGATTTACCGACTTTTCTCTGCCGGCCCGGTAGAGTTGTGCATTGCGCACCGGCTCTCTTCTGGCGGAAGGAACATCAACGTGGGGTCGTGTCTTGAGAAAACTCCCCTGAAGTATCGGGCTGCAACTCAGCGATTCGCATCGCAATCCCTGTGACGCGGCCCACGATCTCGGCGTCTTGGGGATAACGCAGGTGCCGGATTGGTACCGGCGATTTGGGGGATGGCACAAGGAGCAAGCGGCTCCCCTCGAGGTCGCACCAACTGCAGGCGTAACGATTGTCGCGAAGCTCGACAAAATAGACCGGACGGTCGTGTTCGCTCGGCCAAACGCCCTTGGTGACCTTGTTTTGACGCGGATCGATCTGGACGAATGCGCCTGGACGGATCAGGGGATCGAGCGTGTAGTCCTCGGTCCCGACATACCCATAAAGCACATCCCGGAGACCAGCCTGCTGCAGCAGGAAGAGCGGCATCTCACCTAAGCCCTGCAACATTCGATGGACCAAATTCGTCCGCTCCAAGGGAAGCTTCTCCGCCAAGTTCAGAGAAGGCGCTACAATCGGCTCCGCTCGCGCGAGCGTCAGGCCACTGAGGTGGGTGTGTGGCAGGGCTATCAATCCTCGTTCCTTACCAAGATCGCGGATATTGAGTCCGAAGAGGCTCAAGATCTCGTTGATGTCGCATTCGTAGATGAGGCTGAGGCTTTGGAACTTCGCGAGGCGTGGTTTGGATTTACCGTTTTCGAGGTCGCTTACCCAATTGTGAGACACGTAGAAAGCTGGATCTCTCGTTTCTTCTGCAATTTGCTGGCTAATCTGCTCGACCCGACGGATGGACAGGTGCAATCGCTCGCGTTTCGCGCGGAGACGCTGACCAGCTACGGTACTTGACGACGGGGCCAACATTGGGAACGGCTCAGGTTGGCGTTTCGGTATGGTAGGCGCAAATCGGTCGCTTTGTCCACCGCGATTAAGTTTTGTTCGGAAATCCGACATACTCCGTACGAATTCTCAATAGCTTGCGAGGCCTCAACCGGCTGATTCGCACCAAGCTGGTCGGGACTCCGACCACGATCTCACCTATAACCTGTTACCCATCGTCAGAAAAAACCGCATTCCTGCGCTGAAAGCGAGCCCCTGCCCGAAATACCGGACAAGTAGCAGATATTTGTGACAGCGCCGACGCGAATGTTTAAACCGAAACAAATCTCTGCGAGCAGATTGATACTGGCCGGAAATGTAATTCAGGTCGTACTGGTCTTCGATGAGCACTCGGACTTCTGACCGGCTGTAAGCCGCACTTCTCGCGAGAAAGACGCGACGCGAGGGCCGGCAGTGCCTTCTCAGACGAAGCGAAGATCGAACGGAGAGCTTGCGGAGCGGGTAAAGTCTATCCTGGCGAGCAAGAAGCTTACGCTGTACCAGGCATCCCAGAGATCGGCAGCTTTCTTTGGCCGGTCATCACCTCACTACCTGCCGCACAATCTCTATTACGATCTCCGGCACGGGAGCTTCAGCCCGAGCCTGTTCCAATTGTTTGCCTTTAGCCGGATCTCCGATTACCGGCTCACGGACTGGCTGCGGGTCTTTGGCTTTGACATCGAGGCAATCCCTCGCTTACAGATTCAGCTTCCTTCAAAACGCACCGCACTTCTGGAATCATCGCTGGATGACCCGAACGCGTTCATCCCTTGGCTTCGGAATTTGCGCGCTAGCACCGCTCCTAATGCCGTAGTACCACTGTCCCAGGTTCTGGACTGGACGAAGCCCCGACGCCTTGGCTCACTAGCAGAACCGAAGGGCAAAGGTTTCTTATACGCGAAGATCGGTTATGAGGACGCACTTGCTTTTCCAGAATTGCTCGCGGGCAGCATCGCCCGTGTAAGTCCTGGGATGACGGACCACCTGCTGAGGCAGATCAGCGGTGAGGAGTCCAGCAATCTGTTGCTGGTTGAGCATGGGAAGGGACTGTCTTGTTGCCGGATCCGGGTCGTTGGAGGTGGGCGGATTGCGACGATCAGTACCCAACTGCCGTATGCCCAAGTTGAGTTCAAGGTTCCTGAAGAGGCGAGGCTAGCTGGCGTAGTGGATCTCGAGATCCGCAGCCTGCTACGGCCAGAGCAACCTGCCGTTGCCAAGGAGTTGGCGAAACGCTGGAAGCCGGAAGCGCTATCCCCCGAACCATCTCAACTAGGTTCGCTCCTTCGCCGTGCCAGGCTGCGAATGGGGCTCTCGTTCCGTGCGGCCTCTGCGATCAGTCGAGAGATCGCGGATTCGCTGGGCGATGAACGCTACTTCATAGCTTCCGGATCTCTATCCGACTATGAAACGCTCAACATCCCACCCCGCCACTTTCACAAGATCGTGACGTTCTGCGCGGCTTATTCGCTGCGCTTGAATGCGATATTTAAGACGCTTGGTCTCAGCCTGCAAGAAGCTGGACTGGAACATATGCCGGAAATGCTCATCGGCCGACCGTCGCTGGCGGCGATTGAGGCGGCTGCTGAGATGGATGAGATTGAGCAAACCGAATTTATTGGAGAACTGGTTGCTGAACTTGGGGAGATCCCCTTCTTTCTGCGAGGATCGCTGAAATCGCTCTCCGGTTTAAAAGGACCGACCCTGAGAGACTTCTTCTGGATCGGCGGGAAACGAAATACCTTCCATCCATATCTAGCGGGTGGGGTGCTCGCCGTGGTGAATCGACAAAGGAAAAAGCCCAATGACTGCGGCTCAAAACCGCTATGGCAACAGCCGTTGTATGTCATTCTCAAACGTGATGGGACCTACTTGTGCGGGTGCTGCACCCGCGAGAACAGCAGTTTGGTGATTCACTCGTATCCTGGCGGAGTCCACAGGCGAGATCAATTCCGGAATCGCGATGCTGAGGTGATCGGCAAGATTTTTACGATAGTGCGAAGGCTGTCCTGAGGTCCGGGCGTGTTGTCTGAAGAGAGCAGAGACGCGACCTCGCGTACTAACGGAAGAATCATGATTAGTACTTACGTTCGTGTTGACTTCTCACATTTACACCGCGCTCGCTACCAGCGTCCTGCTCTTGCACGGACTCTTCATCCGCTGGGTCGCCCTCGGGGCAATATTGACGCACCTCCGCCCGAGGCTGCGCTGGCTGCACATTGCTTCTCTGGTCTGGGGAATTCTCACTGAAGTTCTACCCTGGCCATGCCCCTTGACCCTGTGGGAAAACTGGCTGGAGAGCCAAGCGGGAATCACACCTTACCAGGGCGGCTTCCTGCTCCACTATATGGACAAGCTCGTCTACCCGGGATGTTTCCGCTACCCTGCTCACGGCTACCGGCGCCACTGTCTGCACACTGAATCTCGCCTTCTACGCTCGGCAACTGTGGGTCGGCCATGACATCATCGCCGCCAGACGGAATCGCTAGTGTCTGCCTTGGCAGTCGGTCAGTCACGTTTTGACGGACTGGAAGAGTCCGGCTTGCCGACGACTCGGGAACGGTCCTGTTCGTGGACACTTGCGCGTTTGTCGGTACGAATCCCGAGAACGCAGCCAACTTCTGTATTGGCCGTTGATGCGGGCGCAATCCGCCAAGTGAACGTCGCGTGCATGCATGGGTGCTCAGCCCGAGGAGAATACTGCATCCTTTTTCTAATTTTTCGCAAAGGGCCGGGCATCAAAGAAGATCTCGTTGCGCATGATCAGGCCGTCTTTGAACGTCATCAACGCTGCCGCGCGGCAAACCCCAATAGGTTCGCCAAAATCCATATCATAGGTCAACATCGCCTGGTCCTCGGAACCGAACTTCGCGTGCACTTTAATGCTATTGATGAGGGGTAGGAGGCGCTTGGCGGCTTCAAGAACCGCCTCCTTCCCGGTCAGTTCCTCCATCGGTGTGACAAGCCGAACGTCGGGGTGCAAGTGCCGTGCCATACCTGACAGGTCCTTGTCGTTCATTGCTTTGTAGTAGGTCTCGGCGGAAGCCACGTTTCTTTCAGTCATAGCTATCTCCTTCGTTTTGGATCTCTGCAAGAATGTGTGTTCATGTTGTCGAATCAGTGTGCCAGCCCGGATTGGTCCACTGTCCGTGGCGCAGTACGAACACCTCCGTGACCCTGCCGGAAATCAGCGATCGTTTCCCGTTTGTTTCCGTTTCGAGCAGATATTTGCTCCAAATAATTACGACATTCCCGAAGCGCTGAACCTCAGTGTGTGGGAACTCAAGTCGAATGAGCTTTCCACCTTCATTTTGAAAGTCAGCGGCTGACTGAAACACCTCGGCCTGGGTCTTCCATTTCTCTTCGTCCGCGCTGATGACGATGGTGTCTGGGGGCACCAATTTCTGGAGGGCCTTTGTGTCGTTGGCAAACCAGGCGCGCCAGACCGCTTCCCGCACCTTGAGGATCTCGCTTCGGTCGTCCGTGCTTGTTGATGCGAAACTTGACCCTATCAGCACGACCAACCCGACGAACGCTACCGATGTGATCCGAACTGCACGACGCATGCTTTCCTCCTCTTATAAAGGTCGCGGGGCGCCTCACAATCGCCCGAGAGTAATCGGAGCGACCCGCGCGGTGAGTGAATCCTCTGCCATCGCCTAAGCGCTCTTTTCAAGCTGATGGGTTTTGGCAGGACGGTACGCTCCGGGAACGGTGCGGGCCGCAATCGAAAGGCGATTCCACGTGTTGATGGCGGTCACGGCGAGAGTCAAGTCCGACAATTCTTTTTCGCTGAAGTGCGCGTGCGCTTCGTCATACACGGTGTCGGGCACATGCCCATTGGTGATGAGCGTGACGGCCTCCGTCCAAGCCAGAGCAGCGCGTTCGCGTTCGGTGTAGTAAGGGCATTCTCGCCACGCGTCCAACGAGTACAGCCGCTGCTCCTGTTCTCCGATCGCGCGCAGATCCTTCCAGTGCATATCCAGACAGTAGGCGCACCCGTTGATCTGGGAGGCGCGCAGCCTGATCAGATGAAGCAGGGACTCTTCCAGTCCACAGTTTTCCAGGTACTGCTCCACACCGATCATGGCTTTGTAGACACCTGGGGCGGCTTTGTCGTAGTCGAAACGAGCTTCCATAAATCCTCCTACTATGCGTTGGTCAACAAAAGATTTGGGCGACGGAGTTCACGACTCATTTCCGTGTTTGCGGCTCTCGTGCAGCGCAAGCAACACGGCTGCTGCCGACGCGGAAAACACCGAATAGTCGAGCGGGGACTTGATCCCGAAAGAGATGGCCATGGTGATGCCAAAAAGCGCCAGCAGCGCCGCGCTTCCCAGGGCTACCCAGCGGGGCCACACCCCGAGAATCAAGGCAATTCCCAAAACCAATTCGGCGACTGTGGCCGACCAAGCCAGAAACGGGATGGTGAAGGTCGGCATAAACGAGTTGACCTCGGCCGTGTAGTGCTCGAAGCTTGCGAAGTTTCCGTACCCGACATTTTTGCCGTAGAGCCCGAAGCGGGAGGCAATCCCCGAAAGAAAAGCGGCGCCGAGGGCGATACGGGCATAGAAGATTGCCAACCGCTCCCAATCTAACCCGCGCATTTTTCTTGCCGCGCTTTCCAGTAAAGTTCCCGACGCCCCCAGTGGTGTCTTCCTCATGATTACTTTGCTCCTGGATGCGTGGTTTCCGGCACGCCGGCGCTGAGTGGCGTGTCATGATCGCAGACGAAATATGCAATGAACGTCGTCGCCTCAGTCTGGCTGGCGTTGGCGGAAACGACGTGAACGCCGTGGGGAGCCTCATAAAAAGCTTCACCGGCTTTGTAGATCGCTTCGGGTTCGCCTTTGACTCGCGTGCGGAGCGCTCCTTCAACGACAAAACCGATGACGGCGCAAGGATGACTGTGCGGCGGCGAAGACTCCCCCGGTCCGTAGTGAACTTCAACCACAGTTGCCTTCAGATGAGTACCATCCAACTTGGGGAGAGCCTGAGAGAGCGCGACGCGAGCTCGTTCTTTGGTCTCAGGATGCGTCGTACCGCTGGGAGCCTGAGTCCATGCCATCGGACTTCCCAGCACCGCAGCCCACAGAATCACCGCGACGCCGACGCGCATTCTGGAAGCATTCATTGTTGGATCTCTGCTCTTAACCGTAAGCTCATAGCGGATCACTAACAAGATCCATTTATGTTATTGTGGCTGTACCATTATCATGGTAAAGCGAGCGACTGTCTTCGAGCTGGTGCTTCCGCCACGGGATTCGGGGATCTCCGCCAACCGTTGGCTGTATGAGGCCTTACGGGGGGAGATTCTAGAAGGCCGCCTGCGTCCAGGGGCGCGACTTCCGGCCACACGTGATCTAGCCCGCCAATACGGACTCGCGCGGGGAACGATCGTCAACGCTTTCGACCAACTCAAGTCCGAGGGCTACGTGGACGGCAGCGTCGGATCGGGGACGTATGTGAGTAAGATCTTGCCCGACGAATTGTTCCAGATCCCACGGGAGGACGGGCCGGGGCCGCCAGCATCGCGCAAAGGGCGACGGAGGATTTCCGACTACGCGGGGCGGGTGCATCTGTTTCCGAATCTTGAAATCCGCCCCAGCCGTGCTTTCCGGGCCAACATGCCAGCGTTGGATTTGTTCCCGACCACGTTATGGGCGCAGGTTGCGGCGCGCCGTCTGCGGCGCGTCTCGACGAATCTTCTGCTGGGCTGCGGTCCGATGGGATACCCCCCACTGCGGCAAGCTGTGGCCACCTACCTGGGCTCTTCACGCGGAGTGAAGTGCACCCCCGAGCAGGTTGCGATCGTTTCCGGCGTGCAGGAATCGCTCGATCTGACGGCCCGACTCTTCCTGAATCCGGGAGACCGGGTATGCATGGAGAATCCGGGGTATCCGGGTGCGGCGATCGCATTCAAAGCCGGGGGTGCGGAGGTCTCTGCCATACGCCTGGATGACGAGGGCATGCAGGTGCAGGATGCGAGCCTGCGGGGAGCGCGGTTGATCTATGTCACACCGGGGCATCAGTTTCCGGTCGGAGTCACGATGAGTCTTGCCCGGCGTCTACAGTTACTGGAATGGGCCGGGAAGTCGGGTGCGCTGATCCTTGAAGACGATTACGACAGTGAGTATCGCTATTCGGGACGTCCAGTGCCGGCTCTGCAGGGACTCGACCGCCGCGGGCTGGTGCTGTTCACGGGAAGCTTCAGCAAAGTTCTCTTCCCGTCGCTGAGGCTCGGATACTTGGTGGTTCCGCTCGACATGGTGGATTACGTGTCCGCAACAGTCTCGGTGACGAGCCGCCACGCACCGCTGCTTGAACAGGCCGTGCTTTGCGATTTCATCACCGAAGGACACTTCGGGCGACATCTCCGGCGCATGCGTCAGATATATGCGGAGCGGCTCTCGGTTCTCCTGGAATGCGCACATCAAAGTCTAACCGGACTGCTGGAAATTTCAGGCGTGGAGGCTGGACTACAGACTGCGGGTTGGTTGCGCAGCGGGCTCGACGGCGAATTGGCCGCGGCTGCGGCAGCTAGGCGCGAGGTGGAGGTGACTCCGCTGAGCCGTTACAGCCACGGCAGAATGGCGCGCGAAGGACTACATCTGGGATTTGCCGCGATGGACCCGAAGGAGATCCAACGCGGAGTTCGAGAGCTCGCGATCGCTCTGGAGAGTGAGTTGCGTGCCTTTCATCGCAGCGGCAGCCGAGCGCCTCTGAGCTAAGGGTGTTCAACGCGAGGAAGCAGAGAGATTCGCCGCGCACCGAACCCACGGCGTGCTCCCTAAAGAAAGACGGGCGTTTTCCACGATTCCGCACGAGGCGTCGGCAAACAGGAATCCCAGCCGAAGACCGGGCCGGATTTGTCCTGGCAAGTCGGCTTTGCTCCGGTCAACTCTCGCGGTAGGGAAGGTTGGGAAGGTACCGCCCAGTAGACCAAGTTTGTCGCGAAGTCCTGACACTCGGGCTTGGCACCCTCCGAGCGTCAGCATAGGTCGAGTTTGCGAACGAGCGGCCGTCAATCACTCCCAAGCAAGGTCCTTTACTTTCAGCAACACTCAACGAAATTGAGCGAAAGGCGAACAGTGAGCACTTTGTCTGGACGATCGCAGTTGTGGCCGCCTATGCTTCTGTTCCAAACCGCATCTCCGATCCCTGTTCACTTATATGCGAGGTCGTTCTGTCGTTCCGCATCCCGAATGAGCTGCGCTGGCTCGCAAAGCAGATTCGGCCGTTTGTGTCCTGGCATGTCGCCAGCTTCCTTTGCATGACTGCGGGCAGCCTCCTTGCGCTTCTCACCCCGCTGGTTCTCAAGTGGCTTATCGATCAGGTTCTGCCACGAAAAGAAACTGGATTGCTTCTCGGTGCAGCGGTGCTGATCTTTCTCAGCTACCAGGGAAGAACGGCACTCACGAGTGTAGGCAACTACTTGACCCTGAATGCCGTGCAGAAAATGGCGCTACGGTTGCGAATGGATATGCTGCGCCACGTGGACCGGCTCTCCGCAGACTATTACGAGAACACCCCACCCGGAGCAGTGATGTACCCGCTCAAAGAGCCGATCGAAGAGGTTGCCTACTTCGGCTCAGATCTTCTTCCCTCGATCTTGCGCATGTGTCTGACTACCAGTTTCACAGTCGTAACCATGTTTGTGCTGAGCCCAGTGCTGACCTTGGCCATCCTGCCTCTTGTTCCACTCTTCCTCGTTGCTCGGCACCACTTTCGGACGAAGCTCTCGGCCGACTCCGATGCCGTGCAGCGGCACCTGCTCGCATGGAACAGTTTCCTTGAGGAGCACATCTCTTCCGTTCTTCCGATACAACTACTCGGCCGGGAGCGGCACCAGGAAAGAAGAGCATTTCGGCACCTGGCGCGAACAACCCGGTCCCATCTCGCGCTCTTCAGGACCGGCGTTTGGTTCACCGTATGGACTTCCGTGGCGGTTGTGCTCGCCATGTCCGCAGTGATCGGGTACGGAGGCTGGAGTGTTGTCGCTGGAACTTTGAGCCTCGGTAGTTTGGTGGCTTTCTACAGCTTCGTCACCCAACTCTTTGATCCGCTCAGCGGGGCTGCAGAGCTGTATGCGCGCGCGCAGAGAACTTTTGCCAGCATTCGGCAGTTGCAGGCGGTTTGGGGTTTGCGCCCGAGCGTGACGGACGCGCCACAATGCGCTCAGTTTCCAAAGCAACATTGGGGATTGGAATTCACGGCGGTTGAGTTTGGGTATGAACGACAGGAGAATGTGCTCCGCATTCCCTCCCTGCGAATCGCCGCTGGTGAGAAGATCGCCATCGTTGGGGAGAACGGTGCCGGCAAGAGCACGTTGGCGAGGCTCATGACCCGGCTCTATGACGTTAAGTCGGGATCGATCCAAGTCGGCGGCACGGACATCAAAAACGTTCAGCTCAAGAGCTTGCGCCGTTTTATCTGTTATCTGCCGCGAGATCCAGTCTTGTTTGACGGAACTCTGGCATCCAATCTCCGGTTTGTCAGGCTGGGGGCGTCAGATCGCGAGCTGCGTCAAGTAATTCAACTGGCTGACCTTGTCGACGTGGTTGCGGCACATCCGGAGGGTCTCCATCAGCGCATTGGACCCGACGGTTGCCAACTGTCGGGAGGCCAGCGCCAGCGTCTGGCAATTGCAAGAGCACTCTTGCAAAGGCCGCACATCCTGATCCTGGACGAAGCCACTTCCTGCCTTGATCCCGCTTCGGAAGCGCTTATTCTTCGCAACGTGCGGGATGACCTCGCTGCTTCTACCTTGATCGTCGTGTCCCACCGACCTTCGACGTTGTCGGCATTTGGCAGAATACTGGTGCTTTCCGGAGGACGAATCGTGGAAGACTTGGATCGCGATGCACTCATTTCCACCCAAGTTGCTGGTTCCAAGCCTTTCTCCGCAATGCCGTCGAGCCCGGCACCCGGTATTGGCTCGAATTACCTGTGAATCCGTTCGGTGCCACAAGGTGTGTCAACGAGCGTTCACGATGATCGTCGGAATGCGTCCGCTCATATCTGTACTCTCCACAATTGTCGAGCGCCTTCACAAGGCATGCACGGATCAAAGGTGCTGATTCCCGTGCAAGTTTTGTGCGACGTTCCTGCCGCGCCGCGCAGACTAACCCGCGGAAGCCGCCGCAATCGCCTCGACCACAGCCGTGAACCTGGCTTGAATCCCTTCTGCACTGGTCGCAGGGTATCCAAGTTCTTGAGCCAGGTTCTCCAGTTCCCGTCGCCACTCCGCCGGAAGTTCGGCACTCGGGGGAAAAGCGTGAGTCGCCCGCTCCGCGAAAATCCGCTTTGCTGCAACGTGCATCCGCGCGTAGTCGAGCCTACCCAACATGTCCACCAGGAGAATATCGAGAACATCTCGTGCACGGTCCTCTCGATGTGGCCCGGTACAGGCATGCAGCTTTTGGGCAACTTGTTCGTTGAGGCCCAAGCACCGCACATGCGGCGCTATCGGTAAGCCCATCTCGGCCAAGCCTGTAATGGCCGGCTCGACCAAGTCCACTTCCTGCGCCTCTCCCGGACCGAGGTCCACAGCAACCGTCTGCCAGGACCGCGTTTTGTATTGCACCGCAACTTCTACGCGCACTGTGTCGGCCAAATCCATCTCGTGCATCTCAGGCTTCAGACGGAATGTGAACTCATCAAATCCCAGTTTCGACACTTCCTCCAATCTGCGAATGCGTTCCGCCCTGTTCCCCTCTAGGCCAAGGTCAAAATCTTTCGTAGTGCGAGCAGCACGCGCGAAACGGAGCTCCATGGCAACTCCGCCCTTGAGGTAGTAGGTGTCGATCACGCCTCTCTGGACTGCATGTTCCAGGACTCCGCAGAGCGCCAGAAAAGAAACCCATCTTCGCAGACGTTCCTGATCAAGCCCTTGCTCACGTGCGACTCGGGCAAGGGTCTTCTCCAGTCGTTCTACAGGCTTCGCGCTCACGCGGTCGCCTGCTCCTTGGATCCTCGAACTCTTCCACTGGCAAGCGCGTACCGGGCGAGCTGGCGCGCGAGCTGCTTCGCTTCGACCGCGTCAATGTACCCTTCCTTGCGCGCATCTTTGATTGCTTGGCGTGCGAGCCCCGACCTTCCCGTTTCTTTCAGAACATCCAGCACACTTTTCGCCACGGTCGTGACGGGTAGCCCTTCCTGCATGCTCACGTCGGTCGGTGTCAATTCACCTCGATGAATCATGATCCACTTCGGTTTCCGGCGCCGGAGTCGCGCTCTCTTTGGAACCGTAATATGGACTCTCGAGGGATTCACGTCGGAGATCCCGTAGACGGCTAACGCGGTTTCGTGCGAGAGCGCGACGTTCTCTGGTCCGTGACTCGCACGCACCCATGAGACAGCTTCCCGGTATTGCGACAGCCGGTCTCCAGGGTAGTAAGGGATGCGATAGACACCACGCGCTACACGTTCCAGCTTTCCTCGCTGAGTCAACCGGGCCAGGACAGAGTCCACGATGCCGATGGCCCGGGCCTGGCTTGCTGTGACCAAACCATCACTTTGCTCGGCCAGTGCAAGCAATTCGTCGAAGCGGGAACGGGGCATGTCGGCAAGTATGCTCCACCCACGAGGTACTGTCAATATAGTTCCATATTAGAACTAAGATGACACATCATGTATCGCTGAAAAAAGCTGTATCCTATTCATACAAAATGACATGTACGCCTTTCAAAAATCCGCGCCACCAGGCACTCACAAACCGGGCATTCTTCAGTGATCTGCCAATGAAAAACCTCCTTCCGCTTCTGACATTGTGGTGGTTGAGCTGTTGAGCAGCGCTGTAGGCGCCCAAACGGTACCAGGCGGAACCCGGACCATTTTCGTGCCAATCGTAAAATGGTCCAGCCTATTTTACGATCCGTGGACGTGCCCCAACGGGGCCTTCAGTTCTTCTATTTTCTGCCTCGATGATCTCGCATGTGCTTGTTTCAACTTGCTTAAGCGACATACGTTCCACTTGAAAGAAGCGGGAAACTCGGCGGGTTCCGCGCGACTAGATCGTAAAAGCGAACGGATTGCGTTTGCCCGAAGGCTGATGTGCGTCACTCATCTTGTTGAGCCGACAACGCCGTTTTCACAAGCCCGATTGTTTCCCGAACAAATTCAAGAATCACTGGCGTTTCCACTGCTACAGATGGCAAGGTGTGCCACACACGCGATTTGAAAAATGGATCGCGTCGAGTGGGGTGATCCGATGTACAGGGTCTCCGATGGGGTTCGCAGCACGCATGGGCAGGATGGCGCAATCGTGCTGGACGTCCAGCACGGCCAAATGTTCAACGTAAATCTCGTGGGGTCGAAGATTCTCGAACTTCTTGAAAACGGATTGCCGGAGTCTGACATCGTCGTTGTGATCAGCCGCGAGTTTAATACCAGCCGCGAAGTTGTCGAGAACGATGTGCGCGAATTCATCGCGTCGCTGAAGAAGCACAAGCTAGTCGGCGACCGCTAGCAACGCGACCGACCGGAAGGCGAGCGGGAAAATGGCAACTGCAGAACAAAACGAGTGCGAGACCTACCGGGTCATCATGCTCGGCCGGAGCGGGACGGAGGTCCTTCTGGTGCCGGATGGCGATCGGTTCGCGCTTCCTTCCGTGGAAATTCCGCGCTGGCTCTTGGAGGAGCCAACGATTTCCCCAGACGGCCGCTGGCTCTTGTACAGCCGTAGCAACGGGGGCTCGTCTCTATGGCTACTTAAGATCACGACCGGCCAAGCGTAAGCCCGGTAGAAGGCAGTTCTTGATGAGAATCATACTGCGGCGTCCCTCACTCGCTCGAAGACGGAGTTTCGAGACGACAAGTATTTCGCCGCACTACTATAAGCGTAAAGTAAATGATTCTGGCAGGCGGATTGCTTTTGAGAATCGCAGAGCGAGACCTCTTGCGTATACTCAAGAAACGAGGGCCTTCCACAGTACCCGAGCGTGCCCGGCATGTCCGTTGGGTTGGGAACGCCGACCCCGACATTCCCATCCTGAAGCAAGGCAGGGCGGAGTACGCAAAGCTGCAGTAGCGAAAGACGGTATCCGTCCTGCCTAGTCGTTCACTGGTTACCGATAGTTGATGTAACCAGATAGCACTCAAAACCTCCTTCAAAGGTCAATGCATTATGAAAGAGCGCCCCGCTTCAGAAGGTGGAAGCTGGATGTGGCGCCGCCTCCGCTGCGCTGCGCTGTGCAGGGGC
>CAAGKR010179768.1_pt1 | contig 13264 bp, 11 predicted proteins | sample 2556971 | NCBI WGS metagenome assembly CAAGKR01 (sample SAMEA5207829, study PRJEB30636) | soil metagenome | biome: forest; feature: boreal; material: soil | place: USA | collected 2011-09 | depth 1 m | reverse complement strand
GCATAGGCGATTGTCGGCTTTTCGGGATCTTCCGCGCGCACGGCAAAAGATTGACCCTTATCGAGCGGAGTGCTCTTTTCGTTCTGGAGCACCTGAACATGGCCGCTAAGTACACTCAAGGAACTGCCGTCGTCGAAATTTTCGAGGTGAAACGTCGCACGACCGTCCGCAGCAACCGTAAAATCTCCGCCGGTGACGCTGAAGTAGTCGGTACCCTGCGAACGTTCATGGAAGGAAGCGGAACCCTGACGAAGCACCAGGCGAGTGATTCTGGCGCCGTCCCTCAGTGAAAGATCGTAGAACTCGATAACCGTGTTTGCGCCCAGAAACGCCATGGCGCCATTTTCGAATTCCACTTCTGCACGGCCATTTCCCGTGGAGAGGGCATTGCCCTGGCGAATAGGCAGATTCAGCTGCGCCACTTCCCAAACTGCGTTCGGATCGGTGATGGAATTTTCGTGAAATTCGCGGACGAATCGTACATCGCCCTGGAGGAGGCTTAGCCGAACGATTCGCGCGTGACTTGAATCGCCGACTGCGGCGGGAGCACTGGAAAATGAGAGAAGGACAGCGGCAAGAACAGATAGGAGGAAGGTGCGCTTCATGGATACCTCAATGCCAATACCCAAGTACAGTATGACGATAGCGCATTTTGCTGTGTTTCGCACTTTAGAAAGGCGAACGGAGCGCCTGCCGGAAAGTGCTTGCCGTCGCCATTTGCATTGGAGTTCGAGCCGCCCATAGACGCAAGAATGGGAAGTGGGGATGGCAACGATACAAAATATGAGTTGCCAAGTTCTTGACCCATCGGAGGCTAACGGGTAATTTCCGGAGTTATGTGGAAGAGTTCGGAAGGCGGTTTCCTTCATTGTGCGATTGTAAGTAGGTTCTCTTCGCTGCTGGCCTTCGCCGTGGTGTTTTAGCAAGAAAATGAGACAATCTTGGGAATCTGTTTTGGGTAGTGATGCGGAGTATCCGTCGACTTCGAGAAGGTGTGGGCGGCCTGGAAATACCCATGGCCCCAGTGGCGGGAGAGCGTCATTTGCAGCGAACTATAGTGAGAATAGGCATCGATTGAACGGTTATCTGAACGTCGATCAATTTACTTCCGCTCCGCTGCAGTATCCCTTCGATCTCTTGAATCCAGCCACGACCTGCGACCCCGTTAAGAATCCCAACTTCTGCACCACCGGATAGGGCAACCTCGGCCGCAATACTTTCCGGGGGCCGTGCCAGCAAAACTGGGATTTCTCGCTCTCGGAAGACTTGCGACTGACCGAGCGGTTCAATACGCGTTTCGCAACCGATTTCTTCAATATTTGGAACCATGCGAACTTCGCGAATCCTGCGATCTACGACGTGGAAACCATCACTCACGACGGCAATGGAAATGCAACCAGCGACGGGCCATTCGGGAAAATTTTCTCGACCGTTGGCACGCCGCGGCTTCATTCAATTCTCACTTCGCTTGTCCTTCTAGAGCAGGTCCGCGAACGGAAGGCGCACAACGGTGTCCTGGTGGGATCTCGCCGCCGCTGTCGTTTGCTCGACGGAAGCGCATGCCGAGTAGTGGTATGATTTTTCGACCATGCCGAAAATTGCTTCACGCGTTTCACAACTGACCGGCGAGGGCGCGCTCGCGGTATTCGCCCGATCTAAAGAACTTGAAAGAGCAGGCCGGTCCATCATTCATCTGGAATTGGGCGAACCGGATTTTCATCCAGCCGCACAGGTAGCGGATGCATTGCGTGCCGCAGTTACCAATGGCCATGACCGCTACGTTTCCACCCGCGGCATTCCGCCATTGTGCGAAGGAATCGCAGAGTATTTGAAGCGTACCCGTAAGCTGGACGTAAGATCCGAGCAGGTGATTGTCGCGCCTGGCTGCAAAATGGCCCTGGCCCTGGCGATGATGGCGCTGATCGAGCCCGGCGACGAAGTGCTCTATCCCGATCCGAGTTTTCCAATTTACCCCTCCTTTGCGAGAGGGCTCGGCGGCGTTGCGGTGCCTTACGCACTGCTCGAGAAAACTGAGTTCCAGCCGGACATAGCGGAGATTGCGTCGAAAATTACACCGAAGACCCGGATGCTGATTTTCAATTCTCCGAATAACCCGACCGGAACGGTTTTCAAAGATGGTGTGCTGCAGCAAATTGCAGAGCTTGCGCAGAAGCATGATCTCTGGGTGCTGGCGGATGAAATCTACGCACGCATTTTGTTCACGGGTGAATACAAATCGATCTGGTCGTTGGCAGGCATGGCCGATCGTACGGTGATTATCGACGGTTTTTCGAAAACATTTGCGATGACCGGCTGGCGATTGGGCTATGCAGTAGCGCAAAAGCATATTATCGATGCAATGGACCTCCTGGTGCTGAACACGTTTACTTGTACCGCGGAATTCACCCAAATTGCGGCGGTGGAGGCGCTGCAGGACATTACCGGCGCCGTTCCCGCTATGGTTGAGGAATACCGCAAGCGCCGGGATCTGTTCGTCGGCCAGCTCAATAAAATTCCAGGCTTCCGGTGTCAGTCACCCGATGGAGCTTTTTATGCCTGGGTGAATATTGAAGCAACCGGAAGATCGGCGGAAGAAGTCCAGAAACAGTTGTTGGAAGACGCTGGAGTTGCGTCGATTGCCGGGGCTGCGTTCGGCGCGCAAGGCAAGAATTTTGTGCGGTTTTCATTGGTCAGTGCGCCGCATCTACTGGAAGAAGCGCTGAAGCGAATTGAGAGCCTTTCAATGAGCTGGCATTTAGCGGCCGCACGGTAATTTTGCCTCGTCCTCCTTCGCCGGTATTAGAGACATCTTGAAAGATTGTGGGTGAGCGAACAATATGAAACAAATGTTGGGCATGGGAATTTGGTTTCTGCTTCTCGCTGCCGGGATGCAAAAGGCGGCCGCGCAGGCGACGCCTTATCCCTCCAGCGACGTAAGAATAATTTACGAGCGAATGCTGAAAAAAATCGATGCGATGCCGATCTACGACAATCACTCGCATCCCGGTTTCGCGGATGATAGCGATGTGGATGCCATGGCCTCGCCACCCGATGAAAGCGCAACGTTCCGGCTGCGCGACGATAATCCGGAGTTTGTAGCCGCGGCCAAAGCAATGTTCGGTTACCCTTATGACGATTTCAAGCCGGAGCACGCTAAATGGCTCGCCGACAAGAAAAAGGCGGCGGAGCAGAAGGGCGACACCGCGTACTTTGACGGCATCCTGGATAAATTAAACGTGGATGTTTGCCTGGCGAATCGCGCCATGATGCCAACGTATCTTGATCCCAAGCGCTTTCGCTGGGTATTTTTCGGCGACGCTTTTTTCTTCCCCTTCGATAATCACGAGCAGACGGCCAGCACACCAGATATGGGTGTGTATGTGCCGCTGCAGGAAAAAATGCTTTCGCGATACGAGAAGCAGGAAGGTGTCGATGGTCAGCCTGCGGATTTGGCCGGCTACGAAGATTTTATTCGGCGGACCATGGCCGACAATCAGAAGCGGGGCGGCATAGCCATCAAGTTCGAGGCAGCTTATTTTCGCACTTTGTATTTCAGTGATCCGCCGCGGGCGCAGGCCGAAGCTCTGTACAACAAGTATCGGGCGGGTGGCGTGCCTACAGCAGTCGAATACCGGCTATTCCAGGATTACGTTTTTCGCGTGATGGTGGATCAAGCCGGTAAATTGCACTTGCCGATGCATTTTCACAGTTGTGTGGGAATTGGAGACTACTTCAGCCTGCGCAATGGCAACGTATTGAATCTCGAGAATGTGTTGAGGGATGCCCGCTATAAGGACGTAACCTTTGTATTGTTGCATGGTGGCTGGCCATACGAACGTGAAGCCGCGCTGCTGACCGCGGTAAAGAATGTTTATCTCGACACCTCGTTCCAGTCGCAAATGCTCTATCCATCGCAATTCAAAGAGGTATTGAAATTGCTCCTTACCATTTACCCGGAAAAGATGATGTACGGTTCGGATGCTTTCCCGTTCAACGAGACGCTCGGCGCGGAGGAAAGTTTCTGGCTGGCGGCGCGCTCCTCGCGAACCGCGTTGGCCGGGGCGCTTGCCGAACTGGTGGGCGAAGGCGCCATTACCGAGGAGAAGGCGCTGGAACTTGCACGTGGCTATCTGCACGACAATGCTGCGAAACTCTACGGAGACAAGAAGCCATGAGCGAAAAACACGACTTCAAATACACGGCGTGGAACAAGGTGGAACGCGAATACATGAGCGACACCATCGACCGGGAAATGATTACCGGCGACAAGCTGATGCTTGCCCGCGTGTTCATCAAGAAGGGCGGCCACGTGCCGAAGCACCAGCACCACAACGAGCAGATCACTTACATCATGGAAGGCGCGCTGAAATTTTCCATCGATGGCAAAGAGCTGATAGTGAAGGCCGGCGAAGTGCTTTGCATTCCTTCGAATATACCGCACGAAGCGTGGGCCATGGAAGATACGCTGGACTTGGACGTGTTCACGCCGCCACGCGAAGATTGGCTGAACAAAACGGACGATTATCTGCGCCGCTAAGCTTAAACCGGGGAGGCTTCAATAAGGGTTGTGGGACGCGCTCGACGACTGAACCTTGCCTTTGACAACCGACAGAGTGTACGCATCTCCTTGACCTTTCCAGGTGCTGAGCTGGAATGTCTGATTTGGAGCAACGCGTTGCACGTTCATTGCACCAAACGTCAGCGGTTGGTGGTGCGCGCAAACTGCAGGCGGCGTGCCCACTTCCATGAAATACGCTGGTCCTTCGCCTACCACCTTGGCGGTCCCGTCGGGTTCGACTAACACGGCGGCATTTTCCTCGACAGCGATGGCCCGCACGCGCTTTGCCCAGCCGTCTTGCAGAATACGCGCCATAAAAACCAACAAGCGGCCCAAGCGATCGCGTTTTACAAAATGTGTGTCGGTGATGGTGTTCTCGAGCAACGGGATGCGCAGAAATTCTCGTGTCAACGTGATTTCGTTACTGTAAGGGTCGGCCAACGCCTCCGGCGAGTGAATGGTATCGATCATCGAAGAAAATGAGAATGCGCCCAGTATCGCCAGGCCGGCGCTCGATCCACCGATAGGCTTGCCCACGGCGATATGACGGTTCAATGCTTCCTGCACCGGCGTATCTTGCCAGAAGCGAACATAGTTCGATTGATCTCCGCCCGCAAAGAAAATGCTCTCGGCCTGATCGATAATCTCAGAGACTTTAGCGTCATCGGAATCTTCGCGATCCGAAAAGACGATGGTGGCCACCGAGTTCAGCGGGCACATTGCCTTAATTTCCGTGTTCACTTTCTTCGCGTAGTCTTCGTCGGTATCGGTACGTAAAATCAGAAAATCGCCGCCGTTGGTCCGTTCGCACAAAAATTGATAGGCCGCGTCCAGCTTTGAGCCTCCGCCCATCAGCGCAATGCCGTCTTTTGGCGTCGCGGTGCTGTCCGCAGCGTTTCCGAGTCGGTAGTAGTTCCATTTTGCGAACGCGGTGCAAGGCAGAGCGGCGATGACCATCAATACGACCGCAGTCATACAGAAAAATTGCCGGTATAAGTGATTATTTTTCATTCGGAGAGTATATGGCGGAGCAAAGTATTCCGCAGGAGTCAATTTTTTTCAGAGCGCAATACAATTAAATGCAAACCATAGGAAATCTTGTCAAGCTGGGTGCGCTGCACCCCTACCACGCTCGAATCGAGACTTGGCCTACCAGATTTTGCAGGCTTGCTCGCGAACCATGGCGTCACCCTTCTTGCAACCAAAGGCCTTGGCGAACGCCTGCATGTTGGAGACGGGACCGTTGGCCCGGAACTGCGGCAACGGATGAGGGTTGGTGTTGGTCTGCAACCGCGCGAATTCGGCGCGCGTGTTGGCGCCCCACACCTGCGCCCATCCAAGGAAGAAGCGCTGTTCGGGAGTGAAACCATCGAGATCGAGTGGGCGATGGCCTTCTATGGATTTTTCGTAGGCAGCATACGCGATGGTAATACCTCCAAGGTCGCCGATGCTTTCGCCTAGCACGAGTTTTCCATTCTGATGTAGGCCGGGCTCAACCTCGTAGCCATCGAATTGCTTCACGATGCAACCGGCGTGCTCGTCAAAACTCTTGCGATCGTCGGCGGTCCACCAGTCGCGAAGATTGCCCTGGCCATCGAAGTGCGATCCCTCATCGTCAAAGCCGTGGCTGATTTCGTGGCCAATGACCGCGCCCATTCCTCCGTAATTCACTGCATCGTCGGCTTTCGGATCATAGAACGGTGGCTGAAGAATTCCCGCGGGGAAAACAATTTCATTCAGCGGTGGATTGTAATAAGCGTTGACTGTTGGCGGCGTCATGTCCCATTCCATACGGTCGACAGGTTCGCCAATCTTCACCAATTGCCGGGCTTCCTCGAATTCACGGCCGCGTCGAACGTTCGCGTTATAGGAGCCGCGATCAATGGAGAGCTTCGAATAATCCCGCCACTTGTCGGGGTAACCGATTTTCACCATGAAAGTTTCCAGCTTAGCGATGGCCTGTTTCTTGGTCTCAGGACCCATCCAGGAAAGGGTCGGAATATCAGAGCGTAGCGCGGCGAGGAGATTGTTAACCATCTCCTTGGCGCGCGCTTTGGCCGCAGGCGGAAAATATTTTTCCACGTAGACTTCGCCCAGCGCTTCGCCAAGGTTGGTGTTGGTGGCCTGTACGCAACGCTTCCAGCGCGGTTGGATTTCCTTGGTGCCGGAGAGGGTCTTGCCATAGAAATTAAAGTTTTCCTCTACAAAATTATCGGAAAGTGTTGGCGCATTGGCGTGCAGCAAATGCCACTTCAGATAAATTTTCCAATCCGCGATGGAAGTGGCGGTGAGCTCATGATTCACTTCCTTGAAAAACTCCGGCTGACCAATGTTGGCGAAGGTGATTGGTGGCGCACCAACTGTTTGAACATAACTTTCCCAGGACCAATCTGGAGTCAGCGTCTTCATTTCTACGAGCGTCATTTTATTGTAGTTTTTAACAGGGTCGCGGAGCTCTACGTTGGTTCGGGAAGCCTTTGCCAGTGCCGTTTCGATATTCATCACGGTTTGCGCTTCTGCGGCAGCCTTGGCTGGAGCGTCGCCGGCGAGTTCAAAAACTTTGGCGACGTGCGCAACGTATTCCGTGCGCAACTTCTTCGAGCGCTCGTCATCGCGCGTGTAGTAATCGCGGTCCGGGAGTCCCAGCCCGCCCTGATCGGCTTCCGCCAGATTGTGAGTGCTGTCCTTGAAGTCCGGGGAAGAACCGAATTCAAAAACGACCGGAACAGCCTGTTTGTGCAGAAGGGCAATTTCCGTATCGAGTTCTTTGCGGTCTCGAATTGCATCGATGGCCGCGAGGCCAGCAGCGAGCGGCTTCAGGCCGGCCGTATCGATGGCGGCCGTATCCATACAACTGGCGTAGAAATCACCAATCTTTCTTTCGTTGGAGCCGGCCGGCGCGCCGGAACTTGCCGCAGCGTCCAGGATGGTGCGCATCGCGGTCAGGTTGTGGTCGCGGAGCTCCGTAAAGGTGCCCCAACTGGGATATTCGGGGGGAATAGGATTGCTGTTCATCCAGCCGCCCATGGCAAATTTGTAAAAATCTTCACAGGGCTTGCAGGATTTATCCAGATTAGTGAGCGAGAATCCCCACGAGGCGTCCGCCCTGGCGGTTAACCCGGCCGAGAGAATTAGCACAGCAGACAGACACACCAGGGCGCCCGCGCCGAGCACCAGCAAATTACGACGATAATTCATCTTCTACTCCTGTTTTTTTCATGGAAAAGTGACATATAAACTGGCAGAAAAACAGTGTACCAGATATCTGAGCGGCTAGCCTTCTACTGCGCTGCCGCCGAAGGTAACCTCGTCGTCGCGTACTTTGTCAGGTCCACGGTCTGCGCATCGCCGCGCATGATTCCCTCGCGGATCTGGGAGGCCGTCTTTCCCTTACGCGTCTGTTCATAGGAATAAAACGCTTCGCGCATGCAGATGTCGCAACCGGAGCCGTGCCTACTGACAAAACAATCCAGCAAGCTGCCGTGTCCCTGACTCCGATCGCAGTGGCAGTAGCATGGTTCCTGGTAGAGAACCTTCTTGATGCGACCGGCGGCGGTGTAGGCGTTGAAAACGCCAATCTCTGTGAAGAGTGCCGGTTGCATAGTGGGAGGCAGGGCATCGGTCGGCGGCTGCGGATGGTAGGCCGGAACCGGCCCATCGGCAGCGGGGCCGCTGCCATGTTGGATGCCGGACATTCCTTGCCGGGGCGAAGTGGCGAACTGCGGAAGCACCAGTAGAGCCGCACTGAGCAGCAGAAGTCCCGAAGCGACTAGAACTTTGGCAATCCATTTCACGAAATCCTCTTTCCGATCCTTGCCTCATAACCACTCTACGGCGATTGAGACGCAAATTCCAACTTGTTCGCACCTCCAGCGCGCGCTGAGCCTTACGGGAGACGGACCACTGCAATGCGAACGGGTTGCAGCTTGGTGGGATCAAGAATATGTTCACCGTTCAGATTGTCGATTTGGGTATTCACGATGTAAAAAAATTCATCGCCACGTAGCGCGCCGGTCGTAGGAGTCTTCAGAAAATTTTCAAGCACGGTCGTTTTGGTAACGTGCAGACCATCGGTGGATAACCGGAAAGCGACAACCCTCGGCGTGCCAATTCCGTTCTGAACGGCGATCAGGCTGCCTTTGTGCCAGTAGAGTCCGTCAATTCCTGCCAAGGTGTTGTGGCGGCCGGGATCAACCTCAGCGTTCGCTCCGGACCTCAAGTCAATCCGTAGAACTCCGAATTGGTCGGCCACATATAAAAATTGTTCATCGTCACTTAGTGCGATTCCATTCGGCGAAAGCATTGCTCTTGAGACTGACAAGGGAGTGAAGACGTGAGCCGTCCGGCCGAAACGGTACACTTTGTTTGCCAGCGTATCGGTGAGAGCCACATCTCCACCGTGCAAAACGACCAGATCATTAAAATCGTGTTTGCCTTCTTCCGCTGGAGGGAAACGGCCCAACAACTTTCCGGCGCGATCAAAGTGTAATAGCTCAGATTTACCTACGTCGTCCTTCGAGGAAGCGCTCCACACCGTGGCATCGGTGGGATCTAGGCGAATCCCCTGAATCGGTAGGAGATTGTTAGGGCCGGCAGGAACGAAATCCTCGACCTTGCCTTCTACCGGAATTTTGACGATTTTACGGTGGCGGATGCTGCCGAGATAGAACGAGTCATTGCCGGCGTCATATGCCAAGCCTTCTGGAAATAAATCCTTCTCGGTCGTGGTGAAGGCCAGACGCGACTGGTGGACTGCCGGAAAATCCTTGTGTACCTCGGCTACCAACCGCTGAAAGTCGGCAGAAGTCTTCAGTTCGGCGAAAACACTGTCTCCCGACGGGTCGAATCCCTCTTTGAGGGCGACACACTCCTTAAGGCGGTCGAGGGCAGGAAAGGTCTCTCGAAGGAGGGCATGGGAAGCAGCCAGAAAATAAAGGATCGCGCCGCGATCGGGTGTTTTTCCCAGAAGATTTTCCGCCGTGGACATCTGCGTACGAATTTCCGCTGAATCGGCAGGTTCGGCAGGCGCGCCGCGCGTCTCCTCCGGTTCTTGAGCTGCCAGCGGAGCCACAGCCACTGCGAAAGCTAACAAGAGGAAGCTCAAAGGTCCCAGGAGAATTTTGCGAACGGCCCTCGCGCGCAATGGCCTGTCACCAAAGCTGACATGCTCAGTGCGGTATACCGATGGGCAACTCAAATTTGGATGAAAACGGATTGGACTTAGCGTAGCCATGCAGGCCTGTTAAGACGGATGACTTTCAGCGAACCGCGGATGGAATCAAGGTTGTTATCTTTGCGGCGCTAGCGCGCTCCGCCAATTGCCTCTCGCGAAGATGGCGCTGCACACGACGCCCCCAAGTCCTGACAAAGGCGTAATTCAACGCTCCGCCAATGGCGGAACTGGCGAGCGGCACCAAACGCCCCACCCATTTCTCAGCGCTCTCTTCTCCAATTTTTATTGCCAGACGGCTGGCGATGCGCGGAGCCAGTCTTTCGATCATCTGTTTCTCGGCAAGATCCTTGCTGAAATCAATGCCCGCCGCCGAAGCTGCGGCAATCCACATTTCAACGCGCTGTTCCTGGCCGTGCTCTTCAAATCCATAGAGTAGGCAAAGCCGCTGAATCAATCGCAATGTGATGACCGTCAACATGCTGGCATCCGGCAAAACTGTAATCATCCCGCCCAGCCCGAATCCTGCACCTTGTGCTGCGGCAATGCGCTGAGCATTGTGGATGAGCCGCTCGGCAATCGCATCTAATTTTTCCAGCGGCACATCGCGCATCCGCCCAAAGTGAGGAACCCACAGGCCATGTTTCACGGAAAGGTATTTTCGGAAGGCTTCCGCGTCGATCTCCACCGAGCGAATACCCTTTAACATGCCAAACCGGAGGAATCTTCCGACCGTCCTGCCCGCGAGCGACTTTCGTAACCTTGCCATGCCGTTAAGCATCCTATGCCGGTTAGAGCGGGTCAAGACATGTTCGGTTGTATAGAGGGCCTTTAGAGGCACTAGTAACGCCCAGGTCGCAAAAACCCAACAGTCCTACTTGACGTGGCGGCGGTTTTCGGTAAACTGCATTTTTCTATATGGCAGCCCTTACATCAATCCTCGCGACCGAGACGGCCATTACCGACCTGGAGTTCCCCCAGCGCGAGGCCGCCTTCTTTTATGGGCTGTTTTTGCGGGGCTATTCGGCAGAGCAGCTCCGACGCGACATTGAAGTGCCTCCCGCGGTGCTCGCGAAGTGGCATAAAGATGCCGAACGGGAACCGCAACTTCGAGATATATTCACGCGCATGTTGGATTATCGGCGCCACGTGCTGGCCATTTTCGATACCCTGGTCGGGTCGGACGGCCAGATCCAACGCTTACAGTAGTGTTTTGATTGGCTTTTCCGGTTTATTCAGGCAACGCCATCCCACCCAGATACCTTCTAAACAGAAACAGAGGGAAGTGTTTTCGAATGAGCAAGATTGAGGATTTGACGCAGGATTCCGCCGGGATTAGAATGCCAACGTGGTAGAGGTGTCTGCATGCCAAATTTTGTTCGAATATTCACTGCCAATCTAGCCGCCCTATCGTTACTTACTCTGCCCATTTTGGCGCAGCAAGGCCAGGGGCAGCCTCCCGCTGACCCACCGCCATCAGTTGCCCCGGCTGGGAAGTTGACCAAAGAACAAAAGCAAAAGATTAAAAAAACGCTGAAAGAACTGGATTCGCCCTATCGCACCTGGCTAAGCGAAGACGTGGTTTACATTATCTCGCCGGATGAGCGCACGGAATTCTTGAGGCTTTCTACCAACGAAGAGCGCGAGCAATTCATTGAGGCCTTTTGGCTTCGGCGAAGCAGCAATCCGGATCTGCCCGACAACGATTTTAAAGAAGAGCACTATCGCCGCATCGCTTATGCCAATGAGCATTTTGCCTCGGGCATACCTGGTTGGAAGACGGACCGTGGCCGCATTTATATCATCTGGGGCAAGCCCGACGAAATTGACGCGCACCCAACCGGCGGCACGTATGACCGCCCGATGGATGAGGGCGGCGGTTCGACCACCACGTATCCGTGGGAAACGTGGCGTTATCGCTACCTCGAAGGCATTGGAGAAAACATAATTATTGAGTTCGTGGACCCCACCGGTTCGGGCGAATATCACCAGACCATGGATCCATCGGAAAAGGATGCGTTGCTGCACGTTCCTGGAGCCGGTTTGAGCTTATTGGAATCTATGGGAATGGCTTCGAAAACAGATCGTTTCACCCGTTCGGATGGTACCTATTTACCAACGACCCTGGGTGGCCAGCCGTCTTCGCTGAATGAATTCACCAGGCTGGAATTGTACGCCAAAGTGCAACGTCCGCCGGAAGTCAAGTACAAGGATTTGGAAGCGATCGTGACTTCGCGCATGGTCCGCGATCAATTGAAATTCAGCTACCGTACGGATTTTCTGAAGGTTACCAGCGACACCGTGCTTGTCCCGGTCACCGTGCAAATTCCGAATCATCAGCTTACTTTCAAAGGAAAAGACGGCGTGGAGTCTGCTTCTTTGAATATTTTTGGACGCGTCAGCACACTGACCGGCCGCGTGGTTCAGACGTTCGAAGATTCGGTCACCCGCGATTTCCCCGATTCGCTTTACCAGCAAGCCGTAAAGCTTTCTTCGATTTATCAGAAGGCGCTTCCACTGCGCCCCGGCTTGTATCGGCTGGATATTGTAATCAAAGACGTGGAGAGCGGCAACGTAGGCGTGGTAAATACCCGTCTGGCCGTGCCACGCTATGACGAAGAGAAGTTGGAAGCAAGTTCATTGATTCTTGCCGACCAGATCGAACATGTGCCCGCGAAACAAATTGGTATTGGCCAGTTTGTCCTCGGTTCGTCTAAGGTCCGGCCGCGGCTGGATGGAGATTTTGCGACCACCGACAAGCTGGGAATTTATTTGCAGGTGTACAACCTGAAACCGGACGACAAGACCCACAAGAACAACGCGACTTTTTTGTTCACCGTGAAAAAGGGCGATGCGCAGGTGATGCAGTTTAAAGAGTCGTCCACGGAGATGAATCAAACTGGGGATCAGGTGACCCTGGAGCGACTTTTGCCGCTAGCCACGCTATCGCCGGGGAAGTATACTCTGCAGGTCAGCGCGACTGACACGCTCTCCAATCAAACGATTCTGCGGACAGCGGATTTTTCGATCAAGATCCCCGTAGAATCCAAGACGGCAGCGGCAGCACCTGGGAGGTAAATCCGACGTGAAGCACAGCCCACTCCTGTGCGCGAGCATCTTTTCTCTCACCGTCGCGAGTGTGTTTTGTGGTGTTCCGCGCGCTTCCGCGCAACTCAACAGCAAACCAGAAGCTGGAACGCTTTCCGGGGTCGTGCGCGATGTAACCGGCACTCCGCAGTTGGGTGCGACGGTTGAAGTTCTTTTCGAAGCTCCCGGTATCAATGCGGCGCAGCATTACCTGACCAATTCACTCGGTATTTTTCAGGGCGACAAGCTCGTTCCTGGTTTTTACACCGTGCGCGTTACTCTTGCCGGATATCTTCCGACTCTTGAGAAGCATGTTCGAATTTCCGCCAATCTGACCACCGTGGTTCGCATTCAGCTCGAATCGATGTTTGCTTCGCTCGAGCAACTACGCCGCCCACCGGCGGCTGGCGCTGCGGAAGAAGATGATTGGAAATGGGCGCTGCGCTCTT
>CAAGKR010283945.1_pt1 | contig 13266 bp, 7 predicted proteins | sample 2556971 | NCBI WGS metagenome assembly CAAGKR01 (sample SAMEA5207829, study PRJEB30636) | soil metagenome | biome: forest; feature: boreal; material: soil | place: USA | collected 2011-09 | depth 1 m | reverse complement strand
TATGCGAGGCCCCGTGGCGGGAACCAACCCGTCAGGCGGACCTCACCGAAGGACCCGTGCCGGAGTGGCTCTCACGATGAGCGCCCGGCGCGGCATCGGTAATCACGAGTAAGGAGATGTTCAGAGATGACGAGAATCAGATTGATCATGTTGAGCCTGCTGGCCGTGTTCGCATTCGGCGCGCTCGCGGCTGCGAGTGCCTCGGCTGCCCTGCCGGAATTCGAAGGACCTTTCCCGAACACGTTTACGAGCAAAAGCGGGGCAGGAAAACTCCAAACCGTAGGCGGCCAGGAAGTCACATGTACAGCCGACAGCAACACAGGCTCGATCACCGGGGCAAAAACAGACACCGCGAACGTCACGTTCACAGGATGCGAATCCGTCACATTGAAAGCCAAATGCCAGAGCGGTGCAAATGAAGGCGAAATAAAAACCGTCGAACTCTCAAGCACGCTGGGCTACATCAGTAAAGCCGCAAAAACGGTCGGCATCGACCTCAAGCCAAAAGCAGGCGAACTCTTCGCGTCGTTCGAATGTGGAGGGGTCAAAATCGAAGTGAAGGGCTCCGTCATCGGCGCGCTCACGCCGATTAACACCAAAACCAAATCATTCAAACTGAAGTTCAAAGAGACGGCCGGAAAACAGGAAGTGACCAAACTCGAAGGTGAACCAACGGACGTGCTCATGACGTCCATAGCTGGAGGCGCATTTGAAGAATCTGGCGAGAGCACTGAAGACACGCTCACAACGGCAAAAGCAACGACGGTTAAAGCGTAGGTAACCGCCGCTGACACTTGAAGAGATACGTGGGGCCATAGTGCCCCACGTATCCTTCTTAGCCAGCATTGGAGACAGGCCAAGAAGCGCAGGGCAAGTCGACGGTGGACGAGGAGGGAATCGATGGAGGTAGAGAGAGGGGAGGGCCGCCACGATCGCCTTAGCGCACGAGACCGAGGCCGCGCGCTGGCGTTCTACGCGTGGATCGTGCGCGTCGCGTGGCGTCGCTCGGCCGGGGTGCTCTGCGCCTTGGTTGGCGTCTTCGCGCTGTCGAGCACCCCGGCGTTGGCACTCAGGGGACACGTCTTCGCCGGCTCGTTCGGTGGCGAAGGCGCCGGCAACGGTCAGCTCGCGCGCCCCGCCGGCATGGCCGTGGCCCAGCCGAGCGGCGACGTCTACGTGATCGACAGCACCAACAACCGCGTCGAGCGCTTCAGCTCCGCGGGCGGGTTTCTCTCGGCATTCGATGGGCACGAAGCCCCAACTGGAGCCTTCGGATTCACCAGCGAAGAAGAAGAGCCCCCGGTCGCTGACTCGGGCATCGCGATCGACAACTCAACGAGCGAACCCGACCCCTCCAAAGGAGACACCTATGTCGTGGACACGGGCCACCACGTGATCGACAAGTTCAGCTCCACGGGTGTCTACATCGGGCAGTTGACGAAAACACCCGGGTCTCCTTTCGAAGGGCTCTACGGCGTCGCCGTCGACCACAACGGCGTCCTGTGGGTCTATCGAGCAAGCGGTGAGATAGACAGCTTCAGTAATGCCCGCTCCAACAAATTCCTCTCCTCGCGCACCTCCGCATTCGGCGAAAGCGACACGCACCCTGGCTTTGCGGTCGACTCCGAAGACGACCTGTATGTCAACCGCCTTCAGTCGGACCAGGAAGAAAGCGGCCCCCTTGGGAAGCTTGACAGTTCGGGCAAAGTGCTGATCGAAGCACTCGACTTTGAAACGACGCTTGCGGCCGCTGTCGACCCCTCAACCAACGATGTCTACGTCGACAACCTGACCACGATCGCGGCCTTCAGCCCCGCTGGGTCTCTCCTCGAGCGCTTCGGCTCCGGGTACCTCAGCGCCGGCGCGCTGAACCCTCAGACGGTTAACGAAATCTACGGTGGCATCGCTGTGAATCCGGAAAGCGGCGATGTCTACGTCGCCGACTCGGGCAACGACAAGGTCGACATCTTCGCGCCTGAACCCCCCTCGACGCCGGCTGTCCATGGCCTCTTCGTCAAGAACATAACCTCGACCTCGGCGGACCTCGGCGCCCAGATCGACCCGCACGGCGCGCAGACGAACTACTACTTCCAGTACGGCACCGCGAGCTGCGCCGCCAGCCCCTCCTCGTGTTCCGACGTGCCCGCTCCGCCCGGCGCACTCGCCGGCTCTGGCTTTGACGATGTGAGCGTTGGGGTACATCTGGAAAACCTGTCCCCCGGCGCCTACCACTACCGCGTGCTCGCGGTCAACGAACTCGGCAGCACAGCGAGCGCCGAACGAATCTTCACCGCTCCGCGCAGCGAGCTCGTCCTACCCGACGGACGCGCTTGGGAGCTGGTCTCCCCGCCGAACAAGAACGGTGCCCTGATCTCGGCATTTGAAGTGGAAGGGGCGGCACTGCAGGCCTCCGCCGACGGCGCCGCGATGACCTACGGGGCGAGCACGGCGATCGGCGAACCGGCCGGCAACCGGTCCCTGGAATGGTCGCAGATCCTCTCCACACGCATGGCCAGCGGCTGGTCCTCCAAGGACATCGCGCCGCCAAACGAAGTGGCCGTCGGCGCCACGGCCGGAAACCTCTCGGAGTACAAACTCTTCTCGACCGACCTGTCGCTCGGGCTCGTTGAAGAGCCCGGACGCGATGAAACGCCGCTCTCGCCCGAAGCCTCGGAAAAGACGATCTACCTGCGCGAAGAACCGAGCGGCGAGTACAAGCCGCTCGTCACTGCGCACAACGTGCCGCTGGGAACGAAATTCGGGCAAAAGAACCGCTACGTCCACTTCCTCGGGGCAAGCCCTGATCTGAGCCATGTCGTGCTCGAATCGCCGGAAGCCCTCACGTCGGACGCGGGCGAAGCGACACGCCATCTCTATGAGTGGGTCGCGGGCGGCCTTCACGCCGTCAGCGTGCTGCCCGGCGGCACGCTCGCCAACGATCCGAGTCTGGGTGCCGGCAGTAACAGCGAAAACGTCAGGCACGCGATCTCAAACGACGGCACGCGCATCGTCTTTACCGACGAAGGAAAAGACGAACTACACCGACACGAACGGCACCTCTACATGCGCGATATGACCCACGGTAAGACCATCCAGCTCGACGCCGCCCAGGGCGTCCCGGAACCCGAAGTGAGCGAAGCGAACTTCCAGACCGCCAACAGCGAAGGCTCGAAGGTCTTCTTCACCGATCCGCAGCGCTTGACCGCTCACTCCAGCGCGTCGGGCGAAGAAGAACACGAGAAGGCGGACCTCTACGAGTGCGAAGTGATCGAAGGGCCCGGCGGCCTTTCGTGCAAGCTGAGCGACCTGACCGAACACCCGAACCCCGGCGAAGGCGCCGACGTCCAGGGCCTGCTGCCGGGCGCCTCCGAAGACGGCTCCTACGTGTACCTTGTGGCAAGTGGCGTGCTCGCGCCCGGCGCGAGCCCGGGAGCGGACAACCTCTATCAGCTGCACTACAACGGCTCGGAATGGGGCACGACGTTTATCGCCGTCCTCTCGAGCGAAGATGAACGCGACTGGGACGGCATCGGTCATCAAGCACAGAGAGGCGGCTCGCTCGACTTCCAACTCCAGCAGTTGACCTCGCGGGTCTCGCCGAACGGCCGCTACCTCGCGTTCATGTCCGACAGGCCCCTGACCGGCTATGACAACGTCGACGCCGCCAGCGGCAGACCCGACGAGGAGGTCTTCGTCTACGACGCCGGCTCGGGTGCTCTGCACTGCGCCTCGTGTAATCCGAGCGGCGCGCCCCCGGTGGGGGTGCTTGATCCGTTTAGAGGGTCAAACAAGTCGCGGCTGCTCGTCGACCTTCCCCGCAACTGGGCAGGCCGGTGGCTGGCCGGGAGCATCCCGGGATGGACGGCGGTAACCCTCGGTAAGGCTCTCAACCAGTCTCGCTACCTCACCGACAGCGGCCGGCTGCTCTTCAACAGCCCAGACGCGCTACTGCCCCAGGACGTGAACGGCAAGGAGGATGTCTACCAGTACGAGCCGGAAGGGGTAGGCGGCTGTGCGAGCGCGAGCGAAACGTTCTCCGAAGGCTCGCGCGGCTGTGTGAGCCTCGTCTCCTCGGGCAGCTCCGGTGAAGAATCCGTGTTCCTCGACGCGAGCGACAGCGCCGGCGACGTCTTCTTCCTCACGGCCGCGAGGCTCTCACCCCAGGACTACGACACCGCCCTGGACGTCTACGACGCTCACGAATGCACCCAGGCCGCGCCGTGCCTGTCGCCGCCCGCCGCTCCGCCCCCGCCGTGCGTCACGGGCGAATCTTGCAGGGCGCCGACTTCCCCCCAGCCTTCGATCTTCGGTCCGCCGCCGAGCGCCACGTTCCAGGGGGCCGGGAACCTCCCACCGCCGCTCCCTACGCCCGCTATCAAGCACCGGCCGCTGACCCGAGCGCAGGAGCTCTCAAAGGCGCTGAAGGTATGCAGGAGAACGCCAGCGGGCCGGCGGGCCTCAAAGAAGCAAAAGAGAAAGCGGGCTTCATGTGAAGCGCGCGCCAGAAGGCGCTACCGAGTCTCCACGAGGTCGAAGAAGTCCAGCAGGCACACCAAGAACGGGAGAAAGTGATGTTCCGGCCCAGCGATCACCGCGCCACGGTGGCCTGGATACGCTTCACAGCCCTTGGCGCTGCTGTGGGCTGCCTTGCCCTAGGGGTGCTGCGCGTAAGCCCGGCGTTCGCCGCAGCACCCCGTTGGCAGCTCTCCTCTAGCGCCACGCCGACGAATCTGCCCCCTGGCGGCGAAGGCAAGATCTTCGTCGTGGCGAGCAATCTCGGCGACACGGAAGTCAACGGCGCCACGACCCCGGTGAGCGTGATCGCCGAGCTGCCCCCTGGCTTGAGCGCGACCGCCATCTCCGGTGAAAGCTTCGAGCCGGGCACCGCGGCGGGCCGTCCCAAGAGCGGTGGTGAAGTGACGTGTACGCCCTCCTCCCTCAGCTGCGAATTCAAGGGGACCCTCTCCCCTTACGGATCGCTGGAAATCGCGATCGCTGTAAAGGTCGAAAAGGAAGCTCCCTCGGGCGCCGATGACGAAGTCAGGATCGAAGGGGGCGGAGCGCCCAGCGCCTCGCTCACCAAGCCGGTCACGGTCAACGGCGCCCCGACGCCGTTCGGGATCGAAGGCTATGAGCTCTCGCCGGAAAACGAGGACGGCTCGCCTGACGTCCAGGCCGGCTCTCACCCCTTCCAGCTGACGACCGCGATCGCGCTGAACCGCGTGGCTGAATCCTACGAATTCTTCGGTCAGCACCGCCTGGCATCCCAGCCGGCCGCGCTCGCGAAGGATCTGCGCGTCAACCTGCCGCCCGGCCTGATCGGCGCTCCGAGCGCTGTCGCGCAGTGCACCGATCTGGAGTTTGGGCACACGATCAAACCGGCCGAAATCAATCAGTGCCCGGCGGAATCGGCCGTGGGGGTCGCTGTCGGGACCGTCAACGAACCTGCGCTAACACACCAGTTCACGTTCGCCGTTCCTCTGTTCAACATGACACCGGCGCGCGGTGAGCCCGCGCGCTTCGGCTTCATCGCAAGCGGAGTTGCGGTGATCCTCGACACCTCCGTGCGCACCGGCGGCGACTACGGCGTGACGGTCAGCGTCAAAGACATCTCAGAGCTCGCCGGCTTCCTTTCGAGCTCGGTGACGATCTGGGGCGTGCCCGGCGACCCGAGCCACAACCGCTCCCGCGGCTGGGAATGCCTGCGCACCGAACCCGGCTGTGCCCCCGGACCGCTCCAGGCGCAGGCGTTCCTGACCCTTCCCACCTCATGCACGGGGTCGCTGAAGAGCACCGTGGAAGCCGATGCGTGGTCACAGCCGGGGGTCTTCTTGGCGCCCCGGGAAGCACTCTCCGAGCAGAGTCTTGAAGGCTGCGACCGCCTCCCGTTCGCTTCCTCGATCGAAGTGGCCCCCGTCGGCGAGGCCGCGAGCACACCGACCGGGCTGAACGTCGCGCTGCATGTCCCACAGGAATCGACGCTCAGCGCGAGCGCCCTGGCCGAGGCAGACGTCAAGGACACAACCGTGACGCTCCCCGAAGGCATGCAGATCAACCCCGCCAGTGCGGACGGCCTTGAAGCCTGCTCGCTGGGCCAGGTCGGCCTCGAAAGCCCCGGCGCGCCCAGCTGTCCTGAAGCGTCGAAGGTCGGGACGGTCAGGATCAAGACGCCCCTGCTACCCAACGAACTGGAAGGTGGCGTCTACCTCGCCGCCCAGAACGCGAACCCGTTCGGGTCGCTCATCGCGCTCTACATCCTGGCCGAAGACCCGGTCTCGGGCGTGCGGGTGAAGCTCGCTGGCAAGGTCAGCCCGAACCTCGCCACAGGCCAGCTCGTGTCGACGTTCGAAAGCACTCCGCAGCTTCCCTTCGAAGCCCTCAAGCTGGAATTCTTCGGCGGCCCGCGGGCTCCCCTCAGCACCCCCGCCTACTGCGGCACCTACACGACCACGGCGTCGTTGACGCCCTGGTCGGGCACCGCGCCGGCGACCCCCTCCTCGAGCTTTCAGATCACTCAGGGCCCCAACGGCACGCCCTGTCAGAACCCGCTGCCCTTCTCGCCGTCGCTGACCGCGGGCTCGACGAGCCTGCAGGCGGGCGCCTTCACCCCGTTCACGACGACGATCTCCCGCGAAGACGGAAACCAGAATCTGGGGGCGGTTCAGCTTCACCTGCCACCGGGCCTCCTGGGCCTGCTCTCTTCGGTGACGCCGTGCCCCGAACCCCAGGCCGCCCAGGGCGCCTGCGGCCCGCAGAGTCTGATTGGCCACACGGTCGCGAGCGTCGGCCTCGGCACAGACCCCTTTACGGTTCCCGGCCAGGTCTTCATCACCGGCCCGTATGAGGGCGCGCCCTATGGCCTCTCAATCGTCACGCCCGCGATCGCGGGACCCTTCAGCCTCGGCACGGTCATCGTTCGCGCGAGGATCGAAGTCGACCCCCACACCTCGGCGCTAACCGTGACCAGCGACCCGCTGCCGCAGATCCTCGACGGCATCCCCCTTCAGATCAAGCACGTCAACGTCACGGTCGACCGCGCCGGGTTCGCGTTCAACCCGACCAACTGCAGCCCCCTAGCGGTCACGGGCATCATGTCCAGCACCCAGGGCGCGAGCGCGCCGGCGTCGGTGCCCTTCCAAGTCGCCAACTGCGCGACCCTGCCCTTCAAGCCCAAGCTCACGGCGGTCACGGCAGGCAGAACGAGTAAAGCCAACGGCGCGAGCCTGCACATCAAGGTCACCTCGGGACCGGGCCAGGCCAACATCGCCAAGACCGTGCTCGTCTTACCCAAGCAGCTCCCATCCCGTCTTACGACGATCCAGAAAGCCTGCCTCGCCGCCGTCTTTGAAGCCAACCCCGCTACGTGCCCGTCAGGCTCCGTCATCGGCACCGCGACGATCCACACGCCGATCCTCAACAGCCCCCTCACCGGCCCGGGCTACCTCGTCTCCCACGGTGGGGCGGCGTTCCCCGACGCCGAGTTCGTGCTCCAGGGAGAAGGGATCACGCTGATCCTCGACGGGCAGACCAACATCAAAAAGGGGATCACAAGCTCCACGTTCAACGCGGTGCCCGACGCCCCGTTCTCCACGTTTGACGCCGTGCTGCCCCGGGGCCCCCACTCGGCCTTCGCCGCGTACGGGAGCCTATGCGCCCAAAACCTCGTAATGCCAACGACAATCGTGGGGCAGAATGGCGCGCTCCTAACGCAGAGCACGAAGATCGCGGTGACCGGCTGTAAGGCGGTCACGATCAGCAAGCGCAAGCTCTCCGGCAAGAACGTCGCGGTGTCCTTCTTCCTGACCGCGAAGGGCGCCGTGACGGTGACCGGCAAGGGCCTGAAGCGCTACCGCAAGACCCTGAGCGCGGGCTCACACGAGATCAAGGTCCCGCTCTCGAACGCGGGGCTCGCCATGCGCAGGCACCACGAGAAGATCAAGATCAAGGTCGCGCTGAAGACCGGCTCAAAGGTGTCGAGCGCCACCACGACCCTGAAGCTCTGAACTGGCCTGGTGAGTAGAGAGCGAATGAAGCTTGAGCGACCGCAAATCCTCCACCGGCGCTCGAGGAAGGCGCCCGGACACCTCCCTCGTGTCCGGTCCCTGCTCCCAGTGGGCGCCACGGCCCCTCCCTCTCGGCCGTGGCGCCCGCGCCCTCGGCGGTAACGTTCAAGGCATAGGAGTTGCTTGTGTCCGCCATCTTGATTTTAATTGCGATGTCCTCGCTTCCCGTAATCGCGACTGCGATCGGCGCCTGTCGGGTCGCGGCGCACGCTGACGCCGATGAAGTCGAGTTCTACCGCAGCGCCCGCCGCGGATACCCCGACAGCCGCGGTGACGTAGGTCGGACAACCTCCGATGTGCGCTGCGCTAGCAGGGAGCAGCTCCTCAGGGTTCGCGATACGACCGGCCCCGTACGGCGACGCTCAGCTCTGTTGCGCTGCCGGCTGCCTTGCGTAGCTCTGCATCCACGGTGCGTCGGCTCCCGGCTGGCGGGAAAACCTCCACGCAGAGCTGGACGTGGTCTCCGGTGTCCGGGCGGAGTGCGTACATTCGGCTGCCGCCGGTAGGTCATGCAATCCCGAACAGGGCGAGGGGAGCCTTCCCATCGAAGTGGGGGAGACTCGCGATCCGTCGGACGTCTCTAGGGAGAAGGACGCTCCAGGCTATTCGGCGCGCCTGCTCATCGGCTGCGCCGACCGCCCAGGGATCGTCGCGGGCGTGTCGGGTTTTCTGTTCGAGCGGGGCGCGAACATCGTCTCCTCCCACCAGTACTCCTCAGATCCCAGCGGCGGGAGGTTCTTCCAGCGGGTCGAGTTCTTCCTGGAGTCCCTGGCCGCCGTCGGCGATGCGGGCACGGCCCCCGCCGCTGCCGCGAGCGACCGCGAGCAGCTCGAGCGCAGCTTTCAAGAACAAGTGGGAGAGCGCTTTCAAATGGACTGGCGCATTCGCTGGTGGGGCCAGCGGCAGCGCATCGCGATCCTCGTCTCGCGCCACGACCACTGCCTGCTCGACCTACTGTGGCGCTGGCGCCGCGGCGAGCTCGACGGCGAGATCGTTGCCGTGCTCTCCAACCATGCCGACCTCGAGCAGGAAACCGCAGCCGCCGGAGTCCCCTTTCACCATGTGCCCGTGGACGTCGGCGAGAAGGAGGGCGCCGAGGCGACGATGCTCACGCTGCTGGAGGGTAATGCCGAGCTGCTCGTGTTGGCGCGCTACATGCAGATACTGAGCGGCGACTTCCTTGAGCGCGTGGGCATGCCGGCGATCAACATCCACCACTCGTTCTTGCCGGCGTTCGCCGGGGCCGATCCTACCGGCGGGCGCGCGAGCGCGGCGTCAAGCTGATCGGGGCGACGGCCCACTACGTCACCGAGCAGCTCGACGATGGCCCGATCATCGACCAGGACGTCGTTCGCGTCGACCATCGTCAGAGCGCCTCCGACCTCGAGCGTGTGGGGCGCGACGTCGAGCGACTGGTGCTCGCGCGGGCGGTGTCGCTGCACCTCGACGACCGCGTGATCGTCGACGGCCGGCGCACGATTGTGTTCTGAGACCGTCAGTGGGGATGTGCGTGCTTGAAGTCTGCGGCAAGGTATTCGGCGAACTCCCACAGGTCCCAACGGCTGATCCGCTCAGGTTGGGGCTCCGTCGTCTCGTGGATGGTCTCTTCTGAGATGGTCTCTCCATCGGGCGTGGTCAGTGTCCGGGTGATTCGTAGACGACGGACGTACGGCGACGTGGCGTGCGGATCGTTGTCTCGCTCAAGGGTGACGATAACGACGTGGTCCTCGTACATGACGCCGTGGCCCAGCTCATCGTCGTCATGGACCTGACGCACCCTCCGCCTGGCCATCTCGAGAATTGTGTCGTCGATCGCGAGGTCCTCGGCCTTCTCGTCCTCCATCGACGGTTGGATGCGCCGCTCTTCGGCTTGGTAGGAGGCGACGTGGTCGCGGATGGCCGCGCCGGTGCGCGTGGGCTCCTCGGCGCTGGATATCTTCAGTGCGATGACGTCTATGCCAACGTAGCCAAGTGGTTCGGGCTCGTCCAGTGAGGGATGGCGGGTGACGACCTGCTGGCCGTCATAGGTATAGACGGCGACCGATCCGGCGTTTGACCCGCCGCGTTGGGCGTCTAGGTCGGAGGCGATACGTCCCGCTGCCTCCTTTGAGATTCTCATCTTCCGCTCCTGTGTGATGGCGACTAGTCAAACGATACCGGAGACCCGAGGGGTTCGGACGGCTGGAAAGCTAAAGTTTTCCCGTGTAGCCGGGTCGTCACGGGCAAGGTTGGTGCGTCCCGCGTGGGCCCTGCCCCGGCCTTCAACGACGCCCACAACAAGACCCCCGACGTGCTGGTCCCCTCCCGGCTGAATACGGCAGCCACACCTGATGGTCAAGCAGTACGCGCACGGCATCCTGTATACGTTGGCAAGCAACTACACACCACGAGAGCGAGGACTCGGACCGTGACCGACTTTCTTGACGAGAAGCGCAACGAGATCACCGATCGGCTGAAGGTGCTGAAGCCCGCGGTGGACGAGTTCAATCGCCTCGAGGCGGCAGCTTCAGCCTTGGCCAGTGTGGGCGGATCGAATGCCGCCGCCGCCACCGCCACGATAGCCACTCCTCGCCGCCGTGGACCGGGACGCCCGCGCGGCTCCAAGACGACCACTACGTCCGCATCCGTGTCCCCGAAGCCAGCGTCTGCCAAGCCCGCTGCAAAACGTGGAGGGCGGCGGCGCAAGCGCACCGGCAAACGTGCCGCGCAAGCGCTGAAGTTGATCGTCGCCGATCCCGGTATCACGATCCCCGCGCTGGCCGAGAAGATGGGTATCAAGGCGAACTACCTCTACAGGTTGCTCCCACCTCTCGAGCAGGCAGGCAAGATTCGCAAGGACGGGCGCGGCTGGCATCCGAAGAAGACCTGACCACCCGGCCGCTGGACGAAACCGTCACAAGCAGGTCGTACGTTGATGGCATGAGAAACGTACAGATAAAGTCGCACATCCCGAAATGCCCTGACCACCCGCCGCTCACGCGAGCCTAATTTGCGGTATACGCTGTAGTACGGAACCACGACGCGATGGAGCGCATATGAGTTCGCGACTTGGCTACCGGCGCGCCGACGAGATCACTGGGAGCCGCTGAGGTCAGACAGTGTTCTTGCGCGACGATCCTCAGAGCGGTGCTGAGTAGGCGGATTAGTTGCGTTATGGTCTGTCTCGCAAGTTCGCGCACGTATCCGGCGCGCCGGACGCGCTCGCTCTTCCCGCGAAAGCGCTGCTAAGAGGAGTGTCAATTTACGGACACATGCATGAGTCGCCTTCTGACGGCGTCCAACCGGTTTTGGCTTGACTATCGAAGCGGACCACTTCGGCCGGGCGATTACCGCACCGTGTGCAGGCGCGGGGCCGTTGAAGGTAGGCGGTGCACGGTCGCTGTTTCTGAGGCTTGTCGCTTCGCACCCACCGAAAGGGCCGCTGCACGAGGACGCGCTCGATCCGCTCATAAGCATCAGAATTGGAGTGGGATCCGTGATGCGGCGCAGTGACGATCAAGTCGCTCCAAGCGTTGCCCGCGATGAACGAATCGAGGAAATCGAGATCAGAATCGCCGCAGAAAAGCACGCCGTAGCACTGGTTGTCTGGCGGTGCCGCAAAGACGAGGCTTCGCCTATTCACTACCGTGAGGTACGTAGCCTCAAGGAGAGTTTTCGGGCCGGCGGGGATGTGCGTGACTTCTTTGGAGTTGATCGGCAACAGGCCATGACGGATGGGGTCAGGTCGGACGAGCGCGGTCGGTTCGTAGGCGAACAACCGCACGCAGGCGTTACGGGCGCGGGCGAGCCAAAGAAGCAGCACGATGCGATGGATCGCCCCGATAGCTGCCTTTACCACAGCGTGGTCCAACCCCTCAAGCGACCAAACGTCCTGGCGAGCTAAGTCGACGGACGTGTGGCCACCTGGCAAGGGTCCGTAGCCAAGCCGGACTAGGAGCATGTCGAGCTCCAATGGAAGCGGGCCTAGGTCGTGTGGTAACTGCGGAGGATTTGACTTGACGGCGTCGGGTATGTCGTGTGGCAGCTGGGCACTAAGGTCAGGCGAGCGTGGAGACTCCCGCCTCGCCCTCCGATGCTCCTCAGGCCGCTCGGAACGTTGTTTGGTTACGCGAGCGTCAGGCGGGAAGAAGGGTCCGAGCCCTTCGAGCGCGTCAGCGGCCGACACGGGGGCAAACTCCGCTTGATGTACGTGGCGTCGAAGCAAACGGCGAAGGTCCTTTGTTAACCGCTCAGCGATGGGCGTGCGATCTGCGTAAATCGTCCTTACCAGGGAGGCCCAATCAGCGGGAACCCAGAGCTCCCGTGCTCCAGGTGTGCAGAGGATGTCGGTCGTTCCTGAGATGTGGTCGTCGTCGGCGTGAGTGCAGACGAGGACATCGACAGGACCTCCTTTGGTGAGTTTTACGAGGTGGGAATGATCTTGGTTTCCGACACCTCCGTCGATGGCAACGACATGTCCGTTGCGGCGCAGGATGAATGAATCGCCCATGCGGACGGGCTCGGCCAGAAATACAGCCCGTGGCCCATTACCGAGGCCACGCCTTTCGCCGAAAACAGGAGTAAAGCAATCGATGCGCTGATCGTACTGCTCCACATGCTGTTTTTCCGGCCGCTCGCTTCGCCGCGGTCCACGATCCTTTCCCCAATACCCTTTCCACGGCCGAGGCGCACGGCCAGTCGGGATGGTCGCGTTGCAGCGCTTGATAGCCGTGCCAGGACGTGTTCGCGCCTGCCGTGGCGTCGTGTGCGTGCCTGAGCGCACGCTCGCACGCGCGCATCAATAGTCGTTAGCGCCAGGGCTTGAGACTGCGGAGCGGGTCGTAGTCATCGTTCGTCCATCCCTCTGATCGCGAGTGAATCACTTCTAATCGCGGGACGAGGGACAAATCTAGATGCTGGTTCCGTGGTCGACCACCGCAGACGGCTTGAGTACCGTCCACCGGCGAGCCTACTCTGGGACGATGCCCGTCCAAGGGTCCGGCTGGCTGCATCCGTTGACCGTCGATCTCACCGAGCGACGGGCGGGAGACGCATGGGAGTTCGTGGCCAGGGAGACGGTTGTCGGGCGCCTGGTGTGGGCTGAGCGCTCGGATGCTGACCGCGCGCAGGTGGGGTGGTGGCTCGAGGCTCCAGACGGCGGGGAGGAGATTCTGATCTTCCGCGCGGCCCAGGCCGGGGAGCAGGCGCGGCAAGAGAGCGAATC